>Ga0080006_1137225_pt1 | contig 10578 bp, 12 predicted proteins | sample RS3BMetagenome_FD_69209 | JGI IMG/M metagenome (GOLD analysis project Ga0080006, IMG submission 69209) | Ferric oxide microbial mat and aquatic microbial communities from Rainbow Spring, Yellowstone National Park, USA - RS3B (SPADES... ... | reverse complement strand
CGTTAGCTGGCATAGGAGGAACATACGGAGCTCCATAAGGAAGTGAGAACGAAAGCAAGTGCAAAGAGCTAGCTACATACAAAGCCATTAAGAGCAAAATCACAATTGCAATTATCTTGTCTATCATTGCATACCACCTTGTTCGTCGTCGTTGCTAAGAAGCTTTTTTGCTTTCTCAATAGCTTCAGCAAACTTGCTTGCGTATTTGTCGTCGACTACGATTTTTTTATTTACGAATCCACTGCTTTTGATTGCGTCTGGAGGCACGCCTCCGATAGTAATCGCTATCTTCTTTGCCATGCGGTTTAACGAGTTGTCTTCGACTTCCATTTTAAACACCTTTTTACGTCGAAGTAAATAAGGACTTAGCCACTATTTAAAAATTGTGGTACAATTTTCGACGATATAATGCAGAAAAAGTGCCTCAAATTTAAGTTTAAAAAATAACACTTTTGCTCTAATTGAAGGACAAGGCAATATACCGTTGCAACAGTTAACTAAGTTATACTAGTATAACAAGTTATATGAGTATAATAGGTTATACTCTAGGTTATAGGTTATACAAGTTCAACTGAGCTTTGGTACTTTCAGCTGTATAACTCTTCGTTTTGGTGCTGCCTTTCATTTAAGCAATCTGCACAAAGCCACTCTGTGTCATACCAATATAATCTTGCAACAGGTTTCATGCAGTTTGGACAATACACTGGCATGTCTGGATTATCATATGCAAGTATGTCTACAAGGTGCAGGTCTTTTACAGCATGCCAATAGCCTGGCTTTGTTTCTGCAATGAAGCCTTGCCACTGCAACGATTTTAGTGCTTCTTTTATCATATCTTCTGACAACCTTTGCAGGAGAGAAGAGAATCTATTGTTGAGTTGCTTCTGCTCTAGATCAGACCAAAAAGGTTTGTTGTATTTTTCGCTAAGCTTCACTGCAAGGTAGACACGTTGTAGTGTTTCTTCTTTTGTTAGTGTTGGCTTGTCTGCTGTGTTTTGTTGTGAATTATCAAGTGCAGAGCCAGCAGGAAGAGGTGAAGAGACCTGCATGCTAGCCTGCACTTGAGCATTAAAGAAAGTGATAAAAGAAGTAGCAAGAGCTGGAGGTATATTCATTTCATATTGCAAATATAATCCTTCTTTTTGCTCATTGCTGGTTTCCATAAGTTTGAAAGGTAAAAAGTCTAAAATTATGTTAGACTGAAATGTAAACTTGTAAGGTTTGTAACCTTCTCTATAGTCCTCTATATTTTTTTCTTTATTATTATTTTCTAATGAATTTCTATATGACGGTACTGCATAGGTTACAAAGTTAACAAGGTTACAAATTTGGCTATCCTTTGAGGCATTAGGCATGCCTTCATTGATTTGATCATTTTCATTTTTTTGTTGTAGTTTTGTCTGCTCTGGTTTTGGCTGCACTCCAGAAGCATCAACGAAAATATACTGATTTCGTGTTGCATTTGTTTGTTCAACAATATCTAGTAGTACGTCTACACCATTTACTTGGAAGATTCTTCTCTTGTATTTTCCAAGTAGTCTGAATAATCTCATTCTTGCATTTTGCTCGTTGGTATTCCACTTCATATTGCTAAATAACTCGTTGTTTTTGACTATTGCTACTACTTCTTCTTTTGTTAGTTCTCTACTTCCTCTTTCCTGCATTGCTTTATTGCTAGCTTCATATCCAAGTTCGAATAGCCTTCTTACTTCTCGTGTCTCTTGATTTCCACCAGTTACATCCATGAGATCGTTGTCAACTACAGGAGCTTTCAAGCCAGCTGACTCTAGTATGCCTCCACAGATTGCCATCCACTCAGGAAAAGAAGCAAAAGGTTTTTTACTAAGTGGCATGCCTTTTTCAAACCAATTTTTAATCAACGCATATATTGCTGACAAGATCTCTGATCTGTGCTGTCTAATAAATTCGTGGAGATTTGGTCTTTTGAATGTTCGCTTATTCGGATCATCTTGAGCATAAAAGAGGTTTATGACTATGGCACGCTCTGCTAAGTCTTGAGAGTAATGTAATCCTGCATTTGCACTCAACGAAATCTCTGAAATATTCGGCAGACTTACATTTTTGTTTGATCCAAGCAAGCGATCAGTAAATGTTTCGTTTGTTATAACTTGCTCAAGGACTGCAGAATATAGTTCGCCTTCATTGTTTGAGGAGTGGAAAAATCTTTCACCGTATAACAACATACCTGTTATTAGTTTTCTCAATTCTGACTCATCAATTCCTCTATGTGTTGAGATTGGCGGAAACTCAAAAGCCTGTCCAGTATATACTATTTGTGTGATATTGGCTAAGTAGTCTTTGCCGACTCTTGGCTGATTTCCTTTGAGTAGAAAGAGAGGCGTTCTTGTAGTTATACGAGTATATATACCTCTTAAATATGGTGTTATTAGCTTCGCCAAAGCATTAATTTTGTCTGCATCTTTTCTCTCTTCTTCTCTGTTTTTGTCTTCATTTGAATAGAAAGCAAATTCACTGTGTATATCTTGTAACCAATGCAGTGCCTCGTCTAAAGGCATGTTCGGATCGATTTCTGGTGCATTTGGATCGAGCCAAGTGTGCGTTATTTCGTCGTAGCCTCTCTTTGGTAGATAAAGCTTACCATCAATCAAGAAAGGCATAGGAAATGGTAGAACTTGTTCAATTCTAGGCAGTTTGCTTGCAAAATTATAATAATCTTGCAAAACTAGGCGTGCCTCGCTTACGTCCAATGATTGAGGTACAAATATTCTTTCTTTATCTATCTTTTTCAGCTTGCCTGTTACGATATCCTCTTCAATCATGCCAATAAAAGCCTCTGGTGTGACCTCCTCTAAGCCTACTATTTTATTACTACTTTTTTTGTTTAGTGGATTTATTGATATTGGAGATATTCTTACGACTTTGCCTGTTCGTGCATCAAAAAAGAACTTTTGTTTTTTGGAGTATATCTCTCCTAGTTTTGTAGCAAACTCTATGTGTGTAACGCCTGGTCCTGGCAAAGGCAACTCTGGTCTATTATCTTCATGGTCTAACGATCTTCTTTCATTTGAAAGTAAGTCAAAGAGTTCCTGCTCCACTTGCTCCGCACCTGCATCTTTAAACCACAAATCAACTGCAACCTCTTCTGGTCTTATTTCAAAGGTGTGCTTAATAATACTCATTCTTGCTGCTACTTCTTCGTCTTGCTTGTATGCAAAAATAAAAGCAAAAATGGTTTGTGTCTGCTCTAAAGAAAGACCTAAATATTTTCGTAGAAAGCCTGCAAAAGCAAGACTAAGCTTGCCACGACGTCCTCTCTCATAATGTTGCAAGATCTTCTCGATATATTGCCAGTTCTTTTGTAGCAATTGCCATAATTCAATATATTTTCTCAAGTCTTGTATGCTTATTTTGGCAATTTTTTCTGGATCGCTAAGGTTTTCATAAGGAGTACCGTCTTCACTTTTTGACGGTGGAGATATCATGAGAGTTTTACTTACTTTTAACTCAATCTGAAGTGGTATTTTTCTTTCTTGTGGTGGCAGTGCACTTATATTTTCTATTGCACCTTCGGCTTCTGGACAGAGAAAATGCACATGCAAACCATGTGGCGACTTTACGATCCAGGTAGTTGCTTTAAGCTGCTCGAAGCTCATGCCAAACGCAGCAGCTACCATTTCTCCGTCTGAGATATGGTCAAAATCAATGCCGATTAGACCTCCTGAAACTCGTCCGCACACCAGACTAATTTGGTCGTTTTTCGGATCTGAAAACCACTGTCTTACCTCGTTTACTGTTGGCTGTCTTTCCTGATATTCTTTCCATTTTATTGTTGCCTGCTTGTTGTGTGCTGGCACAATGCTGTAGCCTTGTTGTAGATATTTCAAGGCTACATTTAGTAATTGGTTTTCATTTTCATTCATTTTTTCACCTCTTTAAATTTTTAATCATTCACCATTCATCTCAAGCCAAGTCCAATACAACTTATCATACACTGTTTTCACTCCTGCTCTTCGCTTGAGCCAATCGATATAGGTGCTCAAACTCATGCGAAGGTCTTTGGCTTCGTCGAGATATTGCAAAGAAACCGTTGTCACAACTTTTCGCGAATACGGAAAAATTCGTCTTTTACTCATTTGTATCACCTTTCAACATTATTTTGTGATAAGTTAGGAGAAACAGTGCTGGTTTCTGCTAGCTTTTTTGCTTTTTCAAGTCTACTTGTTGACTTGTATCTTAAGTCAAGAATCAGATCTCGCAGTCTATCTGTGACAAAGTTCTCTCTTGTTATTGCGAGAAAAGAATATTTGTCGCTAAGATCATTGAGGATAAGAGCAATTACGTGGTTGTCTTGCTGTGTCAATCCAAGAACATTTACTAGTTCTGGAGGAATGTAAAGCCATACACCTTTGTGTCTTGCCTTAAAACTACAACGCAGAAGAGCGATTGTACCGAAAGGTTTATAAATGTCTATTTCTCCATTTTTATTGAAAGCAAATTCCATTTTACCGACCTCAGAGCCTCGTGGCAGAGGCTCTTCTTTTTATTTCAAATATCACCTGTATTTTTTGGTTTAAATTGTACGAATCTCTGGTTCTTCAACGTTTGCAGGACTAACAAACGAATAAGCGAGTTCATTGTTAGTCCGCTCTGCTCTGCCTGCTGTTTCAGCATTTCGAAATCTTCACTCGAAAATCGTACCAATATAGGTTTAGTCCATTTCATAGTTATCAACCTTTATTTTATCAATCTGTATTATTCTTTACAATTATTTATTATAAATAGAAAGGTATTTAAACCTTTTGGTTTAGTTCGTTGATTATACTTTATACACAAAATACATAATGGTATTTAAATCTATCGTTTGTATATAATATTGTGATTTGTATGCAAGATTTGGTAAATGAAAATAAAATATCGTCTGAAACAAAATTAGAAAAAGCTTCTGTCGAAGCTCCAGAGGCACTGGATACAGTTCCTTTATACCTAACACATGAAGAAAGAGAAGTCTTAATCCTCTTTCTCAACGAAGTCTCAAAACTCAGTGCGATCCACGTCGAAAGAGTAATCCAAACAGCATATTTATTCAACATAGCAGATCTGCCATTCGACCTCAACGGTTCTCCTTATCTAACAGGCTTCATTGAAGCCTACAGGCAATATAAATCACCAGAGAGCAACAAAAAGGAGTTTTTTGAAGCAATCAAGAAGCTAGAGAAGTATCTACTGCCAGAAGGCAAAATAGGTGCTGAAGCAAAAAGGCAGAAACTGATAACTGAAGTCAATAAGTTAGTTCCAAAAGCCTATAGAGTACCTTCTCACAGATCCTTTGGTATAACTTTGCAGTTTTTGAATGAAAGAGGCTATATCATAATAGCAGCAAGAAACAAGTCAAAAACTTTATGGAGTATCGATCCAGACTTCTACAAGAAGTGGCTAGCGAGACGCCACCAACTATTTGACGAGCGTGCACAGAAGATAAAAGAGTTTCAGAACGCAAACACACCACCAGAACAAGCAGAAATGCAGGCTAACGAAAATATGATAAACAAATATGGCATTACAGTTCTTGACTTTTACAACGTTAACTATGTGCCATACAGAATCAACAATATAGAGCCAGATATAAAAATTATATCTTTCAATCCGAAAGAATCTGGTGTAAAAATTCTATTTAAGGAGTCGCTTTATCTAAGGTATCGTGTAGACGTCGACGTGTTCCTGCCTTAATGTTGCCTTTCTTTTGCCTTTTTTGTGCGTTTAGGCTACTATCAGGCACAAACATGCCGAAATAACACGTTGTTTTTTAAGGTAGCCTTGCCATACATACCTCTTACGGATAAATGGTATGTATTGCTGCATAGTTTTGCCAGATCTACGCCTATGCTTTGTTACCTAAAGTTTTATAAATGCAGACATTTTAAAAATTAAGTATGGACGCTATATTGAAAAGGTTTGGCAAGTCGCAGGTTCGTATACTGCGACCTATGGAGTATGAAGCGATACGCAAAGCAGTAAAGCTAGAACAGGCAATCATGCTGGACGGTCTACTGCTAACAGGCATGAGATACGTGGAAGCAAGGAGATTCCAGCAGCAACCAGAATGGTTAGAAAGAAACTTTATTCATGTACCAAGTTTGAAGGTCAAGGCAAAGCAAAAGGAGCGTTGGATACGCTTGTCAAACTATGCACAGCAAACGATTCCACTTTTTCTAAAAGGCACTAAGCTGCCAGGCAAAGCAACGTTTGACAAGAACTTAAAACGCTGGTCGCAGAAAGCAGGTATAGATCCTATAGGTTTGTGTGCAAAAACTACAAGAAAGACTATGGAGTCTTGGCTTGTTTTCTACTATCCAGACAGGATAGTCAACATTATGCAATCGCAAGGACATGATACACTAACAAGTTTAGAGCATTATCTTAACCTGCCTTTTGACAACACAGACAAAGAAGCAATGAAAAAGTGGTTGGACGGTTGGATCTGACACTTTAGAAAGTGGTTGTGCACACACTTTAGAATAGGTATGTGCACGCAGCGTTTATCGTCGATAAAACACTTTAGAAACATGCTGTGCACACACTTTAGAACATGCCTGTGCACGCAAAAATGTGTGTGTGCACATAGGTAATCTAAAGTGTTTCTAAAAACAAAGCATTTATATTCTTTGCTTTTTTATTAAAAAAATGAAAAAAGAAGTAAGTCAAAAAAAGTTAAAGTTAGTTGTAACTTTACTTTACTTTTTACAATACAATATACAATATTATTATAGGTAGCAAGACACTTTAGAAAAGGTGTGTGCACACACACGCTCTAATTTTTAGAAAGTTATTTAAATCTTAACTTTGTAAAGTAATAAAGTGATTAAATGTCTAAAGTGTTAAAGTCTTCTAAAGTGTCTAGAATTCTAAAGTATAAAGTGCCTAAAACAAAGAAATCTAAAGTTCCAAAATCTAAACCTTCTAAAGTATCAAATCCTAAAGTGTCTAAAGTGTCTAAAGTATTAAAGCATAAAACACCTAAAGCTGCAGAGCCTAAAGTTGAGAAACTTCAACCTTCTAAACCTTATAACTTGTCAGTCTTTTATGAAGATTACATACCTCCTCGCATGATAATTAGAGATAAGCAAATCGAACAAATCAAACAGGCAATTGACAACTTTATCAAGGACGGAGTTGCCTCAAATCTACAATTGCAAGGAGTTACAGGCTCAGGCAAAACCTCAACTCTAATGTATGTTATCAAAGATTATGATCCTAATCTCTTTGCAATAGTAAAAGGTAAGCAGGTCAAAGGTGTCAGAGACGTGCTGGTTCAGATTGCAGGTTTAACGCCACTTGCGAGACAAAGAGCAACAGATCTCATGCCAGACGTGATCAAGACACTACAACAAAAAAGAAGGATAATAATAATCGACGACGTCACTGCTATATCTTCATGGTTAGAGCTGCTAGGTTATCTGGACGGCATATATCGAGCTGTTCAAGTGCCTATCTTTGTAACAACAAACAGCTTTAAGTTCCTAGACAAATTACCAGACGACGTTAGGCACACACTACTCTTCTTTAGAGTAGATTTTCCAGCTTATAGTGCACAGGATTTATATCAAATTGTCAAAGACAGAGTAGAACTTGCAGGCGTCTCCATACCTGACGAGACATTAAGACTGATTGCTGCTTATGCAGCACAAGTCGGTAGTGCCAGAGATGCTCTGACAATGACAAGAACAGCAATTCAACTCGGCAAGACAAGTCCAGAAGGTATACAAGAACTTCAAAAGATAATAGAAGAGCAAACATTCTTAGACTACATAAGCAAGCTCGCACCTAAAGAAAGACAAGTATTTGGTTACTTGCTGCAGCGTTATGTGCATGAGAAAAAACCTATACCTGTTAGAGACATAAGCAAAGACCTTCACTTATCTCCAAGCAGGACTGCTCAGATTGTAACTGGCTTAGAGCAGTATGAGGTTATACAAACAACAATGGAAAGAGGCAGAGGAAATTTCAGAGTTATCGAGCTGGACGAAAGTCTAGTTGAGAAGGCACAGAAAGGAGAAATTGATATTAACTCCATTTGAGAACGTTTATAGTTTAGGTAGTTTACACTTTAGGATTTTAAACACTTTATAGTTTAAACACTTTATAGTTTAGATACTTTATACTTTAGTTGTTTAACACTTTAGACACTTTATAGTTTAGTGCCTTTAGGCTTTAGAATATGGTTTTTTCCTCCGAGCCTCTTTTTTCCACAAGACGAGGTAAAAATACCGCTTTTTTGGCATAAAAAGCACAAAAGAAAGGCAGAAAAGCAGAGCCAGACTGCCTTCCAAGTCCATGCTAAAATACGCTTACGTCCTGTTTTGGTACAGTGAGTATGCCTATCAAGGCTATAAAGATATAGCCTCTGCTTATATACACACTGTACAAGCCACTTTTTACTGTGCTTTTTGCTTGTTTTGTAGTGCTTTCATTCTTTCAAGATACTGCTGTTTGCTTTCTTCTTTTGCTTTCAAGTATGCCTCACGCTCCTCTGGTGGCATTGCAGCGAGCTTCTTGTCTTCACGGATCTCATAGTCTGTAAGTGCTTTGTTTGGTAGTAGATCTTGCAAGAGAGGAGGTAGTTTTGCATAGATCATTTCTCTTGTTTGTCTATCAAGGCTACAGTGTCCAGAAGGATCTCCTTTCACATAAAACCGAAATTGAATTAACCTGCCTTTGCTATCAAGACCAAAAGACAAAAAGTCAAGACCACACACATTATATCCACAACGATTATCGTGTCTTTGTATTATCTCTCTAACCTCCTCGTCCTCAATCAAATACAAAGCAGAGGATAAGTTCTCGCCTAAGCCTAGCTCCTTAAGAAGTTCTGACTTCTCACGCATAGTTCTCTGCCTTTGTCTTATCTCATTTTCACTTATTTGCATTTTGAACCACCTTTTGAGTAGAAACAACAACACCATTCTGCACTTGCTCACCAGTTGCAAGGATAAGTCCAGAAAACTCCTCAACGTTTTTTATGTCGTACATACTTATGAGCTTCTTAGAGCCACGCACATTCTGGCAGAGTAGGTTGCCACCTGATATTTTTAGGATTTTTAGGATTGCTTTGGTATCGTTATCAAAATAAATTCGACACCACTTGCCTTCGAACTCCTTTAACAGATCCTGCATTTCGTCAATGTCCATTTTGAATCACCTCAAAAGCATAGCCAGTCATGTTTTTGATTTTGTATTGAGAAATAGTGAAGACACCACCAGCTTGAATGCTGTTATAGAAAGCAGTGTGTTGCTTTGATTGTGTTGCTGAGATTGCTAGGCTTCTGCCTTCGCTGTCTGTGGTTTGCAAGCCTGTGTCCGTGATTATAGCAATCCAGAGAACAAAGTAAGGCTCTGAATACTTTCTATGCTCTTCTTTCTTGATAAGCAGAAGCTTCTTGCAGATAAGCGTGCTTTTATCTAGATACTTTGTTTTTATGCAGTTGTATTCGCATAAAGGCAACACGCTTTCTATTTCTTTTTGGTACTTCTCAATCTCTACTTGCATGTTATCACACTTCTCTGCACTGCACCAGATCTCAACGCAGAGCAAAAGCTTGCTTTAGAAAGCTTACAAAGCTACTTACGTTGAGGTTGCTAGGTGCAGAAGGAACGAACACTCTATAAGCAGAAGCAAAAGAAAGAAGGTGCATAAAGCTCATTAAGTAGAGAAGCAAAAGTGCCAAAACCACAATTGCAATTATCTTGCCTATCATTGCATACCACCTTCGTTGTCGTCGTTGCTAAGCAGTTTTCTTGCCTTCTGAATTGCATTAGTGAATTTGTCAACGTATCGATCGTCAACTACAATTTTCTTGTCTATAAGTCCACTGCTTTTGAAAGCATCTGCAGGCACTCCGTCGCTGATTGCGATCTTCTTTGCCATGCGGTTTAGCTGGTTATAGTCGAATTCTGCCATTTTAAACGCCTTTTTACGTCGAAGTTAATAAGGACTTAACCCCTTAATAAAGCTGATGGTGACGAACGCAGTGCGTGCACATAGGGTTTCTAAAGTAGTGTGCACAACCACTTTCTAAAGTTGTGTGCACATGCGTTTTCTAAGTACTTCAGAGGCGATAGTTGATGAGGAAAAAGCGGCCATGCGCAGGGATTGGATTTAACGCCGAAGAAAAGTTTATTAATTTGTCAGTTCCTAAAGATTAACTGAGATGACATATATGACCCCAACTATTCCAGAACTTATTGAGAAAACGCGACCCCCTAAATTTGGTTTTCCTTCGGAACAACAAATAGAGGATGCCTTTGGGAACGTTATAGACAAAAGGCAATATGGAGCTGGAGAAATGGAGACAATAAAAGAAATGAAAAAGAAAGGATACTTATTAATTACACATAGGAAGGGATATCCTGATTTAATGTTTAAAAAAGAGGGTACAAATAAACTTGCTTTCGTGGAAGTTAAAAGCGGTAATGATGTACTCGATGAGCAGCAAAAAAGGGTCTTGTCTGAATTAAATAAAGCCGGCTCAGAGACTTACTTATCAAAATATGATAAAAAGAAAGGACAGATCTCCTATATATCTCCGTATCCATAAAACA
>Ga0080006_1157021_pt1 | contig 10581 bp, 8 predicted proteins | sample RS3BMetagenome_FD_69209 | JGI IMG/M metagenome (GOLD analysis project Ga0080006, IMG submission 69209) | Ferric oxide microbial mat and aquatic microbial communities from Rainbow Spring, Yellowstone National Park, USA - RS3B (SPADES... ... | reverse complement strand
GCCGCCCACGCCCAATTATGCCATCACCCAACAGCTTCCAACCCCCATCAGCGCGCAGCCACCATCAACCAGATCACCGAAAACAAGATCATCACAAGCCGGCTGAAAAATCAGGGTCAGATCACAGCTCCACCGACGGAACCTGGGAGGCGCTTCAGCGTTTCGCCGCCGATCCACGGGTTCGGCTGAGCCGGTTGCCCGCCGGCGGGGGAGCCCCGGCGAACTTCAACGCGGTGACCGCTCTGGCGACGGGCGAGTTCGTCAAGCTCGTGTGCGGCGACGATCTCCTGCTGCCCGAGTGCCTGGCCGAGCAGGTCGCGGCTTTGGACGCTCACCCGTCGGCGGTGATGGCGGCCAGCCGAAGGCAGGTGATCGACGCCACCGGCGCCCTCGTGATGGGTAGCCGGGGTTTGGCTGGGCTTACCGGTGAGGTCGACGGCCGCAAAGCGATTCGGCGGACCATGGTTGGCGGCACCAACATTTTCGGTGAGCCGGCGGCGGTGCTGCTTCGCCGTTCGGTTCTGGCCGAGGTGGGCGGCTGGGACGATCAATTCCCCTACCTCATCGACCAGGCGACTTACTGCGCGATGCTGCTGCGCGGGAACCTTGTTGCCGTGCCGAAGCCGCTGGCCGCGTTCCGGGTCAGCGCGTCCTCGCAGTGGAGCGAGGAACAGTTCAATGCCCAGCGCGAGCACTCCATCGAGTTCAGCCGAGAGTTCGCCGCGGCGCATCCAGGCCTGCTGAGCCGACGCCATCTGGTCACTGGCGCCATGCGGACCCGTGCGAACGCCTATGGCCGGCGCGCGTTATACCGTTGGCTCGACCGGCGTGGGCGGTTCAGGGTTGGCGCAGGCCAGAACCAGCGGGGCTCCCACGGATGATTGTCGTGCGCAACAGCCTATAGCTCGACAATTATGAGTACCGGCTCGGCGTTTCGAGCCTTCAGGAGGGGAATCTCTTGCGTGCGATCGGGTGCGAGGCTGCGCGTTGCCGAATAGCGAGTCCTGGAAACAAAGGAATGTGGTCTTCTGTGTCATCAAATTGGTACCGACTTGCCGCCGATCATCGGGTGCCCCGTCCCGATTCGCGAGGGTGCATTCGCAATACGCGGGGATTGGAGAGGGTTGTGTGAGTCGATCCAAAATAGCGGCCAAAGCAGCGATCTCGGCTCTTCAGAAGAAACTTTGTTCCACTGCTAACCAATCCGAACGTACATTGTTGCTCGCCACGGTCTTGACGGTATCGATGATTTCGGCACTGGTGGGCTATGTACTCACTCAGTATTACGCGCTCGACGTGACATCCTCTCTAGTGTTTGCACCGGAGGATTGTCTCATCGATTCAAGTTCGCGCATTGGTAGGCACTGTTTCAGCGACTACCAACTGCCGGTCAGCTTTGCCAGCCAGCCAAACCCATGGGCGCCCTACCCGCTGTTCTTGCCACCGGACTATCAGCCAAGTCGAAACAACTACTCAGCGGCCTCGATGCTCCCGCAGTGGACTTTCGGCCTTCTCGCCTCTTGGTTGCAAGTTCCGCGCCTAGGTTTGCTAGGGTACTTGCTCGTGCTCACCTTGGCGGTCCTCAGCCCGGCCGTGTGGGCCGCCCGCGGCGCCCGCGGCCTGGAACGGATCGTAGTCTTCGTCGCATGCGGAGCGGCAGCGGTTCCGGCGTGGATGGCTGTTGATCGGGGTAACTCAGTCGGGTTCGTGGCGCCGATCGGCCTGGCTTTCCTGATCGGACTCTACCGCCAGCGGTACGGCTTGGTCACCGCTATGGTTGTTTTAGCCGCGCTGGTAAAACCGCAGTTCGCTGTGCTGGTAATGGCTTTGTTTGCGTTGCGACAGTGGCGTTTCGGCGCGATCGCCGTCGTCGGCGTCCTCACGTCGAACGTAGCCGCCTATCTGTTATGGCCGTCGGACTTTCCAGCGACGATCATCCAGTCCTTGCAGAATGCGCTGAACTACGGCTCAATGCCGTTGGATATGGGGGATCGGAATGTATCGTTCGGCAAAGGGCTCCTACTGATCCCCGATATGATCAAGTCTTTCCAAACGGGTGGGGAGATACCCGTCAGCTATTTCGCTGCGGTCAGGTTGCTGTCGGGATACGTTATTTTGGCAGTCATCGTTCTCGCCGTGTTGCTGTTGGGGCCACGCATCCCCCCTGTGTTGACGGGTGTCATGTTGCTGGCTGGCGCCTCACTGTTTCCCGCTCTGGTCTTTCACTACTACCTGGTGTTCGTTTTGCCCATCGCCGCCCTCATCGTCCGGCATCCAGATGGGCCACCCGGGAGTGGATTATTCGACTATCTTGCGGCCCAGGGCACACGTCGTGTTGTCGGGCTCTCTATCAGCTTGGCCGTTGCGCTCAGCATCGTTCAGGTAGCTGCATCGCGGTGTTCGATGCTGGCGCCCGTTTTCGGGCCGATCCCGGGACACCCAGGAATGCTGCGCATAGTGGGTTCCAAGGAGCTCTTGATGACCTCCCTCTGGTTGGTACCGGTTTTGTGGCTAGTCGCGTGCGCCGCGACCATCCTTTCCTATGCGCGCAGGCCGGTTGCCCGCAACTGCAGGCCTGCCGGGCGCACATGGGGGCAACTGCAGGGTGATGCTGCGCGAGAAACTGAATCGTCCTGCTGAACCGAATCGTTGAGAGCAGGTCGTGAAGCTTCGACACGAGCAAATTGGGTGGTGACGGTTTGCAGAGCCCGGGCAGCCGTGATCAGCCCCCGGATTCCGATCCGCTATGGCAGGTTATCCTCAGTGAGGTGTTTCTGACTTGACCGCAGAGACGGCTCCGAAAATTACCCAATGCATGACGTCTCCCCGGTGGGGGTGTTGGTGTGGCGATGGTAGTTGAGGCGGCGTTGCCGGGCGCGCTCGAGTCCGTTGCGGCGGGCTTGGCGGATGGCCTCCCCGCGACCGCTGTGTTCGTCGTCGGGGTGACATACCCGATCGACTCGTGGAGCCGAACCGTATTGTATTCGCTTCGCACTCTTACCAGTTCGGCTTCCAGGACGGCGGGGCCGGTGATGGTTTCCAGATGCGGCCACTCGCCTTTGATGTGGCCGAAAAACGACTCGATCCAGGCTTGATCGTGGGGCACGACAGGGCGTCCATGGTGGCAGGCGATGGCCATCAGCGCCATAAACGCGCGGGTGTCGTGGGCGGTCATCGGCCGCCCGTTGTCGCTGACGGCGAGCAGGATCGGGCGGCGCGGGTCGTCGGGGTCGAGGTCGAGCCGCTCGTCGGTAAGCAACTCCGGCAACCCTTCAACTTCAAGCGCGTGTTCGAAAAGCACCTGCACCTGGGTGGCGGTCTCCTCGACTGAGACCAACGTGGCGATCCACTTTCGGCTGACCATGTCGATGATCGCGAAGCACACCCGGCGAGCTCGGATGAAATGCGTAACGTCCCAGATCCAGATCCGGTTCGGTTCCCAAACCAGCCAGTCTGGCCAGGGCTTGCGCTCCGATCGGGTGCGCGCCAAGGGTTCAGGCAGAGTAACCTCGTGGGTGATCAACACGCGGCGCAAACTCGACGGCGACACCCACACCAGCTGCTCGTAGGAGCCACGGTGGGCCAGCTTGCGGTGGCTGCGGTCGACCGGACCCCAGCGTTCGACCAGATCGAGGATCGCAGCCACCTCCTCGGGCAGCAAAGAATGCACCGGGTGCCCACCTGGGGCGGCGTCGATCAGGGTGCCAGCGTCGCTGGTTCGAGGACGCCAGCCCTGCGACTTAAACTGCCACCCGAAGGGTCACGCGATCAAACGAATTCTGACACCACGCCAGTAGGTTCGGCCTCTGCGGCCAGGTGGCTCCGCCTTGCCGACACACATACGTCGCCGCCGGCCAGCGCCTTTCTATTTCCGAAGTACGCGTCTGATCCAGCGGGTTTTTCTGCTGGGAAACAATTGTCGCTCCGTCTCAGTGAATGGGTGGGCAATCATTGCCAGCCGTGTTCTTCTCCAGGGGATTGTGCGTCGGTCGAGTTCTCTGAGGCGTCTGCCCGCCGCCGTGGCTTCGTGGCCGTCTCGCGTCAAAACCACAAGATGACTGCGAAGCCGAGGAAGAGTCGAAAGGGATCGCACCGCCAGGGAGTCGAAGAGACACGGATACCAGCCGGCTGACGCGAACAGATCAAGCCATTGCGAAAGCGGCTGCCGCCTGGCGGTGGGCATTCTGCGCTGCGGCGGCGCGGTTCCGCAGAACACTATGCGGCGGTCTGCATGCCGCACGATGTTGTCGACGAGTGCGTATTCCGATTGCGCGAGAACGTGATCGGCTGCCGCAAGATATACAACGAGATCGAAGGTGTCGGCTGGGCACATGAGGCCGGATGGACCTCCGCTTGGGTATTCGTCGCGGTGGAGGAGACCGGATTTCCCCTCGATGGGGTCGAAGCCCATGACGCGCCCGGCCCCCAGGGAAGCGAAATATTTCAGGTATAGCGCGGATTCAGTGCCAATGCCGAGGACAGATCCGGGTCGATGACGTTCTGCTAGGTATCGAAAGGGCGGCAGGTCCGGACACGGCTTTCTGGCAACCCTGTTCCCGATTGCGGGAGGCTTCACCGGGTCTTTCCATGTCGTACGGTTTCGGGGTGAATCCTGGGCAAGATCGGTGGTCATTGCCCGCAGGGGCGAGTCGGCTTCGGGATTCAGGATCTTGTCGACAGTTCTCGTCACCTTTTGCAGTGGCGTGCAGACGACGCTCGGGGGCGCCGTCAACCGATCATAGGCTGGCACAACCGGCTCGCGGATCACGTCCTGCGGTCACCTGGATTTGCCCGGACAATAGTTTTCATACTGGAGGGCTTCGTATGTCAAGTCCTCGGCTGTCAGGCCTGGCCCCTGAATAATACGCTCGTAGAGTGCTTTCCACTGAAAGGCATACCCGCGGTCGCGTTCGTGCCGATTGCGCTCCAGGTTGGCGATCCACCCGACCAGGACTTTGCCGGTGAGCTGATCGACACTTCGCACCGGAAAATGTGCGAGCGCGACATCGCGGAGCTGCACCGAACGCAGTTGCCCGCCCCGAACGTTGACATCATGATTGCCCTGCTGGATTAATATCGATTTGTTGATCTTGGGTTTGGTGACAATGATCGTCTTGGAGCGGGGCTTCTCGTACGCACGTCGGTGCGTGATACTGCGAAGTGGATCCCACGGGTCACCTTCCGGCCCCGTCGGTGCGGGGATATAAGTGCGCCAACAATATCGTGCCTGCGTAGCGGGATGCAGTGCGCGTAACTGGGTATAGAGCGTTTCTCGTGACGGGGTCACAATGAACTCATCGGCATCTAATAAGAACACGAAGCGGGGATTGAAATTTGGCACCACCTTCCGGTAAACTGCAGTCACGATCTCGGATTGGAAATGGCCAACAATCGGATCGTCGAAGAGGATGATCGGCAGTCCCTGTTGCTGCAACTGGACGAGAATTTCACGAGTTCCGTCGATCGAGTCATTATCAATGATGACTAGAGCGTCCAACAAGCTCATGTTGTGCCGAACGAATGCCTCGATGACGTCGGCCTCGTTTTTCACCATCGCTATACCGAGTGCTTCAATCATGCGCAACGAGTGGGTGGGTTGTGTACGCACCGCTGACGTCAGTGCTTGCCCACATCGGCTTGACCCATGACCCCGGTGGAAACTGCCTCCGCCAACGATGGCCGTGGAGCTTTCGCATCCCCCGTATCTTCGCAAAGTTGGCTCCCTGCAGATACTGTCGTTCGCCGAACCGGGCAACGGCCGTCTTGCGTCCGAAGTGGTTGATGTACGCCATCTCGGTGATGTAGAGGCCGTATCCGGCCTTTCGGGCACGTATCGCTAGATCGAGATCGATCCCCCAGCCGTAGCGCCGGAACGTGGCGAGGTCCAGTCCGCCGATCGTCTGCCAGCATTCGACGGACATCATGAGTGCGGTTCCCTCAACCGCAAACACCGCTCGACACTGCGCCCGGGGAGTGTAGTCCGCAGCGTCCGGTTTCTCGTCGCACTCCGCGGAGGGGAACCCGTGGTCGATCAGCGGTCCGACGATCCCCGCATCATCGGGCAGACGTGGGTCAAGCAGGGCGCTGACGAACCCCTTCGAGATGCGGGTGTCGTTGTTGAGAGTCATCGCGTGTGAGTAGCCTTCGGAGAACGCAATCCGGAATCCCAGGTTGCTGCCTCCTGCCCAACCGATGTTCTCGCGGGGTGTGATCACCCGATCACCGACGTCCGGTGACGCCGTTCGGTCATTTATTGGAAGACTTCGCCGGCGACATCGGTGAAGATGATCTGACTCACCTCGACGAAATCCTGAGGTTGCATGATCTACGAAGAGATCCCCCCGCCGGCAATCTGACGCAGTTCCGGGAGCGAAGCCTCAAGAATTTACAGAACCGGACGCTTCACCATCACGTGTTCGACGTCGAGGTGATCGAGCAAATGCTCAACCAGGTGGGCTTCGAAATCTTGGACACGACCGTCACCCGAACCGACTTCTTCGCGCTGGCAAGGAAAAATCGGGCCGGCGGCGGTCAGCATCTGTCCGCGACCTGACGCTAGGAAGGTGTGGCGGGCGGTCTGATCCAGGTCTGCGCCCCGCAACCAAGCCTGTCCACGTTCGCCTGGATGAGTCCGTAGGGATAGGTGGTGTGCTGCTCGATGAAGTCGCGCAGATGCGTCATCGAGTCGTGCCACGGATCGTTATGGCGGGGCAGGATGATTTTGAGGAAGGGAAACCGGAGGTGCTCGATGAGGCCATCCCAGAAGTAAAGGGTGTTGTTGCCAGGCGGTCCGGAAAACCTGCTTGCCCACTGATGCGCGGGTGAAAGTTCATAAGCTGCTTCGGCAGTCGCAGCAGAGATGAACGGCTTCATGCTCAGCCCTGCTTTACGAGCGCGCTTCGATAGGCCTATCTCGTATTTACGCACCATCGTGTACTTGTTGACGATGTACTGGAACCCATTCCAGAAATCCTCGAGGAACCGCCGGGTACGCGCGTTGAGATCCCAAGCCAGGAAGAAAGACTGGAAGTGCAGGTCCCGTTCGGCGCTTTCGATGGCGCCGTACATGTCGGCATCGTGAAACGAATCCCACATCTCCTCGATCGGGAAGAGTGGACCATACACGCTGTCGTTGGCGAGAACGAGGCGGTCGAACTGATCGAGCGACCAGCCGCGCTCTGCGAGGAGGCACCATGCGAGATGCCAGGAGCCGAAGTCCCGGCAAAGGGTGTGGCGCGTGTAGATGCCGACACAGAGGGAGCGGATAGAGGCGACCGATTCCTCGGTCAGGGACGGCGAGCCCGAGACGAAAAGGATGGCTGCTCCGAGCCGGTGGAGTGCCTCGAGGTAGTAGGCGACGTACGGATCGACGATGCCCTGCGGATCGAAATGCGCGAACAGGACCAACGTCCGCAGGTCGGACGGCGGTTGTGGTGGCAGTGCCTTGTGTGTTTCACACAGGAAGTTGAGACCGTCGCCGCCGAGGCGGTAGCGCAAAGCAGCCAGGTAGTGCCACGGCTCGACGCCTTGCATGCCCGGAATGCTCATGGTGCCCTCACCGTATCGGGCGGTTGCCGCCGACGCGGATGGCCGCACGAGATCATGAACAACTCCACTCAAATCCCCTGGTTTGGGTTCCGGACGGCTTCAGCTCGCAAGAGGGGCGTGCGGGAACTCTCACGACGCCAGCTTTGGCGCGTCAATTATCGCAGCCCGCCGTCGCGATTTCCGTTAAACAGTTCGCATCGCCGGTGAATCGACGCCTTCCTGTCGCGCACTGTCTGGCGATGGGGTAGTCGGGGGTGCGAACTGCGTGCTCAGTGTGGGTGTCGATGAGGTGCGGACGGCACTATCCCGGGCAACCTCTGGCCCCGTCCACTGAGCACTACCGTCCGAGGGGGCCGGCCGCCGCGCATAGGAAGCGATGATCGCCGCGCTGGTGGCCAGCCAGAGGAGCGGTGCCAGAAACAGTGTGGTGATGACGACCATCCTCGTGCCGGCTCCGGCCTGCGCCAGTTGAAGCGGCGGGCTGGGCACTGCGATCTGAGCGATGCACAGCGCCACAGCCAGACTCACGACTAGGCCGATTACGGGACGGCGGCCGCCGACGGTCTCGGGCCGATCGAAAATTCCCGTTCCCGGTGCCCCGTCCGGATCCCGCGCCACCAGCGCGGCGACAGGTAACACGAACACCAGATAGTAGGGATTGCTCAAGGCGGCGAAGAGAGCTGACGTGGCCAGCAGCACGACGCCCGCCATCACTGGCGGGATGCGCCGCCCAAGAGCCAGGAGGGAAACGACGACGACCGCGAGGACGGCATACCCGAGCAGTGATCGCGGGCCGGCGAGGAACCCGACCGGCACCGTGCCGCCCGTTTCGTAGGCCTTGACGGCGTCGGCGACCGCCAGGAGCCCCTTTCCGAACGAGACATTGGAGTTCGCGACCACCGCTGCGGACGCGCCGCCGCTGTCGTAGCCGGCGGTGTTGTGTATCGACTGGATGATCGTCTGCGGAAAGTCTCGGGGCCACAGGGCATAGGCGGCAAGGTTGGCGGTCACTGCGCCAGCCACCGCGGTGCCTCCCCATTTCCATTGGCGAACCGTGAACAGCGCGACAGACAGCACGGCGAATTGGGGCTTCACCAATGCGGCGAGCACCACCATGGTCGTGACCACGCCCCAGCGCCGTCGGCACAACGCCACCAGGAAGACCAGTGCGATCGGCGCCACGAACCCCACCGAGTTGCCCCGATCCAGCGCCACCCACGCCGGAACGGCTGCCACCCCGCACGCCACGAACACCACTATCCGTTCCAGGCCGCGTGCGCCGCGCGCTGCCCAGAACGCGGGGGTGAACACCGCGATCGTCAAAACGATGAGGTAGCCGAGCAATCCGAGTCGCGGCGCGCCCAGCCAGCTCTCCAGGTGGCCGAACATCATGTGCGGCACCATGCCGGCCGCCGTGTAGTTGAAGTGCGTCGGCTGAAAGTCCGGCGGGAGGTAGAGGGGATAGGGCGCCCACGGGTTGGGCGTCATGCCGATGCTCGCTGTTATCGCGTAGTCGCTGAAGCAGTGTCGACCGACCTTGACCGGCCAATCGAGATAGCAATCCTCGGGCAAGAAAACAATCAGCGAGGTGAGCACGTCTACCGAGTAGTACTGAGTCAGAACGAATCCCGTCACCGCGGAGCCTGCCGAGGCCAGCAGGACGGTGCCGAGCAAGATCGTGCGTTCGGATTGGCCGGCGAGCGTCGTCAACAGTTTCCTGGTGGCTAACACTGGTCTCAACGAGTGTCTGATCACATCAAGCCCGAACCGAAGCGGCGCCCTCCGCGAAAGCTTCCAGTTTCATCGGCAAGGTGCCCAAGGATATTTCGGCCAATTGCGCCGGTGGCGGTGCGGTCTCCGCGGCCCGCGCGATGCAGGCGGACTCCTGGGCGTGGCCCGACGCCGCGGGGCCGCCCACCATGTCGCGGATCATGAACAGCGGCCGCCCTTTGCTCTGGTCATACAGTCGGCCGAGATAGGCGCCGATGATGCCGAGCATCAGAAACTGCACGCCGGTCAGCAGGCCGATGGCCGCCATCAGTGAACTCCAGCCCGGAACCGTCTGGCCGAGCAGCGCACCGCGGATCGAGTTGATCGCCGCGGCAAAGCCGATGGCGGCCATGAGCCAACCGAGCAGGACCGACAGCCTCAGCGGCACCATGGAAAACGACGTGATGGCATCGGCCGCGAAACGAAGCATCTTGGCGAACGGGTACTTGCTTTCCCCGGCGGCGCGCGCGTCACGGTCATAGACCAGTGGCACCTGCTTGCCGCCGATCCAGGACACCATGCCGCGGACAAAGCGGTGCCGCTCGGGCATCGCGATCAGCAGATCCACCACGCGCCGGGTGATCAGGCGGAAATCGCCGGTATCACAGGGGATGTCGACATCGGTCATGCGGCCGATCGTGCGGTAGAAGATGGCCGCGGTCACCCGCTTGAGCACACCCTCGCCCTCTCGGCGGCGGCGCTGCCCGTAGACGACGTCGGCTCCCTCGTCCATCAACGCCATCATGTCGGGCAACAGCTCGGGCGGATCCTGCAGATCGGCGTCGATGATCAACACCCGCTCACCGCGGCACACGCTCAGCCCCGCCGTCAGCGCCAGCTGATGTCCGTGATTACGCATCAACCGCACCCCGACGACCCGCGTATCCTGCACGCCCGCCTTGGTGATCACTTCCCAGGTCCGATCACTCGAACCGTCGTCGACCAGGACCAATTCGCTGGCCCCGTTCAATGAATCCAGCACCCCCCGGACCCGGTCCAGAAACAGCGGCAGCACTTCCTCCTCGTCGAAGCATGGTGCCACCACCGAGACGGCCGGACGAACCATCACAGCCATGGCCGTTAATTTAGGAGGCCGCAAGCGTGAGGCGCGGAGAACCGCTATTTTCAGAAAAAGCTTACCACTCGACTTTCGCAGTTTGATCGGTGTGGCGGATGTGATTCGTGAGGCGATTGTGACCTGATCGGCGTGTCGGCGTGATCCGCCCGTGATGGTGACGAAGCATCGGCGGATGACATGTACTC
>Ga0080006_1163343_pt1 | contig 10585 bp, 8 predicted proteins | sample RS3BMetagenome_FD_69209 | JGI IMG/M metagenome (GOLD analysis project Ga0080006, IMG submission 69209) | Ferric oxide microbial mat and aquatic microbial communities from Rainbow Spring, Yellowstone National Park, USA - RS3B (SPADES... ... | reverse complement strand
GGCCACATCAGCGCGGGGGTCGAGGGCGAGCCGGGAGGATGGGAAGAGAAATTGCCAGGCGAGCTCACGATCCGCGTGAGGGAGCTTCTCCGCCAAAGCTCCGGGAAGCTGGACCCGGCCATGCCCGGCTTCGAGGTCGGCCGAGTACCGCTCTCGGACGCGCCCAACCTGTTCGAGGAGTCGCGGCCGGAACAATTGAGGCAAGGGGACGACCCGATCCTTGTCCCCCTTCCCCTCGCGGACGACGATCTGGCCGCGATTGAAATCGAGATCCTTGACCCGGAGCCGGCAGACTTCGAGCTGTCGGAGCCCCGAGCCGTACATCAACTCGGCCATCATCCGCGAGACGCCGGTCATTCTGCCTAACACGGATTAGGCGTCTCGTCTTGCCTGGATTCGAGGATGTGCCCCACCTGCGAAAAATCGGGCGATGGCGACTGCAAGGGTTTGAACGACCTTGGGGTTGATGCTCCGCTGTATCCGAGCAGCTACCTCATGGAGTGTCCGTTGTGCGGCGCGTTGTGGATGGGCCACGGGCACACTCCTCACTACATGATGGAACTCAGTCAGGCAGAGGCCGCTGAAGTGTTTCCGAATTGGCGGGATCAGGTTCGAGCACAAACTCACCCTCCCGAATAGTCGGCCTGCCGCCTAAGCTCGCGCTGCAGCGGACCCGGCCACGCGGGCGCGTTATGATCGTGCGGAGCGGGCTGCTAGGTGGCCGGGTCCGCTGAGCTTCATCGTTAGGAGGATCGATCATGCCCGCTTTTCCGAACGAAGACATACAGGCGGTCCGGCAGCGACTCAAAGACGGCATGACCAGCTACATGCAGGGCGACGGCGAGAAGTCATGGAATGCAGGCTATTCTCAAAGCGACATCGACCATTGCATGATGATTGTCGACGACTACCTCGCCGCCGTTGCGCCCGGATTGGATCTGCCGCAGGCGAAGATCAGGGAGGCGGTGAAGCGAGCCGTGCTCGACCTCAATGCCCTGAACGAATCGTGTCGTGGCCCATGGATCGAAACGGATCAGCGTGAGGGCTTGTGTCAGTTGATCCTGGGCGCCGCTATCCAGGCGGGACTCGATACGGACGAGGACATCACGGAGGAGTGGCGCGATTGGTGAGGATGCCTGGAGAGTCGCCTCACCTCGCGCTGCAGCGAACCGCGCACAGCCATCGCGGGTTGTGCTACGATTTATGTCGCTCGGGCGATGCGGGTCCGCTGAGCTTGGTCGTCAGGCCAACCGCACGCGTGACTCGCTTGCGTCCGCTTGACACCCCGGTTTGGTATCGGCCGTGTTTTCTTCAAGGCGAGTGATCCCAAGGCGCTCGCCGCCTGGTATCGGGAGCACCTCGGCGTGCCCGTCGAGCCAGAGCAGACCTACGGGGCTTTCAGCTCGGCCGAGGCTGGAGAGCCGGCGGTCTGGTCTACCTTTCCTGCGGACACCTCGTACTTCGGTTCGGGCCCGGTCTCGTTCATGGTCAACTATCGCGTCCGGGATCTCGACGCCATCCTGGCCCAGCTCCGGGCGGCCGGGGCGCAGGGCGACGACCGGGTCGAGGACTACGACCACGGCCGATTCGGCTGGGCGACCGACCCGGAGGGCAACCGATTCGAGCTCTGGGAGCCCCGCGATCACCGGGACCCGGATGAGCACACCGCGCCAAACCATCGATCGAGAGTGACCCGGGCCGCTTTTTCGGTGGCCCGGAAAACCAAAATTCAAGGCGGTCTCGATCCGCTTTGAATGATCAGGCTCGACTTATTCTCTCTTGAAACGACCTCGAAGTGGATTTTCCGCAACGCGGACGATGGATTCGTGCGACCTCGAGTTCTATTTGTGTTTTTTGTCAACCATTTTTTGTGATCTTGTTTGGAAGCATGTTATTTTGATCCCGTGGCTTTGACCTTGTTCATGAGTATTCCCTCAATCGCAGAGAGGCACGGATCGATGACGACCCGAAAGCGAATTGGCGCCGTGGGCCTGGGTGTGGTCGTTGTCCTCTTGATCGGTGGATGGCCGCTCGTGGCGCAGGAACCATCGACCCCCAAGCCCACCACCGCCACACCGGCGAAAAAGAAGGATGCCTCGCGACGGGTCCCGGCCTACTTCGGCCAGATCGGCCTGACCACCGAGCAACGTGCCAGCATCTATAATATCCAGGCCAAGCGTCACGAGAAGATCGACGCCCTGGAGCAGCAGATCGCCGCCGAGCGGGCCGAGATGCTCGCCGACTGCGAGAAGGTGCTGAACGAGACCCAGAAGAAGCTGCTCGATACGCTCCGCAAGGCCGCCGCCGAACCCGCTCCCAAGACCGCCACTTCCTCCAAGCCCTGAGGCCGAGTCGACCCGATGGATCGATCGCGCCGAGGCCCTCGACCCGTCCTCCGCCACGGTTCTCGGTGTCTCCTTCCAGGTTCCGTCATCTTTCCTTCTGGAATTCGCGATCCCGACCAATCTCGTCGTTCCTTAATCCTGGGTTCACCTGTTATACTCGGCTTCTTTACCACAAGCCGGGATCAGTGGGGAGAGCCGGGGCGTTGTCGACGACCGAAGGGATCAGAGCCCGAGAATCCTCGACCAGTCGGGACGCGATCGACCTGGCCGGGTTCGGCTACCGGCAGCGGCTCGACCGGACCCTGGGCGGGTTCTCGACGTTCGCGGCGGGGTTCTCCTACCTCTCGATCCTGACTGGCTTACCGCAACTCTTTTACCTGGGCTTCGGCGCGGGAGGTCCGGCGTTCTTCTGGACCTGGCCCGCCGTTCTGATCGGGCAAGCGCTGGTCGCGCTCTGCTTTGCCGAGCTCGCGGCGGAATATCCGCTCTCGGGCGGGGTCTACCAGTGGGCCGGTCGGGTCGGGTCGAGGTCGATCGGCTGGATGGCGGGGTGGACCTACCTGGCCTGCGCGACGATCTCGCTGGCGTCGGTCGCGCTGGCCTTGCAAGGGGTCCTGCCTCGGATCGCCCCCTGGACCCAGTTCGTCGGCGATTCCTCCAACCCGGTCGATTCCGCGAAGAACGCCGTGATCCTTGGCGGCTTGCTGGTCGTGGCGAGCACCCTGATCAACGTCCTGGGTGTCCGACTGCTCTCGAGGATCAACAACGTCGGCGTTTTTGCCGAACTGGTCGGAGCGGTCGTCCTGATCATCTTGCTGGCGTTCCGGGCCCGTCGAGGGATGGAGGTCGTCTTCGAGACCCAGGGGCGAGGTGATGGCCTGTCGATGGGTTATCTCGGGCCGTTCCTGGCCTCGGCGCTGGTGCCTTCTTTCGTGATGTACGGCTTCGACACGGCCGGGGCGCTGGCCGAGGAGACCGACGACCCCCGTCGCAAGGGGCCTCGGGCGATCCTCGGTTGCCTGGCGGCGGTGGGTCTGGTCGGGGCCTTGCTGATCGTCGGAGCCCTCCGGGCCGCTCCGGATCTGAGCAACCCCGAACTCGGCCGGCTCGGCGGCGGGATGGCGACGATCATCCAGGAAGCGCTCGGATCGAGATGGGGAAACTGGCTCCTGCTCGACGTCGTCCTGGCGATCACCGTCTGCACCCTGACGGTCCACGCCTCGGCTGTCCGACTGGTCTTCGCGATGGCCAGGGACAACGGCCTGCCGGGCTCGGAGTCGCTGGCGAGCCTGCCCGAGTCGACCCGGACCCCCCGACTTCCAGCCATCTTTCTGGGCCTCGGCGCCCTGGCGATCCTGGCGGCCCACTTCAACCTGCCGCAGATCGTCGAGGTGATGGCCTCGGTCGCGATCGTCTGGGCAAATCTCGCCTACCTGTTCGTGACCGTCCCGCAACTGGCTCGAAGGTTTCGCGACCGAGGGAAACCGAGGTCGGTGGATGACCTGTTCTCGCTTGGGCGATGGGGCCTGCCGATCAACGCGGTCGCGGTGGTCTGGGGTGTTCTGATGGTGGCGAATGTCGGCTGGCCCAGGGCCGAGGTCTATGGCGATCCCTGGTATCGCCGGTTCGCCGCGCCGATCGCCACGGCTGTCATGCTCGGTGCGGGTTGGGCCTGTCGGATCAGGGTCGGAGGTCGGGCCGTCGGGGTGCTCGAGGATCATCGCGCGGCCTCGATCGAATTCGCGCAAGCAACCACAATCAGGTTAGGATTGATCGGGGAGTCCATCGAATGATGAGCAGTCAAGCGGAACTGGGCGCGGTGCCCACCGAGGAGTCGGACGAGGCGGATCTTGATGACCCTCGGGCCCCGCTGATCCAGATGGCGGCCTGGGGCGTGCATCTCTACACGGCCCTCGGCCTGGTCCTGGCGGCCCGGATGGCGGTGCTCCTGGTCCGGGGCGGGGCCGAGGCGTTTCGCGAGGCGTTCGTCCTGATGCTCGTCGCCAGCCTGGTCGACGCGACCGACGGCACGCTCGCCCGCAAGGTCAAGGTCAAATCCGTCCTGCCCGGGTTCGACGGCCGGAAGCTCGACGACATCATCGACTTTCTCACTTATACGTTCTTGCCTCTGATGCTGGTCTGGCGCGCCGGGCTCCTGCCCGAAGGGGCCGAGGCCTGGCTGCTTCTCCCTTTGCTCGCCAGCGCCTATGGCTTCTGTCAGGTCGAGGCCAAGACCGAAGACGGCTATTTTCTGGGCTTCCCCTCGCTCTGGAACGTCGTCGCGTTCTACCTTTATGCTCTCCATCTGCCCGCCTGGCTCGCCGTGGCGATCGTGATCGGTCTTGGCCTGATGACCTTCGTGCCCAGCCGCTACCTCTACCCATCGTCGCAGCCCGGCAAGCTGAACCTGACCAGCAACCTCCTGGGCGCGCCCTGGTGCCTCTTGCTCCTGGTCGTGATGTTCCGGCTCCCCGCCGGCCCTTCGATGATTGTGGATGACACGACCTGGTGGCTCGCCGCCGCCTCGCTCTACTTCCCGATCTTTTACATGGTCGCCTCGTGGCTGGTCACGCTCAAGATCCGGAAGCTCCGGAGAGCGGCACTCTGACGCGACTCCGGACGCAGTTCCGACATCTGTCATTGATCCTCGGATCGGCCTGGGATAGGATGGGGCTTCGCTACTTGAAGCCCCCACCGACGGCCGCCGAGGGCCTGCCATGAGCGTCCCGATCCTGTCGTGCCCGTGCGGTCTCCGGATGAAAGCGAAGGGGGCGACCCCGGGCCGGGTCGGCCGATGCCCCCGGTGCGGTCAGACCCTGACCGTGCCCGAGACGGTTGGGGCCAGGGTTGAGGTGAAACCGACGCCGACGCCGAGGCCCCAGGCCGAGCCGGTCTCGCGGGGCTATGACGTTCCTTCGTCCTACCACCCGAGCGTCACCGAGGCGGTCGAGCGTCGACCCGCCCGCAAGGGTCCGAAGAGTCGGGCCGTCGAGTCCGCCCCCTTGCCCGAAGTTCCCCGGGAAGTCGAACCCTGGTGGCGCCCGGCCCTCCTGTTCCCGATGAGGGGCGCGGAGGGCTTGATGGTCGTGGCGATGATGGGCCTGGCGTGCTGGGTGGTCGCGACCTTGATTCCCGAGCTTTGCCTCCAGTTCATCGCCGACGGAGGCTTTTTGATGGGCTTGCTCGTCTCGCTGGTCGCGGCGCTGCCGGCGATGGCGCTCGGCTTCTTCGCGGTCACTTATGTCTTGCAATACCTCGGCCGGGTGCTCGTCTCGGGCGCGATGGGCGAGGTCATGCCCCCTCGGCCGCCCGACCGCAACTTCGACGGCCTGACCAGCGGGCTCGCCCCCTGGCTGATCTGGATGACCTGCGGCGCGACGGTCGGCCTCGGCCCCCTGGCGGCTTACGTTCTCTCGCGAGGCTGGGACCAGGCGTCGAATGTCGCGGTCGTCTTGCTCCTGATCGTCGTCGGCCTGCCTTATGCCTTGATGTCGTTGATGATGACCTTCCTCGACGACGGCGGAATCCCCCGCCCCAACGGCGTGGTTGCGGCCCTGGTCCGATTCAACGTCTCCTTCCTGGCGGTCTGCGCGATCGAGCTGGGGCTCGCGTCGGTGGTCGTCGGCACCCATGTCGGCCTGTTGATGCTGCGAGGGATCCAGTTCTGGGTCTATCTTCCGCTCATGCTGCCTGCCTGGATGCTGACGCTCTGGCTGGGGATCGTGGCGATCCGAATCCTGGGCGTCTTCTATTACCATCACGCGACGATTCTTCGATGGCATCGCGAAAAGCCCTGGTGGGGCACGACCTGACGGGTCTGAATCGACGGCTTGAGAACAGGTCAATCAACCGACGGGTCTCGCGCTCTCAAGCTCCTGGTAGCCAGATCGTCCCCGCTCGGCTAGATTGGCGACTCCGATCGGCCGGCGAGTGGTGATCTCCCGGGCGAGACCTTCGCACGTCGGGAGTGATCATGCACCCGTTGGATTACGGCATCCTCGTCCTCTACATCGTCGGCTGCACCGTGCTGGGGGCGAGGATCGCCTCGGGGTCGGGGGCGAAAGGGCTGAAAGGCTACTTTCTCGGCGAGAGCAATATCCCCGCCTGGGCGGTGATGATCTCGATCGTCGCCACCGAGACCAGCGCCGTCACCTTCTTGAGCGTCCCCGGCAATGCCACCAAGGGGGACATGACGTTCCTGCAACTGGCCTTCGGCTACATCCTGGCCCGCTATGTCGTGACCTATTTGCTTCTCCCGGCCTACTTCAAGAAGCAGATCTACACGGCGTACCAGGTCCTCGAATTGCGGTTCGGCGGCGCCACGCAGAAGGCGGCGAGCGTCCTGTTCCTGATTACGAGGACCCTGGCGTCGGGGCTCCGGCTGTTCCTGGCGGCATTGGTGCTCGGGACGATCACGAAGTGGAGCCTGCCCGTCTCGATCGTGGTGATCGGCCTGTCGACATTGGCTTATACCTACTTCGGCGGGATCAAGGCCGTGGTCTGGATTGATGTGTTGCAGTTCGCGGTCTACCTGGTCGCGGCGGGCGTCGCGCTCGGGATCTTGCTCGGCGAGATCCCCGGCGGCTGGGAGGAAATCTGGAGGCGAGGGTCGGTGAGCCACAAGTTCCGGGTGATCAACTGGGGGTTCGACGGCGTGGCCTGGCCGACCAGCCTTTCGGAATTCGGCCGGGCGATCTACGGGATGCTCGGCCAGACTTATAGCTTCTGGGCCGGTCTGATCGGCGGCCTGGTGCTCGACACCGCCACGCACGGGGCCGACCAGATGATGGTCCAGCGCTACCTGACGGCCCGGTCGGAGAAGTCAGCGGGTCGAGCCCTGATCGCCAGCGGGTTCGTGATCCTGGCCCAGTTCGCCCTGTTCTTGACCATCGGCGTCGGCCTCTGGGTGCTCTATCAAAACCAGCCGCCCGATCATCCCTTGACCCGACCCGACGAGTTTTTCCCGTACTTCATCGTCCGCTACATGCCGATCGGCGTCCGAGGGCTGGTGATCGCCGCCGTGTTCTCGGTGACGATGAGCACCGTCTCGGGAGCCCTGAGCGCCTCGGCCTCCTCGACCGTCAACGACCTCTACCGCCCGCTTTTCCCTCACACAAACGAGGCCCGACTCCTCTCGCTCTCGAAGGGGATGACGGCCTTCTGGTGCGTCGTCCAGATGGGCGTGGCCCTTGGCGCCGAGAACCTGACCGAGAGCGTGGTCAACAACGCCCTGTCGGTCGCCTCGTTCGTGACCGGCCTCCTGCTCGGCCTCTTCCTGCTCGGATTATGGACCAGGGACGTCGGCCAGAGGTCGGCCTTCGTCGGCCTGATCGTTGGCACGGCGGCGGTGACGGCGGTCAAGTTCCTGACCTCGGTGGCGTACCCCTGGTACGCGCTGGTGGGGTCGGGAACGGTGCTTCTGGTCGGCTGGCTGGCCAGCCGGGTGCTGCCGGAAACGAGAAAGCCGGATGCGGACCTGTAGGGTGGGTCGAGCCGTCGGCGAGCCCCACCCTCCGGGTTCATTCAAGGCGCGAGCTGATCCAGCTCCTTGCCGATGGCGTCCATCAACGGCTTGAGGCTGGCCTCGGTGAACTCGAACTTCGCCCCGGCGGCTTCGAACAGTTGCGGGAGGGGCCTGGCCCCGCCGATCGCCAGGGCCTTGCGATAGTCGGCGACGGCACCCGCGCGGTCGACCAGGCTCCGCCTCCAGATTTGCAGGGCCCCGAGCTGCGCGATCCCGTATTCGATGTAGTAGAACGGGTAAAGGAAAATGTGCAGCTGACGATGCCAGCCGTTGGCCCGGGCGTCTTCGAACCCCGACCAGTCGACCGACCCGCCGAATCGGTTAAGCAAGCCGACCCAGGCTTTTCGGCGCTCCTCACGGGTGTGACCGGGGTGGGCGTAGATCCAGTGCTGGAAGGCGTCGACCGTGGCGATCCAGGGAAGAATCGTCACGATCCCTTCGAGAAGCTGGCGGTACGACCGGCTCGAATCGGCCTCGTCGTAGAAGAGGCCGAGGTTCTTCGCCCCGAGGAGTTCCATCGACATCGAGGCGACCTCGCAAAACTCGATCGGACTCTCGCGATAGCTCGACAGCGGCTCCCCTCGGCTGGCCAGCGCGTGGAAGGCGTGGCCGCCTTCGTGCAGGAGGGTCCGGACGTCGCCGTCGACCCCGACTGCGTTCATGAAGATGAACGGCAGGCGGTCGTCTTCGAGCGTCGTCTGATACCCGCCGGGAGCTTTCCCCTTGCGGTTGGCCAGGTCGAGCAGGCCGTTCTTGCGGAGGTAGGCGAACTGCGAGCCCAGCTCGGGGTCGACGTCGGTGAAGATCGCCTCCGACCCTTCGGCCAGCTTCTCAACGTCGGCAAAGGGCCGGAGCGGCGGCCGGCCGAGCGGGTCGACCGAGAGATCCCAGGGTCGAAGGCTTGGCACGCCCAACGCCTTGAGCCGTTCGGCCTGGAGCCTTCGGGCCAGCGGGACGACGACCTTCTCGATGGCGTCCTGGAACGCCTCGGCCTCGGGAACGCCGTAGTCGAACCGCTCGCGGACCCGGTAGGCGTACTCGGTGTAGCTCGGGAAACCCGCCTCGCGGGCGATCTCCTGACGAAGGGCGATCATCCGGTCGAAGAGGTCGTCAATCGCGTCGCGGTCGACCAGTCGCCGAGCCGCGACCAGCTCCCAGGCTTCTTGCCGGGTCGCGCGATCGGGCTCTTCCAGAAATGGGGCCATCTGCGAGGGGGTCCGCTCCTGACCTCGGAAGGTCACGGTCATCGCCCCGATCACCTTCTGATATTGCTGGTCCAGCTCGGCCAGCTCGGTCTCCCGAGGAATGTTGGCCTCGCGATAAAGAGCCCGGCGGTTCTCCTGGGCGCGGTCGAAGACGTGGTAACGATCTTTCGATAGCCCCGAGCGATGCGGGCTATCAAGATACCGATTGCGGAGGTCGTTCTGGATCGGCTTGAGTTTGGGCTCGATATCGCGGACGAAGGCGAGGTGCGCGGCCTCGCGGTCGGGGTCGTCGGTCTGGCAGGTCATGGCGACGTACCGCCGGACCCCCTCCTGCGAGACCGCCCCGTTCAGCTCGCCAAGATCGAACAGCCAGGCTTCGAGGTCGCCCGTCGACTCGATCGAGCGGGCCAGAAGCTGCTGATAGCAGGGCTCGATCTGGTCCCAGGTCTTGAACTCGGCGTCCTGGGGAAGCCAGCGGTGCGGAAACACTTCGGGGACGTAAACGGTTGCGGTCTCGGCCATGGCATGGGGTCCTGATACCGTTTCAAAGAGGCGAGCCGATCCTTCGGCCAAGGTCACTAAACTACCGGGTCGACCCCCCGCCTGGCCAGTCGGATTGACCGGGCGACGGGGTCGGGTGTACCCGTGTTTTCTGGTGATGCGAAGACTCCCCCCCACCCTGACCCCACACACAAGGGGGGAGGGGACCAGAAAAGAGGGCAATCCGCCTGCGTCTTCCTCCCTCCCTCCTTGTGGGGAAGGGCCGGGGTGGGGGGTCTGGTGGCACTACCAGAAACCCTGATCACACCCAGCCCAGCCCATCGACAAGGCCCTGATCCCTGGCCGCTCCCCGGAAATTCAAACCCACCGCGGAAATTCAAACCCACCGACTTCGACCCGATCGCGGCTCCCAGCCGTGCCATGGTCCTTTCCCACCAACGACTTGAGGAACCGAACGACGACACCCGCGCCGCTCCCAAACAAAGCCACCAGACCCGGAACCGCATCGACAGGCTCCCCAAAACAAAGCCACCGCGAAAAACAAAGCCACCGAGACCGGATCGTAACCTGGATCGACCACCGAGGCTCGACCCGGGCCAATCCATCCCGGATCTTCGGGGTCAGCCCCCGGCGAACGACCGCGCGGCCCAGGCGCGAGGTTCGTTATTACTTTCCTTGGCGAGAGGCCGCTCGAAACCGCTTATTCACGAAAATCGATGCGAGCCTCCGGATCAGAGCCGGTCAAGCGGGCTGAGGACGCCGCCGGCTCCTCGTTGCAGGACGTGGGTGTAGATCATGGTCGTGGCGACATCCGAGTGGCCGAGAAATTCCTGGACGGTCCGGAGGTCGCTGCCCGATTCGAGGAGGTGGGTCGCGAAGCTATGACGGAAGGTGTGGCAGCTCGCCCGTTTGGTCAGCCCTGACGCCAGGACGGCCTTGCGAACGTTCTTCTGGATCAGGTTCTCATGAATGTGATGCCGCCGGAAGACCGGCGGCTCGGCCCCAACAGC
>Ga0080006_1157004_pt1 | contig 10586 bp, 12 predicted proteins | sample RS3BMetagenome_FD_69209 | JGI IMG/M metagenome (GOLD analysis project Ga0080006, IMG submission 69209) | Ferric oxide microbial mat and aquatic microbial communities from Rainbow Spring, Yellowstone National Park, USA - RS3B (SPADES... ... | reverse complement strand
GCCGAGCTGCTGCCCGACCGCTGGAAGCCACCATCCCAGCCGGGCACCGCGACGATCTTCGACGCGTAGACGACCGCGCGGCGCCGAGAAGTGCCGCTCAGGCCGATGCCCGTACGGTTACCCTTCTATGGCGCAGCCTCGAAGGAGGGCGTCACCGCGGAGCAGCGCTGGGCGCTCTGGCGGTCGATGTACGACTTCGCGGCGGTTCCTCCGGGACCCGACGGGGAGGCGATGGCGCGCACCCTTCTAGACCACGCCTGGCCCGAGTACCCTAGCGTGCTCGATCGCATTCGCACGCAGCCCGCGGTTCTCGTGGACCAAGCGCATCAGGATGTCGATCGCATCGGCGCACTCCTGCAGCTCGATCGCCCCGTCGAAATCCAGCTCGTGCTCTACGTCGGCGCGCTCGAAACGAACGCGTTCACCTACGTGCCCGACGACGGTCGACCGCACGTGGCCCTGCCCGTCGAAGGTCGACCGGGTCAGGCGACGTTGCTGGCCGCCCACGAGCTGACGCACGCCATCCACCTGCCGCTCGCGCGGCTGCCGGGCGGCTGGGAGCGCAGCATCGCCCAGACGATCCTCACCGAAGGCCTCGCGATGCACGTCGTGAAGGCTCTCTATCCCGGGCGGCCCGATGCGGCGTACACAGAGGCCACGCCCGGCTGGTACGGCGAGGCGAGCGCTCGCCGGGACGCCATCCTGCGCGGCATCCGCCCCTTCCTCGCGGCGAAGGATGGCGCGACGGTGGGCCGCTTCACGATGGGCAAGGGCTCGACCGGCCTCGAACGCGAGGCGTACTACGCTGGCTGGCTCGTGGTGGATCGGCTCCTGCGAAACGGTGAGAGCTTCGCCCAGATCGCGCGCGTGCCCGAGCAGCAGCTCGTCGGGGTCGTCGGCGCGGCGATCGACGCAGTCGCCGGACGGTGACCTGCCCCGTCGACTCGCCGAGGACGGGCCGCGCCGGCCAAAACGTTGACGAGGCGAGCCGCGCACGCTGGTGCGCGCCGCCGGGGATGGCCAACGTCTCGAGCGACGAGAAGAAGCAGCAGGTTTTGGCGCTGGCGGCTGGGGTACGGCAAGCGCATCGTGCACCTCGACGGGCACGTCGAGGTCGACGACGCGTACTACTCCGCGCCGCCCGGCAACATCGCACGCGAGCTGCTCGCGCAGTGGGACGGCGAGCGCGTGCGGCTTCTCGACCCGCGCACGGGCGAGCTACCGCGCGAGCATCGTGCGCAAGAGCGTGGTCGGCATCGCACGCACGTCGACAACCGTCCGACGAAGACGCCGTCGTCGACCGAGTCGGTGCTGTCGCGTGGTCATAGCGAACAAGTCCCCGTGGGGCTCACGTAGGTCAGGATGACGAGGCCGGCGTTGCCACCGAGGAAAAGGCCGCCACCCGCGGCACCGGCTGCGGCGGGGAGGGAAGTGCTCGACGACCAAGTCTTCGCGCCCAACCCGCCCTTGGCCGTGGCGCCTTCCCCATTGGCGCCGTCGCTGCCCCCGGCACCGCCGAGTGCATTGTCGCCACTTCCCCCGCCACCACCGAACCCGCCCCCTCCGCCGCCGCCACAACCGGCCCTGGAGGACTCCGCCCCGCCGGTGTCGCCCGTTCCGCCCAGCCCGCCGACAGTCCCGGGCGCACCGCAGGTGCCCTGGCCACCGGCTTGACTGCTGCCCGCCAGCGCACCCGTGCCGTCGTTCGCGGCCGCGCCTCCCATGTCGCTTCCGCCGCCGCCGCCGGAGTCGCTGCCGCCGCCCCCACCCCCGTAGGCTCCGCTGCCCCCGCCGCCTCCGATGCCCACCGAGCCGCCGAAATACCCGCCTCCTCCTCCGCCGCCGACGTACACCGACAGGTTCGCTCCACCGGCCAGGGTGAATGAGCCTTGCGTCGCCGTACCCGCCGTTGCTGCACCGGAGGATCCAGGCCCATTGCAATCGGTGCCCTCACATCCGCCTTGGCCCCCGTCCGCGTAGGCCACGGCCGAGCCGGCGGCGAGAATGGCGCTGCTGCCGCCACCACCGCCGCTGCCCGGCCACCCGTTCTCGAACCCCCCCGCGCCACCTCCCCCTCCGACCATGGTGAAGTTGATGCTGACCGCAGCCGCAAACGGGCTCGCTTCGTTCAGTGTGGAGGTGATCGTCAACGTGCAAGGTGCGCCCGCGTCGCCCCCACTCGATCCAGAGCTGGACCCACTTCCGCTACTGGACCCAGAGCCCGATCCGCTGCTGGAACCCGATCCACTGCCGGAACCCGACCCGCTGCTGGAACCCGATCCGCTGCTGCTTCCGGATCCCGAGCTACTGCCGCTCCCACCGCTACTTGATCCAGAGCTCGACCCCGTACCGCTGCTCGATCCCGAAGGCGCACTGTCGAAGTAACCGGCGTCCGCCCCGCCGTCCGCCGAAGTTGCCGGCGCACTGGAACTCCCGCAGGCATAAGCCATGATGGGGACGAGCAGTGCCGCGCCGCGAGCGGCAAGCCGAAGGACACGAGACCCAAGCTCTTCCATGTACCCGGAGCTACCACGCAGCGGCCGGCGTGCAACGTACCTGCGCGCCAAGGTCGGCCAGGAGGTGGTCGCACGGGTGGTGGGGGCAGCCCCTGGTCGAACAAGCCGTCTCGGCCGACCACTCCGAACCGCCTTGTTCTCTAGGATTTGGGCCCTTCCGGGTTCCGGGTGGGCGTAGACAGTCAACGAGCAGGGTGAGCACGGCGCGGGGGGTGGGTACGATGCGCGGGTGCGAGACACGGAGCTGTACCGACAGATTCTCGGGCTGGAGTCGCCGTGGAAGGTCGTGCGCGTCGAGCTGGACGTGAAGACGCAGCGTGTGGACGTGTACGCCGAGCACGCCAAGCGCAAGACGTGGCCCTGCCCCGACTGCGAGGCGCCCTGCGGGCTGCACGATCACGACGAGGAGCGGACGTGGAGGCATCTGGACAGCTGCCAGTTCCAGACACATCTGCACGCGAGGGTCCCGCGCATCCGCTGCGACCAACATGGCGTGCGTCAGGTCCGTGTGCCGTGGGCCGAGCCGCGTTCACGCTTCACGCTGCTGTTCAGGCTTTCGCCCCTGGACGAACGTCCGCTTCGAACAGCGCATCATTCGCATCTGGAGTGACCCGGACGCGGACGACACCGACGATGCGTACATGGTGAAGTCGATGGAGCGCGAGATCCCGCTGTCCGACCACATGATGCGCCTCTTGCGCGAGCAGAAGCTGAAGGGGCTCTCGAAGGAATGGGTCTTCCCGGTGCTCGTGAACCGCAACCACAGCAAGGGCCAGCGCTACGTCGAGTTCCCTTCGAACACGTGGGACCGAGTCCTGGAGCACGCGACGGCGCTCGCGCGGAAGATCGAGCCCGAGGCGACGGAGATTCGAGGCGGCCCGCACAAGGCCAGACACACGTTCGCCAGCCACTTCCTCCAGGGGAAGCCCGACTTGTTCCTCCTCGGTCGCGTCCTCGGGCACTCGCACACGCGGGTCACTGAGCTGTACTCGCACCTCCTGCCCGAGCACCTCGCCGAGGCCCGGAACGTCGTGAGCTTCGGCGGGCTGGCCGAGCGAGTCGCCGAGGCCGTCGCCGAGATCGAGAAGGAGCGCCCCTCGGTCGATGGTCGAACCGCGAGCTGACGGCCTTCTCTGCGCTCACCCCCCCTTCGAAACAACAACCGCGGTGCGCGACTGGTACGGGAAAAACGGCGGAAGGAGCTGGCGCACGGGGCCGTCCTGAGGCTCCCAGATTTGGGCGATGTCGGCGAAGACCTCGTCGTCAAGCGGATGGAGTGCGAAGGGGTTGTGGAAGACGGTCAGTCCCTCACCCCAAGTCTCCGTGTGCTGCCCGTCACCAACGACGTACTCGAAGCGGAGTGGCTGCACCGCATCGCGATAGTGATCGTGACAGAGACCGATTCGCACCATGGTGATGTCGCTCGCGCGGTGAGTGCCTTGCTGTCCAAGGCGGCTGAACTTCGGGACCGTCGCCGCATTGCTGAAGAGGACAGCGCTCACGTTCTCCGCGCCGGGCTGTGAAAAGAACGCCGACGGGATCACCTTCCCACCGAAGCTATGGCTCTCGATCGAGGTTCGAAGCAGAAACAGGTGGCCTTCCGTGTCGAAGACCGGGGCGTGCTTTGTGCCATAGAGGTACTGCGCGAGTGGGGTGGATGAGATTTGGCTCGCGTCGGGGTCGTAGAACGGTGCGACCGCGAGGACGAACGGCTTGCCCACAGCATCCGGCTGCACCCAATCGCGCTTGACGAGCTTGGAGTAGAGGGCGCCACCGAGCCTCACGACCGCGTGCTCATGCCGTTCGGGGACACTGAGCTCCGCCAGCCGCTCAGGGACGAGGGGCGACGGGTTCGCGGTCACAGCTTCGACTGAGATAGCCGTGTCCACTCGACGGAGGATGAAATCGGGTGCGGGTCGCCCTCGCTTCACGGCGAAGCCCACGTCCCTGAAGTATGCGTACAGGTACAACTCCCAGACGCGGGCATCGAAGCCAGACGTCTGGAACTGCTCGACGAAGTTCCCGTCTACATCGTCGAACGACGAGAAGACTTCGTTCATCATGCCGCGCGAGGGTGCGCTCCCGCGCAGAAGCATCGTCCGAAAGTGGGGCGCGAACTTCTCCTCGCTGACCACAGGCGCGAAGAGGTCGCGTTCGCCCCGCGGGTTGCGGGAGGAAACCCCGTCCATGACCCCGTCCATTGTTTCGCGTCCGAAGAAACCGACGCGCTATCTGCTGGAAATCTTTGTAGGCGCGATAGGTTTCGAACCTACGACCCCTACCGTGTCAAGTTCCGAAGGGGTGTTTCGGGCCGTTGCAGCACGTGAGAAAACGCGCACTTGGCGTTACTCGGACGATCCTGCCGTAGCGGCTCGCGACCCTCAAGTGGTGCTCCAAGTGGTGCTCTGACGGCTCGAACCGGAAAGAGCACCACTTTGGGCGCCAGATTCTGCCGGTTCGCAGCCTCATGGGGCCACCCGGAGCGGTTTTTCGCAGCCTCATGGGGCCACCCCCTTCGCAGCATGAAGGGGCCACCGGCGAGGGAGGGGTGACGCGTTTTTCGCAGCGTCATGGGGCCACCCCAGACCCAGTTTCGCAGGGTCATGGGGCCACCCCGAAGCGAGCGACCTGAAGTGGTCCAGATTCGTCCCGACGACGGCGCCGGTCGCCGTCGGGAGGGATCGATGGCGTTCAGGGAGCTGACGATGATCGACGTGAAGGAAGTGCTCCGCCGCTGGTCGGCAGGGCAAGGTGACAGGAAGATCGGCCGCGAGGCCGGCGTCGACCGCAAGACGGTCGCGCGCTACACGGCCGCCGCCACGCGTCTGGGGCTACAGCGCGGCGGGGAGCTGACGGACGAGGAGGTCCACCAGGTCGCGCAGTGCGTGCAGGCGCGCCCCGTCGTCGCGCCGAGCGAGGAGTGGACCGAGGTCGCGCGACATCGCGAGCGCATCGAGCGCTGGCTCGCCGGCGACAGCGAGACGCGCCCGCTGCGACTGAGCAAGGTCCACACGCTGCTGGTGCGCGACCACGGCCTGCGCGCCAGCTACGACACGCTCTGGCGCTACGTGCACCAGCAGCTCGCCTGGCGCGACAAGCCCTCGACGGTGCGCATCGACGATCCGCCGCCGGGCCAGGAGGCGCAGATCGACTTCGGCAAGATGGGCTGGCTGGTCGATGCCCAGACGGGGCGCCGCCGCACGCTCTGGGCGCTCATCGTGACGCTCGCGTTCAGCCGCTACCAGTTCGTCTGGCCGACGTTCCGGCAGACCACCGAGGCCGTCTGTGAGGGCCTCGACCGCGCCTGGATGTTCTTCGGCGCCACCATCGCCACGCTCATCCCTGACAACACCAAGGCGATGATCCTCGATCCGGACGCGCTCAGCCCCGCGCTGGTGCCGGCGTTCCTCGACTATGTGCAGGCGCGCGGAGTCTTCGTCGACCCGGCGCGCGTGCGGGCTCCCAAGGACAAGCCGCGCGTCGAGAATCAGGTGCCCTTCGTGCGCGAGAGCTGGTTCGACGGCGAGACCTTCGCCGACCTGGATGCCGCGCGCCGCAGCGCCGAGGACTGGTGCCGCGACATCGCCGGCGCTCGCGTCCACGGCACCACGCGCCGCGTTCCGCGCGAGACGTTCGAGACGCTCGAGAAGCCGGCGATGCGGCCCGCACCGACCGAGATCTACGACGTACCGGTCTACATCGACGCGGCCAAGGTCCACCCCGACCATCACATCCAGGTCTGCCAGGCCCTCTACTCGGTCCCGCACCCCTACTTGCGCAAGCACGTACGGGTGCGCGCCGACCGCAAGCTCGTGAAGATCTACTTCGGCACGGAGCTCATCAAGATGCACGAGCGCCAGCCGCCCGGCGGCCGCTCGACCGATCCGGCCGACTACCCGGCTCACAAGAGCGCGTACGCGCTGCGCGACGTCGACTCTCTGCGCGCCAAGGCCGAGACCAAGGGCGTCCACGTCGGCGCGTACGCCGCACGCCTGCTGAGCGGCCCTCTGCCCTGGACCCGCATGCGCCAGGCCTACGCGCTGCTCGCGCTTTGCGACAAGTTCGGCGACGGACGCGTCGAGGCTATCTGCCAGAGCGCCCTCGCATTCGACGTCGTGGACGTCGCGAGGCTCACCAAGATGCTCAAGTCCGCGGCGAAGCCGACGCGACCCGAGCTCGCGGGCAAGGTCGTGCAGCTCACGTTGCCGCGCTTCGTTCGCCCCACCGCGCAGTTCGAGACCCGCGCCTCGCACACGACCAAGAAGGAGGGCGTCTGATGGCCGCCCCGTCGCTCCATCCCGAGCTCGTCGAGGCGCTCAAACGCCTTCGCCTCGGACGCATCGCCGCCACTCTCCACGACCGCCTCGTGCTCGCCGACAAGCAGGACCTGGGCTTCGAGGAGCTGCTTCTGCTCATCCTCACCGACGAGATCGCGCGCCGCGACAGCGCCGCCGCCGACAACCGCGCCGCCGACGCCGGGCTCGATCCGTCGATGCGCCTCGAGCTCTGGGACAAGACCGCCAAGGTCTCCTTCGACACGCGCGTGCTCTCCGAGCTCGTGAGCCTGCGCTTCCTCGAGACGCACCGCCACGTGTGCATCCTCGGACCTGTCGGCGTCGGCAAGACGTTCCTCGCCTGCGCCCTCGGACACATCGCCTGCCGCCACGGCTACAACGTGCGGTTCGCTCGCGCCGACGAGACGCTCAAGCGCCTGCGCCAGAGCCGCTTCGACAACTCACGCGACGCCGAGATGACCGCGCTCACCACCGTCGACCTTCTCATCCTCGACGACTTCGCCCTCGAGCCGATGAGCAAGGAGGAGAGCAAGGACGTCTACCAGCTCTTCCTCGAGCGCACCGGACGCGCCTCCATGATCGTCACCTCCAACCGCGACACCGCCGAGTGGCTGGCGATGTTCGACGACGTGCTGCTCGCCCAGAGCGCCGTCGACCGCTTCCGCAACACCGCCTACGACTTCGTCGTCGACGGCGAGTCCTACCGCTCGCGCCTCAAGCCCACCATCGACGCCGCCGACCCGCCGCCCGCCTCGCCCGCGATGAAGCCCAAGCTCCATCCGCGGGCCCGACGACGTCGCTGACGGCACCGCCCCCGCGGAGCACCACTGGCCCCATGACCCTGCGAAACTCTCGCCCGTCACCCTCCGCCGGCGCGATTTCGCACCCGTGGACTCCGCGGCCGATCCGAGGCACCCTCCGCCCCGGTTGTTCGCTTCGTCTCCCTGGCCCCATGACCCTGCGAACCGGCAAGCTTCCCCGTTGGCGCTCGAGATCCCTCAGGAAATCGGTCGATGGCGGAGCACCACGACCTCGCGGTCGCGCACTACCTTGTTCGAACCTGCGGGCACTACTCGCCGCCACAGTAGTGCAGGGCTCCGGGGCCGCGCCGACGGTCGGACCGGGCGCCCGCCCTCTACCGTCCGGAAGGGGTGGGGTGCCGCACTGATGCGATGACACGCAGGATCTGCATCCGCGCAGCAAAACGATCACCCCACGCAATCAGCATGCAGCCGCGCGCGCGCTTGCAGGTGTCGAACGACTTTCGTCAACCGCTCGACGCTCGCACGGACATCCTCGGCCGCTGATCGCCGTTGATCGGCGGACGTCTTGGCGTCGCCCGCTAGGTATTCGGCGCTCATGAGGAGCGCGGATGCGGCGTCGAGAATGTTGTGGCAGGCGGTGAGCACTTCGTCCGGCGACAGCCCCTCGGGAGCCGTTGGAAGCACGCCGCTGCTCTCTGCTGTCGCATTCTTCATGGGCCTGCCCAGAGCACCGGGCGTGCCGGGCCCGAGAGAACGGACCTGATGTACGTGCGCTCCGGCCTCGGTCCGTCCGGCAGAATGCCGTTGGTCGACGTGCTCGCGCGCGTGCAGCAAGCACCCGACGAGCGCAATTGGCGAGGTGCTGCCGCGCGCGTGGGCGGCCCGCGCGACGATCGCGTAGGCTGCGACTCACCCCCGGACCTCTCTGCTCGCGCTACGCCTTCTATGCTCCGCGTCGGCTTTGCAAGTCCTTGGAGCCACCTACGGCATGGCCTAGCATCGCGCGGCTAGCCCGACGCGTTGGTCCCGTCATGCAGGATGTCCTGCGCCTGCCGGATTTCCGCCGCGATCGACGAGAACGCCGACTCGTTGCACAGCGACGGAGAGATCCACCCGGCGGCGCGCGCGAACGCGTCGATGAGCTCCTGCGTGTAGAGGGTGCCCGCGATGGTGCCGGTCTGCGCCGTGGTAGGCGTCGCGTGGATGAAGCTGACGGTCGCGTGGTGGATGACGACCTCGACGCCGATCGAGAGCTCGAACGGCAGATCGGTCGGCGTGCCGCTCGACCAGCAGCCCCCGTCGACGCTCGCGGACGGGAACGCGATCTTCGAGCCGGAGGCGAGGCCGCCGTCGTCCAGCCAATCGGGATAGACGGGCCAGTCATCGGCGGGCGTCCACGTCGGCGTTCCCGGGAACTGGGCGCCGGCGAACCCCCAGCCTGGCGCGCTGCCGGTCTGACTGGGCATGCCGTTCAGGCCGGTGACGTCGATCATCGTCGTGAACGCGCCGCCGTTGACCGCGGCGTTGTACTGCGTCGACAGGTTGGCGCCGAAGATCGTGGTGAGGATCGGCATCAGGTTGTCGCCCCACGAGTTGTCGATCCCATCCGTGCCGTCGACCTGCACCGTCCGCGAGGCGCCGGCAGTCAGCCGCAGACGTCGGTCGAGGTCGCGGTCGTCATCTTTCCATCGACATCCGCTCCGAGGTCTTGCCACGCCGTGGCCCTCGGCGCGCCCGCGCTATCGGTGTCGCCCAGGTAATAGTGCCGGACAGCAAAGTTCGTACCCGGAACGAATTGAATCCCGGCCCCGCCTTCACCGGCATCGCCGCCGTCGGGTCCTGCGGCGCCGGTCGCGGTGTCGTCGCCGACGTCGAGCGCGGCGGCCTCACTGCTCGCGTCGCCCGGCGAGCCGCCGCTGCCGGTGCCGTTCGAACTGCAGCTCGCGGTCACGAGCGCCGCCGAACCGAGACTGGCCACACCAAAAGGAGCGCGAAGTACCTCACGACGTTCTCCATGGAAGCATCGAGCGGTCAGCAGCCGCCGTCGCCGTCGATGTTGCCCATAGCGGTGCACGCGCCCGGCGTGCAGCAGATGCTCTCGCAGCCCCCGTTGCAAAAGATGGTGGTGGGTGTGTTGCCCGCGTTGATCTTGGGGCACGACCCCGCGCCGTTGCAATCGATGTTGCAGCGTGCGGCGCTCGTGCAGTCGAGAGCGGGGGAGCAGGCGCCGGCGCCGGTGCACAGGAAGCTGCACGCCTCGCCCGGCGGGCAGACGAGACCCGCGCTACATCCCGCTCCGGTGCAGCCGAGCATGCAGATGGCGGTACCACCGTCCACGGGCACACAGTAGCCGCCCGCGTCGCCGCAGTCAGCGGCGCAGGGCTCGGGAGGGACGTTCTTGACGGGCGGCGGGTTGCTTGTGGGGTTGGTGTTTCCGACCTCGCTTTACGGAACACCGGACCTACGATGGGGGACGTCGCCCGCGCGTTTTGCTTGCTCGGCGAAGTCCGCTTGCGCGACATCGCTCGATGCCGGACCGAGCCCGCCCCTATTTCGGTATCGGCTGCGGTTTCGGGCGGGGCTTCGCATCGTCAAGCAAGAGGAGGCGGTCGGCGGGATGCCCGCGCTGTAGGCCTCGGCGGCGCGGGCGCGAAGGTCGCGGACGGCGACGAGCGATTGACGAGCTGCAGCAGCTCGTCCATGCCGCAGGGCTTCCCCAACCAGTAGAGCGTCCCGACGCGCTCAGCCACCGCGCGCAGCCCCGGGTAGCCCGAGACGAGCACGATCGGGATCAGCTCCCGGCCCACATCGTGGAGGAACATTCTGTAGGCCATGCCCGGCCCGTCGCGCACGCGCACCAGACTTCGTGCGGCCTGTTCGTGAGTTCGAGTGTAACCGTTCACGGCCTGGCGCGGCGACGCGGGCCGGTGGGTCCATTCCGCACTGTGTGAGATCCATCTTCGGGTCGTCGCGCGATCGCGCTTTCCATTCGGATCGACTTGCGGCACAGC
>Ga0080006_1179083_pt1 | contig 10588 bp, 16 predicted proteins | sample RS3BMetagenome_FD_69209 | JGI IMG/M metagenome (GOLD analysis project Ga0080006, IMG submission 69209) | Ferric oxide microbial mat and aquatic microbial communities from Rainbow Spring, Yellowstone National Park, USA - RS3B (SPADES... ... | reverse complement strand
AATACATATAAACAATACCTAATGCCAGAGCATACGCAAGTTCCCTTACAAGTATTTGATTATCTTTTTGTGCTGGCATAATCTCACTTTATAGACGTTGTAGGCATTTTAGATATTTGCGTCAGATTGGCGGTTATGTTAAACTCTTTCATAAGTAAGTAATTTTGTAATTTCATTTGCAAAGTGTATGCGCTTAACGTGCCATTTAACGCTTTATAGTTAATTTGTGCAGTTTTATAAGCGTTTTGCGACGTAAAGTATGCTAAAACCATAACTGCGAGTGCGATTAATACCATAGCCCATTTTATTATATCGTTTAAGTCTTGCGGTTTTGATAGCATAGCCTCTTTCGTGTAGTGCGCAATTTGAAAGTCTTTTATGTATGCTTGTATATCGGTTTTTATGTTGCTTTCAGATAAACCTATCTGTTTGTAGTTGCTACCATCGTAAAGCGCAAAAGCCACTTTCTCTTTCTCATTCGGTAGAGAGTAAAGGTTATTGTAATCTAGTGTAATCGGCAGTGTCTTCTCTTTGCCGAATAAGTTTTCTTTATATCTAAATACGCCATTCTCATATTTGCCTTTATACGTTTCTCTTACATTAAATCGGTTATCGAATACTATTAGTTTCATAGTCTCATTCCTTTTTTAAATGCCTTGCTTTTTGAAAGAAGCAAAAATAATGATATACCTTCTTGCCTCTCGCTGTGCTTAACAAAACGTAATAGTCGTTGAGTATCGGCTCGTGGCAGTATGCACATTTAACTACTTTTTGCTTTTTAGTCATATTATCGCTTTTTATATAAATCTAATGTAAGTGCTTCCCATTTAGGTAGCATTTCTAAATAGCAAGTATAGTGATAGTATTTACTTACAACTTTATTTTTAGAATAATGTAGGCTAAACTGAACATAATAAGTATTACCTGTTATTCGCTTACCGCAATATTCACATATCTTAATGTTTGTTTTTTGTTTGTTTGTTTTTTTAGGCATAAACTCACTTGTTTATTCCCATATTTCTTTTTAAGTTATCTAAAAGCCCTTTGCCTTGTGTTTCTGAAACATTTTGCTTCTGCAAGTAAGTGCTTATAAACGTCTCTGTAATCTGTCTTAACGTAAAGCCCTCTAATGCTTTCATAGTAATGTTTGCAAGAGACGTTAAAGTGCTTATTACATCGGGTATTCTATGCTGTTTTAATTCGTAAGGGTTTCCCTCTAAATAAATGCTATCTAATAATGCGAATGTAATTGCGTCTAATCTACCATTCCACATCTTATATATGATTTTGTAAGGTAAATTACTCGTTGTTGTTGTTTGCGCTATCAAAGGTAAGAGAGAGTTAAAAAGATAATCTGCGCCACTCTCATTCATTATTCTAGCGTTTTGATTAATCTTGTACTCTTTCTTTATAACCTCTCTCTCACTACCTAGAAATTCCTCTTTAACTTTTTTTGCGTCTATTTGCCAACCGCAGAATGCTTGGTAAAAGGCTAAATGTAAAGCGTCTGTATCTAATATGTAGCGCTGCAAGTCTGCATTTAACTTGTTTTCGTTTTGCTGTGTATCTATATCTAGATTGGCCTCGTTATCTATCGGCACGTCCATAAGTATATTGTAAGCATAAAGGTTTAAAAAACCTTCTTTCATATACTTGACTACAAGATTGAATAGTGGAAGTTTCAGAGCCGATATGTTTTAAATAGAATATACTTATTTGTAGGAATGCCACTATTCTTTCATATACTTGACTACAAGATTGAATAGTGGAAGTTTTTAGAGAGAGACTATAGTCTCCCTATCAAAAGAAGAAGAAGAATGAATGTATAAGTATATATATACATATACATTTGTTTGTTTTTTGTTTGTTTGTTTTTAGAGAGAGACTATAGTCTCCCTATGCTTTTTCTAAAACTATTTTAGAATTTTTAACCGAAAAATATATATATTTGAATATTTATAATAATATTAGCAACTATTCGCAGGCGCTTATTCGCAAGCGCTTTATAAATATGCGAAATAATATAAATTTGCGAATAGCCTTTATATTTAAAGATGATAATATGGCAAAGAAAAAAAGCAGTTTAGATAAATTAACAGGTAAAGAAGTTTTTAGTAATACACCAGAACTTTTGCAGTTTATAAATACCAGAATGGCAGCAGAAATGAAAAAGAAGCAAAAGAAAAAAGTAAATAAAAAAGATATTGAAAAGGCTATGAATAAAATTGCAGACGGATTAAGTAAGTTATACGAAGACGCAAGTAAGGAGGCTTAACTATGCGCAAACTCATAAACATACCAGAAGACTTAAAAGAAGCAATAGAGTTATTTAAAGACGCTTACAATCTGGCATACATTAATGGCGCAATACCACGCCGCAACGCAAGGTTAAAAACAAAGGACTTTGACAAAGAATATAGTTTTAGCGCTATTTTGTGTTATCTTGCGCAGCAAGGCATAGAGAAAGAAGCACAAGTCATAAAAGATAGAGAAGTAGGCTTCGGTTGGAATAATAAAGAAGACGCTGCAAGGTTTAAGCAGTTAATAGAGACTGCATACGAGAAATCTCTATTTTTTGATATTGATAAACCACATAGAAAAGAATATGAGGTTATTAAATGAAAAGCAACGAGAAAAAAGCAGTTATAGGTATAAAATTAACGCTTCTTTTAGAAGCAAAACAAAATGGCTACGACGACATAAACGACTACATAGACGCACTAAAAGAACAAATAATTAAATTACAGAATGCCAAAGATTTTATACAAAATCAATTGCAAAAACTTACTGCTGAAAACGAGCAGTTGCATAAAGAACTTGATACTAAAAACGAGGCTTGATAATATGAAAGAAGAGAAATCAAAGGCAGTAGAAATCTTAAAAGACTATTTTAAAGCACTTGCAGAAGCATATATTAAACAGTTAAAAATGATAGAAGAGTATAACAAATTAAGAGCGAAACAAAATGCTAAAAAACGAGGCTTGATAAAATGAAACCACAAATAAGTGAAAGCGATAAGAGAATAGTAATAACTTGCAAAAAAGCAGTAGTAGATGAGGCAAAGCAGCAAGGCTTTGAACGAATAGACGCATACATACAACATCTAAAAGCAAGAATAAACGAATTAGAGACACAACTAAACGAGTTAAAAGGAATGAAAGCAAAAGACTACATAGAGCAACAACTACAACAAACAACCAATACCAGCAAACCAGAAGCGCACGCTACGATACCAGAGGCTACAAAATGAGACACATACATATATACCAACTTCTATTCTTTTATGAAGAGCCAATTTCACACGAGACTTTTTACATCTACAAATGTCTATACTGCCATAAAAAAATCGCATATCTCGGCGATTTGGTATATGATTATAGAAGTGATTATGGCGTAATCTATTAAAAGGTTGATTGAAACTAAAACACCGCAATAGTGTTGCTATGTTTAAGAAATACTGCGACTATTGTAAGAGGCCATTAACGAACAACGACTATATAGTGCATTTACGTTATGAAAAATTTGATGGCACACATAACGAATACTACCATCTACGTTGCTATGATAAAATGCGCCAAGAAGCCGAAGCAGTGCTTAAAAGCAAAAAGCAAAAGTTTAAATATTATAATAAGCATAAATTATAATGCACCATAGCACCTAACCGCTATGTCTAAACACTACCCGATGTCTAACTTTCCCTTACAACCGACATCGCCAACCACACGGGCATACGACTATCGTATGCCCGTCTTATTTTTATTTAATAAACGAGTTTCTTTCACGAATAGGCCTTAAAATAGTAGGTTTTTTAGGCTCTACCATAGTTTTAAGCCTTACATATTCTTTAAATAACTCTTCGTATGTTAAATTATAATCTCTTTTAACTCGCAAAACTCTATTTGCAGTGCTTCTCCTTACGCTTATAGTTATTCTTACCCACCCCCGTTTCATCATTTATATAACCTTTCTGGCGCTTTTAATAAGCATATAAACAAAATACGCCACGAGAGTAATAAGGAACATACCTAAACCATACACGAGAGGCACGTTATAATTAGTAGCGCTATAAATGTAATTTGTCGTTATACTCGTTATAGTATTGCCAGAATACGTATAATTTGCTATATTTTGCGTTAAAGCATAGTTTTGCGTACTTGCAAATATCATAATCATTATAGAGATAAAAAGAAAGACGTATTTAAGTATAAACTGCTTCTCTGTTGCATAGAGGTAAGCAAAGATAAGCGCAATTAAAACTGCAACGATATCTGCGTCAATCATTTAATCAAAAAAGAATAAGCAACAAAAGTTTTTATTTCTTTCTCTTTCTTTCACGCTTAACCTTACCTATTGTAGCATAATAAACTTTAACTCCCTTGCGCTTACCATATCGCTTTTTAAACTCTCGCAACATCTTCTTTTTAGCGCCATACCTATACAAGTGCTTCATATTCTCACCTTAAATAAAAAAGAAAAGGCAACAAGCCTTTAAAATTTATCTGTGCCTTTTTCTATGCCTTTTTCTATGTGCTTTCCTATGCCTTACTGCCTCTATTTCGTAATGCCCTATTCTACCTAAATATCGTCTTTCTAATCGCCTTCTGCGTGTATGTCTCATATTATCGCTTAACAAAAGATAGGGCTTTAAGCCCTATCTAAAACTGCCGATTGCTGATTACTCGTGCCTTTCCTTCTTGCCTCCCAGTATGCCAGAGTGCTTTACTATGAGGTAGAGGAACAGCACGAAGATTATTGCTATGACAGGCACTAATACCGTCTGGATTGTATTCGCAAAGCCCGTCATGATGTTATTAACTGCTGTGCTTGCCGTGCTATTTGATGGCAGAGCCGTTAGAAAAACTTGGCCGAGATATAGGGCTAATACGGGTTTAATACGAGTAAGTATTAAACTTTCCGAAGCCGAATATGGCCAAGATAGCGAACTCTACTATGTTGTTCGTTTCTTTGCTCCAACTTGGCATATCTTCACCTTAATTTACCTATGCAATAAAAAAGTTTATAAATCCCTTTGCTTACAAAACTGAATACCGAGAGAACTAACCTAAATCTCTATTTTGCTTGTAATCGCTTTATTTTTGCAAGATTTTGCTAGGCATATAAAATTATGCCTAGCCTTGAAAACTTGCGTCTAAACGCATTCTAGCGCTTGTTTTTTAACAAGCGAACTTGCTTATTCTAAAACTATTTTAGAATAACGTCTTAATCTTTTGGTATTTTTGACGCTTTTAACCTATCTAATTAGACAACAAAGCAAAGAAAGAAAGCCCCCCCGCATACCCGAAAGAAAGAAAGCCTATTTTTTGTAGTAAGTTTTGAGTAAGTAGATAGGATAAATTATCGCTAGAATGCCCGTAGTATATAAATCTATTGTTGTAGGCAGCGCAGTCGCTAGCATTCCAGACGCTACCATACCAACAATAAGCGCAAAATTTAAACCTTCTGTGAGCCACGAACTACCGATAACCATTAAAAGAAGCGCACTCGTTAAAACTTGCGAGATTAAACTATACATTTTATCAGTTTAACAAAGTGCAAGGTTTAGTACAGTTGCTTAAAGCAAGCAGTTGTATATGCCACACATACAGGCCTACTGCTATACCAATAGCAACAAGAAGCGCAAGCGCTATATAAAACTCTATATCTTCTTTCTGCATAATTTAACCTCTATGTTTTCTATTGCTTATTATATTCCACAATAGCGTTGCAAAGTATAGTATTGCGAGTAGAGAAGTAGTGCTTTCATTAACTATATTCGGTATAAGTGCAGTCATTAATGCAGACGCTACTAGGCCTATAAGCAAGGCTAAATGCTCCTTTCCCGTGTATAACCACACAATACCGATTATCATTATTATAAAGCCGATTGTAAAGTAAGGCAGCGCAAGACTATAAGAATAAACTGCGCTTATGCTGTTTGCGGTTAAATTATACATTCTCTCACTATGAAAACCTTTCTACTACTCCACGAATGAAAGATATTATATCAATAGCAATTATAATTGTTAAAATGCTTACCGAAGCAAGATAGATTAAACTTGCTATGTTTCCTAAAACTCCTAAACTACTCATATTAAAGATTGCTGGCATAACAATAAATATTGTGGTAAAGGTAAGCACAAATATAGAGCCTATAAGCGCAAAGAAATTATAAAGTAGAATACCGAACTTATATAACACGTTTCCAGCAAACGCTAAAACATTTGTTATCGGCGCAAGCCAGCCAGTATTATTTTGCGAGAAGTAGTTATTTGTGTTATTAAAAGCGTTTGTCATATTAACCGCGTAGCCTTGCGTTGCGTTTATCTGATTAAAAACTGATTGCATTTGCGGGCTATTGTAGCCTATAACAAAGCCTAAAATAGCAAATATAACTGAAATTGTTAAGAGTATAATAACAATTTTTAGTATGTTAATCATTTAACCACGATTTTTAAATAAACCTTCTAGCCTATACGTTGCGTAAGCAAGCGTTATTATTCCCGCAATAATTAACTCGGGTATAAAGAACAAGCCTGCAAACCACAAAACCGCAAGCGCAATTATTAACGCTCCCTCGCTTTTGCTTAAAACCGCAAGTGCCACGATAACAAGCAAAAGCACTATATAAATCGTGCCTAATGGTAGTGTTATACCATACAAAACAACGCTTTTGTTTAGCGTTGTTTTAAGATTTGCAAGGTTATTTGTAATTGTGCTGTTTGTTATCGTAAGGTTTAAAGATGGTGATGTTGGCGTTATAACGGGATTGCTTACACTACTGCTGTTGCTACTGCTTGTCGTTGCTATGCCCGTTAAACCGCTCATATTGTATTTTGTTGTAAAGTAATTAACAAGCGTGGCAGTTGCGTTATAAGGTAAAGCAAAAGTAGTGCTTTTATACGTGCCTGTTTGCGTCTGTGTCGTAATATTTTTTGTAGCGTTATATAAACAACCCGTATTAGCGTCTGACGTAATTGTAGATGCCTCGTTATTACTCCATAAATTTGGTATAGTGCCTCCATAAGGATAACTATTAATTTGATTAATATAAATTTTGTTATTTGCTAATTGATTTAATGTATATGTAGCACCACCACCGCCATTCTGCACTTGTATTGTTTGCGCATAAACATTTATGTATTCGTCATAACCATCATAATTATTTAAAATTGAAATGCTTTCATTCCCATAAAACAACGTAGGATTAACAAAAGCAATATAGTATTGACTTGTTGTTGTATAACTCGTGGCACTTGCTTTGCCAGAACCAGAGTATTTAGCAATAACGAACTGCGACGCCAGAGTAGCATTTAATTGCGATTGTATAGGTTTAGCAGTGCATATATAAGCGAGTGCTTGTGTATAGTTTAAGCCCTTACTTGTTTTGCTTGGCATTACGTAATACACTCGGTTATTCTGCACATTCCACTGCGCTATTGGTATCTGCCCTAAATTAGTCGTGCCTTGATAACCGAATACTTGTATTGCGCCATACTGCCCGTTGCTACTCTGTAAGCAAGGATATGCTGGTAATGAAAACATTAGATAACTTGTTGAAAGCGACGGATTTAAAAAGCCCTTTATAGCATAGCCTCCGCTCCAATTTAACCAATCAGAAGGGCGCATACTCCAATTTATATTTGTCAAATTAAATTGAAACTCAAATTTCGGCAAGGCTATAACTTGCGTTGTGTTGCTTGTTATTGCTATTATATTCGCATTAGCGTATGCTGGTATTAATAAATAGTAAAAAGATGGCGACGCATAAACCTTATTTGTATTCGGCATAGGTATATTAAGAACGTAGTTATAGTTTGAGTAGTATAAGCCTATCGGCACGCTGTTTTTAGCAGAAGCATTAGTTATAGAGTAGTTAGAGTAATAGAGAGGCATATTTAAGTAGCCTAGCCAGATATTCCCATAAGGATTTAGTAATAAACCATTATCTACTACTGCTTGTTGTTTATAGACGTTGCTATTTCCTATTAATAAAGCGTTGCTATTGCTATAAACTGCTTGTATTTGTCTCGCAACCATACCCGTGCTTATATAATATGTAAAGTTTAAGTATGATGTATTGGGGCTTGTAAGTAAGAAATAAGGATAAAAAGGTAATAGATTAAAACTTATTTTAAACGTACCTCCCGTATTCGTATTATTGTTCGGTTGTGCTGGTATTGTTTGCGCATTAAAGAAATTAGAAGCGTCAAAACCCGTTATAAAATTTAAATAAACGAACTCATAATTATTTTGCAAAGTATCGGTATAAGTTTTTATTCTGAAAGGTAAGCCCGAATAACCAGAGATAGACGCTGGGCAAGTGCCTCCTCCCGTGCTTATGCAAGTCGTTACTACATTATTCCAATAAATCGCAAGTGTTTTGTATGTGTTTCCTTGTAGCGTGTATTTCGGTATTAAAATACCATTTTGATAAGGTATAAATGAGAGATTGCCCTCAAAAGTAGAACCATTTATGCCAGAAAGCATAATGCTTCCTAAACTACTAATGTATGCCGAAGCATTACCTAACTGATTGTAAGTTAAATAAGTTGCACTTACGTTTATCGTTGTTGTTGCAACGCTATTGATAGGATAAGTAATCGTGAAAGAACTTGCGCTTATGTTTAAATACTCTGCATTAGTAAAGCCTTTAAGCATATAGAAACTTGCAAAATTTATGCTAATTAGATAGGTTAAAAGCGTCAAAAATACCAAAAGATTAAGACGTTTATTCATACTCTCCCTCTGTTTCGGTTTGTTTGTGCCTAAAATTAAGCACAATAGACGCAATTAAAAACATAAATACTATATAGGGCAGATAAACATTATTAAGAAATGCGTAAGATGTAGGCAGTATAGTATTTGCGCTTAAAACATTATTTAGCGTAGGCAGAAAGTTTTGTGTAAAGAATACAATATAAACTACTGCAAGCAGTAGAAAGACATTAACAATTCCTTGCGTTGTAGAAGGCCATATATAAGAAGCAACGACATCAAAAATAAGTAATGCAAAAAAGAATATGATAAAAGAGTTATCAAAAAACGTATCTGTCGTTGTGTAAATTGTAGTTGTAGTATTGTATGCCATAGTGTTTGCTGGTAAAAACTTACTTATAAAGAAATGCCCGATAAAAAGCGCTACTAGAAATAGCAAGAATAAGAGAAAGATTACAAGATAAGTTAATTGCGCCTTCATAACCTCAATAAAGTAATACTATACAAAAAAATAAATAGGTTTTTATTCAATCGGTTTAGCAAGTAGTTTTAAACTTCTATGATGGCACTGCGGGCATACTTCGGGTTTAGGCTCATTCTTACCTACTGAAATCTGAAAGCCGCAGAGCGCACATTTATACGTAAATTTATCGGTAGGTATATCGCTATTGCTAGGCTCTATTGTAGTTGCTGCTTGTGTTTGTTTTGCTTTGTATTTCTCTTTTAAAAAATCGGGCATATATTCATTATCTAATATCTTTGTGTCTGTGTCTGCTTGTGTATTTGTTTTTAAATCTAGTTTTATCGGTTTAACCTCTTTTTGTGTCTCATTCGGGTAATAATAAGGGTTAAAGTTTAAGTCTAAATCTTTTTGAGTTTTAAGTTTAGTCTCTACGTAGGCTTTCCACATCGGGTTATCAGAAGTAAAAGGTTTCCACTTTATTATTCCTATAAAGCCTCGTATTTTGTGCCTTAAACTCCAATCAATCGTTTCTTGGCTAGAATAAAGAAAGTAAGGGTTATTCTCAAAAAACTCAAAAATAGAAGGTTGCTTCACGATTGGTAAGTTAATATTTTGCAAATAAGCATAACCTAAACCACGCTGCGTTATCAAAATTATAAGATTTGCTTTCTTTCTTATTCTAGCGTCTAATTCAGTAAAATCTTGCATATTTGTAAAAATAATATTGTTGCGATTTGCGAATACATTTAGCAGTTTTGTATATCTTACATTAACATAACTCATACTTTCTCTTTTATCGGCTACTAAAAAAGCCTCATCGGTTATAATAACGTTTTTAAAGTTTTGTCTTACTAAATCTAGTTTTTGCTGCGGATTATAAATCATATTTTTATTAAAGAAATCTTTCTCTATTATAAAGTTATCTACATCGGTTAATGGTATGTTGTGTTTTACCGAATAAATACGCTCTAAAAATCTTAACGAGAGAGTAGATTTCCCGCTCCTTGCTTGCCCTAAAATGAGTATATGAGCGTCTAAATCGTAATTTTGCATATTTGCGATATTGAAAGATAAAAAGTTAAGTAGCGATTTATGAGTGTTGTTTTTTATGCGCCACGTTTCAAAATCTTTCAGAACGTTATCAATTATTTGATTTTTAAACCTATTTGGTATAAGCGCAAATAACGAACTAACTACTTTTTTTTTAATATTAGTCTTTTCCATCGGTAAGGCTACTTTTAGAATATTCTTTAAAAATTTATCAAAAATTTGATTAATGTAATCCCATAATACCCGTATCTCGTCTAAACTTGTAGCGTAAGGTATAGAGTTATACAAGTCGTAAAAGTTATATTGTGTGTCTTTAATCTCTATTTTAGAGAAGTCTTTTAAAGCGTTTGCGTCTAGGT
>Ga0080006_1118796_pt1 | contig 10590 bp, 9 predicted proteins | sample RS3BMetagenome_FD_69209 | JGI IMG/M metagenome (GOLD analysis project Ga0080006, IMG submission 69209) | Ferric oxide microbial mat and aquatic microbial communities from Rainbow Spring, Yellowstone National Park, USA - RS3B (SPADES... ... | reverse complement strand
TTCCATCCCGGAAGGGACCCCTCCTGCTCGGATCGGCCGCCACGCCGACTGCGCTCGTCGCCCGGCATGGCGGGGGCTAGAATCCCGGTCGTCCGCCTGGCTCGGGGCACATGCGCGGACCGAAGGGAAGGGCGAAGCGTGGCTGCCTGGCTGCCCACCGCGTTGGTGTCCATCGCCATCGGCGCCTTCGGCCAATTCCTGCTGAAGCTGGCGGCACGGACCGGCGGATCGCTCACGCCGAACGAGGCCGGCATCGTCGCCTGGCTCCTGCGCCTGGCCGTGAACCCCTACATGATCCTCGGGGTCGTCTGCTTCGTGTCCAGCATGCTGCTCTGGGTCAAGGTGCTGCAGGTGGCGCAGCTGAGCTCGTCCTATCCGCTGGTGAGCCTCGGCTACGTGATCGTGGCGGTGCTGGGCGCGGTCTTCCTCGGGGAGCACCTGGCGCCGCGGCAGATCGCGGCCATGGCGGTCATCGTGCTCGGCGTGGCGCTGCTCGGGGCGCGTTGAGGAGCCGGAGCCGCAGGCGGGTTCTCGGCGTGCCGGCGGCCCGCCGCCGCGCCGCTCCGGTCGACCGATCCGCGCCTCTACCGTGGCTCCGCGGTGTCGATCTGGCGGACGCCGACCCGGATGTCGAAGCGGCCGGCGGACGCCGACAGCAGCCCACCCAGGGCCGTCAGGCGCCGCCCGGCCTCGACGGCCTCGAAGCGCCCCCCCATACGGATGCCCATACGCTCCGCATCCACGGCGGCCACCGCGGCCGCGGGAGCGGGGGCGTCGGCCTCCGCCAGCCGGGAAGCGGCTTCGACGAACTCCCTCTCCAGCGATCCGGCCCGCCGGGCGTCCCGGCGCACCCGGACGCGGCCCCCGCGGTCCTTCTTGATGCCCAGCCGATACCGCAGGTTGCGCACCTGCCATTGGCTCAGGGCGAACCGCTCACCGATCTCCAGATCGGTCTTGCCGGCCCGGAGGAGGTCCAGCAGCGCGCGGCGCTGCCGCCCGGGGGTCCATTCCCGCAGATTCCGGTCCTCCCCCGCCGACACGCGCTCGTCCACCGCGCGCAACGCACCCTCCGCCGTCGACTCCGCCCCCTCCGCATCCGCCGCGCCTGCGGCCGCCGGGAGCACCGCTGCCAACTCCATGTCCGGAATCCACCTCCGCGGGCGGGACGCCGGGGAGATCCCGGCCGTTCCCATCTGTCATCAGCATGCGCCCGCGCCGTCTCCATCATGCACCAGATGGGCCAAGCGCACCCGTCCCGGCCCCCAGGGGCCGGGACGGCGCCGCTCGCGGACCGGTTGCCACGGCCGGCCGGGTGCGGTTCACGATTCCTTAAAACCATAAGGCTATAGTGACACCGGAACCGGGGGCTTCCTCTGGGTCCAATGCGTCCTTCGGACGCGCGGCCCCGGGGACCCGGCCCGTGCAGACGCGGCGGCGCACATGCCGGTCGCGGCGGGGACGAAGCCGCGCGCCGGAACCGGAGGAGCGGGAACATGCGGGATATCGCAGCCGAGGCGCCGAGGGTCACCTGGGTTCCGACGCTCGTCCGGTTGGGGACCGGAATTGTCGTCGTGGCCTTGGTGGGCCTCGGCGTCCGGTACGGCCTGCATCGCTACAAGGCGGCGAAGGCGGCGGCCGCGGCCCCCCAGTATTACACCGTGGCCGCCGACACCGGTCCCGTGTCGGTGACCGTCTCCGGCTCCGGCAGCGTGGATGCGGTGGACACGCAGAACGTCACGCCCGCGGCGGCCGGGCAGGTCCTCAAGGCCGATGTCGCCGTCGGCCAGAGCGTCACGGCCGGCGACCCGCTGCTGCAACTGGCCGACACCCAGGGCCTCTCCCAGCAGGTCGTGACGGCACAGGCCGCGCTCGACCAGGCGCGGCAACAACTGCAGAGCCTCACCGACCCGACCGCCGGACAGGATCCCCGCGCGGTGACCCAGGCGCAGTTGCGGGTGCAGCAGAGTCAGATCACCTTGCAGCAGGCACAGTTGGCCGAGAGCCGCGACCAGGCGACGGCCGCGGCCGACGCCGCGGTCGTCGCCCCGGTCGCCGGAACGGTAGACGCGGTGGACGTGGTGGCGGGGCAATCGGTCGGGGCCGGTACGCCGATCGCCACCGTACAGCCGGCCGGCCTCCCGACGGTCGTCGTGCCCGTGCCGCAGGCCGATCTCCCCTACCTGCCGGTCGGGGCGGCAGCCGAGGTGACCATCCCCTCCCTGGCGCAGACCTTCAGCGCCAGCGTCTCGTCTGTCGGCGCGACGCCCGCGGCGAGTACCCAGTCGGGGGCCGCCACGACTGGGTACTCGCCCCTCTACGGGCTGACGCTGAGCGTCCCGCAACTGCCGGGCAACACCCCGAGCGGCGCGTCGGCGACGGTGGTCTTCACCCCGGAGAACAGCCCGCCGGCCGCCGACACCTGGAGTGACGCGGGCCAGATCTCCTACCCGGCGCCGGTGACGGTGTCGGCGCAGCAGTTCGGGACGGTGGGCGATCTGGCGGCACAGGGCGCGCGGGTCCAGCACGGGCAGAGCCTGGCCACCGTGACTAACTCCAACTCCCAGACGACGCTGCAGCAGGACCGCCTGGCCCTGCAGCAGGATGACGTGACGTTGCAACAGGCCCAACTCAGCCTCCAGGAACTCGTCGATCCCACCCCGGCGACGGCCCAGGCCGTGGCGACGGCGCAGGCCGCCGTGCAAAGCGATGCGCAGTCGCTGCAGCAGAAGCAGCAGGCCCTGGCCGACCTCGTGGTCCGGGCGCCGATCGCAGGTATGGTCACGGCCATCGACGTCGCCCCCGGGGACAACATCGGTGCCGGCACCGTGGCGGCCGTCCTACAGTCGAACGCGGGGCTGGATGTCGTGGTCCCCGTGGACGAGTTGGAGATCGGCTCGGTGAAGCTCGGCCAGTCCGTGCAGGTGTCCGTGAACGCCTTCCCCGGGACCGTGTACTCGGGTACGGTGGCGGCCATCTCGCCGACCCCGCTGACGCAGAACGGCGTGAGCACCTACCCGGTGACGGTGGCGCTCAAGGATGCGCAGAACCTGCTGGCCGGCATGTCGGCGGCGGCGACGATCCAGGTGGGCTCGGCGCAGAACGTCCTGCGGGTACCCGCGCAGGCGGTCACCACCATCGGCGGCGCCGGCCGGGGCATCGTGCGGGTGATGCAGAACGGTAGCGCGGTTCCGGTCGCGGTGCAGGTCGGATTGGTCGGCGCCGACTACACGCAGATCGTCTCCGGGTTGAAGGCGGGTGCGGAGGTCGTGGCCGGCCAGGCCAGCAGCACCACTAACTTCGGCGCCCTCTTCCGCGGGGCGGGTGGGTTCCGCGGGCCCGGCGGTCCCGGAGGCGGCCCGGCCCGCGGGGGAGGCGGCGGTGGGGGATAGCGCCCGGTCCCACCGTGCGGCGCGCCGGGCCCAGGGCGGACCGGCGCGCCGCGGCGCGTCCCAGATTCGCCGCGGAGGTGGACCGTTTGGCTGAGCCCGTCATCGAACTGTGCGCCATCACCAAGACGTACCGCATGGGTTCGGTGACCGTGTCGGCCCTGGCCGGGGTCGATCTGGTCGTCACCGCGGGCGAGATGGTCGCGATCATGGGCCCCTCCGGTTCGGGCAAGTCGACCTTGATGAACGTCCTCGGGTGTCTGGACCGGCCCACGTCGGGGGAGTTCCGCCTGGCCGGACGGTCGGTCGCGCGGCTGGGCGACGACCAACTCGCGGATGTCCGCAACCGCTTCATCGGCTTCGTGTTTCAGAACTACAACCTGCTGCCGCGGCTGACGGCCCTGCAGAACGTGGAGCTTCCGCTCATCTATCGCGGGGAATCGACGGGACGGCGGCGCCAGGGCGCACTGGCGGCGCTCGCCGCGGTGGGCCTCGACCAGCGGGTGCACCACCTGCCGACCCAGCTCTCAGGGGGCCAGCAGCAGCGCGTGGCCGTAGCGCGGGCCCTCGCCGGCCGGCCGCAGGTCCTGCTGGCGGACGAGCCCACCGGCAACCTCGACAGCCGCTCCGGCCAGGAGGTCATGGGGATCATTCAGGGCCTGAACGCCGGCGGCATGACGGTGGTCATGGTGACGCACGACGAGCACATCGCGCGCCACTGCCGCCGGATCGTGCGGGTCTTCGACGGCCGCGTCCTGGCCGACGAAACCGTCGGGGATGCGGACCGCACTCTGGCCCTGCCCACCGGTTCCGCGGCGGTCGCCACCGGTGCCGCAAGCACGCCCGCGGCGGCCGTTTCGGGGGCGCCGCCCCCGCCGGGCGGGCGGTGACCGCCACCCGGGGCCGGGTGGCGGCGGCTCCGGGGCCTTACGGCGCCGGGCCGAGCCGTGGGGGGGACGCTGCGGTGCAGGCCGCCAGCGCGGCGTCCCACACGTCCGCCGCCTGTCCCCAGGTGAAGCGGCGGGCGAGGCCCGCCGCCCGGGCGCCCATGCCGAGGAGCCGGTCCGGGGCGCGCAGCAGTTCCTCGGTCGCCTGGGCCAGGTCCGCGGGGCTTTCGCCGACCACCGTACCCTCCACCGCCGCCGCCGCCTCTGCCAGGCCCGGCGTGGCGTAGACCGCGCACGGCGTGCCGTTGGCCGCCGCCTCCAGCACCATCCGGCCCCATCCCTCCCGCGCCGAGGTTGCGATCAGGAGCCAACTGCGCGCCAGGAGTTCGTCGCGCCGGGCGTCGTCGACGTCGCAGAAGAAGGTCACCCCCTCCGGGGGCGGGTCGGGGGCGGCGCCGCGCCCGATGACCCAGAGGCGGGCGGTAGGAACGGAGCGCCGCACCAGGGCGTGGGCGGCCAGGGCGTCTCCCAGGCGCTTGCCGGGGGCCTGCAGCCGCCCGAGGAACGCCAGCGTCGGCACCGGCTCCTTCGGGCTCGGGGGCCGGCGGTCCATGGCGACGCCGTTGTAGGCGATGTAGCCGGCACCGGTCCATCCCTGCGCGCGCATGTCCGCGAGGCTGGTGCGCGACACGGTCACGAACGGCACGCGCCGGTACGGGCGGAGCAGGATGTCTTCGACGGTGGGGCCGATGGACCGGCGCAGCGCGGACCGGTCGTAGCGCCACACCTCCGCCGCCCGCTGGTGGATCAAGGCCAGGACCGGGACAGGGCTGCGGAGTGGCGCCAGGAACCCACAGCCGTTGATCTGGTCGACCACGGCGTCGAATTCGTGACCGTGGCGCGCGAGAAACCGGCGGCCGGCCAGATACAGGCCGGGAACGCGCCCGCCCGCGACCATGCGGATGCCCTCGACGGTCGCCTCCCCCGCCTGTTCGCAGAACCAGGTGGCACTGTGTCCCCGCCGCACCAGTTCGCGCAGGACGTGTAGGGTGTACGCCTCGGCGCCGCCCGCCGCGGGGTGCTGTGGTCCGCGCCAGGACAGCATGAGAATACGCATCGGCGTCAGCCCCCCGGGGCGCCGTGGCTCAGTACGGCCCGCCGCCCCGCCTGCCGGTGGCCGCGGGCACGGGCCGGCCGCTCCAGGTGCAGGGCCCGCCGGATGTGGCGCACCGAGACGGCGACCTGCAGCAGTTCCGCGAGGCAACGCACGCCGTCACGGATGCCGATGCGGCTGGCCGCGCGCCGCATCACGACGACCACCGGGACCTCGGCGACGGTGAGCCCCTCCGCCGCGGCGACGGCGAGCAGTTCGACGTCGAAGAGGAACCCCGGCACGCGCGCGTGCCGGGCCACCGTGCGCAACCAGGGTCCGGGGAACAGCTTGACCCCGGTCTGCGTGTCGCGCACGGGGAGGCGGAAGAGCACCCCGACCAGCCAACTGAAGGTGACGCTCGCCGCCCGGCGCAGCGCCGGGCGGGGCAACTCGCGCCAGGTCAGCAGGCGCTTGCTGCCCACCACCACATCCGCCCCCGCCCGGCCGCACCAGCGCACCAGCCGGTCGATCTCGCCCGCCGGGATGTCCAGGTCCGCGTCGATGTAGGCGACGCAGTCCCCCCGGCTCCGCAGCACGCCCGCGTACACGGCGCGGCCCTTGCCGCGGTGGGGGATGGATACGACGTGCGCGTCGCAGTGCGGGTGGCCCTCCAGCCAATCCGCCGCCGCCTGCGCCGTCCCGTCGGTGCTGCCGTCGTCGACCACGATGATCTCCGGTCGCCGGTGGGCCAGGCAGCGGTGCAACTGGTCCAGGCATTCGCGGATGCGCGCCGCCTCGTTCCAAGCCGGCACGACCACCGATAGCCGAGGCGCCACCGAAGCCGGCCGGCGGGATGCGGGCCCGCCGCCTCGTGCGCCGTGCAACTGTCTCCGCCTCCCCGCCCTGAGGGCCCCTACCGGGCCCACGCCGTGAAGTCCTTGTCTGGCAGGAGTGCCTGCAGGGCCGCGATATCCGGCGCATAGAACGCGCGCAGTTCGGCGGCGATGTCCCGCGGCGGCGGCCGCCGCTGCAGGTAACGGGCGACCACCCACTGGGCCAGGCGTTCCGGCAGCACTTGCTTGGCCACGTGCGGCACCCGCAGCCGCACGAGTAGCGCATGGAGCCCCGGATGTCTCGGCGCCCCCCCCGTGTTGTGGTGGGTGAAGGCCGGTAGGAAGGCGTCGTCGACGCCGATGAACCGGCAGACCTCGGCGAAGAGGGCCTGCGGGCGGTCACGCATCTCGTCGTAGAGCCACACGCCGACCTGTTCCCGGGGGAAGACCCGGAGGATCGCCGCCATCTGGCCGCCATAGAGGCCCAGCCCACGGTGTCCCCAGAGCGGTTCCCATCCCCGCCTCAGACGTTCGTCCTCCTGGTCCAGCGCCTGCCGGAAAGTGGCCTGCTCGCGCCCGTCGCGCACCAGGTGGAGGTAGCCGGCGTACGCGCGCTCCACGGGGGAACGGAGCAGGACCACCAGCCGGCAGTCGGGGAGCATCGAAATGATGTTTTGCGCCGCCTGCTCGGCGTAGTACAGGTAGAAGGGGGAGGCCTCACCGCGGGCGCGGCGCCCGGCGCCGGCGGCGAACAGGTCCAGATAGCGGTGCCGATCGGTCACGATGTCGCGGTTGAGCGCCTGGTCCCCGGGGCCGCGAAAGGCCGGCCGGACGGCGGCGAAGAAGTGCGGCTGCTTGTTGCCGGGCATATACACGTCGGGGTGCTGCTGCAGCCAGCGGTAGAGGGCTGTCGTGCCGGACTTCGCGGCGCCGATGACCAGGAAGTTTGGTTCCGCAGCGCCGGCGGCCAATGCCCTCCACCCCCCCTCAAGCGGTCGCTCGGGTCACAGTGAGGACGGTCTCCCGGCGGCGGCGCAGCAGGCCGGTCGCGGTCTGCACGCCCGTCAGCACGAACATCAGGGCGAAGAAGCCCGTCTCCACGCCCGTCAGACGGCCGAGGCCGCCATGGAAGAGCACCAGCGCCCCCATCTCCAACAGCCCGCCGCCGACGGCGTAGACCCAGACCCACCAGCTCTCGACGGCCAGCAGGTAGTGCAGCAGCACGTACGTGAGCGAGTACAGCAGGAAGGCCAGCCCGTACCAGCCCACGTAGGGGGCGATGCCGTCGAAGGCGGAGCCGAAGAGGATCCGGACCACCGGCCCCGGGGCGGCGATCAGCACGGCGATGGCGCCGCCCCCGGCCACGGCCGTGGCCGCGAGGCTGAGCGCGAGGTACTTGCCGGAGAGCCGAGCGTCCCCGCGGTGCCGGACGAGGTAGGGGTAGACCACCGGCGGCAGGGCCCCGGTGCCGTAGGCGATGATGCGGCCCGTGACCGCAAGGGCCGCGAACAGTCCGGCGCCCTGGGGTCCGAGGTAGTGGCGCGCGACCAGGATGTCCAGGTTGAAGAACACCAGGCGTGCCACCGTCAGGGAGGCCGGCAGTGTCAGCAGACCGCGGTGGGCGATGCCGGCGGGTGCCGGCGCCGCCGGGACGCCGCGAAAGAGGCGGTGGAGCCACGGGAACGCGACGACCCAGATGATGGAGACCTCGGCGATGGTCGCCAGGCTGGCCCCGGTGATGCCCAGGCCCGCGTAAAGAAGGAGCAGGAGCAGGCCGAGTTTGACGACCGAGGCGGTGAGGTTCACGACGCCGGACTCCAGGAACAGGCGCAGCCCCTGGAGGATGCCGGTCGTCACGCCACCGGTGAGCGCCGGAACGAGAGAGGCGGCGGCGATCCAGATCCAAACCGGATGCCCGAGGTGCAGCGCGGCTGAGATCGGCCCCGCGGCCGCGCCCACCAGCAGCATCGCGGCGATGCCGGCGCCCGCCGTGACGGCGGTCGCGCGCCGCAGGATCCAGGCGCCCGTGGCCCGGTCGTCGCTGGCGGCGACGACCGCGGTCACCGTGCGCGTCAGCGCGCTGGCGGCGATGAGGAAGATGTTGACCAGGGCGACCACGGCGGCCAGCGCCCCGTAAGCCGAGGGCCCGAGCCCGCGCGCGGCGACCAGGCTGAAACCGAGGTTGCAGACGCCGACCACGAGCATGGCGCCCCAGTACGTGGCACCGCTCCGCAGGAAGTGGTCCAGGGCCGCGCCCTGCTGCCGTCCGCCGCCCGCCGGCTGCACCACCGCGTCGGGTCTCCGTACGGCCGCCGCGCTCATGCGGCTCCCCCCAGCGGGGTGGCGATCACGGTGTTGCCGTTGTCGCCGCCGGCGAGCAGGAGGGTGCCTCCGATGAGGGCGGGGCCTGCGGTGGTGCATGGGATCATGATGCCGGAGCCCTCCTTGAAGGTGTTGTATGTCTGGCTCCGCAGCAGCCTGCCGGTCGACGCGTCCAGTTCCAGGAGCAGGCTGTTCCCGGTCGCGTAGACGTGGTCGCCCACCACCAGGGGCGTGGTCCGGACCGGTTGAGGCAGGCGGCCCCGCCAGAGCACCGCGCCGGTGCGGGCATCCAGCGCCCACAGGTACGGGAGGGCCGGGCTACCGACGTAGAGGCGGCCGGCCACGATCGTCGCCAGGCCCGTCTCCTCGCCGTCGTAGGCCCGGAGATCCCCCTGCCGCAGGACCCGCTGGAGCAGATTGAGGTCGTCGGTGCCGAGGACCTGCTGCCAGAGCACCTTTCCCGTCTGGGCGTCGACCGCCATCTCCACGACCCGCTTGACGACCGTGCCGCCTTCGGGAACCTGGACGTAGACCACGCCGCCGGACGCGGCCGGCGTGACATCGTCGACCCCGCTTTTGGCCTGCGGGAGCGGCAGGGTCCAGGCCACCCGCTGGGTTTGGATGTTCACCCCGACGAGCGCATACGGGTCCGCGCCGCCGAAGACGGCCATGTCGCCGACCAGGGTGGGGGAGGACATGCTGACGTACGAGCCGAGCGGCGCCTGCCAGAGCAGGGTCCCCGTGGCCGCCGACACGGCGTAGAACGTCTTTCCGCCGCCGGCTTCGTACAGGACGCCGTTCTGGTAGGCCGGGGTGGGCATGTCCTCGCCGAGCGTGCCGAAGTACCACTTCTGTTCACCGGTGGCGGCGTCCAGGGCGTAGAGGCCGCTGTAACCCGTGCCCCGGACGAGGCCCTGCGGCGTCGTGCCCATGCCCTTGTTGCCCGAGCCGAAGTAGACCGTGCCGCCAACGACCAGGGGCTGGCTCATCACCTGGTTGTTGGCCAGAAACGACCAGAGCAGGCGTCCGCTGGTCGCATCCAGGGCGTAGACGCAGCCGTCCATCGACCCGGCATAGACAATCCCGTTCACCACGGCCGGCGTCGTGACGATGCTGCCGCCGGTCGCAAACTTCCAGGAGACCGCGAAGCGGCCGCCGCCGGGCAGGAGCGCGTTGTGCAGGGTGCTCCCGTCGAAGGTCGTCCACGCGGAGAGCCCGACACCGGGACTCGGGGCCGGGGCGCCGGTGGTCGCGTTCTGTGTGGCCGCGGTGGTCGACCCGCCGCTGCCGGTCACGCACCCCTCGGTCTGAAACATGTGCGGTCCGGCCGCCGCGTGCCGCTTGAGCGCCCCGTAGTCCCACCGGGCGGCGACCAGGACGGCGCCGACGGCGACGGCCATCGCGGCGACCCATATCGTTCGGCGCTGCCTACGACCAATCACGAGGAAAGGCTACCCCTTCCGGCGCATGCTCTATCGTCAGCCAGCGCGATGCACGGTCCACAGGATGCGCTGCTAACCTATCGGGCCTACGGTGCCGAGTCGTCTCGAACCGATCAAGGACATTTGAACAAAGTGTGAACGTCTGCGCCCCCGCTGTACAGATGCGGGCGCCGATCGGCGCGCGGTTCCGGCGGGAAGTGTCTCGTACATGGCGGCGGGACCGCTGCCCGTTCATGGGCCGCGCGGGCCCTCAGGAGGCCGTCAGGCGGCGACCGCCGCGACCGCCGGGGTGCCGGGGGTGCCCGCGCCGGCGCCACTGCGGGCGCCGGGTCGCGGGTCCCGGGTGAGACATGCCGCCGCGCTTACGCGACGCCCATCAGGGAGGCGGAGGGCGCTTGGCACGGCTCTGCCAGCGTCGGTTTCCGCGCCGGACCGGAGCCGAAAGCCCTTGGGCCCAAGGGAATTGGAGGCAGTGGCCGTGCAAAAGAAGACTTTTGCAGCGGCCGCCTAGTACTACCCTGGCACCTTGGAGCAAATGGGTATTTCGGCGCAGACAGAAGGGCGGTCAAGGCAGGGGGGGGTAATTCTTTAGGAGTAGCGTTGACGATGTGATGGAGGGGGCGCAAG
>Ga0080006_1252110_pt1 | contig 10591 bp, 8 predicted proteins | sample RS3BMetagenome_FD_69209 | JGI IMG/M metagenome (GOLD analysis project Ga0080006, IMG submission 69209) | Ferric oxide microbial mat and aquatic microbial communities from Rainbow Spring, Yellowstone National Park, USA - RS3B (SPADES... ... | reverse complement strand
GCGGAGGGCGCGTGCTGGTTGCGTGCCCTGCTGGGAGTCAGGAGCTGCGGCGAATACAGTTGGCAGAACCATGATGCCGCGGTGTATCTCTCGCGCGCGAACGAATCGTTTGAGGGGTTGTTCGAGCAAGACTATGCGCGAGCAGACGGCGATGATCGACCCCCGCTCCAGTTTGGACCGCCACTCGTCTATGACGCGCAAATCGAGCCGGCACTCCTTGCGGGCGTCAACGATGCACGTAGCACGATCGATATCGAGGCGTTTGCGTTTACCAGTCAGGATCTGATAGCGGCCCTCGGCGCTGCCGTGAGTCGTGGAGTCGCAGTGCACGTGTTGCTTGATCCAGGGCAACCTTATAATCGCAAAACAGCTCGCCGACTGCAGGAGGAAGGTGCTCAGGTGCGCTACTATGCTCCTTATGCAGGAGAGTATCTGCACGCCAAGATCGTGGTGATCGACGGCGGACGGTATGTGTTTGTCGGGAGTGCAAACTTTTCATACCATGGCTTCTCGGTCAACCACGAGGGGGACGTCGAATTGGTCGGGGCCTATCCGTTCGGGCAAAGCATAGATGCAGACGAGATGACACAGTTTGCCCGGGGGGCGGACGTGTCTGGGGGAGGTGGGAATGCAGGGTATGGAGCCGGTGGCGACGGTGGCGGCAACGGATCGACCTCTGGCTATGGAGCGTGATGATCGCCGTGCTATGATGGCACGGGAGGTCGTTTCTCTTGAACTGTAAAGTACATCCGGCGTGGAAACACGTCATCGAATGGGACGAAGGCTTTGGACGGTTTGCATTTGAGACGACGCGATCGCGCAAGTCGGTGACGTTGGTCGTGCGAGCGATCGGAATCTATGGTCCTCATGTTTTCTTCTTGGAGATGGGCGCTTGGCTGATCTACTGTCTCGCCGCGGCACGGCCGTTGCTTGGGGCCTCCCTTACGGGTATTGGCGGATCCGTGGCAGCTGCTCTACTCACGAAAGTAGTGATTGACGCCATCGCCTCCCGCGTTGGACGTGCGCGTCCATTTGTACGGTGGGGGTGTGCGCCCCTCATCCGAAAAAGTGCGCTGGATCCTGCGTTTCCGTCAAACCATGCAGGGGGAGCCTTCGCGTTGGCTGTGTCCTTGGCGTGGTGGATTCCATCACTTTCCTTTTTATCCCTTGGTCTCGCAGTACTTCTCGCCTTGGCGCGTGTGATGGCTGGGCTTCACTACGTCAGCGATGTCTTGGTCGGGGCGATCATAGGGGCGCTCGTGGCCACTGTGCTTATGCTGGTACTGAACGGTTTGTGATTGAGGCTCTGAATCTGCGGATAAGTCGCGGCGTCCGGGACTATACTGGACAAAGTGATCATGTCTAGAGGGGGCGTCTCGGAGTGCAGAACGTTGGCCAACATCGTGGGAGTCACGGAGTCATGGTGATGCTGAGGTGGGGGATCACCTCAGGGATCCTGATGGCCCTGGCAACGATGGCTTGGCAAGACCATGCCGATGCGGTCACGGCGCCGACTTCCGTGGCGAGCTACCGAATCGTGGTGGATGATCACGGGTTTCAACCGACTCGCATCGAGGCTCGAATGGACCAGGACGTAAAGATTGTGATCGTCAACAAAGGGGCACACGTGCATAATTTCGTGCTACCCGCTTTTTATATCTACACGCAAAACTTACAGCCCAACGCCTCCACTAGTGTGGGGTTTCGCCCCGACAAGACGGGCCTGTATCCGTTTTTCTCAGATACAGGCGGAAGTCCCGAAGCGGGGTTGTCCGGGCAAATTCACGTGCACGACGGCATGGGAACGGCGCCCTACCCCAAGCTGAGGGCCAACTCCCGACCACCAATCACGTGGTAGTGGAGATGGAACACGGACTGTCCGGCCGAAGCCCCGCAGTTGCTGACAACGCGAAAGCCGGTGTCGGCGACGCCAGTTTTCTGCGCGACCGACGTGATTCCCATCTGCAACTGGGCCAACAACTCGGCGTCTTGCGGTGACAGGGCGAGAAGGGACTCGATGTGCAGTTTGGGTATCACCAGGATGTGAACAGGGGCGACTTTGTTGATGTCTTCAAACGCCATGACCTGGTCTGATTCAAAGACCTTCTTCGCCGGGATGATCCCATCGACGATTTTGCAAAAGATGCATTCCACTCTTTTCACCCACCTCGTTTCATGCGATGATACAAGGTATCATAGCAAGAAGGAGTGGTGGAGGCAAAATGCCAATAGAGACAGAGCAAAAAGGGACCGGAGTCGGTACGGTCGCGACAAAGACGGAGACGGGGGGAACCCCGGCGGCAGACGGCATCGGCTACGCGCGTGGTCGATTCGTCAGCTTGGATGAACCCGTGATCCCCATTGACGAACGGGCGCATCAGTTCGGTGACGGGATCTATGAGGTCATCCGCGTATACGGGGGTCGCCCGCATCTGCTCGAAGCGCACCTTGATCGATTCGAGCGGAGCGCGACGGCGATTTCCCTCCCGCTCGAGCGAACGCGTGGGGAACTCGCCCAACTGATTGGCGACGCGATCCATCGTTCCGGTTTTTCCGAAGCGCAAGTGTACTTTCAGCTATCCCGAGGGATCGTCAAGCGCGATCATCCCTTCCCCGCTGTACCAAGCCACTTGACGATGACTGTGCGTCCTGTCGATGACGTGAAGTATCATGGGATCAGGGAACTTGGACAGCGCATGATTTTGGCCCCCGATATTCGCTGGCAGTGGTGTTATATCAAGTCGTTGAATTTGCTTCCGAACATTCTGACCAAGCAAAAGGCACTCGATGCTGGAGTGAACGACGCAATTTTTGTTCGCGATGGGTGGGTCACCGAAGGGACCAGCAGTAACTTGGGGATCATCAGAGGTGGGGTCCTCTATACCCATCCTGCGGACGAACATATACTTCACGGAATTACGCGTCAAGTTATTTTATCGCTGGCCGTTCAAGTGGGGTTGAGTGTCTCGGAAACGCGGTTTTCTCCCGAGACACTCGTCACGGCTGATGAAGTCTTCACCATGAGCACGCTGACCGAGATCGCTCCGGTGGTAGAGATTGATGGTCAGGCCGTTGGCCAAGGAGCCTTGGCGGATGACAGTGGCGTGCGGCGTTTGCAACGGGCTTATCGTCAGGCGGTGACAGCGCAGTGATTTCTTTTCAGTGTACGATCACTGCACTGTCAGGAACTCACTGCATGTGAGCATACCGGCTTGGCTAACGTAGATATAACGGGGAAGCGAAGGCCGGTGACAGGGTGTCCCTCTGTTACCGGCCTTCGCTGTTCATTCGTTGTGATCACGCCAAGAAAATTGACCAATCAGTCGAAAATCTATATTCAAACGCAGCGCGGTCTGGTATCATGGTTTTATGAAGTGAGGAGGGTGATCTATGCTGTCAATTCGACGCGTTGCGGTCCTTGGCGCCGGTGTGATGGGAGCGGCCATTGCGGGTCATCTGGCTGGCGCGGGCATTCCCAGTCTCTTGTTGGACGTGGTGCCAGCGGCACTCAGTCCTGACGAACAAAAGAAAGGGCTTTCGCTTTCTGATCGGGTGGTGCGCAATCGTCTGGCCGATGCTGGAAAAGCCAATCTTTTGAAGGCGAAACCCGCGCCGCTGTATGCACCGGGTGTCGCTGATCTGATTTCAACCGGCAATTTCGAGGATGATTTTGAGAGGCTTTCAGAATGTGACTGGATCATTGAAGTGGTGGTTGAGAACCTCGATGTGAAGCGGCAAGTGTTTGCCCGTGTGGATGGCGTTCGTCGACCCGGCAGCGTCGTCAGTTCCAACACTTCAGGGGTCTCCATCGGCGCTATGGTGGAAGGTCGCAGCCCGGACTTTGCCAAACACTTTTTAGGCACCCACTTCTTTAATCCCCCCCGGTACATGAAACTGTTAGAGATGATCCCAACGGCTGAGACCGATCCAGAAGTCACTCGCGATATGATCCGTTTCGGGGAAGAGGTCTTGGGCAAAGGGGTGGTGGTGGCCCAGGACACCCCGAACTTTATTGCCAATCGGATTGGGACGTTCGGACTCTTGGTCACACTCGAAGAAATGCGCAAGACATCCTTTGGTGTCGATGAAGTGGACGTATTGACCGGGCCCGTTCTCGGTCGACCGAAGAGTGCGACGTTTCGGACTCTCGATATCGTAGGATTGGATACCTTCGTGCACGTCGCCAACAACGTGGTCGAACACACCCGTGATCTTGCCGAACAGGCGGTTTTTACCGTTCCAGGTGACCTTTTGCAAATGGTCGAACGCGGCTGGATCGGCGACAAGAAAGGACAGGGGTTTTTCAAGAAAGTCAAAGGCACTGAAGGTTCAGAAATTTTAGCGTTGGATCTTCAGACGCTGGACTACCGTCCGCGCCGGCGCTTACACTCTGCTTCGTTCGAGTCAGCACGCCAGTTGCCGAAGCTGTCCGACAAGATCAAGTCGATCCTGCAAGCCGACGACGAAGCAGGGCGCTTTCTCTGGTCAGTGATGAAACGCGTTCTCCTTTACAGTGCAGAGCAAGTGGGCGTGATCGCGGCGGATATCGTCTCCATTGACCGTGCGATGAAGTGGGGATTCAATTGGGAGATGGGCCCGTTTGAGACATGGGATGCGATTGGCGTCAGCTCGTCCGTCTCGCGGATGCGTTCAGAAGGGGAAACGATTCCTGCATTTGTCGAAGAGATGCTTCGCGTGGGACGCTCGTTTTACGGGACGTCGGACGAGGAGAAGGCTGTGTATTTTGCGAGGGGCGCGTTCGCCGAGATGCCCGTGAATGAACGGAACATCGACCTCCGGTCCAAGCGGGTGCGGGCTAAGTTGGTGGCCGGAAACAAAGGTGCGAGTCTGATCGATATCGGGGATAACGTGCTGTGTCTTGACTTTCACTCGCCAAAACAGGCGATTGGCGCCGACGTCGTCGCGATGATGATGCGCGCGGCGGACTTGGTGGAGAGCAGTTATGAGGGTCTGGTCATCGCTGCCTCGGCGGATCCGAATTTTTGTGTGGGCGCGAATCTTATGATGGTGCTGATGGCGGCTCAAGATGAAGAATGGGACGAAGTAGAGTTGGCGGTGCGTCAGTTTCAAAATGCCACGATGCGCCTGAAGTACATGAAGCGGCCAGTGGTCGCGGCACCCTACGGACTGACGCTTGGCGGCGGAGCGGAACTGTGCTTCCCGGCCACATCCGTCCAAGCGGCTGCCGAGACGTACATGGGTTTGGTTGAGACGGGCGTTGGCCTCCTGCCGGGCGGCGGAGGCAACAAAGAAATGTTGATTCGGATGATGGCCAAGAAACCAGATGGTCTGGACATCGCGGCCATGCCCTTTGTCCAACAGGCGTTTGAACAGATCGCGCTGGCCAAAGTGTCGACGAGCGCACGAGATGCGAGGGCACTGGGGTATCTGAGACCACAGGACGGGATCAGCGTGAGTCGAGACATGCAGCTGTTTGACGCCAAGCAAAAGGTGCTCGAACTCGCTCGGACTTTTGTCCCGGCACAACCTCGTGGCGTATCGGTGATCGGCGAGCACGGAGCCGGGTTACTGAAGATCGGTGTCTATGGCATGCGGTTGAGCGGCTACATCAGCGAACACGACGAGGTCGTTGCGAAGGCCGTAATTCGGGTGATCACCGGCGGCCAAGTGGCCTCAGGGACGGTTGTGTCTGAACAGTATCTGCTGGATCTGGAGCGCGAGGCGTTCTTGTCCCTCTGTGGGGAAAAGAAGACGCAGGCACGTATGGCACACACACTAAAGACCGGTAAACCGCTGCGCAACTAGTGTGCAAGCTGTGAGGAGGATGGCTTATGAAAGAGGCTGTGATTGTCGCCGGTGCGCGCAGTGCAGTGGGGAAGGCGGGGCGTGGAACCTTACGTGAGACCCGTCCGGACGACTTTGGCGCGGCTGTACTTAAAGCGACTCTGGACAGGGTTCCGGGGCTCGATCCGAGCGCGATTGATGATGTCATCCTGGGGTGCGCCACGCCGGAGGCCGAACAGGGGACCAATCTGGCGCGCATTCTTGCACTTCGTGCGGGACTTCCCACCACCGTGTCCGGTCAGACCGTGAATCGATTCTGCAGTTCCGGGCTGCAGGCGATCGCCATCGCTGCGCAAGGGATTCAGACAGGGAGTTATGAGGTGGCGGTCGCCGGTGGCGTGGAAAGTATGAGCCGCCTGCCTATGGGAGGCTACAATATCTCTCCGAATCCCTATCTGGCGGAGCACTATCCGCAGGCCTACATCGGGATGGGACATACGGCGGAAGAGGTGGCGAACCGCTTCGGCGTGTCTCGCGAAGATCAGGATGCCTTCGCGCTGCGCAGCCATCAGTTCGCTGCGGCAGCCATCGACTCTGGACGGTTTCGCGCGCAAACGGTGCCACTGGAAGTTCTGTTGACCGAGTTGGATGGCGACGGCCGGCCCCGGCAAGTCAAGCGAGTCTTCGCCGAAGACGAAGGGGTGCGTCGCGAGACATCGCTCGAGGCACTTGCGAAACTGCGCCCCGCTTTCTCCGTGCGGGGAAGCGTCACGGCAGGCAATGCATCGCAGACGAGCGACGGAGCCGCCATGTTGGTCCTGATGTCGGACGCACGCGCGGCCACTGAAGGGATGACCCCGATCGCCGTCTTTCGCTCTTTCGCCGTGGCGGGGGTTGACCCTGACATTATGGGCGTAGGACCCATCGCCGCGGTTCCAAAGGCCTTACGCCAAGCAGGATTGACACTCGCTGACATCGATCTGATTGAACTGAACGAAGCGTTTGCCGCTCAGGCGCTGCAAGTCATTCGCGGCTTGGGCATGGACATCGACAAAGTGAACGTGAACGGCGGCGCTATTGCCCTGGGACATCCGCTTGGCTGTACAGGGGCGCGGCAAACGGTGGACTTGTTGGAAGAACTCAGGCGTCGCGGTGGTCGCTATGGATTGGTCACCATGTGTATCGGTGGCGGCATGGGAGCGGCCGGGGTCTTTGAACTGCTGTAACGAGTGATCGATAGAGGAGACGATAACGATGACAAACAGAGAACACGGTGGAGCATTTTTTGTGACGAAGACGACACCCGAGGCGGTTTTTACTCCCGAGGACTTTACAGATGAGCACAAGATGATCTTCAAGACCACGCTGGATTTCGTGGAGGGTGAAGTTCTCCCCGTTGTGGACCAACTGGAGCATCAGGATTGGGACCTGACGGTGAAACTCCTGAAAAAGGCAGGGCAACTTGGATTGCTCGCCGCCGATGTCCCAGAGGCGTATGAGGGTCTGGAGATGGACAAAGTCAGTTCCTCGCTGATCGGCGAGGCGATGAGCCGGGCCGGGGCGTTTGCACTGTCGCACGGCGCGCACGTCGGGATCGGCACTCTGCCGATCATCTTCTTCGGCACAGACGCCCAAAAGCGACAGTACCTGCCGGACCTGGCGAGCGGTGCAAGATTCGCGGCCTACGCCTTGACTGAACCCGGTTCTGGTTCTGATGCGCTAGGAGCGCGAACCACAGCTCGTCTGACTGCGGATGGGAAGCACTGGGTCCTGAATGGTCAAAAGCAGTACATCACCAACTCGGCATTTGCCGATGTCTTCGTCGTCTACGCAAAAATCGACGGTGAGCACTTTTCTGCCTTTATCGTCGAACGCAATTACCCGGGCGTGTCCACGGGGCCCGAAGAGAAGAAGATGGGAATTAAAGCCTCGTCTACGCGTCCCCTGATCCTCGAGGATGTCCACGTGCCGGTTGAGAACTTGCTCGGAGAAAAGGGCCGTGGCCACGTGATCGCCTTTAACATTCTGAACATCGGACGGTACAAGTTGGCGATCGGCGCCGTGGGAGGCTCGAAGTCCGCCTTGCAAACGGCGGTCAAATACGCGAAGACGCGGGAACAGTTCAAGCAACCGATTGCCAACTTTCCGCTGATCCAAGGGAAGATCGCTGACATGCAGACACGCCTGTTCGTCGCTGAGACGATCGCCTACCGCACGACGGGTGCCATCGAAGCGGCTTTGGGAGCGGTTGATTTGTCGGGGGATCAAGCCGGTCAGACGGCGGCTAAGGCGATCGCTGAATTTGCCATCGAGTGTTCGATTAACAAGGTGTTTGGGTCGGAGATGCTCGACTTTGTGGTGGATGAGGGCGTGCAGATTCATGGCGGCGCTGGATTCATCCAGGACTACGCGATCGAGCGCATGTATCGCGATTCGCGCATCAACCGCATCTTCGAAGGCACGAACGAGATTAACCGGTTGCTGGTGCCGGGGACACTTTTGAAGATGGCGATGAAAGGCGAGGTCAATCTGTTGGGGGCGGCGGCCGCCGTGCAAAACGAGGTGACAGGTCCGATCGAGCCCGCGGACGAGTCGGCGCCATTTGGTATTGAGGAACATGCTGTGGAGATGACGCGAAAGTTGTTCTTGGTCGCGGGCGGCATGGCCGTTCAAAAGTACGGACCCAAGATTGAAAGTGAGCAAGAGGTCTTGGCCGATTTGGCGGACATTGGGATTGCCTTGTATGCTATGGAGAGCGCGTTGTTGCGCGCGCAAAAGTCGGCTGCGGCGGAAACGCCCAATGCGCAACTGCAAAGTGACATGGTCAAACTGTTTGTGGCGCAGACCTTTCCCCAAGTTGAGGTGTTGGCCCGCGAGATTCTCGCTGTGCTTGAAGAAGGAGACGGTCTCAAACTCGGGTTGTCGGTCGTTCGCAGGTTGTCCAAGCTGACACCGCACAATACGGTGATACTCAAGCGCCGGATTGCGGCCAGAGTGCTTGAGGCAGAACAGTATCTGGCGTGATCTGCACCTGACTGCGTGCGTCCGACTTGAAGGGGCTTCCTTTCCGTCCGGTGCGCCAGGATCAAAGCGTCGTCGCCGTGCGGGCTCTGGATGGATGTCCAGAGCCCTTTTCGGTTGGCTCAAGTCTCGCTTCATCGCTAGACCGCGAGATCTATGCTATGATGGAACCGACTGAGCGCTCGCTCGGGCGCGAACGACCAGAAGAACGGGGGACCAAGATGAGTGGACCGGTGGTCACACCCGTAAAGGATCCGGGGCTTGTCAGTGTCCGTCGCGAACAGATCGTGCGTGCGGCGACAGCGCTTTTCCTGCAGAATGGATATCACAAGACGACGACGCGCGAGATCGCGCGGGCCAGTGGGTTTGGCACCGGAACATTGTACGAATATGTGCAATGCAAGGAAGACATTTTGTATCTTGTGTGTGAGGAGATCCACAGTGAGATCGAGATGCGGCTGAACGAGGTCGTGACGGCGGGCGTTACGGCCGCTGTACAACTGCCGCGGCTCCTGGATGGTTTTTTTCGAGTGATCGATGCGCTGCAGGACACGGTGCTGCTGATGTATCAGGAGACGCAGTCACTTCCAGATCAACACCTTGCACACGTCCTGTTACGCGAGGAAAAGATATCTGAGCGATTTGCGAACGTATTGCACCGGGGCATTGGCGATGGTTCGTTCTCACTTGCGCCGAACCTTGTTTCCTTGATGGCGCATAACATTACGGTCTTAGGGCAGATGTGGGCGTTTCGACGATGGTCACTGCGCCGCATTTGTTCCCTGGATGAGTTTATCGAAACGCAAACTTCACTGATCATGCGAGAACTGTGTGCGACTGTGGATTCCGTCGCATCGCCAAAAGGGGAGAATCGCTGATGACAGAAGTGACTATGGTGGCGCCGACCACTCAGCGTTTGCGATTTGTCACAGCATCGAGCCTGTTTGATGGGCACGATGCGTCCATTAACATCATGCGGCGCCTGCTACAAGGCAGTGGGGCGGAAGTCATCCACCTCGGCCACAATCGTTCCGTGGAAACGATCGTGGAAACGGCGATCCAGGAAGACGCCCACGCGATTGCTGTCAGTTCGTATCAAGGCGGGCATGTAGAGTTCTTCCGCTACATGGTCGACATGCTACGCGAGCGGGACGCCGGGCACATCCGTGTCTTTGGCGGCGGCGGCGGCGTGATCGTGGCGGATGAACTGGACGCGTTGCACGAGTATGGGGTCACGCGCATCTACTCGCCCGATGACGGCCGTGAACTCGGACTTCAGGGCATGATCGACGACATGATGCGTCGCGCGATGGGTACGGCGCCGCTGGACCGCGCCGAAGTCTGGTTGCACTCTGATGGGCCGCTTAGTCCATCCGACCGCAGCACGATTGCCCAGTTAATCAGCCTCGTGGAGGGGATTGTGGAGGACGCCGAGGGCCGTGAGGCCGTCGCCCGTGCACTGCACGCACGGCTACAGGGTGCTTGCGCGCGGCGCGCGCCAGTAGTCGGGATCACGGGAACCGGTGGGGCCGGCAAGAGCTCCTTGACGGACGAGTTAGTGCGCCGATTCCTGCGTGATTTTCCGGACTGCACGATCGGCATCCTGTCGGTCGACCCATCGCGACAAAAGACGGGCGGAGCCCTCTTGGGCGACCGCATTCGCATGAACGCCATCTACCAGACAGGCGTCTACATGCGGTCGCTCGCGACACGTGGATCGCGTTCGGAGCTGTCTGCCGCAGTGGACGAGGCGGTCTCTGTCCTGCAAGCTGCCGGGTTTGACCTGAGTTTGCTCGGAACCAGG
>Ga0080006_1141213_pt2 | contig 10595 bp, 9 predicted proteins | sample RS3BMetagenome_FD_69209 | JGI IMG/M metagenome (GOLD analysis project Ga0080006, IMG submission 69209) | Ferric oxide microbial mat and aquatic microbial communities from Rainbow Spring, Yellowstone National Park, USA - RS3B (SPADES... ... | reverse complement strand
CTGCCGCACCTGTCGTCGAAGAAGAAGTTCATCTCGATGTTCCTCGACGAGGCGCGCCTGTCGGCGCAGCTCTCGCACTCCAACTGCGTGCAGGTCTTCGACATCGGCGTCGGCGACAACGCGTACTTCATCGTCATGGAGTTCGTCGACGGGGCGAACCTCAAGGCGGTGATCGAGCACCTGAAGAAGACCGGGCGCGACTTTCCGGTCGAGGCCGCCGTCTACATCAGCCTCGAGCTGTGCAAGGGCCTGTCGTACGCCCACGAGCTGACCGACACCAACGGCGAGCCGCTGCACATCGTGCACCGCGACATGTCGCCGCCCAACGTGCTCATCACCAAGCACGGCGAGATCAAGATCGTGGACTTCGGCCTCGCCAAGGCCAACAGCCAGCTCGAGAAGAGCGAGCCCGGGATCATCAAGGGCAAGTTCTCCTACCTGTCGCCGGAGGCGGCGATGGGGCAGGACGTCGACGCGCGCACCGACGTGTTCGCCGTCGGCATCATCCTCTGGGAGCTGCTGGCCAGCCAGCGCCTGTTCCTCGGCGACACCGACTTCCAGACGGTGAAGAAGGTGCAGGCCGCCCAGGTGCCGAGCATCTCGACGATCAACAAGAAGGTGCCGCTCGAGCTCGAGCGCATCATCAACCGCGCGCTCGCGCGCGATCCGACCCAGCGCTACACGACCGCGCGCGCGCTCGGCATCGAGCTGTCCAAGTTCCTCTTCAAGTTCGCCGTGCCGGTCAGCCAGTTCGAGATCGCGCCGCTGGTGCTGAGCGCGATGAAGGAGCGCCAGCGCCACCGGCCGATGCAGGCGAGCATCATCGACAAGCTCATCGAGGAGGCGCTCTTCGAGTTCACCTCGCTCAAGGAGGACGCGAAGGGCGGCGGCGGGCAGGCCAACGGCGGCAAGCTCGGCGTCTCCAAGCCGACGCCGGGGCCGGGCGGCTTCGTCAACGTGGGCTCGTGGATCGACGAGATCCAGGTCGGCACCAAGCAAGAGAGCGATCCGCTGCGTGCGTCGCTGCCGCCCGGGCTGTCGGAAGGCAACCTCGCCGCACTCGAGGACGAGCCGTCCTCGCCGTCGCCGGTCGCGATGCGCGCGGCCATGGCTCCGATGCCGGGGTCGTCGCCGTCGCCCGCGGCCGCGCCGGCTCCTCCGTCGTCGTCCGGCGCACGCGCGCCCGTCGTGGCCACGCGCTCGTCCGCCCCGCCGCCCGCGCAGAAGAAGTCGGGCGGGGCGACGAAGATCGGCGTCTTCGTGGCCCTCGTCGTCGTCGCCGCCGCGGGCGCCGCGGCCTGGTTCACGCACCTCATTCCGCATCCGTGAGGAGCAGCCTTCCCGCCTTCCTGTTCATCCCCCTGGTGCTCTCGAGCGCGTGCGGGCCGCGGGTGACGGCGCGCAAAGCCGAGGAGCAGCGGCCGTGCCCCGAGGGGATGGCGCTGATCGAGGGGCGCTTCTGCATCGACCGCTGGGAGGCGTCGCTCGTCGAGGTGACCGCCGACGGCGAGCGGCCGTTCTCGCCGTACGAGGCGCCCGACGGGCACCTGGTGCGCGCGGTGTCGCGCCAGGGCGTGGTGCCGCAGGGCTACATCTCGCGCGACGAGGCGGAGCTGGCGTGCAAGGCGTCGGGCAAGCGCCTCTGCGCCCAGCAGGAGTGGGTCACCGCCTGCCGCGGCAACCCGCCCCACGTCTTTCCGTACGGCGACACGCGCGACAAGGGCGTGTGCAACGACTCGGGCATCGCGCCGCTGCAGGTGTACTACGCGGGCTCTCCCTCGATGTACCACGAGGGCCCGATGAACGACCCCCGCCTGAACCAGACGCCCGGCACGGTCGCGCCGACGGGCGCGCACACGCGGTGCACGAACGACTTCGGCGTCTACGACATGGTCGGCAACCTGCACGAGTGGGTGATGTCGCCGCACCCGACGTTCCGCGGGGGCTACTACCTCGACACGCACCTCAACGGCGACGGCTGCTACTACCGCACGACGGCGCACGGGGCCGCGTACCACGACTACTCGACGGGGTTCCGCTGCTGCGCCAACCCCCGACGGTAGCGAGAGAGTTGGATTGAACAGGAAGACGGGAAGGCGGGAAGGTGAGTGAGGCTCGGCGTGGGTGTTGAGTGAGCCTCGGCATCCCCCAACCCTTCCCGCCTTCCCGCCTTCCTGTTTTCTCCTCTGCTCTTGTTCCGTGCTACGCACGGTCGCCATGCGTGCCCTTCGAGCCGGAACCGTCGCTGCCGTCCTCGCCGTCGCCGCCTGCGGGGGAGAGGCTCCACCGCCGCCCGCCGCTCCGCCGCCCGCCCCCGCGCCCAAGGCGACGGCGAGCGCCGCGCCGGTCGCGCCCGTCATCCCCGGGCACTCGATCGACCGCGCAGCGATGGACCCCTCGACCAGGCCCGGCGCCGACTTCTTCCTGTACGCGAACGGCGCATGGTTCAAGAAGGCGGAGATCCCCGCCGACCGCTCGCGGACGGGCGTGTGGCTGCGCCTGACCGAGCAGATCGAGAAGCGCACGACCGACCTGCTCGATCAGGCCGCCCACGCGGCCGCGCCGGCGGGGTCGCACGAGCAAAAGCTCGGCGACTTCTACGCGGCGTTCATGGACGAGGCCGCGATCGAGAAGCGAGGGCTGGCGCCGCTGAAGGGCGAGCTGGCGCGCATCGCCCAGATCCACGACGCGAGGTCGCTCGCGACCTATCTCGGCTCCGAGCTGCGCGCCGACGTCGACGCGCTCAACTCGGGCCACATGCACACCGACCGCCTCTTCGGCCTGTACGTCGACGGCGATCTCAACGACCCGTCGAAGAACGCCGCGTACCTCCTCCAGGGCGGCATCGGGATGCCCGACCGCAGCTACTACCTCGAGGACACGCCGGCGATGGCGCAGCGTCGCGCCAAGTACGAGGCGTACCTCGCCGCGATCCTGAAGCTCGCCAAGGTCGCCAACCCGCCGGGCCAGGCCAAGAAGGCCGTCGCGCTCGAGCACCGCATCGCCGAGGCGCACATCTCGCGCGCCGACGCCGAGGACGTGTCCAAGGCGAACAACCCCTGGAAGCGCGCCGAGTTCGCAAAGCGCGCGCCGGGCCTCGACTGGGACGCGTTCTTCCGCGCGGCGGGCCTCGACAAGACCGACACGATCGTCGTCTGGATGCCGACCGCGGTGACGGGCGAGGCGGCGCTGGCCAAGAGCGTGCCGATCGCGGACTGGAAGGCGTACCTCACGGCGCGCGCCATCGACCGGCGCGCGCCGCTGCTCCCGAAGGCGTTTTACGACCAGAGCTTCGCCTTCTACGGCACCGAGCTGCGCGGCATCCCGACGCCGCCGCCGCGCACGCGGCGCGCCATCGACCTGATGAACGCCGTCGTGCCCGAGGAGGTCGGCCGCGTGTACGTCGAGCGCTGGTTCCCGGCGGAGTCGAAGAAGGCCATCGAGGGCATGGTCGGCAGCATCATCGCGTCGTTCTCGAAGCGCATCGACGCGCTCTCGTGGATGAACCCCGCCACCAAGGCGAAGGCCAAGGAGAAGCTGTCGACGCTGCACGTCGGCATCGGCTACCCCGACACGTGGGCAGACGACTCGGCGCTCGTCGTCGAGCGCGACGACGCGTACGGCAACGTCGAGCGCGCCGAGCAGTGGGACACCCGGCGGCGCATCGCCTCCATCGGTCAGCCGCTCGACCGCACCAAGTGGGAGATGCCCGCGCAGGTCGTCAACGCCGAGAACCTGCCCATCCGCAACGCGCTCACCTTCCCGGCGGGGATCCTGGTCGCGCCGTTCTTCGACCCGGCGTCGACGGCGGCGGCCAACTACGGCGCCATCGGCGCGGTCATCGGCCACGAGATCAGCCACAGCTTCGACGACCAGGGGGCGAAGTTCGACGCGCAGGGGCGGTTCGTCGACTGGTGGACGCCCGAGGACTACGCGCACTTCCAGGCGGCGGGGGCGGCGCTCGCGGCGCAGTTCTCGGCGTACGAGCCCTTCCCCGACGAGTCGGTGAACGGCAAGCTGACGCTGAGCGAGAACCTCGCGGACCTGGCGGGCCTCGCCGCGTCGTACGACGCGTGGCGCGCCTCGCTCGATGGCGCGCCGCCGCCGACGCAGGACGGGCTGACGGGCGACCAGCAGTTCTTCCTCGCGTTCGCGCAGACCTGGCAGAGCAAGGCCCGCGACGAGGCGCTCCGCGTCGCGCTGCGCACCGATCCGCACGCGCCGGCGCGCTACCGCGTGCTCACCGTGCGCAACCTCGACCCGTGGTACGCCGCCTTCGACGTGCAGCCGGCAGACCCGCTCTTCCTCGCGTCGGACGCGCGCGTTCGCGTGTGGTGAGCGTTCACGGCCCGACGACGGGCTCGATCTCGGCGAGCTGCAGGTAGAAGTTGCCGAGGTCGTCGGCGCCCAGGCGCGTGGCGTCGACGCGCAGGTAGCGCGCGGTGACGGGCGCGCCGAAGGGGAGCGTCACCGGCGAGCTGCCCGGGTTGGCGTAGCCCGCGAAGGTCTGCCCCGGCACCGTCGTCCACGTCGCGGCGTCGTCGCTCGTCTGGATCGCGAAGTCGACCGGGAAGCCGTAGCCGCCGGCGCGCGGCACCAGCGTCACTCCCTTCAGCGGGCGGCTCGCGCCGACGTCGATCCACGCCCACTCCTCGGCGCTCGCCGTCGTCCCGTGCGAGTCGCTCGAGTACACCGTGGTCGGGTCGCCGTCCCACGCCCGCGGCCCCGACCAGCCCCAGTCGCTCCCGCCGACGATCGACGAGACCTCGCCCGCGACGGGCGTCCCCCACGGCGCCGTCGCGAGGTCGACGGGATCGAGGTACGTCGGCCAGTTGCCCCAGCTGCTGCCCGCCGGCTGGTACGCGTAGGCGACGAAGTTGGGCGCCGCGACGTCGAGGTGCCCGTCCAGGCCCCCGCTGAGGCCGACGTTGTGCGCCCCCTGCTGCGCGCGCGCGCCCAGGTACGGCGCCGGAACGAACGTCAGCCCGTCGCTCGACTGGAACGCCATGACGCTCGCGTTCGACGTGAAGCGATCGACCGTCGTCACGGCCACGAACATCGCGCGCGCGTCGACGTACTTCACGTCGGCCGAGTCCTGCGCGGCGTGCGTGCGCGCGATGGCGTGGCCGTGGTCCTGCAGGTGCAGCGGCCAGTCGTCGGCCGTCGCGTCGTCGACCGTCGCGACGTTCGTGTACTGCGCCGCCTCGTCGTCGGAGTAGTAAACGAAGAGCTTCTTGCCCATGAGCACGAGCGACGGCTCGCCGTAGCCGTAGTCGGCGGCCGCGCCCGTGTACGTGAGGAGGGGCTGCGGATTGCCGCCCCAGCCCGCGCCGTTCCACTTGTCGAACGGCCCGGTGGGCGAGGTCGAGCGCGCGACGAAGACGTCGTTGTCCGTGCCGTTCGGGTTCGTCGTCGAGGTGTAGCCGACGTAGAACCAGCTGCCGATCTTCACCGCGCCCGGATCGCAGGTCGAGTACGCGTCCATCGAGCCGGCGGTCGGCTGCAGCGCGACGACGTCGGGGGTCCAGGTGTGGCCGCCGTCGGTCGAGTGGTGGTAGCGGATGTAGTCCCACGCGCCGTTGGTCCCCGGCGAGCAGGTCCACATGTGGATGCTCCCGTCGGTGTCGACGAGGATCGACGGTCCGTAGTGGTAGCTGCCGCCCGGGTACACCTGCCAGCCGCTCGTGGCGCGCAGGGCGATCGACGGCGGGGGGCCGGCGTCGGGCCCGGCGCCGTCGGGAGGGGCGGCCTCGGGGGCTCCGTCGGGCGCCGTGCTCGCGTCGTCGCCGCTGCCGCTGGGCGGAGCGTCGGCCGTACCGGCATCATCGCCGGTCGGCTGACCGCCGCTGGGGACGTGTCCCGATCCAGCGCACGCGCCAAGGGTCACTGCTGCCGCGAACGCCAAACCGGTCAGCGGCCCGCGCACGCGTCAATCCGCGCGGCCAGCCGCATCGGAGGCGCCGCCCGCGTCGGCGCTGCCGGTGCCTGCGTCGGACGCAGCATTGACGCTGGCGTCCACGTCGGGACAGCCGCCGGGGTCCCACGTCCAGGTGAACTCGCTCGCGTTGGCGCACTGATCGGGGTCGCTCGTGCAGACGCCGCCCTGGGCGTTGAAGCACCACCCGCAGCCCGTCACCGGCGTGCACGTCCCGCAGGTCGAGTACGCGCTGCAGTCGCCGCCTGCCGAAGGGTACGCGTTGGCGCCGCTGTCGTCTCCGCACGCCGCGACGGCGAGCGCGACCGCCGAGGCGAGGAGCGTTCCGGCAATGAATCGGTTCATGGCGCTCTCCATTAAGACACGTCGGCCGCCGCGGGGCCACCCGTCCTCGCGCCGGAGGTCGCCGGGGGCGCCCGCCCTAATCGCAAAAGAGCTCGTTGCCCTGCAGACGGCAGTCGCTGCGCCGGCAGTCGCGCTTCTTGACGTACGCGTGCTCCTCGCACACGAGCTCGGATTCGTGGTCGGCGGCGCACGTGATGCGCGCCGGCTGGTCGCACGGATCCCCCTCGTGGGCGACCGTGTCGTCGCACTCGACGCGTCGCGTGTCGCGCTCGATGTGGCAGCCCTGCGGACCGCGGCACGTCGTCGCCGGCGAGAGCGTGCTGCCGTCGCACACGAGCATCGCCGCGCGGTCGACCGAGCAGGCGTACGTCCCCGGCTGGGCGCACGGATCGCCGGGCGCGCCGAGCGTCGTGTCGCACTGCACGTTGCGGCCGTCGACCACGCGACAGCCGTCGGGGCCGCGGCAGTCGCGCCACACGGCGAAGCGCCCGTCCCTGCACACGAGCGCGCGCGCGCGGTCGGGCGTGCACGCGTAGTCGAGCGGCGGGTTGCGAGGGCAGCGGTCGCCCTCGGCCGCGGTCGTGTCGTCGCACTCGTCGGCCTCCGCGTGGCGAGTGCAGCCGCGTGCGCCGCGGCAGGGGATCTCGCCCCACGCCTTGCCGTCGCACACGAGCGCACGGTCGGACGCGGCACACACCAGCTGGTCGGCGAGGCGGCATCGGTCGCCCGACTTGGGCCGGTGGCGACAGCCGCCGAGCGCCGCGAGCACCACCGCCGCCGCCGCCGCGGTCAGCTCGGTTCGGACCGGGATCAGTCGCACTCGATCCGGCCGCTCCTGACGCTGCACGCGTGCTTGCAATCCCTGACCCTGACGAGCTTGCCCTGCTGCGAGCATTTCAGCTCGGCCTTGCCGTCCTCGCTGCACACGCGATTGTCGAACGGCCGGCACACGTCGCCTTCGCGCCCGACCGTGTTGTCGCAATGCGGCAGGTTCGCGTCCATCCAGCAGCCTTTCGGGCCCCGGCACGAGTTCGACGCCTGGAACCTGGCCGTCGCCGCGTCGCACGCGAGCTCGATCTTCTTGTCGGTGCTGCAGGCGTAGTTGGCCTCTCCAGGCTCGACGATGCATGGATCGCCGAGGTCGGCCACGCTGTCGTCGCAGCCGATGACGTCGCCCGTCACCGTGCATTTCGCGGGGCCCTTGCACGTTCGCGCGACCGCGAACTTGCCGTCCTTGCAGAGGAGCTGCTCGACGCGATCGGTGCTGCACGAGTCGTTCTCGTTGACCGTCTGCTGGCAGGCGTCGCCCGGCTGCGCGAGGTCGTCGTCGCACTGGGAGGCCGCGCCCGCGCCCTGACACCCGCGGGGGCCGCGGCAGGGGAGCGTCTGCAACGTGCCGCTCTGGCAAATGAGCCCCCCGGTGTGGCTGGTGCACACGAACTTGCCGTTCTGGGTGCACGCGTCGCCCGCCGCCGGCCGCTTGCAGCTCGTCAGGCCGGTCAGCCATGCGGCGCAGAGCAGTGCGATGACGAACCGCGGCCGGATGCGCGCCATCCACTCTCCCTTCTCGTTCGATCGCGCAGCTCGCCCAGAAAAGCCGAGTTCGGCCGCAACGTAAAGGGCGCAACGCGCAGGGCGACCGGCGCGACTGACCCGCGCCAGGGCGCGATCTGGCCCGGCCACGCGCGCGGACGCGAATTGCCGGGAAATGCGCGCCCCTCGCGGCGGCACGCCGTTCGCTGAAGGCACGGGCGCACATGCTCGCGACAGCGCTCAGCGCCACCTTGTTCGGCCTGCACGCCCACCTCGTTCGCGTCGAGGTCCAGGCGATGCGCGGGCCCCCGTTCTTCGAGCTCGTGGGCCTCGCCGAGGCCGCGGTCCGCGAGAGCCGCGTGCGCGTACGGAGCGCCCTCGCGCAGGTGGGCGTCGACATCGCCGAGCAGCGCCTCATCGTGAACCTCGCCCCCGCGGACTTGAAGAAGACGGGGAGCGGGTTCGACCTGGCGCTCGCCGCGGCGACGCTCGGGGCGCTCGGGGTCGCGCCGCGCGACGCGCTCGAGGGGGTGCTCTTCGTCGGCGAGCTGTCGCTCGAGGGAACGGTGCAGCCGCTGCGCGGGGTGCTGCCGCAGCTGCTCGGCGCGCGCGCACGGGGGGTGCGGCGCGCGATCGTGCCGCGGGCGAACGCGGCGGAGGCGGCGCTCGTCGACGGGGTCGACGTGCGCGTGGTGGCGTCGCTGACCGAGCTGACCGACGCGCTGCGCGGCGGCAGCGAGCTGCCGCGGATCGTGCGAGGGGCCGAGAGCGCTCCGGCCACGACGGTCGACGACCTCGCCGACGTGCGCGGCCAGCTCGCGGCGCGCCGCGCCCTCGAGATCGCGGCGGCGGGGGGCCACAACCTCGCGATGATCGGCCCGCCCGGCTCGGGCAAGACGATGCTCGCGCGCCGCTTGCCGGGGCTGCTCCCTCCGCTCTGCGACGAGGAGGCGCTCGAGGTCACGGCCGTCCACAGCATCGCGGGGCTGCTGTCGGCGGCGCGTGGCCTGTCGCGGGCGCGCCCCTTCCGGGCGCCGCACCACACCGTCAGCGAGGTCGGGCTCGTCGGGGGAGGCGAGGGGCCCCGGCCCGGGGAGGTGAGCCTTGCCCACCACGGCGTCCTCTTTCTCGACGAGCTGGCCGAGTTCCGCCGCGGCGCCCTCGAAGCGCTCCGGCAGCCGCTCGAGGACGGGTTCGTCACGATCTCGCGCGCGTACGGCCGCGCGACGTTCCCCGCGCGGCCGCTGGTCGTGTGCGCGATGAACCCCTGCGCGTGCGGGTGGATGGGCGACGGCAGCGGCCGTTGCGCGTGCACGGTCGACCGCGTGCGCGCCTACCGCGCGAAGATGAGCGGGCCGCTGCTCGACCGCATCGACGTGCACGTGGTGCTCCCGCCCGTGGAGGTGTCCGCCCTGCAGGCGGCCGCTCGCGGGGAGCCGACGGCCGTCGTTCGCGCGCGCGTGGAGCGAGCGCGGGAGGCGCAGCGCCGGCGGGTCGAGACGCGGCATGCCGGCACGAGCACCAACGCCGCGCTGCCGCCGCGCGACCTGGAGCGCGTCGCCGCCCTCTGCCCCGCCGGCGCGCGGATGCTCGCCGCCGCCGTCGAGCGTCTGGCGCTGTCGGCCAGGGCGTACGGCAAGGTGCTGCGCGTCGCACGCACCATCGCCGACCTCGAAGGCGCGGACGCGATTCGCCCCGAGCACGTGGCCGAGGCGATCACGCTGCGCGTGCTCGACCGCGGACCTTCGGCCGCAGCAGCGAGTCCGCCCGAAGGCCGGCCGACGGCCCACTGACTTCCGACGCGACGCGCGCGCCCTCCGCCCTCGGCGCGCGCGCCTCGATCACCCGAGGGCGACACGAAATGGAGACGACCCATGTTGATGGAACAGATTGGCGACAAGATGCGGGCGCTCAAGGGCGTCATCGCGGCCGTGGAGAAGCAGTTCGGAAAGGGGGCCGTGATGACGCTCGGGGACGACGAGGAGCCCGAGCCGGTCGCGACGATCCCGACGGGATCCCTCGCGCTGGACCTCGCGACGGGCATCGGCGGGTATCCGCGCGGGCGCGTCGTCGAGATCTACGGCCCGGAGTCGAGCGGCAAGACGACGCTGGCCCTGCACGCGATCGCCGAGGCGCAGCGTGCCGGCGGCGTGGCCGCGTTCATCGACGCCGAGCACGCGCTCGACATCGCCTACGCGCGAAGCATCGGCGTCGAGACCGAGAAGCTCCTGGTCTCGCAGCCGGATACGGGCGAGCAGGCGCTCGACATCACCGAGATGCTCGTGCGCAGCGGGGCCGTCGACCTGGTCGTCATCGACTCGGTCGCCGCGCTCACGCCGAAGGCGGAGCTGGAAGGGGACATGGGCGACGCGCACATGGGGCTGCAGGCCCGCCTGATGAGCCAGGCCCTGCGCAAGCTCACCGCCGCGGCGTACCGCGCCGGCACGACGCTCATGTTCCTCAACCAGCTCCGGCAGAAGATCGGCGTCACCTTCGGCTCGCCGGAGACCACGACCGGCGGGAACGCGCTCAAGTTCTACGCGTCGATGCGCTTCGACGTGCGCCGCATCGGGCAGGTCAAGATCGGCGACGAGCCGGTCGGCGGCCGCACGCGCGTGAAGATCGCCAAGAACAAGTGCTCGCCGCCGTTCACCGAGGCCGAGTTCGAGATCCGCTGGGGCACCGGCATCGACCCGGTGACCGAGATGCTCGATCTGGGCATCGCGCGCGGGCTCGTGGACAAGTCGGGCAATCACCTGTCGTTCGCCGGCTCGCCGCTCGG
>Ga0080006_1081126_pt1 | contig 10598 bp, 12 predicted proteins | sample RS3BMetagenome_FD_69209 | JGI IMG/M metagenome (GOLD analysis project Ga0080006, IMG submission 69209) | Ferric oxide microbial mat and aquatic microbial communities from Rainbow Spring, Yellowstone National Park, USA - RS3B (SPADES... ... | reverse complement strand
CCCGCGGGAGGGGGGGGGGGCGCGGGGGGGGCGGGCACCGCTGCGCGCGGTCGCCGGGGGCGGGGGGGGGGGGGGGGGGGGGGGCGGCCCGAGGGCCCCCCCCCCCCCGCCACATGTCCGGCTGGCGCAGGCGGGTGGTGTCAGACCTGGGCCGGGGAGTCGCGCAGGACGAGCAGCTTCAGCTGCATCGGTCCCGAGGGGTCTTGGACTTCGATCGAGAACAGGCTTGCGACGGCACCGTCACCGGCGTTGGCCACGACCGATTCGACGATCGCAGCCATCATGTCGACGGCCGAGGCCGGCGGCGTGGGCACGCCCATCTCGCCGGCAAACTGCTCCACAGCGGAGAGATAGTGTCCCGCGATGATCATGCCGACCTCGCGGCAAGCGTCCAGGACCTCCTCCGAAGGAGCGTCGCCCTCCCCGAGCAGGCGGCCGATGCGGCGTGCATCGCCCGGTCGCATCAGGAGCAGAAGGCGTCCGGAGAACTGACCGCTGACGGCGATGTGCACGCCGACTTCGGGCTCCTCTGGCGCCTCGGAGAGGCTGGACGCCTCGGCGATCGCTGCGATGCCGCGGCGCAGCTCGCGTGTGCGTACAGGGACGCCGAGCAGGTCGCTCAGGGCCTGGTTCAGATCCTTGAGGTCACTGCCGCGGCCCGGCAGAAAGCTGCCACTGGATAGCACGACCTTGCCTCCTGCCGGCTGTCGACGGCCCAGCCTTGTCCAGAGTACTCTACCTTTCTACCCTCTCCTTGGAGACACCTGCGACGCAGAGGAATTATTGTGCTCACACATCAATTGCCGAGGGGATCCATATCCGCATGCCGGGGATAGAAAGGCGTACAAAGCCTCCGGCATAGGCTCCACGGGAAGGTGGAGCACGATGCCACGCATCAAGGACGTCCGCCGGGAGATCGATCAGCTGATGCGCCGCTACGTCCTGCAGCCGATCCACTTCGGATCGTGGCTTGTCGGCGCACTCGTGCTGCTGGCCGTGGGCAGCGTCGTGCTGCTCGAGCTGAACCTTGACCAGACCGTCCTCGACCTCTCACGCATCGAGGCGCAGCAGCTGGCCGTGAGAGTACTCTCGACCGCTCTCGAGCGGGACCTCGGCCAGGACAACGCGAACCTCTTCCACGTGCAGGTGCAGGGCGGCATCGCCTTCATCCAACCCGACATCCCCCGGATCAACGACGAGGTGGGCAAGGCGGCGGTGGCGATCCAGTCGGCTTTGCACCACCTGCCGCGTGACCCCATCACGATACCGCTTGGCCAGGCGCTGGGCTCCAAGCTGTTCTCCTCCTACGGACCCATGATCCCTGTGACCCTTATCCCCTACGGCGCGCTGACGATCAACTTCCACGAGTCATTCCAGCAGGCGGGCGTCAACCAGACGATGCTGACCGTCTACCTGGACACCGACACCATGGTGCAAATTATCGTTCCCTTGGTTTCCGACGAGGTACACCTCAAGGTGCAGGTGCCGGTGGCGCAGGAGTGGATCGCGGGCAAGGTGCCGCAGACCGTCGTCACCGGAGGCAACCTCGCGCCGATCACGATTCCCATCGGCGGGGGCACGAGCGGCAGCAGTGGTTTGGTCAAGACGGGGGGCAAGTAGCTTAGGCAAGTCGCACCGCATGGCAAGCAACGACGTGCGAGCGCTACGTGCGAAGGGTTCTGCAGACCCGCCAGGAATGGACTGGAGGCCGACTATCGACGTCCTGTGCGAGGAGTCTGGGAGCTACCTCGACGCTTCGCTCGAGCACTCCGGGTAGGAGGTCTCTGAACACCTGCAGAGCGTCCCGCGCCAGCGCCCTGTCGTCCACCACTCCCAGCTGCGCAGCACCCTGCGCTGGCTTGGCCGCTGCGCACGATCGCGATTTCCTCCGGATGCACCGGCGGCACTAGCTGGACTGCTCCTCTGGCGGCAACGCCATCATTTGCGCCATGATCTGGGCAATATGCCGGACTGCGGCGCGCCAGTTCGCCTGTCCGCCGTCGACCCAAAGTTCCGCCCAGCCGTCGAGCGTTGCACCGCGGCCGTCCCTGTAGTGACGGCCGCCAGGGGAGAAGTACTGCGTCGCCATCGTTTCCAGGGCGGTGCGCACGCCCTGCTCGTCAGAGGCGAAGTTGCGCGCCCTTGACGGGTCCTCGTAGTTGGCCTGGTAGCCATACCAGTTGTGCCGCGTACGGGCCAACGTCGACGTACCCCAGCCGGTTTCCAGGATGGCTTCCGCGATAGCGAACGACGGGTCGATCTCAAGCTCAAGTGCAGCCTCGTAGACGATCGGCACCACGGCCTCGATCGGGCGGCCACGCGTGTACACCATCGCTTGGCCCAGCGAGACCCGGCACCTACCCGTGAGCGGAGCGGCACCGTCAATCGTCACGGCCATGTCATGCCATCCTCCTCTGGTGTGCACCATCCTCAAGGGACACCCGCGCGTGTGGATCTCTCGCGCCGCCCCGCCCGCTGCCAGACGGCGGTCAGGCACTTCGATCGTGGGTCCAAGCCGCAGAATCCATCCCCGCGTGCTCGCACGCGGGGATGGATTGCAAGCCGCGGTTCCGCGCGCCGACGCGTTAGCTCCCGGACGGTCGTGTACGGCCGCCGCAGATCAGCTGCTGGGAATGCAGAGCACCATGCCGGGTTGCAGGTTGTACGGGTTGACGCCCGGGTTCGCCGCCTGGATTGCCGCCACCGTCGTGTGGAACCGCTGTGCGAGCAGGTAGAATGTGTCGCCCTGCTGTACCGTGTACGCGAACGTCCCGGGCGGGCAGTGGTGGTCATGGTAGTGCTTCGGGATGCAGATGATCATGCCGGGCTGCAGGTTGTACGGGTCCAGTGTCGGGTTGGCTGCCTGGATGGCGGCGACCGTGGTGTGGTAGCGCTGCGCCAGCAGGTAGAATGTCTCGCCCTGCTGGTAGGGATGGGGGAACGTCCCGGGCGGGCAGTGGTGGTAGTGGTAGTGCTTCGGGATGCAGATGACCATGCCTGGCTGCAGGTTGTACGGGTTCAGCGTCGGGTTGGCTGCCTGGATGGCGGCGACTGTGGTGTGGTAACGCTGCGCCAGCAGGTAGAATGTCTCGCCCTGCTGGTAGGGATGGGGGAATGTCCCGGGGGGACAATTGCCGTAGTGACCGTCTCCCATAATGCTCACCTCGGCCCAGCGTATGAAACCGGAGGTCGTGACGTTACGTGCAAACTCTGCTGAGCAGGACTGCCGCTCAGCGCGCGCAAGCGCCGCGACATGCGCGACTTCGCCTGCGTCACCTTCAGCCCTGAACCGGTGCGTTCGGTCGCCCTGTGCTTCAGCGAAACTCGCGAAGATCAAGCCGCAGGATCCCCTTTGGTGCATCGTCCTCCTTGGCCGTTTGAAAGAACTCGAGAAACGGAGGACCCGACCGCGGTTCGGTCGTGGCAATGAACTCCGCCCCGTACCGCTGGAGTTGCGCTTGGTGCGCCTCGGGGTGCGGATCAGTCAACAACGGGTCCAGCAGATCGAGCACCGTGGTGTCCACGCCGGCAGGATCCCACAGCACGTCGATATCCCCGGGGCTCGGCTTCGCGGTGACGAAACTGCCGGCCAGGTAGATGCTCGCGCATCCGGCCAGCTTGAAGATCGCCAGCGCCGGTCGCAGCTGGAGAATCAACGCCCGCCGCCGGTCCGTCGTGCCGAGTTGTCCGACGACGTCGGCCCAGTCGGCAGAATGAATCCCGGGAGGCAGATTCCCTGACGGTTCGAAATTGGGGATCATGGTCCCAGCCTATGTTTCGGCCGGCGGGTGGTGACGTCGGTGATCTGAAGCACGCCGCCGCTCGGCGGTGTGCTTGAGGTGTCTTGCGGGCAGGCAGGGCGGCGGCTTGCTTTATCCGGCTCGGACGAGTTCCATGCCATGAGACAGATGACCGAAGCGCCGCTCTGAAGATCAGGGCACGTGACGTCAGAGGTGGTTTTTGCAGGTGCGGCGGGGTTCGGCTGGCGCGGAGCGCCGTGCGGAGGCCCGCGTCGAGGCTTCATGTGCGTCTGTGCCACATCGGACGAAGCCGCGTCATGGTGAGCACTTTGCGTCTGCTGCGGGATAGCAGGGGACCGGAACGGGAAGGGTAAGTCCGGGCCGAACGCGCCCAGTGCAGTCATACTGAGTCGCTCATGCAGCCCGGATCGATCGCCGGCGGTGCACGCCCGCCGGACCTTGGGCAAAATACGACCAAATCAGCACGGCTGCTGGCGCAATCTGCAAGGCAGGCCGGGGCACTTGGTCAGACGCGAGGTGAATCTGATGTCGGACGAATCCGAGATTCGCATCGATGCGCGGGGCAGCTTCTGCCCAGGGCCCATGATGGAACTGATCCGTGCCATCAAGGGAGCCAAAGTCGGGCAAGTGGTGGTCGTCCTCTCGAAGGACTCCGGTTCCAAGAAAGATATTCCGATGTGGGCCCAGAAGGCGGGCCACGAGTTCCTCGGAGCAGCGGAACGCGATGACTACGCCGAGATCTCCGTGCGCAAGTCCCACTGAGTCAAGGGAGCCGAAGAGGACATGCACAAGCGTCTCTTGATCGTGGGAGCGGGTACCGGCGGGCTCATGGTGGCCAATTTCGTCGCGCGTGATCTCTACCTCGAGATCGAGCGCGGCGACATCGACGTCACCCTGCTCGGCGAGCAGGACACCTACACGTACCAACCGGGATTCCTCTATGTCGCGTTCGACTTGATGCGTCCGGCGCAGCTGATGCGACCGGTTCGGGAACTCCTGGCGCCCGGCGTCCAGTTCATCCATGACCGCGCGCTGCGCATCGACGCCGGAGGGCACCAGGTGACACGTGCGCAGGGCGAGCCGCTCGCCTACGACGTGCTGGTGCTGGCCACCGGATCGGGCCTCAATCTGGAGGAAGTGCCCGGGATGGGTGAGGGCGCCCACTGGTTCTACACGCTCGATGGCGCGCTGCGCCTCAGGGATGCCTTGCGCCACTGGCAGGGCGGGCGACTGGTCCTGACGGTGGGCGTGCCGCACAAGTGCCCTGTGGCGCCGCTCGAGTTCACGATGATGTTCGAGGAGTGGACTCGGCGTCGGGGAGTACGAAACAAGACGGAGATCGTGTACAGCTATCCGCTCGGCCGTGCCCACTCCATCGAATCTGTGGCCGACTGGGCGGCCTCGGAGCTCGAGGCCCGCGATGTCAAGATCGAGACGTTCTTCAACCTGGAATCGGTCGACCCCGAGCATCGCGTTGCGCACGCGCTCGAGGGCACGGACCTGTCCTACGACCTGCTGGTCGCCGTCCCGGCCCACAAGGGCGACGACCTCGGAGCGTCCTCGCAACTGGCGGAAGCCGGGAACTGGTACCCGACCGATCGCCAATCGCTGAGGCTGCACAGCCAGGAGGACATCTTCGTTCTGGGCGACGCCACCAACCTGCCCATTTCCAAGGCCGGCTCGGTGGCGCACTTCCAGGCGGAGGTGCTTGCCGACAACCTCGTCGGCCTGCTCACGGAAGGCTCGCCCCCCTTCAACCACTACAACGGGCGTGCGTTCTGCTTCATCGAAACGGGCCTCGAACGCGCCACGTTCATCGCCTTCGACTACGACCACCCGCCGACGGTGCCTGAACCCACAAATGCGGTGCACTGGTTCAAGCAGACCTACAACCGGATCCACTGGGCCAATCTCAAAGCGGTCATGTAAGGGGGCGTAGATTGTGGCCATACGGGAAACGAGCATCCCGGATGCCTACCGTGATGAAGCCAACAGCCTCGCAGCTGCGGCCATGGCGTCGGTCACCCCGCGCATGGTCAACCGTCTGGGCGGGGTGGCGGAATCGACCATCGCAGCGCTCGACCTTCTCACAAGTCCGGAGATCGTCGAGCTGCTCAGCACCCTGCAGAGGGCGTCGGCCGTGCTCACGCCGCTACTCGGCCAGATCGCGGAGATCGGGCCGGGAGCGGGCATGGAGGGCCTCGCCGAACGGGTGATGAACGCCGTGGCGGCAGGCGCCAACGAGGTGGGTGTGCCCCCACGGCCGGTCCGTGTCGGCGAGATGCTGCGTCTGCTGCGTCAAGATCCCGCGGTGGCGATTGCCTTGCGTTTCTTTCTCGGCTTCGTGCGCAGCATGTGGAGTCCCGTGCCAAGCGAATAGGTCTACGGCGAGAAGGGGATGGCAGTGACCAAGGAACGGCTGTCGATGATCGTGTTTTCAGGGGAGATGGACAAGCTGCTGCCCGTGGGCATCCTGGCTTCAGGCGCAGTGGCGATGGGTCACGAGGTACGGGTCTTCCTGACGTTCTGGGGCCTGATGGCCTTCAAGAAGGATGCGTTCTTCCAGATGCCGGTCAGTCCCGCGTTCGCCCCAATGGTGGGCGACCTCGCCGGCACCCTGAAGGAGCGCAAGATCCCGAGTCCGGTGGAACAGCTGCGGACGGCGAAGGAGCTTGGCGACGTCGAAGTCGTCGCCTGCGGCATGACGATGGACCTCTTCGAACTGAAGCTGGAGGATCTGGAGGACATCGTCGATCGGGTGGCAGGCGTCGGTGAGTTCATCGAGACGGCGAAGGAGGGCCACACCACCCTGTTCATCTGACGAGGGCGACCGCGCGGCCATAAAGGCAGCCCGGCGGCGCAGGTTCCCGCGCGTTGCAAGCGTCAGAGATAGGGCGCCACGATCGGCACGACGTGGACCTTGACCTGGACGTAGACCGTGGCTGCAGACAGGTCGAAGCCGGGATAGCCAGCCTCCGCGGCGGCTTCGCGCCAGTCGGGGACGTTCGCACCGGCTGTGCGCAGCTTCTGCAGCAGGGCGGTGACCCGCTGGGAGACGGACGTGGCGATGCCCGCCGCGAGGGCGCGCGACATCGCGCTCGTCATGGGTCCCGGCACGATGTGACCTTCGGCGACCACCGCGATCTGCAGACGGATCGTTTGCGCGTCGGGGAAGCTTCGCGCCGTCCTGAGCGACAGGACCTTCGCCGCATTGCCGTCTGGCAGGCCGATCACGACCTGGCTGCCCTTGTTCATGATCCAGCGCAGGGTGACCGTCTCGCCGCGGTCGACGACGGCCTTGAGTTCGCCGTGCTCGTCCAGCAGAACCATGCCGAGCGCGGAGATCGTCCCGGAGTAGCTCGTGCCGACGAAGGGGACAACGTTTGTCGCGCCTGGTGTCAGGCTGCGCCGGAACACGTCCCAGAGGTGGACCGGCGTCGCCCCGTCGCGCACCACCGTTTCGCGCTCGAACTCCTCGAGCAGGTGCAGCGCGGTCAAGCCCGAGATCGGGTCCGGCCGCGTGAGGAGGGCCGCGGCCGGCTCCGCGGTGGCCAGGAGGTAGCCCGTCGTGTCGACCTCGACATGCTGGCGCAGATACGAGATCACTTCCGAGAGCCTGCCGTGCAGCACACCCGGACCGACCACGTAGAGCTTGGCCGAACCGATGTAGAGGACCTTGTCGAGTTCGGCTCGCAGGTTTTCGACGGCATCGGTCAGGGTCGGGCCCCTGCCCGTCTCCGCTGCGCCGATGGCCGTCTTCGAGTCGCTCGGCAACTGCATGACCTCCAGGATCGAGATGAGCCAGCCATGCTGGTCGTGGTCGAAGGACATGGCGATCGCCGGCGTGCGGTCATTGACGTCCCGCGCGTCCCAGCAGCCGGTGGTCAAGGTGGACACCAGGACGAGCAGCGCCACGAGACGCAGCCTTGCGGCGTTCATGTGGCTGGCACCGCCTGCGCGCTGACGCGTCCCAGGAGGAGCATGGCAGCCGGCAGCACGATGAACAGCACAAGGCCGTAGTACGACCAGAGGTTGGCCAGGTAACCGACCAGATCGGTCGGGAAGACCGGCAGGGCCCCCGCAAGCGTGATACCTGCCGCGACAAGGACGGCCCACCAAGGCGTGAGAGGGTGCACCTTCACGCGCAGGCTGATAAGCAGCGAGATGGCGTACAGCAGCACCACCCCGACCGCAGTCAGCTGCCAGGCGATGAAGGAAAGGAACTCCACCCGCTGCAAGGGCAGGTAGGCGGATGAGAACGTGCCGACGCTATAGAGTAGCGGGTGCGGCAACTGCGATGCTGCCGGGTAGCCCCAGACGAGGACCGGGATGACGACGGCGAGCAGGGCGGCGATGCTGCCCACGCCGATGCCGACGTACGCGACGCGCCGCGCGGCCGGCGCCACGTAAGGTGCCAGCGGCGGCAGCACATCGAAGCCCCGCGCCAGGAAGAGGAAGACGGGCCAGAGCGAGGGGATGGAACCTGTGCCGAGCGGGTGCGGCAGCAGCCGAGCCGGGTCGGCATGCAGGAAGGCGATGGAGAGAAGCAGGTAGCCCGTCGGCGCCACGATCAGCGCGACCAGCCCCACGAGCCGCAGGGTGGATTCCACGCCGAGGCGCAGCACGTACGCCACGACGGTCACCGCCAGCAGAGCGACGGCAAGCCGCGGCGTCAGCTCGAGCTGCTCCCCGCCGAGGACGGTCACCCAGACGTTCAGCATGAACGGTGCCCCGGCGGCGTAGAAGAGCGCGCGGGCGTACCCCAGCAGGTCGCGCGATCGGGCTGCCCACGGCGCCAGAGGCGCGTCGAGCAGGCGGATGTTGAGATACGCGCCGAGCATGCCGACCAGGCCTGCGAGGACCATCCACAGCATCGTACCGTTTCCCGCGGAGGCGATCAGCAGCCGCGCCAGCGAGATCGGGGTCAGGCAGAGCGTTCCAATGAAGCACGCTCCTGCGAGCGACGAGGGGGTCAGCCGGATCTGGGTCACGGCTCTGACCCCGAGCGGCGCACATGCGGCGGAGTTTCGGGGGAGTTACGCCTGAAGTGCGACGTCGACTTGAGACTGGACGGCGTCAGGGGTGCGAGCGGCGCAAGGTAGAAGACGCCGAACTGACGCTGGCTCGTCAGATTCGCCATGACCCAGAGGAGCGCCGTTGCCCATCCCACGATGCCGAACAGGACGGACAGGACCAGGACGAAGTACTTCCACAGCCGTACCGAGTAGGTCAGGATATACCGCGACGTCATGAACGTGGCCAGCAGCGTGATCGACGCGACGATGACGCCGAGATTGCTCGCCAGATTGGCCCGGATGGCGGCCTGGCCGGCGATCAGGGCACCTACGATGGAGATCGTCGGCCCCATCAGCCCCTTCATGGTGACGGTGGATTCGGCCATGATGTCGAACACGACCAGCAGGAGCAGGATCTCGGTGAACACAGGATAGGGCAGCGCTCCCCGGCTGGACGAGACGGTGATCGCCAGGAGACCTGGCATGATGGTCGGGTTGACCGTCAGCATCGCCGCGTAGAGGCCAGGCACCATCAGCGCGATGAAGAATGCGATCACGCGCAGGGCGCGCACGAAGTAGCGCGTGGTGGTCGCCTGCACGTACTCTTCCTCTTCGATGAACACCTCGAGGAACGGGACAGGCGTCACAAGGGCGAACGGAGAGCCGTCGGCCAGGATCGCGATGCGGCCCCGCGCGAGGAAGTCTGCGGTGCGGTACGGGCGCTCAGAGAACTCCGCCGGCAGGAACCCGTTCCAGACGGCGCCGAACAGCGGCCTCAGGAGCGAGCTGACGAAGCCGATGCGCTCTGTCCGGAAGCTTTTGATGCGCGCTGCCGCCTCGTCCACCAGCGCGCTGTCGGCCACGTCGGTGAGGTAGCAGAGGGCGACCGCGGTCGGCGCCATGGTGCCGAGGGTCATGCGTTCCACGCGCAGGCGGGGATCGCGCAGGTGGCGACGGATCAGGCCGATGTTGTCCTGCAGATCCTCGACGAACGCATCCTTGGGACCGAACACGGCCCGTTCGGTGCTGGGCTGGTCGACCGACCTCGCCGGGAAGCCCGGCAGCTTCACCGACTGCACGCCGGCGTTCGACCAGAGCAGGACCGCTCCGTCCAGGAGCTGCTTTTCCGCCTCGTCCGCCGACGAGACCTGCGAGGCGTCCGGCACGATCATCGACGTGGCGTCGCTGGTCGTCGTCAGGGGACCGATCAGTTCCATCTTGAGACGCTGGCTCTGGACGAGGGCTTGCAGGTGCATGAGTCGGAGACGCTCGCCGTTCGGCCTGTCCACGACGATGTCGACGCGTTCCTCCGGCAGGTGACGCTGTTGCATGGCTTCCCACGTCAGCTCGTCGGAAGCGGCGACGATCGCCTGCTCAAGGCGCCTCTCCTGGCGCATGATGCCGTCAAGCTCGATCTCTGGCACCCCCTGGCTCTAGGGTTCGGTGAAACCCGCCCGATATGCGCCGCGGGTTCCGCCCGGCATCCACCGAGGCCGCAGGCTGCGCCTGCAGCGTGAGCCGTGCGCAGAGCGACTGCCCTCTTGCACGCGGCTGCCTGCGCAAAGGCAAAAAGGGCCGCCGGACGCCTGACGACAGGCACCGGCGGCCCTGGGCGCAACTCGAGCCCACGCTGGCGGAGTAAAACCCATGCTGACAGGAGAGCGTGCCTGCGCGACGCGCCGAGGGAGATCCGCAGCTAAGCCCAATACCGTTTACTTAGTTCGCTTGAGGCGTATCATCTGGGCAGCGGTCCTGGTGGGTTGAGGCCAGGAGCGATGCTGAGAGCGCTTGCGGGCAAAGTTCGACATCTTGCGTTTGACGA
>Ga0080006_1156991_pt1 | contig 10602 bp, 8 predicted proteins | sample RS3BMetagenome_FD_69209 | JGI IMG/M metagenome (GOLD analysis project Ga0080006, IMG submission 69209) | Ferric oxide microbial mat and aquatic microbial communities from Rainbow Spring, Yellowstone National Park, USA - RS3B (SPADES... ... | reverse complement strand
CAGACGAGCAGTTCCTGCGGCAGGGGTGCGAGCAGGTCGGTGACCCGGTGCTGGGCGCGATCCCGCGTATCGCCGAATTAGAGCTTCCGACAAGGTATCTCGGCCTGGTAACCGCCGTGGAGTACGGTAATCGGGCGCGCGACGCGGTAGAGGCGATGACCGCCCTGGTCGCCCGGCACGTCGACTTGGCCGCCGTCTCCGCGCTCGCCGCGAGCCGTACTGCCGCGCCGGCCTGGGACCCCGCGGCGGCGGGGGAGGCGGCGGGCGGGGGCGCAATCGTCGCGATGGCGAGCGGGAAGGCATTCAGCTTCGGCTACGCCGAGCACGCCGAGCTGCTCCGGGCCGCCGGCGCCGAGGTAGCCGAGTTCGACCCGCTCGTCGACGCACTGCCCGGCGGTGCCGACGCCCTGTTGCTGCCCGGCGGTTTTCCCGAACAGTTCACCGCTGAGCTGTCCGCCAACGATGTCGTCCGCCGTCAGATCAACGCGCTGGCCGCCAGAGGGGCGCCGGTGCATGCCGAATGCGCCGGACTTATCTACCTGGTGTGCGAACTCGACGGATATCCGATGTGCGGGGTGCTGGCCGGGTCCGCGCGGTTCACCCCGCATCTCACGTTGGCTTATCGCGACGCCGTGGCCGTCGCCGAATCGCCGCTGTACCCCGTGGGTCAGCGGGTGGTCGGGCACGAATTCCACCGCACCGCGGTGACGTTCGACGACAGTTACCAGCCCGCGTGGATGTATCGGGGCGCTGATCTAGACGATGGGGGAGGCTCCGTGTGCGACGGGGCCGTGCAAGGCGGCGTCCACGCCTCGTATCTGCACACCCATCCGGCCGCGGCGCCCGAGGCGGTGGTGCGCTTCGTCGCACACGCCGCCAGCCGGCGTGCCTGCTGACAGTCGGCGAGCGCGCCAATACGGGTCGTCGGGCTATGTGGTGTCGACCCGCTGCGCCCGGCTTCGCCGCGCTGGCGGTCGTCGGGCTATGTGGTGTCGACCCGCTGCGCCCGGCTTCGCCGCGCTGGCGGTCGTCGGGCCATGTGGTGTCGACCCGCTGCGCCCGGCTTCGCCGCGCTGGCGGTCGTCACTACGCTTGCCTGGTGACCGAGAACCCCTATCTGGTCGGGTTGCGGCTTGCTGGAAAGAAAGTCGTCGTGGTCGGTGGAGGCAATGTCGCCCAACGCCGCCTTCCCCTGCTCATCGCGAGTGGCGCGAGTGTTCACGTCGTTTCCCGTATAGCCACGCCGGCCGTCGAGGCGATGAGCGGAATCACGCTGTCACTGCGCGAATACCGCGACGGCGACCTCGAGGGGGCGTGGTACGCGATTGCGGCCACCGACGACCCCCAGGTGAACGCCGCGGTGGTCGACGAGGCCGAACGGCGCCATCTTTTCTGCGTGCGCGCCGATGTCGCCGTCGAGGGAACGGCGGTGACTCCGGCGTCCTTCAGTTACGCGGGGTTGTCGGTCGGGGTGCTGGCCGGCGGCGAGCACCGGCGGTCGGCGGCAATCCGGTCGGCCATCCGCGAGGCCCTGCAGAAGGGGGTGATCACCCCGGAAGGTTCCGCCGGTTCGGTGAGCCCCGACGTCGTGCGCGGTGGGGTGGCGCTGGTGGGTGGCGGGCCCGGCGACCCCGAATTGATCACCGTGCGCGGCCGTCGGCTGCTCGCCCAGGCTGACGTGGTGGTCGCCGACCGGCTCGCGCCACCCGAACTGCTCGCCGAACTGCCGCCGCACGTCGAAGTCATCGACGCCGCCAAGATCCCGTACGGCCGGGCGATGGCTCAGGACGCGATCAACAACGTCATGATCGAACGTGCCCGAGCCGGAAGTTTCGTGGTCCGCCTCAAAGGAGGGGATCCTTTCGTGTTCGCCCGCGGGTATGAGGAAGTTCTGGCATGCGTGGATGCCGGAATTCCGGTGACGGTCGTGCCGGGTGTGACGAGTGCCATAGGTGTGCCCGCGCTAGCCGGCGTTCCGGTCACCCACCGGGCGATGAACCACGAGTTCGTGGTGGTCAGCGGGCATTTGGCGCCCGACCATCCCGAATCGTTAGTGAATTGGAATGCATTGGCCGCGTTGTCGGGCACCATCGTTTTGCTGATGGCGGTCGAACGCATCGAATTGTTCGTCGACGTCTTGATAGAAGGCGGCCGACCTGCGGATACACCGGTGCTGGTCGTCCAGCATGGAACCACGTCCGCGCAACATACTTTGCGGGCCACTCTGGCCGACACGCCCGAGAAGATTCGCGCCGAAGGTATCCGACCTCCCGCGATCATCGTGATCGGGCCCGTAGTGGGCCTGCAAAGGGCCCAAGTGGCGTTCGGGGTTTAAACGATTCTTAAGATTACTGTAAGGTAACCCGTTATGACGGCCCTCAACGACACCGAGCGTGCAGCCCAGAAATGGACGTCCGCGCGGCCCGATCGTCCGGCTCCGGTGTATGCATCGCAGCCGGAGGAGACCGCTCCAGCCCGCATCAGCAAGTATTACCCGGCCTGGCTGCCCTCTCGCCGCTTCATCGCAGCCGTCGTCGCGATCGGTGGTATGCAGTTGCTGGCGACCATGGACAGCACCGTCGCCATCGTCGCGCTTCCCCGGATCCAGAACGAGCTAAGTCTGTCCGACGCCGGCCGCAGTTGGGTGATCACCGCGTACGTACTGACCTTCGGTGGACTGATGCTGCTCGGCGGCCGACTCGGCGACACGATCGGACGCAAGCGCACCTTTATCGTCGGCGTCGCGCTGTTCACCATCTCGTCGGTGCTGTGCGCTGTCGCCTGGGACGAGGCGACCCTGGTGATCGCGCGGTTATCGCAGGGCGTCGGGTCCGCCATCGCCTCGCCGACGGGTTTGGCGCTGGTGGCGACCACCTTCCCCAAGGGCCCGGCGCGTAACGCCGCGACGGCGGTGTTCGCCGCGATGACCGCGATCGGCTCGGTGATGGGCCTGGTGGTCGGCGGCGCGCTGACCGAGGTGTCGTGGCGGCTGGCGTTCCTGGTCAACGTGCCGATCGGGCTGGTGATGATTTACCTGGCCCGCACCGCGCTGCGCGAGACCAACAGGGAGCGGATGAAGCTCGACGCCACGGGGGCCATGCTGGCGACGCTGGCGTGCACCGCCGCGGTGTTCTCCTTTTCGATGGGTCCGGAGAAGGGCTGGATCTCCATCACCACCATCGGCTCGGGCGTGGTGGCTTTGGCGGCCGCGGTTGCCTTCGCCATCGTGGAACGCACCGCCGACAACCCGGTTGTGCCGTTCGATCTGTTCCGTGACCGCAACCGGATGGTCACGTTCATCGCGATCTTCCTGGCCGGCGGACTCATGTTCAGCCTGACCGTGTCCATCGGCCTGTACGTGCAGGACATCTTGGGCTATAGCGCGCTGCGCGCGGGCGTTGGCTTCATTCCGTTTGTCATTGCGATGGGTATCGGCCTCGGCGTGTCTTCCCAGCTGGTGTCGCGGTTTTCACCACGGGTGCTGACGATCGGCGGCGGGATCCTGCTTTTCTGGGCGATGATCTACGGCTGGGCGTTCATGAACCGCGGCGTTCCCTACTTTCCCAATCTGGTCCTGCCCATCGTCGTCGGCGGCATCGGCATCGGCATGGCCGTTGTCCCGCTGACGCTGTCGGCGATCGCCGGCGTCGGCTTCGACCGGATCGGCCCGGTATCGGCGATCGCGCTGATGCTGCAAAGCCTCGGTGGCCCGCTGGTGCTGGCCGTCATCCAGGCCGTGATCACCTCGCGCACGCTGTACCTGGGCGGCACCACCGGCCCGGTCAAGTTCATGAACGATTCCCAGTTGCACGCGCTCGACCACGGCTACACCTACGGCCTGCTGTGGGTGGCGGGAGTGGCCGTCACCGTCGGCGGGGCGGCGCTGCTGATCGGCTATACGCCCGAGCAGGTCGCGCACGCGCAAGAGGTCAAAGAAGCCATCGACGCCGGGGAGCTGTAGCGCGGGCGTCGACGCCCGCCCTTCCATCGAATGTCACGCCAGAGTGGCGTTGGTGTACCAGTGTTGCGCTGGCGTGACACTCGACGCGGTGATCCACACGCTAGGCTGGCCCGCTGTGATCACCCGGATGTCCCAGCTGTTCCTGCGTACTTTGCGGGATGACCCCGCCGACGCCGAGGTGCCCAGCCACAAGCTGCTGATTCGGGCCGGCTATATCCGGCCCGTCGCGCCCGGGCTGTACAGCTGGCTGCCCCTGGGGCTGCGGGTGTTGCGCCGGATCGAAAATATCGTCCGCCAGGAGATGCACGCGATCGGCGGCCAGGAGATCCTCTTCCCGGCGCTGCTGCCACGCGGACCTTACGAGACGACGAACCGGTGGACCGAATACGGCGACGGAGTGTTTCGGCTGCAGGACCGCCGCGGTCACGACTACCTGCTGGGCCCGACCCACGAAGAGTTCTTCACCCTGACCGTGAAGGGGGAGTACAGCTCCTACAAGGATTTCCCATTGCTGCTCTTCCAAATTCAGAACAAGTACCGCGACGAGGCGCGGCCGCGCGCCGGGATCCTGCGGGTTCGGGAGTTCCTGATGAAGGACTCCTACTCGTTCGACATCGACGACGCCGGCCTGAAGGCCGCCTACCAGGCGCACCGGGAGGCCTACCAGCGCATCTTCGACAGGCTCCAGGTCCGCTACGTCATCGTGTCCGCGCTGTCCGGTGCGATGGGCGGCAGCGCGTCCGAGGAGTTTCTGGCCGAGAGTCCGGTCGGTGAGGACACCTTCGTGCGATGCCTGCAATCCGGTTACGCGGCCAACGTCGAGGCGGTAATCACGCCGCGCCCGGAGGCTTTGCCCGCAGAAGTCGTCGCCGGGTTGCCCGAGGCAAAGGTCTACGACACCGGTGACACCCCGACCATCGCCACCCTGGTGGACTGGGCCAACACTGCGGGCCTGGGCCGCACGATCACTGGGGCCGACACCTTGAAGAACGTCTTGCTCAAGGTCCGGCGGCCCGGCGGGGACTGGGAGTTGCTGGCTATCGGCGTGCCGGGGGACCGCGAGGTCGACGACAAAAGGCTGGGGGCGGCGCTGCACCCGGCTGACTACGCGTTGCTCGACGACGATGACTTCGTCAAATACCCGTTCCTTGTGAAGGGTTATATCGGACCGAAGGCATTGCGGGACAACGGTGTTCGTTATCTTGTCGACCCGCGGGTGGTGGACGGCACCAGCTGGATCACCGGCGCCGACGCGCCCGGCCGCCACGTGATCGGACTGGTCGCCGGCCGGGACTTCACCCCCGACGGCACCATCGAGGCCGCCGAGGTCCGCGACGGCGATCCGTCACCCGACGGCGCCGGCCCGCTGGTCTCGGACCGCGGCATCGAGATCGGCCACATCTTCCAGCTGGGCCGCAAATACACCGACGCCTTCGCCGCGGACGTGCTGGGCGAGGACGGCAAGCCGGTGCGGCTGACGATGGGCTGCTACGGACTCGGGGTGTCGCGAATGGTGGCCGTCCTCGCCGAACAGCATCACGACGAGCTGGGGCTGCGCTGGCCGGCGGCCGTCGCGCCGTTCGGCGTTCACCTGGTGATCGCCAACAAAGACCCGCAGGCTCGGGAGGGGGCCGAGGCGTTGGCCGCCGACCTCGACCGGTTGGGCGTCGAGGTGCTGCTCGACGACCGGCAGGCGTCACCCGGGGTGAAGTTCAAGGATGCCGAGCTGCTGGGCGTGCCGTGGATCGTCGTGGTCGGCCGGGGCTGGGCCGACGGCGTGGTCGAGTTGCGGAACCGTTTCACCGGACAGGTTCGGGAATTGCCTGTCGGCGCCACACTGGGTACCGACGTCGTGGCGGCCTTGGACGGTTAGGGGCCGATCAGCCCGACACGGGGAACCGCCGCTGCCGTGCCAGCCGGTCCAGCGCGCTCTGCATGACGCCGCGTACCTGAGCGTCGACTTCGTCGATGTCGGGTTCGTCCCCGAAATGGTCGGCGACACGGATCGGCTCGAGCAGCTCGGGGCCGGCCCGAGATCGTCTGGTATCAGGGCGCGCATACCGGGTTCTTCCGGTCACGCCCGGTCCAGAATTTCATCGACGCCGCACTGCGCCAGTCCGGTCGCGTCGCTCGTGCGTTGCCGTGACACGACCGCCCGGAGCTATTCGTTGCCGCCCGGGAAGCTCGTCGTGATGGGCCACGCGCCCAGTATCCGGTTCCACCTGGCGGCCATCACCGCGCTTTGGGTCAGCGCTGTCCCGGCGAAGGCGCGATCGTCCGCAGTTGCCGCGTGCTCGACGACAGCGCGCCAGGCCGTCGCGCAGTCGTTCTCCATCCGTGCGGCCAGGCGCGCGGCGTCCGCGGCGCTGCCCACCAACATGGGCAGCTGGTAGCCGGCTGCCGCGACCGGGACGATGACCTTCCGCGCATTCAGCATCGCGATGACGTCGTCGCGGCGCTGGCGGTGCTGTTCGAAAGCCTCCACCACTAATTCGTTGACGCTGGGGGGCGAAAACGCGGAGACGATGCCGTAGCCGTAGATGGTCGAGTGCTCGACGGCCAGCGCTTCGCACAGCGCTGCGTTGTCCGCGTCTTTGCCGGAGGTCATATCGACGGGCCCCCCGGCACCAGCGCAACCGTGTAGGACGCCGTGCACGAGGCGGCGATGGAGGCGAGCAACCCGGCCCGGTACCCCGACGAGGTGGCCACCAGCCGGCTGGCGTTCTCGGCCGACGCGCGCAGCGCGTCGATCACATCGGACACCGTCGGCGGCGGCGGTGGTGGTCCGGTCGGCGCCACCGAGGTCGGGGCGCCGGAGGCGGTCGCGGTCTCGCTCGACGAAGGTGAGGTGATCTTGCCGGCGGCCCGGGAGATCTCCGTGGACAGCGCGCGGGCATGCGCGGCCCGCTGCGTGGCGACCACCGCGAGCGCGGCGGCGACCTGCGGTGGGTTACCGACGGCCGCGGCGGCCGCGCCCGCCAGCACACTGTCGCGCCTGGCCTGGTCTAACGGCCCCAGCAGGTCTTCGACGGGTGGTGGCTTGGGTGGGGACTGGCCGCAGGCGGATCCGACCACCCCCAGCGCGGCCAACGCCACGACACCGGCGAGGACACCCCGCCTGTTGGTGACGGGTACTGCGCTAGGCACGAGCAACATCCTGCCATTGTCCTGCCATTGTCGAGGCACGATGCCGGGACGCTATCCCACCGTGCTGCGTGATTCCTGGCGTATCGTTGACAGCTAGTTCTCGTGGAACGGCTACCGCCGAGCGTTTCGCGGGGACACCGGAGCCGCTCGCCGGCGGGGGAAGGCGACATCTGTCAGATCCACCCGATGACCGACAAGTCAAGATGAGGAGCTCGCCGTGACCACCGGGCTACCTTCGCAAACACAGGTGATCGAGATGCTCGGCAGCGAGTTCATGCGCGCCGGCTATGAGATCGAAGACGTGGTTGTCGACACCCGGACGCGCCCGCCGCGGATCACCGTGATCGCCGACGGTGACACCGCCCTGGACCTCGACACCATCGCCGCTCTCTCGCGTTCCGCGTCGACTTTGCTGGACGGCTTGGACAACATCCGCGACCGCTATGTGCTCGAGGTCAGTTCGCCCGGTGTGGACCGCCCGCTGACCAGCGCCAAACACTTCCGCCGGGCCCGCGGCCGCAAGGTCGACATTGCGCTGTCGGACGGCTCCCGGATCACCGGCCGGGTCGGCGAGACCCGCGATGACGCGGTCGCGCTGGTGGTCCGCGCCGGCCGGGGCTGGGCGGTGCGCGAGATTCCCCTCACCGACGTCGTCAAAGCCGTCGTCCAGGTGGAGTTCTCGCCGCCAGCGCCGGCGGAGCTGGAACTGGCTCAATTGACAGGTCGGGCCGCTGGGACGGAGGCCGGAGCATGAACATCGACATGGCGGCGCTGCACGCGATCGAGGTGGACCGGGGTATCTCGGTCAGTGAGTTGCTCGAGACGATCAAGTCCGCGCTGCTCACCGCCTATCGCCACACCGAAGGCCACCAGGTCGACGCGCGCATCGAGATCGACCGCAAGACCGGTGTCGTCAAGGTCATCGCCCGCGAGACCGACGACGACGGCAACGTCATCAGCGAGTGGGACGACACTCCCGAGGGTTTCGGTCGCATCGCCGCTACCACCGCGCGTCAGGTGATGCTGCAGCGATTCCGTGACGCGGAGAACGAGCGGACCTACGGCGAGTTCTCCACCCGCGAGGGCGAAATCGTCGGGGGCGTGATTCAGCGCGACAGCCGGGCGAACGCTCGCGGTCTGGTCATCGTCAGGATGGGCAGCGAGACCAAGGCGTCCGAGGGCGTCATCCCGACGGCCGAACAGGTGCCCGGCGAGAGCTACGAGCACGGCAACCGGCTGCGGTGCTACGTGATCGGCGTGACCCGCGGGGCGCGCGAGCCGGTGATCACGCTGTCGCGCACCCACCCCAACCTGGTGCGGAAGTTGTTCGCGCTGGAAGTTCCCGAGATCGCCGACGGGTCGGTCGAAATCGTGGCGGTGGCCCGCGAGGCCGGGCACCGCTCGAAGATTGCGGTGAAGTCGAACGTTCCCGGTCTGAACGCGAAAGGGGCCTGCATCGGCCCGATGGGTCAGCGGGTGCGCAACGTGATGAGCGAGCTGTCGGGGGAGAAGATCGACATCATCGACTACGACGAAGATCCGGCCCGGTTCGTCGCCAACGCGCTGTCGCCCGCGAAGGCGGTGTCCGTGTCGGTCATCGACCAGGCCGGCCGGGCCGCCCGCGTCGTGGTGCCGGACTTCCAGTTGTCGCTGGCCATCGGCAAGGAGGGCCAAAACGCGCGGCTGGCCGCCCGGCTCACCGGCTGGCGCATCGACATCCGCGGGGACTCACCGCACGCTGAGGGCCAGCCGGAACACAGCGCCAGCCACGGGATGGCCCGCGAGCTTTAGCCCGGCGACGATGCAGACGGCGAAGCTGTCTGAGGAGGAGTCGGGCGATTGTTTTAGCCCGGCGACGATGCAGACGGCGAAGCTGTCTGAGGAGGAGTCGGGCGATTGTTTTAGCCCGGCGACAATGCAGACGGCGAAGCTGTCTGAGGAGGAGTCGCCCCCGGCCCGGTCGTAAGGCGGAGCGGGCAATCCGTCCTCGCCGGGGTGCGCAGCACAGCCTTGGGTGGTTCGGAGCATCGGTTGGGTGACGCTAGACTGAGCCGTGATCCAGCGCAAGCCTTCGGCCCCCCGAACCAGCCGGGCGCACAGACACCCGGGTGGACCCGTGCGGACGTGCGTGGGGTGCCGGAAGCGAGAGCTGGCCGTCGAACTGCTTCGAGTGGTGGCTGTGCCAACGGGGAACGGTGAACATGCCGTGATCGTTGACATGGGCAGTAACCTGCCGGGGCGGGGTGCCTGGTTGCATCCCGCACCGAGGTGCGTACAGCAGGCGATTCGGCGGCGAGCCTTCGTGCGAGCGCTGCGTATCGCCGGTTCACCGGACACATCCGCGGTGGTCGGGCACGTCGAGTTTTTAGGCGGGCCCGGTCTTCCCGGCAACAGAACAGGTAGCAAAGAACATGAGCACACCGTGAAGTCCCGATGACCCCCATCGCAATGCGTTACAGCTAATACCCGAGGCGCGGCCCACGACTGTCGCCTCATAGACAGGAGATGTAGTGGCAGGTAAGGCCCGCGTACACGAGTTGGCAAAGGAACTCGGCGTAACCAGCAAGGAAGTGCTCGCCCGGCTGAATGAACAGGGCGAATTCGTCAAATCCGCATCGTCGACCGTAGAGGCGCCGGTCGCTCGCCGGCTTCGCGAGTCCTTTGGTGGCGGCAAGCCGGCCACCGAGACCTCCGCAAAGGCTGCGAAAACGGCGTCGGGAACGGCCTCGGCGCACGCCCCGCAGAGGGCTGTCGCGAAGGGCGCCGACCTGTCACTGGACACGGCCCTCGACCAGGCGATCGGGAAGGCCGCCGGCAACGGCGAAGCCACCGCCAAGGCCGCCGACGCCGACGGCGCAGTCGTGACCTCGGTGGCCCCCGCCCCGCCCGCGCGGCCGGGGCCGGTACCCGGACGGCCGTCGGCGCCGCCCCCGGGAGCACCCGCCCCCGGGCAACCGGCGCCCGCGCCCGGTATGACGCCGGGCCCGCGTCCCGGTCCGATGCCCAAGCCCGGCGTCCGCCCCCCGCGCGTCGGCAACAACCCGTTCTCGTCCGCGCAACCTGTCGACCGGCCGATTCCGCGTCCGCCGGCACCCCGTCCCGGGGCGGCCAGGCCCGGTGCGCCGCGCCCGGGCGCCTCACCCGGCAGCATGCCACCGCGACCGGGCGGTGCCGCAGGTGGGCCCCGCCCGCCGCGGACCGGCGCGCCCCGTCCAGGGGGCGGACGGCCGGGCGGGCCCGGCGGCGCCCGCACGGACGCCGGCGGCGGCAACTACCGCGGCGGCGGGGGCGGCGTCGGCGCCGCACCCGGCGGCTTCCGGGGTCGTCCCGGCGGTGGTGGTCCTGGCGGCGGCGTTGGCGCCGGTGGCGGCGGTCGTCCCGGGCAGCGCGGCGGTGCGGCCGGCGCCTTCGGTCGCCCCGGAGGTGCGCCCCGGCGCGGCCGCAAGTCCACGCGGCAGAAGCGCCCGGAATACGGCTCCACGGCGGCACCGGGC
>Ga0080006_1164732_pt1 | contig 10613 bp, 5 predicted proteins | sample RS3BMetagenome_FD_69209 | JGI IMG/M metagenome (GOLD analysis project Ga0080006, IMG submission 69209) | Ferric oxide microbial mat and aquatic microbial communities from Rainbow Spring, Yellowstone National Park, USA - RS3B (SPADES... ... | reverse complement strand
ATAAGTACATCAACGGTCGACGAAACATAAACCTTAATATACGCGGAGTAATTTAGAGTTCCACGAACGGGTTAGGAAGTACCTATAAGGATTTGAAACCGAAATACTCGAACGCTTAACAGAATGCTACAAATGGTTAGGAAGTACCTATAAGGATTTGAAACTCTTACAAAATATATAACTAAGAATCTTAGGAAAACGTTAGGAAGTACCTATAAGGATTTGAAACACGAATTCATCGGTGTTGAGAAGTTCAATGGCTACCGTTAGGAAGTACCTATAAGGATTTGAAACCCGCGTCTCCAAGGTAACCGTCGAACCCCGCGCCTAGTTAGGAAGTACCTATAAGGATTTGAAACTAGTAGCCGCAGTCTTGGGGTTGTTGGTGTTCCACTGTTAGGAAGTACCTATAAGGATTTGAAACTTCCGTTTGGTAGTGCAGGAGGGATAGTTCAGCGCTAGTTAGGAAGTACCTATAAGGATTTGAAACTTATAGACGAGCCAGCAGTGGCTAAGGCGTTGCCGGTTAGGAAGTACCTATAAGGATTTGAAACTCAACCCATACCATCACAAACACAAGTTGAAAACGTGGTTAGGAAGTACCTATAAGGATTTGAAACTTACAGGGTTCTGTTTGAGTTTGAGGGTAGTTAGGCGTTAGGAAGTACCTATAAGGATTTGAAACCTATTCTCAAAATCGATATCCGTCATATCGATTCGAGTTAGGAAGTACCTATAAGGATTTGAAACCAATACTGCACGGACTGCTTTCCGTGTTTAGCCTGTTAGGAAGTACCTATAAGGATTTGAAACTTGTTAGCTTCATTTTCGAGATAGCTGAGTCACTGCCAGTTAGGAAGTACCTATAAGGATTTGAAACATCCTTTGTTCGTCTAACACGTCGACTTCAAACGTGTTAGGAAGTACCTATAAGGATTTGAAACACCATGTTGAGCATTTGAAAATTGAGAAGTACGAATGTTAGGAAGTACCTATAAGGATTTGAAACAGTCCCACCTCTTACTATCCTCACTGCAGTCGTACTGGTTAGGAAGTACCTATAAGGATTTGAAACTTTTAATACGTTCCTCAATCAGTTTACGTATAAAATGTTAGGAAGTACCTATAAGGATTTGAAACCGAGTTGGCTTACGACGACCTAGGTGGTACTGCATAGTTAGGAAGTACCTATAAGGATTTGAAACGTTCTTAGCCATTCTAAATACTCTTCGTCGTTCCGCGTTAGGAAGTACCTATAAGGATTTGAAACTATATAACATTCGCCCCTTCTTTCTCCGCTTCCTGGTTAGGAAGTACCTATAAGGATTTGAAACATTTATGGCTAATAAGAACTATGGTTTAGAGTTGGCTGTTAGGAAGTACCTATAAGGATTTGAAACACAGCGTCTGAGAACATCGCGATCCTGACGAAGCTGAGTTAGGAAGTACCTATAAGGATTTGAAACGTGCTACAGCTCCATATACGTTTTCAGTGCTTGTGTGTTAGGAAGTACCTATAAGGATTTGAAACATACTTGATGACATGGAGTCAGAAAATCTGAATGAGAGTTAGGAAGTACCTATAAGGATTTGAAACCCAAACATTCTTTGTTCAAGGGATGAATGTTTCAAAGTTAGGAAGTACCTATAAGGATTTGAAACACGTGTAAGTGTTCTGCAGTTTCTTTACTTTGACAAGGTTAGGAAGTACCTATAAGGATTTGAAACTCATCCACGTGTCCGCTCATAACCACGTATTCCAGAGTTAGGAAGTACCTATAAGGATTTGAAACCATTTTCAAAATAGCTTCGAAGCTTGGTTTGGCTATGTTAGGAAGTACCTATAAGGATTTGAAACCAGGTGGAAGGGTTACACCTTTGGTTGAGGAGTTTGGTTAGGAAGTACCTATAAGGATTTGAAACGAGCTATTCCGAACATGTATCCGCCGAACAGTCCAAGTTAGGAAGTACCTATAAGGATTTGAAACATAGTGCTGAAAGAGAAGAGACCCGTTACTATTTATGGTTAGGAAGTACCTATAAGGATTTGAAACTCGTCGACCAGCAAAGCTTCGAGTCGCCACAGCTCGTTAGGAAGTACCTATAAGGATTTGAAACTAAATATTCCCATTGAGGGGAGTCCGTGTATCTCCGTTAGGAAGTACCTATAAGGATTTGAAACAACAATTTGTGAATGCCCATTTTAACGCGGTGAAAGGTTAGGAAGTACCTATAAGGATTTGAAACGCGCAACTGGCGGGGCTTCCAATAGCGCGCCCCAAGGTTAGGAAGTACCTATAAGGATTTGAAACTAATATCGGACAAATCAAAGCAAACAGCGCTGATAGTTAGGAAGTACCTATAAGGATTTGAAACAGTTTGATTTACAGGCTTTGAACTTGATAAACGATTGTTAGGAAGTACCTATAAGGATTTGAAACGGCTTTGGTTCAGATATGATTCAATACATTTTTCAAGGTTAGGAAGTACCTATAAGGATTTGAAACGAGACTAATCTAATCTGAGCGGTTATCCGACCCGACGTTAGGAAGTACCTATAAGGATTTGAAACACGGATAACTTTGAAAGAAGCAAAAAAAGTGTAAACGTTAGGAAGTACCTATAAGGATTTGAAACTTTTATGAGGTTGAAGCCCGAATATGCAAGAACTGGTTAGGAAGTACCTATAAGGATTTGAAACTACTTCTTTTCGAGCGTTAAGGCTCTCCATATCTCGGTTAGGAAGTACCTATAAGGATTTGAAACGCGGCGGAACTTCACCCAGTTGGACTGTTTCAGGAAGGTTAGGAAGTACCTATAAGGATTTGAAACTAGAGGTTATTGTTATACCTTGACCAATAGAATACGCGTTAGGAAGTACCTATAAGGATTTGAAACTACACAGTTCGGGGGTGAAAAAACAAAATGAGTTACCCGTTAGGAAGTACCTATAAGGATTTGAAACACACCCATTTTGCGCAGATATGCTTTACCTATGCTTGTTAGGAAGTACCTATAAGGATTTGAAACACAAAGCTACCAACATCATTTGATAAAGTGGTTAAAGTTAGGAAGTACCTATAAGGATTTGAAACATATCCACTTTTACAATGTCGTTCAACCATTTTTTCGTTAGGAAGTACCTATAAGGATTTGAAACTTCGTGGAATTCGGAGATTTCGTAGACTACAAGACGTTAGGAAGTACCTATAAGGATTTGAAACTCATTTTCTTTTACGCCACACTGAACCTTTGTGAAAGGTTAGGAAGTACCTATAAGGATTTGAAACTGTCTAGCGAAGAGTTAGAGTTGGAAGTAAAGGAAGAGTTAGGAAGTACCTATAAGGATTTGAAACAGCGTTCATCGTCGTCGTCGGCTACATCTGTATCAAGTTAGGAAGTACCTATAAGGATTTGAAACTGCGTATAACAACATCACGCTGACTTTGACCATAGCGTTAGGAAGTACCTATAAGGATTTGAAACCTAGCGGAATAGTTTTTGGATATACACTAGCATACTGTTAGGAAGTACCTATAAGGATTTGAAACCACGTGTCATTGAGCAAGACGTTACAACCACAACTTGTTAGGAAGTACCTATAAGGATTTGAAACTCTTAGTCTTCATGGTCTTGGTTTGCACCGTAAACTGTTAGGAAGTACCTATAAGGATTTGAAACAGTCAAGCTGATGCGCATGAGAAAGTCCAGCGGTTGTTAGGAAGTACCTATAAGGATTTGAAACTCTCTACCGTGATTTGTGAAGGTCCACTCAACTAGGTTAGGAAGTACCTATAAGGATTTGAAACTAACAAGCACACCATAGCGATACCCGAAAAACTGAACGTTAGGAAGTACCTATAAGGATTTGAAACTCTTCGGATGAACAATTCCAGCTGTTCATTTCGAAGCGTTAGGAAGTACCTATAAGGATTTGAAACTGGTCAAGGGCATCATAAACACCCCTACTTGCACCGTTAGGAAGTACCTATAAGGATTTGAAACTTTCTGGGTTTTCCCCTACGGCGACGAGTATAATGGTTAGGAAGTACCTATAAGGATTTGAAACACGTGACCAACCACTGACCAAGCGGAGTCGAAAGAAAGTTAGGAAGTACCTATAAGGATTTGAAACCATATGTGCGTAATATCACATGTGCGCACAAATTTTGTTAGGAAGTACCTATAAGGATTTGAAACTATATCCCTACGTCGTTATCGGATATCGACGAACAATGTTAGGAAGTACCTATAAGGATTTGAAACCAGTAAGGGCATGTGACAAATCCCTCTGGCAAAAACGTTAGGAAGTACCTATAAGGATTTGAAACTCGGATATCGACGAAAAATGGCGAACCGTGAAGAAAGTTAGGAAGTACCTATAAGGATTTGAAACTTCCGAATGGTAACAATCCAAGCAATGCCATTCTCCGGTTAGGAAGTACCTATAAGGATTTGAAACCAACTAGCTATTTGCGGATAAATTTCACTCCAAATCGTTAGGAAGTACCTATAAGGATTTGAAACCGAGAACAGCGATACCCGTCGCTTTCAGATTACCCGGTTAGGAAGTACCTATAAGGATTTGAAACTACAAAATAATAGCCTGATTCGTTTTCTCTCTATCGGTTAGGAAGTACCTATAAGGATTTGAAACTAGCTACCCGTTTGCAGAGTCGATGTGAGCACGGTGGTTAGGAAGTACCTATAAGGATTTGAAACGTCTTTGACGCTATGATGCGTTGGAATGAAAAAGAGGTTAGGAAGTACCTATAAGGATTTGAAACCCAATCGCACGCACCAAAAAACCCCGACCCGAACCGAGTTAGGAAGTACCTATAAGGATTTGAAACTCAGTCGCTTTGTGCTTCATTATCCGAAACGTAAGGGTTAGGAAGTACCTATAAGGATTTGAAACCATTCTTGGTGCGATAACACTTCTTGTTGTGATAACGTTAGGAAGTACCTATAAGGATTTGAAACATCGCCGATGAAGCCGTATTCTGTATAGCATTAATAGTTAGGAAGTACCTATAAGGATTTGAAACGCTTAGTAAAGTGTCATGACTGCGGTTTCACTTTCGGTTAGGAAGTACCTATAAGGATTTGAAACTTACTCATCCCCCTCCGACCCTAGTAATGTTTATTTAGTTAGGAAGTACCTATAAGGATTTGAAACAGGAACACACTGGTTGATGTTTACGATTTTTGATACAGTTAGGAAGTACCTATAAGGATTTGAAACGCGTTGGGTTCAAGGCGATACAACTTGTTGAGCTCAGTTAGGAAGTACCTATAAGGATTTGAAACATAGGTTAGAGCCCTAACAACACGACTCGCAACCATTGTTAGGAAGTACCTATAAGGATTTGAAACCCGTTGATTATCTGCATCACAGCAGCACCCCCTCTTGTTAGGAAGTACCTATAAGGATTTGAAACCTTCTTCGCCAGACCCAATTCGAATTGTTAGGTTGAGTTAGGAAGTACCTATAAGGATTTGAAACACACTTCCTCACCGGTTGCTTGTAGACTGAAACCATGTTAGGAAGTACCTATAAGGATTTGAAACTTTAACGACTCTTCACTAGTATTGTTGTTTATGACCGTTAGGAAGTACCTATAAGGATTTGAAACAATTTTTGGGTTTGAAACAAGAAAGGTGCTTGTTGGTTAGGAAGTACCTATAAGGATTTGAAACTTGTTTTTGTTATTGATGCCTTTCTTGGTAGTGTTCGTTAGGAAGTACCTATAAGGATTTGAAACGCCGTAGTCCTAGCGATGTCACTAACCCGTGAGGGGTTAGGAAGTACCTATAAGGATTTGAAACTATTTGTGAACGTGTTATTGTGTTTGGTGTAAAAAAGTTAGGAAGTACCTATAAGGATTTGAAACAAAAAGATTATGTTGGCACATACTTGTTGATTGCGAGTTAGGAAGTACCTATAAGGATTTGAAACTTGTTGTCTAGGGTGTTGGCTGTCAGTGTTACCAACGTTAGGAAGTACCTATAAGGATTTGAAACTATATCCCCCCGTCGATATTGGATATCGACGAAAAAAGTTAGGAAGTACCTATAAGGATTTGAAACCTAGTAAGTTCAAGGCTGAGGCAACGTTTGAACCCGTTAGGAAGTACCTATAAGGATTTGAAACGCCACACCACCCTCTAGAAAAGGGAACCTGTAGGCGTTAGGAAGTACCTATAAGGATTTGAAACTTGCAATATGGATATTACAATGGTGCCAACGCCGAAGGTTAGGAAGTACCTATAAGGATTTGAAACTTGCAATAAGCCAAGTGAAGAGATACTTCAAAATATTGTTAGGAAGTACCTATAAGGATTTGAAACGACGAATAGGTGTTAACCATGCCAACACTAGCAATAGTTAGGAAGTACCTATAAGGATTTGAAACCTTTTCTCACGAGTTCAAATACTTCTCTCTGTATAGTTAGGAAGTACCTATAAGGATTTGAAACTAGTACTGCACTGAGGTGAAGCAACCGCGAAAATAGGTTAGGAAGTACCTATAAGGATTTGAAACTGACTCAGATAGTCAAGGGCGTTTAATTCGTATATCCGTTAGGAAGTACCTATAAGGATTTGAAACTCATTCCGTACTTCTCAAAAGGAAATTCACTGGCTTGTTAGGAAGTACCTATAAGGATTTGAAACTTTTTTACTGACTTTTCAAACCACTCATTATAAGCTGTTAGGAAGTACCTATAAGGATTTGAAACTTGTTGTGACTGACCCACGTTTTGCTGTTGTGTCTGGTTAGGAGGTACCTATAAGGATTTGAAACTAAGCAAGTTTTGCGCAAAGAGAAATTGGTCAAAAAGGTTAGGAAGTACCTATAAGGATTTGAAACTAGACCCGGTGCGGACCGCTTATATCCCGAATATAGGTTAGGAAGTACCTATAAGGATTTGAAACTTGCCACTGGTCGGCCTTGGTGTGGGTGCGGGTCAAGTTAGGAAGTACCTATAAGGATTTGAAACCAACTTTAGTTTTCTGCATCAATTCTTTTACAAGCTGTTAGGAAGTACCTATAAGGATTTGAAACTCGGCTACTGCCTGCGCTGTATCGTTCCCGAAGTCGAGTTAGGAAGTACCTATAAGGATTTGAAACTCCGCGAGGTCGGGTGTGAAGCCTTCAAGCGCCAGCCGTTAGGAAGTACCTATAAGGATTTGAAACAAATCGTGGAGGTCAGAGGGTACTTAGAGCGGAGCAAGTTAGGAAGTACCTATAAGGATTTGAAACAAGAGATCATTCTTATAGGTAAATATTTCGAGAATTATTACAAAATATGTTACATGGTAAATTATAATATGCCCACGAATCATTAAATAGTGCTCAGAAAGAGTATAAATTAAACATCATAATAATTTATAAGTTATATGAGCGAAAAGAGTCCTGAAGTAGATGATGAATTTTTGCTTTATGATGGAAACATCATAACAGGTACTATGCTTTGGTTTTCTGTAATTTGTACAAGAGAAGTGTGGCTCATAAGCAGAAATATAACACCTGACAATGATGATACTTCGCTAGAAATAGGTAGAGCAATTCATAAAATAACTTACAGAAGTGGTGAAAAAGAAATAGATATAGATGGTGCTAAAATCGATTTATTAAAAGATGGCGGAGGTGTGATTTGTGAGGTTAAGACCTCGTCTAGATACCTTAATGCTACCAGAATGCAACTACTCTATTATCTCTATCGCTTAAAAAAGATGGGAGTGAATCTAAAAGGAAGCATTTTGGTACCTAAAGAAAAGAAAAATTATATTGTAGAGTTAGACGAATTATCGGAAAAAGGGTTGCTAGAACAAATAAAAAAGATTAAGGAAATCGTTCAAGCAGACATTCCACCTAAAGCCGCTTTTATACCATTCTGCCGACGGTGTGCATATCGATATTTTTGTTGGTCAAAATGAGAAAGAAGATTTTTATTATTAATGACGGGACTCTTAAAAGGAAAAGTAATACATTGCTATTTAACAGAATAGATGGTAAAAATTTCTTTATTCCGATAAAAGATGTAAATTCGTTATTCGCATTTGGCGAATTAAATTTAAACAAAAGAACACTTGAGTTTTTAGCAAAAAACGACATCTCGCTACACTTTTACAGCCGCTTTGGCTTTTATGTAGGGAGCTTTATTCCTAAACGACATTATAATGCTGGCATAATCACACTTAAACAAGCCGAGTTTTACTTACATAGTCAAAAAAGATTGTCACTTGCAAAAAAGTTTGTTGAAGGTGCATTAAAAAATATGATGGTAGTCTTAAATTATTATAAGAACAGACAAGTTGAATTAACCTATGAAATAGAATCTTTAAACTCTTTTCTTGTTAAGGCGAATTTAGCGGAAAATGTTGAACAGTTGATGGGCATTGAGGGTAATGCAAAAGAAGTTTATTATTATTCTTTTAATAAAATAATAAAAGATGATGCATACCATTATACCGGACGTTCCAGAAAGCCTCCTTTAACAAAACTTAATTCACTCATAAGTTTTGGAAATAGCCTGTTGTACGCGATTATCCTCAGTGAAATCTACAAAACGCGTTTAGACCCTAGAATCGGTTATCTTCATTCTACTAATGGAAGAAAGTTTTCCTTAAATCTTGATATATCAGAATTGTTTAAGCCTCTAATTGTTGATAGAGTGCTTTTCACATTAATTAACAAAGAAATGTTAGACACAAATGATTTTATTAAACATCTTAACGGTTTATTTCTTAGTGAATCAGGAAAGAAAAAGTTTTTAGCAGAGATGGAAAGACATCTTACTAGTACCATAAAGCATAAAACCCTTAATCGTGAAATAACTTATCAATCACTTATTAGAATGGAACTCTACAAACTAGAGAAACATTTAATTCAAGACGAAGAATACATGCCGTTCGTTATGTGGTGGTAATTTTTATGATGAGTGAGATGCTTTGTACGTGATTCTAATTTATGATGTTGCCGTCGAAAGGGTTTCAAAAGTTCTTAAAAAGAGCCGTGAATATTTGACATGGATTCAGAATTCAGTTTTCGAAGGAGAGATTACAGAAGCAAATTTGTTATTGCTAAAACGTGAGCTAGAAGATATAATAGACAAAAACTATGATTCAATTATAATTTTTATATTAAGAACAAAATATGATGAAAAAATTATTTTAGGAAGAATAAAAAACGAACCGACATCTATGTTTTAATCGATAAAATAATCGACAATATTTTTAGATATTATAAGCATTATTTCGCTTATTAGTTTTGCAACTTTTAGACAAAGCGTTGGAATAAAGTTCACGCCGTGTGTGAGGTCAACCACAATCCTTGTGAACACATCCTCCCCACACTTTTGATACAGTTTGAGTAGCAGCATCGTGCTTGCGGTGTCTGGTGGAAAGCGGAAGGTGTAGTTTTCGCCTGGTTTTCCAAGTGGCGGAATGACTATTGCGTGCACGTTTCGGAATTTGTTTTCCGCGTACTTTTGAAGCGCTTCCTCAGCGTCATTTTCCAACTGGGTGTAGCTGTTATACTTTTTCCCTTGATAATCCTTTAAAACATCGAGCATTTCGGTAGCGCATTGGTTTTGTTTTGAGGAAGAATACGTACCCTGCGTCTTTGTTTGAACGTCAGTGAAACTCGCAAGCCCGACGAAGAAGACCGTGTCCACTTCGTCAAAGACCACGCTCGACACGCACCCTTTCTTGTTTTTACCTTGATAAGAGTAGGTCGTGGGTTTGTACCCAAGAGGGTTTCCTATGGAAGTGATGAGCAAGCTTTTACCTTGGCCCACGCCTGTGAAATGCGTGAGAAACTAAAAACTTTTCGAAAAAATTGTTTTGGCCATCCAAAAAGCGCCTTTCATATTTTACTAGTGAATCATTTCGTTCGTGACGTGTTTTGTGTTAAAATTTGTGATTGAACCGTAAATCGTGTGGTTCACACATAGTGTAAATGCTCTTCGTATAACCATGATTTTTTAAGGGTACCACTTTTTTTCTTTAGAATTCCAAAGCGTGTGCGCTTTCGGGTCGGTGTTGCCGATTTTCCCCCGTAAGAGTTGGAAGAGCTCTTTTTCGCTCTTTTCACAAATAGGTTTCATGTCCAATACTTCGTGCGACAGCAATTTAAACCGTATTACTTTCACTGTTTGTTCTGGATCCCACTCACCACCAACCCAAAGCGACCACACCGCTTTTAGCTCTTCGACGCTTTGGTACCCTTCGGCGCGCGCATCTTCGTCCGTGAGTTCGCCTAGCTTGCACACCTTCACATCTTCCACCTGTACTACCACTTTTGGCGCGTGATGCTTTCCATTAACTATTTCCGTCTCATCTGTGAATGTTATTTTATCACCTTTTTCGATGTTTCTGGTGAACCTGTTGAGCTCTCTGATCGTCGAGCGCTTTTTGCCCTGCACTATTTTGATCATCTTTTTTCAAAAGCATACTTGTTACACCAATCACTCCAATAAATACACTTTCGAGTCTGGTTGGTGAAAGATCGGGATACTCGGCCATTCATGACAGGGTAACTCACAAATGCGATGGCGGTCTAGGCATTAACTTCTGGCGTTTTCAGACGTTAAATATGGGTTGATACC
>Ga0080006_1081024_pt1 | contig 10613 bp, 11 predicted proteins | sample RS3BMetagenome_FD_69209 | JGI IMG/M metagenome (GOLD analysis project Ga0080006, IMG submission 69209) | Ferric oxide microbial mat and aquatic microbial communities from Rainbow Spring, Yellowstone National Park, USA - RS3B (SPADES... ... | reverse complement strand
TGCCCGCCGTGTTGGTACGGGGCAGTCTACACTGTGTCCGGTTTAAACCCCTTTAACACTTCTCTCCTGAAAAGTAGTCCCAAGCCACGTTTGATCCACGCCTCCTTGGTATTGGCGATACCCGGGTCATTCTCCCCCATCAATGCATCAATGACATCGCCCGCGTTGAAGCCAACATATGCGTTATACGGTGTTTTCAAGACGTAGAATTGCATGTTCACCAGCCTGTCCCTCACGACCAACGCATCCAAGGGGCCATCGTACAAAGTACCCTCCCTAACCTCCTCAACAGGCTCGCCATCCCTATAGACAACACGGGTGGCCCTAACCACGAGCCTGTCCTTTGTTTTATACACTGGGTACTCGTTAAAACCATCACTGAACGAGCCAATGAACACTCCCAGCGGCGTGTTGGGGAGAACCAAGTCCTCAACCTCAATGGCAATACTATCAGGAACGCCCAACCCTTGCAACACACCGTGTAGTGACTGCTCATCAGTCTTGGCGCAATTATTCTTATAGCATAATAAGTAATAATCCCCAACCTTGGCGAGTTTTGCATCACCAATGAGCCTCCACTCTGGGGCTAGGACCCTGACAGTGCACGGTAGTTTTGGGCATGTTAGTTCAACAGGCTCATGAACTAGGCCTAGAGCCTTTACCAGGCCCTCGTCAATCAAGGCAATGCACTTGTCACCAACACTCCAGGTGCATATTATATCAACACTAAGGGCACTGGCTAGCTCAGTGAAGTGCTGTTGTGGTATTGCCATGAGCACCAAACCGCCACAGTTGATGGGCTCCTGCAATGTATTGCCCTCGATTTTCGCACCAAGCCTCTTTAGATGCTCGATGGCATTGTTAATGGTACCACTATCCACGTTATTAAGCACACTGGCGCAGACTAGCGAGTTTCCGCCATTAGCCGGGGAGACAAACCGATTAATACTAGTACTTTCTTTGACCCTGTCCCTGCCCGTCGTAAACCCCCCTGAGTCGTTAGACAATGATGGGGATATCATTAACCATCACCCCCATTACCCTCATTCCCCAGGGCTTTACCGCCAACCCCGAGAGAATGGGTAGGGAGGCGGGCCTGCTTGTAACGGGGCCCGGCCCGTCAGCCCCTTGAAACATTGGTTTTGAGTTTGGGTTAGTCATTTTCAGGTCACCCCTTGATTGGCTTGAGTATCACAAGGAGCTTGACATTATGTCTGTTCCATTCCTCCCACAAGTCGTTAAGCCCGGTGGGTAAATAAACAGCGTACCTCCCGCTTGCTACTCGTGAGACTTTTCTCACGACTGTCGCAACACTACCGTCTTCACTCATGACAACCGTGTTCCTCATACCTGTCAGTCGTAACTGAAGCCCGGGGTAAATTAGCCCCAAACCGTGGGGGTCTCGTGGAGGTTCCTCGGCATCGTGAGACATTCCATGCCCTGAATAATTTTCTGATATCACATACTTCCGATAACACATTATCTTAGCACTATCCCTTACTAACCTGGACATTGTCTCAGTATCGTGGAGCATGTGGGTGGTATGCAGGGTGGGTCATGGTGGTATGCATGGCACGACTCGTTAATCACTCAATCTCTTCAAAGCAATCTATCTACAAGGATACCTAATACAAAAATGGACCTCGGAATAATGCACTGCATTAAGAAATAATTAGCATTCATTGCGTTTCTGGTTGCTTTAACAGGGTCTCCAAAAACCGTGATTCGTCTTGTGTACCACGTGTTGTGGTGTTTTGGAGTACTCACTGAGTGCCCTCACTGAGACTACTCATTTGCTGAGTGAGCACCAGCCAGTGCTTTCGCCTCATTTCCACAACCTCTATTCTCCAGTGGGGCTCGTTTTCATACAGCTTCTTCCTGGCTCGCCTGCTTATGGAGGAACTCGGCACTATCCCAGGTATCAAAGGCAATCGCCACATCCTTATCTGGGTACGGTCTCGCCAACCTACCAATCCTCTGAAGCGTCCTGGTCTCGCTCTTACCACCCAACGCCACAATTAGAGGCCTGGGGGTGGTGGGTGTAGACCCTCATTAGCTAGCTGGGTTCTTTGATGTTGTTGTGCGTGTTCTCGATTAGGGGTTCGTTGTTAATGGCATGAGGGTTGTGCCTAAGCGTGGTGGTCTTTTCTATATAATTAATTATAATGTTTAAAAGGAAGTCGGGAGAATTGACTCAATGAGGGTATGTCTCAGCAGCCTCAGCAACCGCCTCAGTAGCCTACGTTGGTTAGGGTTGTTGAGTGGCGTCTTGAGTATATTAGGCATATTGAGGGGGCGTTGCTCCTTAGCTTTTACGGTGTAATAATCTCGATACTGTTAAGTAAAGTATTTTTAGAAATCTAGGGTTGAACGTCATTTACTGGGATCAAAATGACCCTAGATGGGTCAAAGTGTTGGAGTATTACTTTAGGGTTAAGGCTTTCTTTCAGGTAAATCCAAATGTTGCGAAGATATTTTGAAACACCGAGTGAATCCATGACGCAGCAAATACAGGTTATACAAATGCCGCAGCAGACACAACCGGCACCCCAGCAACCACCTCCAGCGGCCCCAACAAAGCAATAGTGGGTGTTGAATTATGAGGAATTGAATTGCGTCTTTAATGACTTAGCTCGTTGGGCTTGCCGTGTAGCCGTTTTATCTATCAGGGCGTGTAGTTTTATCTACCTAACTACGGGATTTAGGGCTTTCTATATCCGCATGATTATTGGCGTTATGAGCCCAGCGATATGGTTGGGGTATTCAGGGATTTCGAGATAACTAGGCTTGAGGCTGATTGGGAGTGGCCCGGCGTGTTTCTTAAGGCTAGGAAGCCGTTGGATTGGAGGCCGGTAAATCTTAGCGGCGTAGCCCTATACTCGGTAGTGCTGGGCAGGAGGGTTAGGGAATTGTTAACGCTGGGTGATGCGCCGTTGGTTAGGAGGTTGGTGCTGTACCTGCGTGGTTCTAGGCTTGGGTGGTTGTTATCTGGCGCTGTGTTTCATGCGCTGGGTAAGAGGTATTGTAGTGCGTTTATTGCGTCTTTCGTGATTTTTCTTAGTTCGTTTTCGTCACCATTTACTTCCTCGAGTTGATCTAGGTCTGTGTTGTATGTTGCTGTGCCGTGCTTTGTGTAGATCCTTACTCTGTGTGTGAGTAGTTTTAGTGCTTTTTCGTAACTGAGCTTTGCGGTGTCGATTGCGTGGTTTGGTGTTATTCCGAAAGCTTCGGCGAGTGCTGTGTTTGCGCCTATTTTGGGGCTCCTCGTTGTTGATTATTGCCCTTATTATTGATGGTACCTGCGCTAGGCTTATGAATGGCCCCATTTGCCTTGGTGCCCTGGCCCAGCTGGGCCATTTGATCCATAGTGGTACCTTGAGTAGTCCGTCTTTTAGGAAGTATCCGTGACCTAGTCCTCCGTCGCCTAGTAGTTCTCCGTGGTCTGAGGTTATTATTACGAGTGCGTCGTCTAGGTATGGCTTGAGTACCCTAATTACTTCGATGGCTCTTTTGACGGCGTATGTTGCGTGTTTTGAGTAGCTTCTTCTTAGTTCCTCGATTATTGGGTCGTCAGTTCCGTCGTTAAGCATCCACTTGGTGATGGCTTTGTTGTAGGCTGTATCGCCAAGGTCGTTGTGTAGGTATGGGCTGTGGGCTTCCATTATGTTTATGAGTAGTAGGAATGGTTGGTTGAGTTGTTTTTGCCTGAGCATCTTCATTATTGTTTCTGAGCCCTTCTCCATGGTTAGGTCATGGATTCTGAGCCTGTGTAGTGCCATTTCCATGAGGTTGGCTAGGCTATAGGTGATGCCCTTTGCTGCGTTTATGTACTTGCCCCTTCTTACGAGGTCTCTGAACATCGCGACCCTATCCCTACCATATCTCTCGACCCATAATCTGTAGAGTCTTAAGTGGTCTGGTGAGTAGAATCTCCCTGGTACGAGGATGACCTCGCCTGCCCTGAACCCGAATGTCTCCGTTATGTATGGGTTCGCCGTTATAATGACCGTCTCGTAACCCTCATTTTCCAACTCGCCAATTATTCCGTAGCTCAACTGCCTCATTCTGACCCTGGCAATGTTTGTGAGCTCCTCGTTTGTCCTTGCGCTCCTTGATTCATGTATTTCGTGTTGGCTTGGGTACATGCCGGTGACTAGGCTTGCGTGGCTTGGTAGTGTCCATGGTGCCGGCGCTATGGCATTCTCATACTTAATGAACCCCAACTCCCTAAGCACCTCTAGTCCCCTCCCATAATCCTCCCTCAACGTATCAATGATCAACACAACTACATTAAGCATTAAAGCGAAATTGTGGGTAACCTTAATAGGATTACTATGTGGATAATTGCGAAACAGCGCGAAACAAAAGATACTTGACTCACTCCCCGCCCTTGAGGGACGAGGGTTTCTTGGAGGTTACCCGCCTTTAGTGCTACTGAAACCATTAATGGGGCTGAGTTTAATAAACCCATTGCTTTTAATGGCGAGAGCAGCAACAAACCCATCAAAGGGGTCCCTAAGCCTACCGTACCAACCACCAAAGCCTTAATGGGGACATTACCAGCCCACTCCCCGATACCCGGCAGCATCCCATTGTTAACCCCAGCCCCGTAAATCCAGGCAGCCACGGCGTTGGCGACTGCCATATGGCAATCCCCATATCCATGAAACATCACTGAATCCCCTAGCCAACACAAGGGGCCTTGCGTTGATCAACTTGGCATCGGTGTACGCCCACCTAACCCCACTCACATCAACCTTACCGGCCTTAACCTAAACGGAATATCTATTGCCGCACCCATCCTCGTCTATTAAGTCACCTCGCCAACCTCAACTCCCATAACCTTAACCCTCCTGTCAATTGCCCTAAACCCAACTACTAAGCAGCTCGGCGTCGCAGCCCTCAAACCTAACCACTACCAATCAATGCCTAGGTTGAAATGCCTTAGCCAATAAAGAGCAATACATTTTAACACGCCCACCAATGCCTCATGTGTCCAGGTTAATTGGTTTAGCGGTGCTGGTGCTCGTGGCATTAAGCCTAGTCATAGTGGCCCTTGAGGCGCAGCAGCCCCCAAGGAGCCTACTGCTGGCCTACGGCAACGTATCGGCCATAGGGGCTGAGGGCGGGAACGTAACAAGGCTAGTGGCCACGCTCAACGAAGCCATAAACCTCACCGAGGCCGGCCAATACGACGGGGCGGCGGGGTTGGCATCAAGCATACTCAACCGGGCCCCAGCCTTGGCTAGGCAAGTTGAGCAGGGGAGGCTCCTCGAGGCCGTGGCCTATGGGGCCTTGGGCGCCTTAGCGGTGAGCGCCTTAACGCTCCTCTACCTGAGGCGCCGTGAGTTGGTGGGTTCGCTTTGGCTTAGGTTCAGGGGCGGGGATAGGGCAACCCTAGGCGGCGGTAAGGCGAGGGGCTTCTTGACCGATAGCGAGGTCCTGGCCGTTTTAACCGGGCTCGCCATAGTCCTCGCAGTATTCCTAGCTGCCCACAGCCTCACCGGGGTTGAGGCGACCCAGTTCTCAGCCATAGGCCTACTGGGGCCTGGGGGCAAGATTGGGGGCTACCCAACCTCAGTGGCCGTGAACCAAACCATCAATACATACATACTGGTCTACAACCACATGAATAGGCCCATTTGGTTCGTGGTCTACATATACGTAACCAACGACACGACTCCACCGCCGCTGCCGGGCAACCCACTATTAACCTACCAAAGGGTCCTCCTAAGCAACGAGACTTGGGTGGCGCCGTTGAGCCTTAGGCTTAATGAGACCGGCGATTTCAGGCTCGTCGGCGAACTATGGATGTACGACCCGCTCAACCTAACCCTAACCTACACGGGCGAGTACGTTCAACTCTGGGTGAACGCGACGGGTGGTTGATGTGGATAAAGACTTACACAGCCCGATTAGGGCCGCTGTATCGAGGGGTAAATGCACGACGGTTAATCAATTGGTGGAGGCGGTCTCAAGGGAGACCGGTTTACCCAAGAGCCGGGTCGCCTATGAGGTTTACCTAATGTGGAAGAGGGGCGAGTTGAGCATTGAGCACGAGCCGCCCGAAAACGCAGTCATGTTCCTGGCCAGCGTTGATGGGGTTTGGTACTGGATCACCTTGGCTATAACCCTAGCCTCACTGATCGTCGTAATGCTGGTTAAGGGCGGGCCCCTGATCCCCATTAGGTACCTACTGGGCGCAGTGAGCGTCCTATTCATGCCGGGTTACTCAATGGTGGAGGCCCTATACCCAAGGGGCGACGAGATGGCCCCCCTCGAGAGGCTAGCCCTATCAATAGGCCTAAGCCTAGCCGTCGTGCCGCTGATCGGCTTAATGCTGAACTACACTCCGTGGGGGATCAAGCTAATCCCAGTCGTCGCCAGCAACACGGCCCTAACCATCGCACTACTAACCGCGGCGGCATTGAGGAAGATGAGGTACGCCTCAATACCTGGGAATTGCTTCACTTAATGAGTTCAAAGTCTGTCAAGCCGCCTCAATCAATGCCCAATACCCGCAGTGACGCTGGTCCATCGCTAATGGCGCTTGGCTCAGCCCTAGCCGTGGTGGGTTACCTTGAACCCGGATTAACGCCGCTAATGGTGCTTGGGGTGGCCGTCTTCGTCATAGGCATGCTGGTGCAGTGGGATGAGGGGGCCATGGAGCATACCATAGTGAACCTAGCCTCTGCAGCCTGGGAAAACGTCTCAGCCCTGGTGGAGGCCTCCGGTGTTGTCAACAACGGCATCTACCTACCCTCAAGCGCCGTGGGGGGTGAGCCAATGGTCCTTGTCCCATCAACGCCGGTCGCAAGCCTAGGCAGCATTAAGATTATTGGCAAACCCCTGGCCACCTACGGGCAGGGGGCAACGGGACTACTCCTAGCCTCCCCAGGCTCCAGGGCTGTGGCGGCGTGTAGGGGGGTTATTTCAAGCGACCTCGAGGCCTCACTGAGGAACTGCCTGGTTAGGGAACTTTCACTGGCTAGGGGGGTGGCTGTGACTGAGGGCGAGGTTATTGGCATTAGGGTTGAGGGGGCTAGGTTAATCGACCTATACGGAAACTCAACCATCAAGGCCGTGTTAGGCTCAGCGGTGGCTTCCATAGTAGCCTCAATAGCCGCCGAGGCTCTTAACAGGCCAATTGCCATTCAGGATGAGGCTAGGGATAGGGGTGCATTATTGGTTAGATTAAGGGTGTTGGGCAATGCTTAAGGACGCCTTAATCACCCAGCTAACCCTAACCGGAGTGTTGGCCTCCTTCCTCTACTACCTGGGGGTTCGTTCACTGGACATTTACCTATCCCTATACACCATAATATACCTAACCAGCATGCTCCTAGCCGAGCCAATACCGAGGAGGGTTAGGCTAATACACAATGCAGTCTCCATAGCCCTAGTAGCAATCTTCACATACTTCGCCGCCCTGAGGATAATGGCAATATTAGGTGTCTCGTTATGAGGCCCGGTTTAGTCTACTCAACCCTAGTATTAATCATCCTCGTAGCGGCCCTAATTGCCGTTAAGCCCATGCTTAAGATACCCACGGAGGCTAACCTGGTCAACCCAACCACAGCCCAGCAAATCATAAGCATCAACGATATTAAGGAAACCCTCATGCTAATCAACTCAACACTAGGCAACTTAACTAAGGCTAAGCTGGCCTCCATCATAGGCTTCATAAACGCCAGTAGGGCAGCCTACTCCAACGGCCAGGCACCACCACTGAATACTAAGGCGTTAAGTGCACTAATCAACCTAACCGTGATTCCTAGGCTTAGGGCAGCGGCCGAGTACGCAACGGCAATGGTTACGAGGCTCTCCCCATGGGGTGTTGGGGATGTGGAGGAGGTTAAGGAGTACGCCCCAGGGGACCCGGTTAGGAGGGTTCACTGGAAGAAGACGCTTAAGCTTAGGAGGCTCGTGATTAAGGTGCTTAGGCAGGAGGCAGACAAGTTAAACATAGCCCTAGTACCCTACGCATCAAACAAGGAAATCCTGGACAGGGTTGGGGAGGCATTGATACTAACCATAGCTACGGCCCTACTGAGCAGTAGGGCAGTCAAGGTGTACGTGGTTGACCAGTCAACGGAACCGTTAACCATAACCCCACGAAACCTAAACGACGCCATAACAAGGCTAACGGGCACATTAAGGAACCTAAACATAAAGCCGGTGGGCGGGTTAGACGCTTGGGGCCTCCTAGACAGGATCAGGAGGGATAGGTTAACTTTAATCAACGGAATCGGGGACCCCCTAATAGTGATAGGGGAATCAACCTGGACAAGGAGCCTATGCAGGACGGATTCAGCCTGCCTACTAATAAACCCAAGAACCAACACCCAGTGAGGAGCCAACTGATCACACATGCCGTTACCAAGGCATGAAACCCAACCACCCTAACCCACCATGGCGGCAACCTTAGGTTTTGGGCTGAAGTGAGTTTAAATTGAACTTAATCCTTTGAAGATTCACCTAGTGAGTTATCCATAGTTTATTAGGTGGGTGCCTGCGGAAATGCTTAGACAAATGTGGGGTATTGTGGCATACCTACGGTAGAATAGGAACCTTAATGAGCATTGCATTTCACGAGACTGCACTTACTCATGGGTAGCTACGTTCAATCACAGTTATTGAGAGGTATTATTGAACCCGCGGTAGTTTCCTCAGTAGCGGCGTTAAGTTGATTTGCCTAAGGAGTGGGTCAGTTACTGCGTATTCGCCTTTACCCCTCTTCTCAATGAAGTTGTAGTTCACCAGCGCATTAAGGACATTTGTGAACTCCCTCTGATCTCCTCGCCTAGCATTGCAGATACGGCTGTCTTTAAGTCACTCCACCCGTTGGCTAACCCCCAGGGCTTGGATTGGGGCTACGTAGAGCGCCTTGTTTACCTTATCCTCCAGGAAGCGCTTAAGTTAATTAACCATTATCCTACTCCCCTCCTCAATGGTGGCCCTCACCGCATCCCCCCTCTTAATATATAGTCTCGCTGGACTAGTCCCATGAGTAGTTAAAAAGACTACTTGATGGAGATTGAGGCATTTGTTTTGCGGTGGCTGGTATATTGTGAATGTTTTAATTGGTGTGTTGCTTGGCTTCATTTTTATGGATGTTAATGCTTTAATAATTGGCCCTGGCCCTACTCCTCAATGACCTTGGTGGGTGTTGTCTTGGTTGCCGGCGAGGGTACGAGGCTTAGGCCGTTGACGTATACCTTGCCGAAGCCTCTAATACCGGTGATGGGTAAGCCCCTTGTTACTAGGATCATTGAGGGGCTCAGGGATGGGGGCGTTGCGGGCATCTACATGGTGGTTGGGCACCTGGGTTTCCTGTTTAGGCAGGTGCTTGGCGATGGCGTGGGCGTTGGCATTAGGTATGTTGAACAGGGCGGGAGGCTTGGCATTGCTCACGCCATACATAGGGCCATTGAGGATGGGGCTAGTGGGGAGTTGGTGGTTCACCTTGGCGATAACTACTTTGGTGATGGCGTGGATAGGTTCATTAGGGAGTTTAGGGAGGGCGGCTATGATGCTTACATTGTGCTCACTAGGCATAGGGATCCAACTAGGTTCGGCAACGCCATAGTTAAGGATGGGAGAGTGGTTAAGCTCATTGAGAAGCCCAGGGAGCCGCCGCCTAACGGCTACGTGGCGACCGGGCTCTACATGTTCAGGGATTCTGACGACGTGGAGAAGGCCTTTAGGACACTGAGGCCATCGGCCAGGGGCGAGTATGAGATAACGGAGCTCATCCAGTGGTTCATCGATAATGGCCGTAGGGTCGGCTACACGGTGACCAATGGCTGGTGGAAGGATACCGGTACGCCCCAGGACATGCTGGACTTAATGTACCTAATGCTTGATGAAGTGGAACCAAGGATTAACGGCGAGGTTAGGGGTTCCATGAATGGTAGGGTGGTTGTGGAGAGGGGCGCCGTGGTTGAGGGCGTCGTCCATGGCCCAGCCTATGTGGGGCCAGGTTCAACAATAGGCAGGGACGCGGTGATTGAGCATTACGTTGACGTTGAGGCTAATGTATTGGTTAACGGCGGCGCAGTGAGCAGAAGCCTCGTGCTTAACGATGCCAGGCTTGAGCTTGGTAGGGCTAGGGTTGTCGACAGCATAATTGGGCCAAGGTCAATGATAAGGCTGGAGAGGGGTAGGCACATGTTCATTATCGGCGAAGGCAATGTGGTAACCAGCGTGGACTGGGCCTAGCGAAGTTAACCTAGGCCCACGGCGTTTCCTTAACGAAAAATTCATCATTGACGAGGGGCCTCCACCAATCCTCGTTCTTCACGTACCAGTTGACCGTCCTCCTTAACCCCTCCTCCCAACTAACCGATGGCCTCCAGCCCAGGTTCATTATTCTATCGCCCCTCATGATGTACCTCCTATCCTGCCCGGGCCTATTGGGTGCGAGGCGTATTAGGCTCCTCGGCTTACCGAGGATCCTCAGTATATCTTCAACCACCTGGAGCACGCTCCTCTCGTTGAAGCCAGGTATATTGTACGCTTCCCCCGGTGACCCCCTCTCATACACTGTCCATATGGCCCTGCAGTTATCCTCAACGTAAAGCCAATCTCTCCTCTGCGACCCATCGCCGTGA
>Ga0080006_1138416_pt1 | contig 10615 bp, 12 predicted proteins | sample RS3BMetagenome_FD_69209 | JGI IMG/M metagenome (GOLD analysis project Ga0080006, IMG submission 69209) | Ferric oxide microbial mat and aquatic microbial communities from Rainbow Spring, Yellowstone National Park, USA - RS3B (SPADES... ... | reverse complement strand
TCCGGGTCGGTCCGCGGCGAGACCCGCGCGCGGGGGGCGGCGCGGGTGCGGGAAGGGGGGGGCGGGCGAGGGGCGCGCTGCCCTGCCGGGGGCGGTCGCGGCCCGCCGGTCGCCCCCGGTTGCGGCCCGGGCGCCGGAGGGGCCCGGCGGCCGCCGCCGAAGAGCGCCTACCGGGTGTGGGGGATGCTGTACCGGGCGGGGGGCGGGGATACCGCGTGCGGGATCCGTCCCCCACCGTCCCGCCCCGGAGGAGGCCGATCCCGTTGTCTGCCACCGCTGACCCCGCCCGGAGCGCGCCCCCGGGCGATGTGTCGCCCGCCGTCCCGGTCCCCGCCGGCGGGCCCGACGCCGCCACCCTGCAGCGGTACGCCGACCTCGCCGTGCGCGTCGGCGTCCACATCCAGCCCGGCCAGACGCTCGTCATCCGCGCCGGGATCGAGACGGCCCCCTTCGCGCGGATCATCGCCGCGCGCGCCTATGAGGCCGGGGCGCACGACGTCGTGATGGACTGGGACGACGAGCAGTTCGGCCTGCTGCGCCACCGTCTGGCACCGGAGGCGGCCCTCGGCGAGTACCCGGAGTGGAAGGCCCGCGCGCTGCAGGACCTCGCCGAGTCCGGCGCGGCCTTCCTCAGCATCGCCGCCAACGACCCCGACCTCCTGCGCGGCATCGACCCCGAGCGGATCGCGACGGCCAACCGCGCCCGCATGGCCGCGCTCGCCGGCTGGTACGGCCGGATCACCGGGATGCGCACCACCTGGACCATCGTCTCGGTGCCCACGCCCGGCTGGGCCGCGAAGGTCTTCCCCGACCTGCCGCCGGCGGAGCGCACCCGCCGCCTCTGGGACCACATCCTCCAGGCCGTGCGGGTCGACGCCACCGACCCCGTGCAGGCCTGGCGCGACCACCTCGCCGAACTCGGCGCGCGGGCGGCCCACATGAACCGGGCCCGGTTCCGCAGCCTCCACTACACGGGCCCCGGCACCGACCTGCGGGTGGAGCTGCCCGACGGCCACCTCTGGGTGACCTCGCCCATCGCCGACCCGCGCGGCATCCCCTTCGTCCCCAACATGCCGACGGAGGAGATCTTCACCCTCCCCGACCGCGCCGGCGTCCACGGCACGGTCGCGGCCAGCATGCCGCTGAACTACCGCGGCGCGCTGATCGAGGGCCTGACCCTGCGCTTCGAGGCCGGCCGCGTGGTGGCGGCAGACGCCCGCGGCGGGCGCGAGACCCTGCAGCGACTGATCGATACCGACGACGGTTCCGCGCGCCTCGGCGAAGTGGCGCTCGTGCCGCACGGATCCGCGGTGTCGCGGCTTGGCACACTGTTCTACAACACGCTGTTCGACGAGAACGCCGCCAGCCACCTGGCCCTGGGCCGCGCCTACCCGATGTGCCTGGAGGGCGGCCTTGACCTGGACGCCGAGGGGCTGCAGCGCCGCGGCGCCAACGCCAGCCTTGAGCACGTGGACTTCATGATCGGCTCGCCGGAACTCTCCGTGGACGGCTTGGCGGCCGGCGGCGCGGTGGTCCCGGTCATGCGTCGCGGCGCCTGGGCGTTTTCGGTGTAGGCCGCCGCGCGTGGCACCGGATGGCGTGTGGGCATGGGGCCGCCACAGGCGTGGCGGCTTGAGGGATCCCGCGTGCGGCGGATGGTGCCACCCCGCGGCGGCTGGCGGCGCGGATGACGTGATTGAACTTTTAATCGACAGCAGGGGCTGGACGTGGTAGCATGCGGCCCCCGGGCGCCGTGCCGCGCGTGGCCCGGTCGGACGTGCCGCCGCCGGTCCGTCCCGGCCCGCCGAACTCTGCGCGCGGCCTTGGGGGGAGCGGAGCCATGCAGGACACCGGCACCTTCCCCGACCGCACCCGGCCCGTGCTCTCCGAGATCCACCGCCTCTACGGGCGCCTACTGTCCGAGGTGGACGGCGCGCGCTTCTTCGAGGTGGAGTGCCCTTCGGACATGTGGTCCTGGTTCCCCGAGGGGAACCAGGACCGCTGGCTCGGCTACACCCTGCCGCCCCGCCGCAAGCTGGACGGCCCGCGCCCGCGGGGTGCGCCTGCCGTGCGCGAATCCGTCCCCGCGCCGCACCTCTGGGAGGGGGACGAGGACGCGGGCGGGCACCTCTGGCGTGCCCGCGCCCTGGACGGGGTGTGGGACTTCCGCGCCGAGTTCGGCCTCCTCTACGTCTGTTCGCCTGGGCACTCCGCGCTGGAGGGCGATCTGGCGGCGGAGCACCACCTGGAGGCGGTGCTCGGCGGGCCCGACGCCGACGTCGCCGGCTTCGAGGGCTGGCTGGGTGCCGAGTCGCGGCGCCTCGCCGCGGAGGGGCGCCGGGTGGTCGGGCTCGGCGGGACCGACGACATCACCGGCCTGCGGGTGGACGAGGACGCCGTGGTCCTACCGGAGGGCCTGCTGCGCGGGTTGCTGCTCGATCTGGAACTCTTCTGCAGCGGGCGGGACTGGTACGCGGAGCACCGCGTGCCGTGGCGCCGCGGCCTGCTGCTCTACGGCCCGCCGGGCAACGGCAAGACGACGGTCGCCCGGGCCCTGGCCTCCCGCGCCCTCGACCTGGGCGGGGCCGCGTTCGCCTTCACCCCCGCCGGGCAGCGCGACCACGACGTGCGGGAGGCCTTCCGCCGGGCCAGCGCCGCCGCCCCCGCCGTGCTGCTGATGGAGGACGTCGACGCCCTGCGCGAGAGCCGCATCACCCGGGCGGTGTTCCTGAGCCTCGTCGAGGACCCGGCGCGGGCCCACGGCGTCTTCCTGGTGGCGACGACCAACTACCCCGACGAGGTGGACCCCGCGCTGGCCGGGCGGGCCGGCCGGTTCGACCGGGCGTTGCACCTGCCGGTGCCCGACGCCGGGCTGCGCCGGCGCTTCCTCGACCGGCTGTGGCACGGCGGCCCGCTGGAGCACCTGGCCGAGGCGGCCGCGGAGGCGACCGCCGGACTGTCCATCGCCAGCCTGAACGAGGTGCACTATGCGGCGGCGATGCGCCTGCGCGAGGGCGGGCCCCTCGATCGCGAGGCCATCGCCGCCTTCGCCGCGGAACTGCGCCGCGTCGAGACGGCCAAGACCACGCGCAACTGGGGCAGCGGGCGCGTCGGCTTCCGGGCGGAGGCGTGAGGGGGGCCCGTCCCGCCGGGTCGCCCCTTACGCCTCCGGGGGGCGTGGCGGACGAATCCCGCGGAGCGCGGGCCGCCGGGGCCGGGCGTCAGGGCTCGGCGAAAACCTCGTTCCACTCGCGGATGTACCACCGGCGCACCACGTCGCCCAGGACGAACGGATCGCCGGTGGCGAAGTCCAGGGCGGCTTCGCGGGTGGTGAAGACCCCCATGGCCCCCCCCTCGGCGTCGGTGAACGCCCCGACCATCTGGAGCGTGCCGTCGGCGTGGAACTCCAGGAACCGCGCCCGGTGGGCGAGGAAGAGCATCGGCGCCTTCGCCCGGAAGTCCTCCGCGGCTTCGTAGAACAGCACGTACCTCACAGACCGGCCCCCCTCTGTTGCCCGGCGACCCCGCCGCCGTCCGTCCCGATCATATCCGGACGGGAGCCGGGGTTCCCCCTCCGGCGGCGCGCGCGGGAGCGCGGCATGGAAATCCCTCCCCGCCTCTTATCGGCTAATCGGCAAGAGAGCGTACCCGGATCGAAGCAGGGGCCGGCCGCAGAGCCCCCAATTCCGGCGCCGCGGGGGTGGCGCGGATGCGGGGCCCGGGGGCGTACAGGGCATCGGGACGGCCCCGGCGAGAGGCACCGGGTCGGTGGGGGCTCCGCAGGGCGTCGGGCCGGCGGGCGCGGGACTGCCCGACGGCATGTCCGCCGCGCCCCGCGCCCGGCGTCTCCACGACGGCGCCGGCAAGCCGCAGAACGCCTACGTCCCGGGGTGGGGCGACCCCGGGGATTTCGTCGCCTGCCCGGTACGGGTGGCGGCTCCGGCGGCCTTCGAGGTGGAGGCGCCCTACGATGCCCCCGCCGGTTGCGGCGGCGGGCGGTTCGCCGTGCGGATCGGGGGGGCGGTCCTGGAGGAAGGGACCGTCGCGGAGGGGCGCCGCCGCCGGGCCGCCCTGGGCGCGGTCTCGCCGGCGCCTGGGGCCTTCGAGGTGCAGGTGACCGTCGCCGGGGCTGATGCGGCTGCGCAGCGTCACGCGCTCGCCAGTGGACGGCGGCACGGGGGTGTAGGCGGTGGGGCGAGGCGGTCCCGGGTGGCTGCGGGGGCGGGGGCAGCCGGCAGCCGGGACACCGGAGACGGGGAGGGGATGGACGATGGTGGAGCCGCTGGCGGTCCCGGCGGACTTCGGCGCGTACTGGGAGGCGGTGCGGCAGGAGGCGGACGCCCTGCCGCTGGAGCCGCACGTGGAGCCGTGGAACCCCGGCCTCGAGGCCGAGGTCGCCGGCGTGCGGCTCTTGCGGGTGGGTTTCACCGGCGCCGGCGGCGTGCGGATCGGCGGCATCCTGCAACTGCCCGCCGGGCCGGCGGGCGCTGTCCGCGGCCCCCGCCCGGCCCTGCTGCACCTCGCCGGGTACGGGGGGGAGTTGCTTGTCCATCAGGATATGGTGGCGGCGGGTTTCGTCGTGTTCGACCTCAGCCACCGCGGCATGAAGTGGGGGAGCGAGGGCTTCGACCGCCGGCTGCCCCGGCCGCTGGTCGCCCGGGATGTGGAGGACCGCGAACGCTATGTCTACCGGGCGGTCTATCAGGACTGCCTTCTCGCGCTGAGGTTCCTGCGGGGCCGGCCCGAGGTCGACGCGGGCCGCGTGGGCGTTCTCGGGACGAGCCAGGGCGGCGGGCTCACCATCGGGACGGCCGCGCTGGGCGGGGTGCGGGCGGCCGCCGCCGATCTCCCCTGGCTGACGCACTTCGCGCGGCAACTCGCGGAGCCGGTGCAGGGCTCCTACAACGAGGTCAAGGATCTGCTGCGCGCGCACCCGGACTTGGAGGCGGCGGCGCGCACCACGCTTGCCTACTACGACACGACATCGTTCGCGACGCGCCTCTCGGCGCCGACCTTGGTGTCCCTGGGGCAGGCCGACGCCGTCTGCCCCCCGGATTCCATCCGCGCCATGTTCGAGCGCATCCCGGCGTGCAAGGCCCTCCTGGAGGTGCCGGGGCTGGGCCACGCGCGTTCGATGCTCTGGCGGCGGATGGCGGTCGATTGGATGCAGGAATGGGTGTAGGGGCAATACCGCTTAGATAGGGCGCCACGGCGGTCTCCGGCGGCGCGGTGGAAGGTCGCCATCATCGGCCCAAAGGCGTTGCCGCTGAACCCCTCGATCCCCCCTGGCGCCAACCGCCGCCTGTCGCGGCGGCCGCTCGGCAACGCCAAAGTAAGCGGTATTGGGTGTAGGGGGGGTGCGGCAGCGGCGCGACGCCATCCACGGGTCCTGCCGGTGCGGGCGTAGGGCACCCGCTGCGGGAATGGAACGGATGTGGGGCTCCGAGGTCACGCGGTGCGCCCGCCCAGACGGGGACAAGATCAGCGTCCGGGCCCGCGGTCCGGCGGACCTTCCCCTACCGCCCCCCGCCGTGCGGCCCCATACCGCGACGGCTCGCCGCGGGTGGCGGTGGCCGCGATCTCCGGCATGAGGGTGGGCCCGCGTCCCCGGGGGAGGGCTGCACGCCGTGGACGTCAGTGCCGGTCCTTCTGTCCGTAGTGGCGCCGCCGGTGGTTGCCGCCGCCGCCGTCGGGCCGGGGGGAGGGGCGGATTTACGAGGGCCGCGTGGGACCGTGCGGTGTTTCCTCCGCATGCGCCTCGGCGGCCTCCGGTCCGGTCAGCCAGCGTTCCCCGTACGCGCGCATGGCGTCCAGGATCGGGAGCAACGCCACGCCCTTCTCGGTCAGATCGTACTCGACGCGCGGCGGAATCTCGGGATACATTGTCCGGCGGATGAGTCCGTCGTGCTCCAGCCGGCGGAGGCGCTCCGTCAGCGTGCGGGAGTTGATGCCGGCGGTCCGTTCCAGGGCCACGAACCGGCAGGGTCCCAAGCTCAGGTCCCGTAGGATGAGTAGGATGTAGGTATCGCCGATCAGATTGGCGGTAGCCGCAAGCGCGCATAGGTCTGTCTTCCGCGCCATGCGTTGCCATCTCCCGGGGGCCGTGGTCCCCTGTGTCCACCCACCGTGACAGGGTCTTGGCTTCAGTCTACCGGGGGCGGCCGACCGGGGCAACCCGGCTGGCCCCCGCGTCGGGGCCGGCGCACCGTCGGCGGGGGCGCCGGGCGGTGGTCAGCGCCCAGGGTGGGCTCACGGGGTGACTGCCTCATCGCTTGACGATTGCAAGTAGCTTGCATACAGTGTGTAACGTCGTCGGTAGCCGCTTTGAAGCGCGGCGCCGCCGACGGCGGTGTTGGCTTAGAGGTATCTGGAGGTGTTGGCGCATGGTCGATCTGGCCCAGTACGCGGAAGCGATTAACGGAGCGCTGATGGACGGTAGCCCGTGCAGCGTGGTGACCGTGGACGAGCAGGGCAAGCCCAACATCGGGCTGAAGGGTAGCGTGCTCGTCTTCGACGGACAGCACCTGGCCTATTGGGAGCGGACGCACGGCCAGACCATGGCGAACCTGCGGGTGCGGCCCCATGTCGCGGTCCTGTACTTCAACTACGGTAAGCGTCTGTACGTCCGGTTCTACGGCGACGCCGAGGTGCACGAGACCGGGCCGGTGCGCGACCAGATCATGGCCCGCGTGATCGCCCCCGAACTCGACCGTGACCCCGAGCGCAAGGGTTACGGGGTGCTCATCCGAGTCCATTCGGTGTCCGAGCCGTTCAAGCAGGCCACACAGACCCAGAGCGCCTGAGCGTCGGGAGGAGTGGCGGGTGGCTGTCGACGGGCAGGCGTTGCGTCAGGCGATGCGTCAGTGGGCCACCGGCGTCACGGTCGTGACCAGCAGGACGCCGGCCGGACCGCACGGGATCACGGTCAACTCGTTCACGTCGCTCTCGCTGGATCCACCCCTCTGCCTGATCTGTATCGACCGGCGCACCCGTGCCCACGAGGAGATTCCCCTGGCCGGGGGATTCGTGGTCAACGTGCTGAGCGACGGGCAGGAGGAAATCGCCGCCCGGTTCGCAGGCCGCCGCCCGGACCTGACGGACCCGTTCGCGGGGCTTGAGGTCGGTGCGGCGCCCTCCGGCGCGCCCGTGTTCGGCGGTGTCGTCAGCTACCTGGACTGCGCACTGCGCGAGCAATTTCCGGGCGGCGACCACACAATCTTCGTCGGTACCGTCCTCCACGCCGAGGCACCGGCCGCTGGCCGGCCTCCCCTGCTCTTTTACGGGGGCGGCTTCCGCCAAGTCGCCGTCGGCTGAAGGGGGCCGGGCCGCGCCGGAGGCACCGCCCGGCGCGGTCCGCCCCCCGCCCCTTCCCATCCGGGGGTGTTCGCCCGCCGGACGTCACTCGCTCCGCACCAGAGCGAAACAGGACAGGCGGCCGCCCCGCCGCACTCCACCGTGCTGGGCGGTACGGAGCCTCGCAGAGCGTCCCGCCGGGACAGGCATCCAGCGGCGGACGGCGGTCCGCCGTACGCTGCTTCCAGCAGGGCGTGGCCTGCCGCCCCCCGCCGGCGTCACGGCCGGCCCCGGCGCAGGATGGCCGGCTCCGACGGTCGAATCCAGGCGGGACGAGACAGGCGGGTGATCGTCACCCGAGTGGCGGGGGGACGGTTCTGTGCGGTTGCCGGGTGGCTGGATGGCGGCGGCGGGTGCCGGGGTCCTCGGGATGTTGGTCGCGGGCGGTGCCGTTGTTCTGGCCCTCGCCGTCAACACGCCCACGGCCGCCGCCGCGCCGAGCGCAGGGGATGTCCTGCGCCTGATCGGCACAAACACCAGTACAACCGATATCGCGGTGACCCAATTCGGCTTCGGCGCTCAGCAGGCCCCCTCGACCGCTTCTGGCGGTGCGGGGGCAGGCAGGGTTCAGCTGGAGACGTTGACCATTGTCAAGCGGGTGGACGGAACGAGCCCGGCCCTGTTCAAGGCCCTCGCCGAGGGGACAAGCTACGCCGAGGCCGAGCTCCTGCTGCACAACGGGTCCGTGCCGGAGGAATTCGTCTTCTCCCCCGTGATGGTGGAGAGCATCGCCTGGTCGGGCGGCGGCGCGTCGGCCGCCGAGAGCGTCTCCTTCGGGTATGGGGGCCTGCAGATCGCCTCTGGCTCCCAGTCCGGATCCCAGACGACCTCCTTCGGCTGGAACCAGGTCACCAACGCACCGATCGTGGGGCCGGTGCAGTAATCCCACGCACACCTGTCGTGCCTGAGCGTCGGCTCGCGCCGAGGGGGGGCACGAACCTGCAACGAACCTCGGCCGGGCGTTTGGCCAGCTGAGGCTACCGTCCCCCCGTCAGACATCCCGGTACAGATCCGGGCTAAGGGCCTCGGCCGGGGACACCGGGTCTCCGTGCGCCAACGCGTTGCGCACCCGGAGCAGGGTCTGCACTTGGCGATACACCGCCGCGGGCAGCGCCCTGCCGCGCAGCTGGAAGGCGATTTGACCGATTTCCAGATCCGTCGGGTCTGTCACTACGCCGTAGCCAGTGTGGACGGGGGTCCTAAGTTCGTGGCGTAGCCGCCGGACCAGAGAGAGACGGCGCTCCTCCACAGCCGGTAGTAGCACGCTGACCTGGGCGCTCCACAGCCGGGCGTGGAGGATGCCGCCTGGGTCTGCGAGCGCCAACAGGGCAGAGTGCGTCTGCGGGCGCCCGCTAACATCGTCCATCGTGCCGTTCTCCCAGCCTGGGTGGACTTGCGGGGTCCAACCGCGGTCGTCGGCGAGCGTCTTCAGTATGCGTTGCGGGCGCAGCATGTCCTCAGGTGATGCTGCCGTCAGCAGTTCGGCGAGCTCTGGATCCCAGAGGGCCACGTTGGCGATGGTGGAGGCCAAGAGGGTGGCGGGCGCCGCCGCCAACGTGGGCGCCCGCTCTTCGAGCAGCAACGCGGCATAAAGGAGCATGTCCAGATGCCGGACGACGCCCCGCCAGGTCCGATGACCGATGGTCACCTCACGCGGCGGGGCGTGCCCTGCCAAACCGCCGGCAAGGGGTACCACGAAAAGTGCTCGGCGATGTTCCGGCACCGCACGACAGAGATGTTGGTACTCCCGTAAGAAGGTATTCCAGCGCGGCCACGTTGCGGGACCTAGCCCGTCCAGAAACATCCGTCGCCCGCGGAACGCGTCCGCCTCTAGCAGCGCATGGAGATCGCGCGATCCGCGCCCCGGCAGTCCTACGACAAACCGCCGGAGCAGGAATTCCATCGGTGTCTCCTCCGGATTCACGGTCAGGACGTGTAGGCTCCAATCCTCCGCGAGGGCCTGAGACAGTGCGCGGGCGAGTCCGGAGGGCCCCGGATCGGGGAGCCGGAGGATCACGTTCTTTCCCTCGCGCAAGTCATCCGCGACTCCCTGGACAAACCGAGCGGGACCTGGAAGGCCCCAGAAGCTTGACATCGTCTAACCCCGCAGAAGCCGGCGGACGACCGGATCCAAGCGCAGGCGTTGCGGAGCGGTCCGTAGCGCGAGGCCGAGCAATTCGGCCCAACATAGGGTGTGCCGCAGTCTCTCGGCGGGTACGTCGAGAAGTTGTGCGACCTCAGCGTCGTCCTCGGGCACCTCGCCGTCCGCGTCGGCGAAGTCCGACACTGCTCGCAGGGTCTCACGCGGTTCGGGAATGTGCAATCCGAAATCGGGCCACCGCCGGCGCAATTGCTCTGGCTCCAACAATTCCCTTTCCAGCTCGTCGAGGCACTGTTCCATGCGGCTCTGGTGGCGCATGCGCTCACGCAGTTGCAAGAGTTCATTTGCCCAGTTACCGGTCACGCCGGCGATTCGCTTCCTGGTTTCCTGGCGGCTCGGAAGGCTGACATCGTCCAGCCACTGGCGCACGAACTCATCATGCCAAGGGAGTAGCGGTACCCAGTCCACCCCCTCCGCGGCGAGCGCCGCCGGAGAGGAGCGTAGCCCCCAAGCCGTCTCGGCATCGCCAATAAACAGGACGCGAACGACCTGGTCCTCCGCCCGCAGCCGCGAGATGCGACCCATGGCCGTATTGACCCACCTCATGCTCCACGGTACCTGCGCCGGCACGATGGCAATGGTCGTTGCTGAAGTTCCACGCTTCTCCCTGATCAGCCGATCCAGTTGGTGGTCGAAAGTGACCGCGTCCGTTGCATCTTTGAAAATGGTCAGATACCCATGCTCCGTGCGCTCCCGCAAGAACACGGCCAATTGGTCAAGGCAGGCGGCGGCCGTGCCGAAAACCACTGAGACTCCGTACCTCGGGGCTCGCAGATCAGCCTCCTCCTGGAAGGTCAGGGGATGACGATGACCGTCGTCCGTTCCACGATGCCGGGCGTGGAACGTCGCGGGGACAAACGCGCTCGGAGGTTCCCGGTCTCGTACCAGCACATCCTCGATCTCTTCCGGCGTCCCCATCAGGACCAGGACGTTGGCATTACGTAGGGTGTACCTCCGATTCTCGAGAGGTCGCAACACCCCTAGGGAGAAAATCCCCCACGCATTTCCAGCCGGGTGGGCTCCGGGTGGGACCCTGTGCCCGTCTCAGGTGCTGCGGTAGGTACACCAACGGTCATGCCACCGCTTCGATCGTTACCTTAT
>Ga0080006_1156955_pt1 | contig 10617 bp, 5 predicted proteins | sample RS3BMetagenome_FD_69209 | JGI IMG/M metagenome (GOLD analysis project Ga0080006, IMG submission 69209) | Ferric oxide microbial mat and aquatic microbial communities from Rainbow Spring, Yellowstone National Park, USA - RS3B (SPADES... ... | reverse complement strand
GGGGTGGCCGGGGCCAGGCGCAGCGTGCCCCGGGGCCGACGCGGAATCCGGGGCACGCTGCGCTTGGCCCCGGCCACCCGAGATCCGGCCCAACTTGACGAACTGATCGACCCTGCGGACGTAGGATGGGGGCGGTCCTCTCGGATTCCTGAGCGTCCGAGTTGCCGCAATCGGTCCTGTATGTCAGATTGGGTGTTTAGTCCTTCGCGAAATCGGTCGAGGTTCCCCCGGACGGATCGGCCTCCCTCATGAGCCTGGCCTGTTTGATTTTCTTCGCGATCGTCGCGAACGATGGTGGACCTCAGGTCCGCCTTCGGTCCGACCACGCTCGACCGGAAGTCGCCGCGACGACCCGGGCCGGAGGCCTGGCGCCGTCGCCGTCGCGATCGTTTTCGGTCACGAGGAAGTCCTGGCATCGGCCTCGCTCGATGCAATGGACGATCGGCGGACTGGATGAATTCGAGACCGAGGAAGTCGACGAGACCTGGATGGTCCACCTCGATGCGGTCAGCTCGATTCCCGGGTCTTGCCTGGAACTGACCTGGTTGCCCGAGCCGTCGAGGCCGATCGGCTCGGGAGATCCCTCGCTTCCTCCCCCCTCCTATTTTCCCTTGAGATGTTGAATCGCTGGCGTTCGGTCCGCTCTTGAAAGCCAAGCTTTTCGCCAGACCCAGCGACTCCTCACTCATCCGAAGGGAACGCGATTCATGGTTCGTTTTATCATTCTGTGGAGCTTGCATAACCGCTTGCTCGTGATCGCCGCCGTCTGCGCGTTGATCGCCGTCGGCATCCATTCCGCCACCCAGCTCAATGTCGAGGCGTATCCCGACCCGACCCCGCCTCTGGTCGAGGTGATCACGCAGAGCCCCGGGTTCAGCCCCGAGGAGATGGAGCGGCTCATCGGCATCCCGATCGAGACCGTGCTGAACGGGATGCCGGGCCTGGAAAACCTCCGGAGCACCTCGGTCGCCGGCCTCAACGATATCAAGTGCCAGTTTGCCTATGGCACGGATTACTGGCTGGCCCGGCAGGAGGTGATCAACCGGATCGGCTTTGTCGCCAACCTGCCGCCGGGCACCCAGCCGGGGCTTTCGCCCTGGAGCCCGACCGGAGAGATCGTCCGGTACGTGCTCGAAGGCCCGGGCTACACCACCAACCAGCTCAAGGCCGTCCAGGACTGGGTGATGCAGCGGACCCTCAAGACCGTCCCCGGCGTGATCGACGTCACCGGCTACGGCGGGACCGTCAAGCAGTATCAGGTCCTGGTCAACACACAACTGCTCAAGCAATACAACGTGACGCTGAAGCAGGTTGAGGACGCGATCGACAACTCGAACGCCAACGTCGGCGGCGACATCCTCACCCTGGGCAGCCAGGCCCACAACGTCCGGGCGCTCGGCCTGATCGGCGGAGCGAAGGACCCGCTCGACCCGGCCCTGGTCGACAAGTCGGACCAGATCATCTCGGAGAAGCTGGACGATATCAACAACGTTGTCGTGGCCTCGACCAACAGCATCCCGATCTACGTCAAGCAGGTCGCGCAGGTGATCGAGAACCACCGACCCCGGCTCGGGATCGTCGGCCGATTGCTGAAGGAGAAGGACGGCGAGCACGTCTCGATCGACGAGGACGACGTGGTCGAGGGCATCGTCCTGATGCGGAAGTATGAGAAGTCCCTGGTCACGGCGAACCTGGTCGAGCAAAAGCTCAAGGACATTCAATCTTCGGGAATCCTGCCCAAAGGCATGAATATCCGGGTCTTCAACCAGCGGACCGACCTCGTCCACGTCACGACTCACAACGTGCTCCACAACCTGGTCGTGGGGATGGTCCTGGTCGTCGCAATTCTCTTCATCTTCCTGGGACACATTCCCAGCGCCGGGATCGTGGCGATCATGATTCCGCTGGCGCTGTTGTTCTCGGTGACGGTGATCTACGTCCAGGGGAAGTCGGCCAACTTGCTCTCGATCGGCGCGGTCGACTTCGGGATCATCGTCGATAGCTCGGTCATCATCGTCGAGAACATCTTCCGGCACATCACGGCGCACGGCTCGGACCGGAGCCGGCCCATGATCGACCGGATCGCCGAGGCCTCTCACGAGATCGAGCGGGCCTTGTTCTTCTCGACCGCGATCATCGTCTGTGCCTTCATCCCGCTCTTCGCGATGACGGGGGCCGAAGGCGCCCTGTTCGGTCCGATGGCCAACACCTACGCCTTCGCGATCTTCGGTGCCTTGCTCCTGGCGGTCTCGCTGGCCCCGGTCCTCTGCTCGCTCCTGTACAGCAACAGCATGGAGGAGAAGGACACGCTGATCGACAAGCTGATGAAGCAGGGCTACCTCAAGGCCCTTAATAATTACCTCAACCTCCGCTGGATCACCCTGGGCGTGATGGTCGGCCTGCTCGTCTTCACCTTCACGCTCGTCCCGGGGCTGGGCGGCGAGTTCATGCCGCAACTGGAGGAAGGAAATCTCTGGATCCGGGCCCTCTTGCCCCGGACGGTCTCGCTCGAGGCCGCCGAGCGGATGGCTCCCCGGCTCCGCGACGCGATTGCCTCGATCCCCGAGATCAAGAACGTGATGTCGCACGTCGGCCGACCCGACGACGGCACCGACGTGACCAGCTTCTTCAACCTCGAATTCAACGCACCTCTGAAGCCCATGGAGCAGTGGCGGAAGGGGATGACTCGCGAGAAGATCGAGAGAGAGCTGTCGAAGAAGTTCGACAAGTTTCCCGGGGTCAACTTCAACTTCTCGCAGTTGATCCGCGACAACGTCGAGGAGGCTCTTTCGGGAGTCAAGGGAGCGAACTCGGTCAAGCTGTTCGGCAACGATCTGCACACGCTGGAAGACACCGGGCAGCGGATCGTCAACATCCTCGCCAGCGTCAAAGGAATTCAGAACGTCGGGCTTTTCCACATCCTGGGCCAGCCCAACCTGGAGATCAAGATCGACCGCCAGGCCTGCGCCCGGTACGGCGTGAACGTTGCCGACGTCGAGACCGCCATCCAGGTGGCCATCGGCGGCAAGGCGTTCTCGCAGATGGTGGAAGGGGAAAAGCTCTATGACATCGTCCTCCGACTTCCCGTGGCGCTCCGCGACGACCCGACCGTGATCAACCGGATCCCGGTCGACACTCCCGGGGCCGACGGCAAAAACGGGGCTCGAATCCCCCTGGCGCAGCTCGCCAGGATCAGCCCGCACGTCCCGGGCGCCTCGTACATCTATCGCGAGAACAACCAGCGTTACATCCCGATCAAATTCAGCGTCCGGGGCCGCGACCTGGCCTCGGCGATCGAGGAAGCCCAGCAGAAGGTGAACGACCCCAAGACCGGTGCCAGGCTCGGCCAGGGAGCCTTGCAAGGCTACCGGATCGAATGGTCGGGCGAGTTTGCCCAGATGCAGGCGGCCAACGCCCGCCTGATGTGGATCGTGCCGCTGTCGATCGGCCTGATCATGGGCCTGCTCTACACGGCGTTCAACTCTCTGAAGGACGCGCTACTGGTCATGGTCAACGTCCTCGCGGCGACGATGGGCGGGATCTGGGCCCTCCGGATCACCCATACGCCGTTCAGCATCTCGGCGGCGGTCGGGTTCATCTCGATCTTCGGTGTCGCCGTGCAGGACGGGGTGCTCCTGATCTCCTACTTCAACCAGCTCCGCGCCGCCGGGCTGCCAGTCCGCGAGTCGGTCTTGCGAGGAGCGGAGCTTCGAGTTCGCCCGGTGGTCATGACCTCCTTGACCGCGGCGCTCGGCCTGATGCCCGCGGCGTTCGCGAACTCGATCGGCTCGCAGGCACAAAAACCGCTGGCAATCGTCGTGGTCGGCGGGATGCTCGTGACCCTGGTCCTGACTCGTTATCTGATGCCCGTGCTCTACTCGTTCTTCCCGGCTCCCGCCGGACACGGTGAACAGCACGAGGAATTGATCGCCGGCTCGCACTATACCGACGCGATCCTCCGTCAGATCCGCGAGAAAGAATAAACCACCAAGCGGCCTCGGTTCCGACCGCCTGACCCACGCAAGACGCCGCCCCGTTCGGTTTTCCGACGGGACGGCGTCGAACTTTTTGAAAATCATGAAAAGAACGGACGGATTATTCTTCGGTTTGGCACGGAACCGTGGCAAACTTGGGCGTCAATTTCCAGGGATTCGGAGGTCACCGAATGCGACCCATGATCGGTATCGCTTTCTTCTCTCTCCTGACGATTTCAGGATGCGACGCTCTCGTCTCCGGGGCGGGTACGACCCTGATGGGGAATGGGGTCACGACGGAGCAAAAACGGCAGCTCGCCGCGTTCGAAGAGGTCGATATCTCGGAGAGCTTCGAGGCGACCATCACCCTCGGCTCGGCTCCCTCGGTGACGCTGCAAGTCGACGAAAACCTAGTGAATCTGGTCAGGACCAGTGTCAATGGCGGCGTGCTTTCGGTGACTTACGTCGATGGCCCGATCATCGTGACGAACAAGCCTCAAAAAATTGCGATCGTGGTCCCCAGCCTCAGCCGGATTGTCGCCCGGGGCGCGTCGAAGATCACGTCGGGGGTGGTCGAGAAGAAACACTTCACGATCGAGTCGGAGGGAGCGGCGTCGGTCGAGGTCAAGGGACTCGACTGTGACCAGGTCGACGTGAAGGTGAGCGGGGCCGGCCGGGTCTCGATCGAAGGCAAGGGAAAGTCGCTCACGCTCGACGCCTCGGGCGCTTCCCGGCTCAAGGGCCAGGATACCCTGTTCGATTCGGCCCGGGTGTCCATGAGCGGGGCGACCCGGTGCGAGGTGAACGTGACCCGATCGATCGATGGCGAGCTCAGTGGAGCGTCCCTGCTGACCGTGGAGGGTGGACCGACCGACCGATCGATCAAGGTCCTGGGTGCCGCTCGGGTTGCGTACTGACCGAGCAAGGACGGGTGGTTGGCCTCTCCCCGCCCCTGTCGCTCATGACAAAGGGCGGGGTCGATCCGATCGATCGACCCCGCCCTCTGGTTATGTTCCCGGTCGGCTCCGTCCGACCGGTCGATCAGAGCGTGAAGTGGAAGGTCTTGGCGACCATTCGCCAGAGCCACCAGGCCAGCGTGCTGTGCCCGGCGTCGATCTTGGCGAACCCCCGAAGACCCGGCTGGAGCAGGTGTTCGGCATTGTCGAGCGGAATGATGACCTCATAGACCGGCGTGATCGGCTTGAGCTTGCCGGTGGTCTTGTCCTGCTTGGCGGCGATCTCACCTCCGGCGTCGTTGGTGAGCGCGGCCTGGACGTCCTCCTGGTTGCGGCGGGAGGTCTCGGAGACGTAGCTCTTGAAGGTTGTCTCGGAGATCCCGTAAACCTTGAGCCAGGCGGTGGGCGGGTTGTTCGAGTCCCTGGAGTTGATCAGGTCGATGTCGGACTGGTCGAGGATCATGTGGGCTTCGAGCTTGTCGGGATCGCCGACCTCCATGATCGGCTTGCCGGGCTTGAGATACTGGCCGATCGTCGAGCGGTCCGGAGCCCCGATGACCTGGCCATCCCGGGGCGCGACGAGGGTCAGCATGGCGATCTGGTCGCTGATCTTCGAGATCGGCTCTTCGAGCTGAGCCTGCAAGGCCAGGAACTTCTGACTCTGGGCCCGGCTATTGAGGTCGTCGGAGGTCCCGAACCAGATGGCTTTGGTGTAGGAACCCTTCTGCTGTTCCTGCAACTGCTCGAGCTCGAGCTGCTTCTCGGGGTTGGAGAGCGTGGCCAGGATCGTGCCGGCCTTGACCATGTCGCCGTCCTCGACGTTCAAGGTGACGAGTCGGCCGGGAACCGCCGCGTAGATCTCGGCTGGCTTGGCGGGCGAGAGAACCAGGGTCCCCTGGACCCGGAGGGGAGTCGGGATCAGGAGAATACCGGTGACCACCGCGACGGTCACCGCGGCAAAGGTGGCCGCGCGAACTTTTTTCACCTTACGCATCCTTCCCGGTTGACGGATAAACTTGATTCCCTGGTAGAGCGGCATCCCGAGGAGCGGGACGATCGACGCCCCGGCGATCATGTAGCTGATCGACTGAAGCTTGTACGGCCGGAGCCACTGGCTCAGGAAGTAGAGAATGCTGAACGTGACCACCCAGCGATACAGATAGCTGGCGATCGCATAGACCACGAACAGGGTCCGGCGCGACCGGGGCATGTAGCTCTGCACCGGGACTTCGAGGCCGAGCACGTATTCCTGGAACAGGTACGAGAAGAACTGCGTGCTCTTGGTCCGGAGGTTGGGGATCTCCAGGTAGTCCGACATCACGTAGTAGCCGTCGTACCGGAGCAAGGGGTTGGCGTTGAACATGATCGTGTTCACCGAGCAGATGAACATCGTCGCCATGCTCAGGCTGTTCCAGAGCCCCTGTTCGGTGTTCCACCAGACGAACGTGGCGATGCTGGCCAGGAAGCATTCGACGTAGATCCCGGCGGCCGAGATCCAGATTCGCTTCCACTTGCTGGGCAGGAGCCAGCTATCGGTGACGTCGCAATAGAGGGCCGGCGTGAGGACGAGGAAGAGCATCCCCATCTCGTGGACCTCGCCGCCGAACGTCTTGCAACTGAGTCCGTGGCCAAATTCGTGAATGACCTTGACCACGCCCAGGGCTACCCACATGTAGGCGATGGTCTGGAAACGGAAAAACATGTGTTGTTCGGGCAACTTGGAGCGGAACGTCTCGAAATGAGTAGCCACTAAAAAGGCCGCCGCCAACATCAGGCCGACGCTGAGGGCGAAAAACCAGAAGGTGAAAATCCAACCCAGCCAGCGGAGCATGCGCTTCAAGAGCCAATCTGGATCAAAAATAGGTATTTTAATATAGAGGATGTTGGTCAACGTTTGCATCCATTCGCTGCGCCGCCGTTTCTTGCGCTGTTCATAGAGTTGCTTGCCGGCGCGCGGCGACTCATTCTGGGCTAGACCAGCGTTGATGAGCTGCTGGGCGAATGCCTCCACATCTTCCAACTTGAGCCGATCGGGACGATAGCGAGCCTCATATTCTTTCTGGGCTTCCTCAAGCGTGTGTTTGCCATCGAGGAATTGGAGCAGGAAATATTCGTTGTCCTTGAGCCGATAGTAGCGCAGACTGACGGGATCTTTGACGACGTGGTAGGTGCGGCCTTCGTATTTCTGCGCTTCGATGACGAGATCGCGGCGCAAGCGGAGTCGCACTTGCTTGCGTCGTTCTAGTTCCGAAACGGGAGTGGGGGTTTCCATTTTTGCAAATTACTCACGCAGCATTATGTCTTTTCCAGCCCTCAAGGCGAGCACGGGCACCTTTTTATCCTTGCTTGCGCGGGCGGGCCAGCAACGCGGTTACTTTCCCGTGGGCAGTACAACCAAAGTGGCCCTCATGCCAGGGATAAGCCATTCGGGAGCTTCCAATTCGGCCCAGACGCGGACGTCGCGCGTTTGCGTCTCCAGGTAATGTTCCACTAGGGTCAGCCGGGCTTCCAGCCGGCTATCAATTTCTTCTTTGCTTGGCATCGCCCAAACCAAGACCTTGTGGTCCTGTGTGCCGGTGACGGCGAAGGAACTGTCCTCTGGCGCGAAGGCGCCACAAGTGGCTATGTCCTTCATCCACACGAATTGGCGCAGTTCCGAACCACGCATTTGCGTCACCGGCGTGCGCCACAGCTGCAGTCTGCCGGGCGCCGAACCGTTGGTCAGGATGGCCTTGCCGTCCGGCGAGAACAAGGCCATGGTAGTGAAATCCCGTTCTTCGGAAGGATTCTGCAACGTGCCAATCATGTGCCGATTTTCCAACGTCAAAAGGCGCAATTCTTTGCCTTGATCAAAGAGAACGGTTTTACCGTCGGGACTGACGCCGAGGGTCAAGACTTGGCCGCCGCGGCCGTCGAAACGCGGGCCGATGGCGTGGGCCCGATTCACGTCTTCCACGTCCCAGACAATTAGCCGCTTGTCTTTGCCGGCCGACACGAGCCGCTTGGACGAAGCAAATTGGACGGAGGTGACAGGCGCCGAATGGCCGGACAGCGTGCGAATTAACTCGCCCGTCTCCGTCTTCCACAAACGGATGAGGCTGTCGTCGCCGCAAGTGGCGATCACCTCGCCGTCTGGGCGGAAGGCAACGCCGAGGACAGGACGGCGATGACGTTCGGCCATTTCGCGCGGCTTTTGCTCCGGATGGTCCAAATCGAGGAGGCGAACCGTGCCATCAGCGCAGCCGAAACAGGCCAGATTGTATTTGCTGGTCGGGGGCGTGCAGGCCACAGCGCGAACGGCCGAACGCAGCGACCACACTTCCCACAACAGGGCGCCGGTGACCGAATCCCAACCGCGCAGCGTTTCGTCGTCGCTGCCGGAAACAATGACCGGGCGCTTGCCTTTACTGACGGCCACGCAGTTGACCGTGCCCAGGTGGCCGCTGAGCACCAGCCGCGGCGATTCCGGTCGGCTGGCCTCAACGATTGCCGTCATCCCTTCCTTGAGTTTCAGTGCTTCCTGTACTTCCAGGCGACCTTCCACACGCAAACGCTTGGGGTTTTCTATCCGCAAGATCGCTTCATACGGCTTGACTGCATCACCTTGGTGGTTCCTGTAAATGGCCTTGACCACGCCGTCGATGGCGGCGTGGATGGCATGCATTTTCAGGTCGGTCGCTGCGGCGTTGAGAGTACATTGCGCTTCGATGATCTCCGCCTCTGCCACTCTTTCTTCCGCCTGCGATTTCACGAACTGCAATTGCGTCTCCATCAGGGAGTCCAGAGGAATACTGCCCGGCGTCCGCCGATTGGCGTCCTTATAGTTGGTGAGGCGTCGCGCATATTCTTTTTTGGTGTCCGAGGCGGCTTGGCGTTTTCGTTCGACTTCAAGCAGCTTGGCGATTTTCACGCGCACCTCATCAGCCGACTTGGCGGGATTGACCAGGGCCAGCAGCTGCCCACGTTTGACGCGATCGCCGACCTGGAGTTTTCGTACCATCCGTTTTTCCTCGAAGAGAAAGACCTTTTCCGGCTCCAGGGGATCTGTGGCACGTGCCCGTCGATACCAACGGGTAGGGTCGTTGGGGAGTTGAAAATCGTCTTCCTCAACTTTGTTTTTCCCTACGAGAATCGCCAGAAAGCCCAAGCGAGCTTCAGGGAGTTGTTTGTCCGGCGGCACGTTCTCGCCCATCTGCACATCGGTGCCGATGAACAGGATGACGCCTTCTTTCTCACTGGCCACTTCCTGCTTCTCGACAATGACGAGAGGGCAATCAGGGATGACGATGGGTTCGGAGAGAATCTGGGAAGGATTATTGTTGTGATAAACGAAGACCTCGGGTTGCCCGCGTGTACCTGAGGCAGACACTTGCCGTGGGGGCGCGGGCGCGGGTTGGGGACGTTCCACGGGGGTTTTTTTCTTCGCCGCTGACTCAGGAGATGCTGACTCCGGGGATACGGCGGGCGGCGTCGCAGACAGGGAATTGAGGCGTGGAACCAGCATCCACACCGCCGCAACCGCGCTGGCCGATAGCAGAACGGTTACGAAGATCCAGCGAAACATAGTTTGAACCTGCTGGAGCAGCAGCCCTTTCGCTCCTCGCCCACAGCGGCATACTTTGCACCGCGGCGAGTAGGTGACGCAACGCCATCTCAGAAGAAGAAGATGATCTTTTCGTAAATGAACTCCCACACGCCATAGAACAGTGAATAGCCCATACAGTGCTTGCCGCAGCGAATGTGCGCCCGAACCTCGGTGCCGCTGGTCAACGCCTCGCGTGACAGGCGATAAGCCGGATCGATGTCCGGATCATCAATGCTGACATAGGCGATGACTTCCGGCTCGGATTCGTCCTTTTCATCGCGGCTGGGTATGGCCTCGCTAGCGACGCGCTCGCGGTGCAGTTTGCCGCGATACTTCCGTGTGGGATCACTGCGGAGAAGGAAGTTGACATCGAGCGGCTGACCGCCGTTTTGTTCAAAAGCCTTGAGCACTTGGCTGATGTGCTTCTGCGGGATGCGCAACTCAATTTCCCACGGACCGCTTTTAGCGCCTAATTTCAATATTGGATCGGAGGGCTTGGCGGTCCTGCCCAGCCATTCATCGTGGAAATTGCCGGTAAGCACTGTCCATTCCAGACGTTCGACCCGCAGCTTTTCCTCTGGGGTGAAGTCCGGCGCCACCAGGTAATATTCACCGAGCTTAGCAGGATTGGCGTTGTTGTCCCGAATGAAATCGTCGAACTCCTGTTTTTTTTGCCGCTCGATTTCTCTCTTATTGCCTTCATCGGCCCAGGCGTCTTTGGTTTGATCTTTGTTGGCTTGCCCGTTTCCTAGGGTGCGGATAAATTCGTCGCTTTCCCTCTGTTGGCGGGTTCCCTCGATTGCGGCTTGCAGTTCAAGCAATTTTTTGTTGAGTTCCGAGGAGTACAAGACAGCCAGTTCGCTCTTTTCGTGGACGACATCTTGGGGATTGATCTTGAATTCCAGCACTTGTCCGGCGGTCGGGGCGTAGACGACGCGCCGCGCCCACGGCACCAGTTTGCCGGTGGAGTCCATCTCCAATTCATAGGGCACCAGGAAAAGCATAGCGATGAGGAAACTCAACAGTCCGACGGCGATGGCGGAGATAGCCTTGGTTTTGCCGCCGATGCCGTCTTGCACTTTGGCCAATGGCTGCCAGATCC
>Ga0080006_1152006_pt1 | contig 10618 bp, 9 predicted proteins | sample RS3BMetagenome_FD_69209 | JGI IMG/M metagenome (GOLD analysis project Ga0080006, IMG submission 69209) | Ferric oxide microbial mat and aquatic microbial communities from Rainbow Spring, Yellowstone National Park, USA - RS3B (SPADES... ... | reverse complement strand
GTATTGCTGGAAGAGGCCTCCTATATTTAAACTGTATTGCAAAGGTGATAATCAATCCAAGAGCTGCACCTAAAACAACAAACATACTTAGAAGAAAGCTCTGGAAAACAGTATATGCTGAAACCGCTACTATAAGCGGCATTGCCATATCTCCATTGCCAAGAGCGCGCTGGCCGTAAATTGGAATGTATCCTTTTCTATCGAGCATATCAAGCATCTTTGGATACTCTTTAAGCTTCTTTCTATGCTCTTCAAATTTTTTGACTTCGCTCTGTTTAAACTCGCTTTTCGGCAGTGCTTCAACCTCGCCAACAGCTACCAGCAAAGCAAGATTCATATCCATTGCAGCCTGGCCCATCGTAACCATATACTTTGTTATAAAGACCATGATGAAGTCATAAGCGGCTAGAAGAAACATAAGTATCATAACAATATAGAAAGGCAGGCCGACGCCTATAACAACACCTAGACCTATACATGTAATTATTGTTGCTATATTTCTAAAGCCCCTGTATTTTTTATTAACCGCCAGAACAAGGATTGCAGAGAGAATTGAAAGAACAAGCAGTATATAGAGATTGCTTATAAAGAGCCTGAAGATAAAATTGAAGAAGTAGAATGCACCTAGAAGGACTGCAATCGCTTCAAGACCTAGAAGGATTTTGCGCCCGCTCATCTTTTTTATTAAGAGTACAATTATAAATGCCAGAAATGCGATTGTCGCAATGTAATATACAGGTTTGAAAGGGCTCGAGCTCGTCTGGTAAACTTGAAGGGCGCTAAGGCTCGGCCCGTTGTATATTTCTGTTGCAAAGAACAGGCCTAGAAACTGCACTATGAGGAACATAACAAGAATCTTAAGGTCCTGCCTGATGTCTAATGCTTTAATATCCACTGAATCACTCAAAGTCTTATAACAGGGCTCGCATTCTGCATTCCGAGCTTCTTTAGAAGATGTTCTGGATTATCATAATACTCCATAACCGCTTCACTGATTCCCTGCATGCTCCTTATACCAAGCTTGTTGAGCTGCTCCAGTATTCTAGCACGTAGCGCCTCTTCACCGAGTATATCTGTGGGAGGAGCGCCTATGATCTTTGCAAGTGCATCTCTATATGTAACGCTTGGAAGTATCGGGGATGCAGAACCTGTTTTATAATCATATTTATACAAATCAGAAATAAGCGTTTGAGTTCCCTCCATTCCGGAAAGCTCTGAAATTTGTATAACTTTTCTAGAAGGAACGCCCATTTTATAAACCATTGAGACAATCATAAGAACATCTATCACATTAAGCACATCTCTTGGTACATTCATTGGAGAATGCTCGAGCCTTGTTATTATATCCCTTGATGATGATGCGTGTATAGTGCCCATTGAAATCTTTCCTATGTTCATTGCGGTTATCATATCATTTGCTTCTGCACCCCTTACCTCGCCAATTATTATAATATCGGGCCTCATTCTCAGCGCATTCTTTACAAGGTCTATCATATTTAGATTGCTACTTGTTTCAAGGCGCACGGTATTCTCATGCGTGCTTGTATTAAGCTCATATGTCTCTTCTATTGTTACTATCCTCTTATCAGGCCTGAAGAATGAGAAGAGGGAGTTGAGTATTGTTGTCTTTCCTGCTGCTGGAATTCCTCCTATAAGAATATTTGCGGGCTTGACCCTGAAACCATCAGTATAAAGCCAGAGCCTCGCAGCTATTCCATAATCTAATGTATTATTGTTGATAAGGTCTATTATGCTCATGGGTGTGTTTCTGAAATTCCTTATTGTTATATCATATCCAAGCGGTGATTCAACAACATTCGCCCTGCTTCCACTCGGCATATGAATATCCATAATCTCTCCATTCGCACTCCAGTTTGTCATATAGAGCTTTATCTTATCTACAAATCTATTAAGCTCGTCAAGCGAATCAAACTTCTTTGAAAGCTTGCCGAAGCCCTGCTTTGAATCATAAACAAAGATATTCTGGGTGTTATTTATCATTATATCTTCTATATTCTGCATTGTCAGAAAATCAGATATTGGCTGAAGATTATATATATCTGCAACTATTGCATCAAGCTCCTCTTTTGTTATATTTGGGCTTATATCCTTTGCAGCTTTTTCAATAAGATCCCTCCTTTTTTTATCCTCTGTTACATCTACAAACTTACCAACAAGCTGCTTTAGTATGAGCTCTTCTATATTAGAAAGTCTACTATCCATAGTCTCCATAGTTTTTATTTATATAGATAAAAATATAAATATACCTAAAATATTGAGGTATAGTAGATATTAGAGCAAAAAGAATACTAAAATACTAGACTATTAAATTAGAATAAAATTAAATATCAATAAGGTAAGAAAATATAAGATATAATAAAGACATAAAGGAATAATAATAAATATAAAATAAATATAAAAGAATAAATAAAAATTAGAATTCTGCATTAATCATGCTGCTGGTGCCACAGCATCAACTATAAAGTTTACATTATATGGAATAAGTGATGAATAACTTTCACCTGTGCCGAAAAAGAGAATTGGTATGCCGGTTTCATAAGCTATGGAAAGTGCATTGCCGCCCTTTGCATCGCAATCAAGCTTTGTTAGAATTATACCATCAATCTTTATAAATTTATTAAACTCAGATATCTGCTCAGCAAGCGCATTTCCCGCTGTGCTCTCGCCAACAAATATTGTTAAATCGGGCTTTGATATCCTCACTATTTTCTGCATTTCATTTATAAGATTTTTGTTTGTATCCTGCCTTCCCGCACTGTCAATAAGCACAACCTGTATATTATGGCTTTTTGCATATGCTATTGCATCGAATGCAACGCTTGCAGGATCGGCACCATAAGTGCTTTTTATAACAGGTATACCAACCTTTTCAGCATGATATACACTCTGCTCTATTGCCGCTGCTCTGAAGGTATCGCTTGCAGAAAGGCATGAGCTTATATTATTGTTTTTGAATAAGTATGCGATCTTCGCTATTGTCGTTGTTTTACCAGTTCCATTAGGCCCTAAGAATAATATTTTTACCGGTGTTGCATTTTCGGAAATTCTATTTTTCACAAACTGTATAATATCAACACCAGTATCACTTCTTTTCAAGATATCAAACAATGATTTACGTATTACCCCTATAAGTTCTTTTTTAAGGTTCCTGGAATCAAATTTTGTCGATAAAATATTTGCTTTCATTTCCTCGATGAATTCATCTGTCGTATCAAATGAAACATCGGATTTAAGAAGAAGCAGCTTTATATCTTCGAGAAATTCATCAACCTCATTCTCATTGAGTGATATATTTTTTATCAACACACTCCTTAGCTTTGTTGATAATGACAATTTCATCTTTATTTCTTTATCATTATCCGCTTTCTTCTGCTCTTCATGCATATTTTTAGTTGCAGATTTATCTTCAATATTTTCTTTAGCGGTTTCCTTATGCAAATCTGCTTCTGAACTTTTATTATCTTTATTAATCTCTATTTTTTCTTCTTTTTCTTTTACGTTTTGAATAATTTCTTCATCTTTTACCTCTTTATTTATTTCTTTATTATCTTCTTTGTTTTCATCTTCTTCATTCTCTTTATTTATTGATTCATTTTCTTTATCTTTTTCTATTTCTTCTTCTTTCAGCTCTTCCCTTTCCTCTTTTTTTGTAAATATATTTACAGCATCTGAAAGTTTCTTTCTTAAAGCATCAAACATTAAAAAACCTTCAATTTATTTGAGTTAATTTATTTGAGCTATTTATTGATTGCCAAGAATATTCAAATTATATGTTATTTCTGTAAGCGCTTTCTCAATATCCCTCTTATTCTTTTGAAGCTTTTCGATCTCAGAGCTTTCCTTTGTTATATATTTGCTTGTAATCCTTTTTGCATTCTCTATATCCTCTTCAATCAAAAATCCCGCGCCAACACTCATAAGAATTTTTTTATTGTCCTTCATCTGTGTTGTTGCAAAACCAATCTCGCCAATCGGAAGTATAAGCTCGCTATTGCCTATTAAATCAATATTCTCAAATACATCCTGCATCATATAGAAGCTATTCAAAGTATTCAGTCTTTCATTAAGTAGCTTATTGACTTCATTATACTGCTCTACATATACCTGATGCAGATAATTAAGCTCACTAAGCGCATTTTCATTTGATCTATCTCCTGGATTTGATTTATTTTCCATAAAACCACAATATTTTTATTTTTGCAACCTGCAAATCTAAATTTCAATTATTAATATAATAATATAATCAAAATACTATTAATAATATAATATTCAATACTTTAATCTTACTCTAATACTAAATTAATTTTATTTTGCTGGAGTAACCTCCTTTATATTTATAGCTCCTTTAAGCAATCCGTTCTTTGAGCCTAGCTTTGTAATAGCTAATTCTCTTGCATGCTTATCGCTCTTTGCTTCAACCTCCAACTCAAACTTCTGCTGTTCTTTTCCAAATGTGCCTTTTACTAGATACCTCATAATCTCACCTTGATTAGCTATAAACTATTAATATAATAATAAATATCAACCAATTAAATAAAAATTAATATAATACAAAATTAAATAAAAATTAAATATAAAATTTAAATTAATCGAGATTGAGCGATTGTGTTATCCTCGCGAGTTCGAAACCTGTTGTATCCTCTCCTATAAGAGCACCTTTTGAATTTGCAACAACAGACAAGCCTATTGCGAGCGATCCAACGTTTGCAGTTGTTCTTGTAGAGTTCAAGCCTACAAATTTGTTTATTTTTGCCATCTGCTCGTCTGTTGCATTATTATTTATAAGAAGCCCCTTATTTGTTAAAATATTGTTGGCTCCGACAGTTTTAAATTCACCTATCTGCATGCTCAATACCTCAACTCCAAGAACATCCCTTATCTGCTTTACCGCTTCACTGCTGTATTCTGGATTTACTATTGCAAATTTGTCATTTGCAAGTATATCATTGCCTAGAGCATTCAAATTACTTTTTAGTATCTCAACATTTATACCTAAATTTAATTCCTTTATTTTATTAACATCATTTTCATCAAACAGATTTGAAAGAAGAATTCCATTTTTATTCGCTTTTATCAATATACCAAGCAGTGATATATCATACAAATCAAGTGCTATAGTTTTAGTGTGAAGTGTATTTTCTATTAATTTTATGCTTTCGCTATCCATGCTACTGCTGACAAATGAATATTCTTCAGTTGATGATACAAATGCGCCAACAAATGTGCTTCCATTTATTCTGCATCTTGTTATAGTCATTTTAAACCCTCTAAAACTATTTGAAAATATTTTATATATTATATTATTTATATTTTATATGTTTATTTTTATTTTATTCTTCTTAATTATATTTTCTTAATATATAAATAAATATCATAATAAATTTCTTAATTAGCGTTATATTTATTCATATTATTATATATTATTTTAATTATATATAAAATAACTAAAAATAATTATATGAAATAAATATAAAAAAGTAGAGGTAGGTCTTAGAAATAAAATTATATAATAAAAACTTTATCTTTCATAAGACCAGTGGCCACCTCTTGAATTAGATGAATGATGTTTATCTAGATTTCTTTTATCGCCATAATGTCTTTCATTTCTGAAGCTTCCTCTTTTATTAAATTTATTAAAGTTTGGATTAGGATATCTTGCCCTGTCATTATATAGATTGAGTTTTATATTTTTGAATTTTTCTAGGTTTAAATTTATCGGATTCATCTCAATCCTTGCACCATATGCAATCTCCCTTATCATATTTTTCTGTGAATTTGTAATAAGTGTCAAGGCCCTTCCATTTTTACCCATTCTTGCTGATCTTCCAACCCTGTGTATATACACATTTGTTGTATCTGGAACATCAAAATTAATTATATCAGATATATTTAAAACATCAAGTCCTCTTGACGCAATATTTGTTGCTATAAGAATCTGTGCATTTCCTTTAAATATACTTAGCGAGTGCTCACGTTTGGCCTGAGTCAAGCCTCCATGCAGCAGTATAGCATTAACATTTTGAGACTTGAGAAAATTATAGATTGAATCTGCAGTGCTCTTCATATTCGCAAATACTATAGCTTTGCTCGGTTTATATTCATCTATATATGCTAAAAGTGCAAGATATTTTGATTTATTATCAGGTACAACCGCAAATGAGTGTATAATATTATTGACTATAATATTCTCCTCTTCGCCAATAATTAGAATTTCCCTATCTGGCTTCATATATCTTCTTGCAATATCTGTGATCTCTTTTGGCATGGTAGCTGAGAATAACATTGTCTGCCTTTCACGCGGTGTTCTTGATATTATCTCGCTTATATCATCAATAAAGCCCATATCAAGCATTATATCAGCTTCATCAAGCACAAGAAATCTTATATCTTCAAGATTTAGTATACGCCTTTCAATAAGATCTAAAATCCTTCCAGGAGTGCCCACAATAATGTTTGCACCATTTCTTATTGAATATGCTTGGTTGTTCATCGATGCACCGCCGTATACTGTTGCAACCTTTATACCTTTTATGCTCATCTTAGTTGCGACTTCTGAAACCTGCAGAGCGAGCTCTCTTGTTGGGACCATTATAATTGCAACAATTCCGTCTGCATGTTCTATCTGGTTTATTATAGGTATTAAAAATGCGCCTGTTTTACCAGTGCCCGTCTTTGCCCTGACTATTACATCCTTACCCTCCATAATAGGTGGTATAGCTCTTTCCTGAACTTCCGTAGGATTTGAGAAGTTTATTTTGTTAAGAGCAGATATTAGTTCATGTTTTACTCCTACTTCTGCGAATGTTTTCACTTGATTACCTTTTATTTTTATTATTTTAATATTATAAATAATATTAACATTAGATTAATTAGATTAGTTAAATTAATTAGTTAAATTAAATTTAAGATTAAATTAAAGCTTATGTTAACTTATTTAGCTATTTTACATCTATCTCTTAGACATTATGATTATTATATCTTTTGATTATGGTTCTTGATTCCTCTTTATTAATTTATTATAATTTTTATGTGTGTTTTATGGTTGTTTATAAAATATAGAAAATTAAAAACATATAAATAAATTTGTCTCAATAAATAAATAATGAACAGTCAGAAAAACAAGAAAATTACACCTAATACGCTTTCTATTTATAATTTTCCTACTCTATACCTTTTCATAAACTCAATTCTATATAAAAACTTTTATTATGTTACTAAAGTTAAAATATAATTTTTTAAGCAGTCTATTTTTCAAATTTTTGCAAATCTGGCCTTAAAACTCCAAAGTCACTAAAATTATATCTCCCTTTTCTTCTAGTGCTGTAATTTTAAAACTTATTTCATGCTCTTCATCTAACAATTTAATAGCGTCTTGTATATTTTTACAGTTAGTTTTATTTATTCCATGTACATATAATTTTTTAATCCCATATTTTAAGTTGTGTAGGATTCTGTTTTTGATTAAAGTTTTAACTTCATCAGTAGCCATAAGGTGATTTATAAAAATAGCTAAAGGAAAATCTCTGATTAATTTATCAAAAGTACTTTTGAATTCATCTATACCGCCATCTTTTTTAGAAAGATCTTCATATAATGGTATAAAAATACTATGAAAATATCCTGCTGTATAAAGATTACATATTATATTTCCTCCCTGTCCAAATCGCCTTATTATCTGCTGTTTGTATTTTCCTATTTCCTTCCTTCTATCTGCTTTAGATAAATAGTCTATATATATACTATCCTCCAAAGCCTGGTAATCTTCAACTGTCAAAACTGGCTTTAATTTCTCTATTTGTTTAAACTCATTAATTTTAGATATTTCTTGAACTGTAGCAAAAGTGTCTTTCTCCATTACAAGATAGTCATCATCTGATTCTCTCATACTTTTAATAGCTTCTAAAAGTTCTTTAATTTCTTCTTTTGAGAATTTATTAGGATCTAATATAATATATTTGTTTTCGATGATATCATATTTTTTATCTCCGCTTAAAATATTAAAATTTATCACTATATTGTCAGACAACTTTAATCCTAATCTGGTAAATAAGCTCTTAAAAAAAGAATTGACTGCCAAATGATCACTTACTTCTTTTTCGCAAATTCTATTAAAGAAGTAATATCATTCTTAATAAAAATTTCAGAACCGTGTTTTATTCCAGCAAATTCTTTAGCTGCAACTGTCTCCCCATTAGTAGTTAATACAGCGGTTCCACCATCTCTTTCTACTATGATACCATTCTTTATCTTTTTCCCAAAAGCATCAAGGATTAAATTCCTAAACTTCTTATCAAAAATTATTATTGTACCCATTCACTCACTCCTGTATCTCACACCTATATCTTATAATAATATATTAAACATAATTACTTATTAACCTTTTGGTTTTTTAGATTTGTGGATCTATAACAAACTATATATTCTATTACTCTCTAAAAGTATCAAAACCTCAAAGCTTTTAAACGCATGTATTATTCTGCTTTATCTTCTTCCAATTTCGGAAAAGGTTATGCTATAATTTCCGCTAAACATATTTTTATATTTTTATTTTCTGTTCCAATATGAGCCCTCAATATAACTTCTTTTCTTTGTATTGGTTAATTTCTTCTCTAATTCCTTTATGCTATACCTAAGCCTGGTTTCTACTGACATTAAAATCCTTATTTATTAAGTCAGACTCGTCTTCACACAGCTTAGCTCACTTATAATAAAAGCTTAAAAATAATAAATAAAAATATAAATAATTTTAAAATGTAGATCTAATTCCTTCAATACATTTCTTCGAGCTTCTTTATTCTATCTTCTATTGGAGGATGTGTTGAAAAAAGGTTCATTAAGGATTTCTTGTTAAATGGATTTGCAAAATACAAATTTGAAGTTATTTCATTTACGTTTTTAACACCAGGTGCATTTGGGTTCTGCTCATAAGCCTGTATTTTTTTCAATGCACTGGCAAGATATCTTGGAGCCCTTGTTATCCTCGCACCATTTGCATCTGCCATGTACTCTCTCTTCCTTGAAATTGCAAGCCTTATCAATCCAGCAAATATGGGCGCTAGCACTCCAACTATTATTGCAAGTAGTAAAATGACACCTATATCATTATTCCTTCTACCATTTCCTCCCCAAAATCCGTAGAAAAGAATATTCCTAAATACTGCAGCTATTAAACCGATAATACCTGCAAAAACAACAGCAACAAGCATAAACTGGATATCATTATTATATATATGCGACATTTCGTGTGATATAACACCGGTAAGCTCTTCCCTATTCATCATCTGGAGCAGGCCTGTTGTAACTGCAATAGATGCATGTTTTTTATTTCTGCCAGTGGCAAAAGCGTTTGGATTTGGATCATTGATAACATAGACTTTTGGCGCTGGATTTATCATTGCAGCGGTAGCAAGCTCATCGACAATATCATAAAGATCTCTATACTGGGTTTTATCAGCTTCATAAGCTCTGGATATTTTTAAAACAAGCTTGTCACCGGTTGCATATACAAAGATAGCATAAAGCAGTATCAGCACTAATCCAACTATCAAACCTATTAATCCTCCACCAAAAAAGAGTACAAATATATATACTATACCCGCAAAGAAAATTCCAAAAATCAACATCAAAAGTATTGACTTGATTTTATTTTTATTGATTTCATCAAAAAAGCTCGCCATAAAAAAACCTTTATAATATTTTATAATATTTATATATTTTAAACAAACAAGATATTTAATTATTGATTGTAAGTATGTGTTTCTATATTTTATATTTAAAATATTTAAATTTTATTTTAATATTGTAGATAAGTATATGTTGCATTAGCAGAAATATAAAATATAAAAATCAAGTATTTATTAAGTATTTATTTTACTTTTTGGTTTTCATTTAGATTGTTTGGTCTTTGGTTTTGTATTATCTTTAGTATTTTGATCGTTCTTCTTTAAGTTTTTATTGCTCTGATTACTCTGCATGTTATTATTATTGCTATTATTACTGTTATTGCTATTACTATTTATATTATTGTTATTATTAACATCTTTAAAATTAACATCAACATCCTTTTTCTCCTCTTCTGTTGTTTTGAAGAAGTCCGCTTTTTGAAATTTAAAGAGTTGTGCAAATATGTTTGTTGGAAACATCTGCAGTGCATTATTATAATCAAGCACATAGTCATTATATGAGGTTCTAACAAATGCGATCGTATCCTCAGTTACCTCAATTTCATGCTGAAGCTCTTGAAACTCCTTTCCAGCTTTTAAATCAGGATACTTTTCTGCAACCGCAAATAGTGTTTTGAGAGTCTGGCTTAGCTGGTTGTTCGCGCTCGCCTTATCTTGAACCGAACCCGCTACTATCGAGCTCCTGAGCGTGGTTATATCTTTAAGAAGATTCTTCTCGTATGTCATGTAGCCTTTTACCGTATCTACAAGCTTCGGTATGAGGTCGTATCTGCGCTTGAGCTGGACGTCTATCTGAGCCCACGCATTAGCCACCCTGTTCCTTCTGCTTACCAATGTATTAAAGCTTAATATAACCACAAGCGCAACAATAACTACGAGCAGAAGAGCGATTAGGCTGATGTCAAAAAGAATGC
>Ga0080006_1136629_pt1 | contig 10622 bp, 12 predicted proteins | sample RS3BMetagenome_FD_69209 | JGI IMG/M metagenome (GOLD analysis project Ga0080006, IMG submission 69209) | Ferric oxide microbial mat and aquatic microbial communities from Rainbow Spring, Yellowstone National Park, USA - RS3B (SPADES... ... | reverse complement strand
GGGGTGGAACGGAAGCGGGGGGAATGGCCCGCCGAGGGCGACGATGTTCGAAAACTTCTCGGGATCCTTGTATACCTCGGTGGCTTCGTCGTACCCCGTGACGGCGACGACGCCGTGGTGCGGTAGCCGCAGCACCGGGTTTTGGCTGCGCAGGTAGTCGAAGTAAGGGTGCGGGTCGGGCACGAGCGACGGATCGGTGAAGAAGTCGATCGTTTCGTAGTCGCTCATGTCGTGCGTGCCTCCAGAAGCCGGAGTTGGCGGCGTGGCGGTTCGGTGGTGAGACGTCCCCGCCATCCGATTAGCGGTACGTCAAGTGCTGAGCATCTGCTTAGCAGAGCCCTATTGTCAGGGTCAAGATCACCACGGCCAGGAGATAGCATCTGGGATGGGCGACGCTGGGAAGCCGGGGAACGCGTCGAGATACGGAGTGAATGCATGCCATCTGCTTCCGTGGCCCGAAGGATCGGGGCGCCGGACGCGAAGAATCGCGGGCTGCTGCTGGATGCGGCCGAACAGCTCATGGTCGAAGAGGGCTACGCCGCGGTAACGTCTCGTCGGCTCGCCAACAAGGCGGGATTGAAACCTCAGTTGGTGCACTACTACTTCCGCACCATGGACGAGTTGTTCCTGGAGGTCTTCCGCCGCCGCGCCGAAGAAGGGCTGCAGGTGCAGGCGCAAACGCTGCAATCGTCCCAGCCGTTGTGGGCCCTGTGGAGATTCGGCACCGATCCGGCCTTCACCCGCATTTCGATGGAGTTCATGGCGCTGGCGAACCATCGCAAGGAGATGCGAGCCGAAATCGCCTACTATGCGGAACGATTTCGCGAGGAACAACGCCAAGCCGTGACCGCCGCGCTGAAGCGTTACGGGGAAGACGGGGGCGACGTGCCGCCAGTGGTCTGGACGGTGCTCATGACCAGCCTGTCGCGGTTTTTGGTGCTCGAGCAGGCGATCGGCGTGTCCGGCGGTCACGCCGAAACCATCACACTGGTGGAAAGCCATCTGCGCCGCCTGGAAGGCGAGCCCCAGCCGGTCACCGGCATGCCGCCGGCCTGGGTGGTTCACCAGGTGCGCAACGAGCAGAGTGCGCCCTTGGATCCGATCTTGGACACCACGACCTTGCCGTCGACGGAGAGGTCGCACTGAATGCCGCCGGGTGCCAGCGGTTCCCGTCCGGTGGTGGCGGTGACCATCGCCCACTGATCCGGGTTTAACAGGTTCACCGGCTGAACCCACGGCTTGCCGGGGGCGACATCGGCGTGGACCTGCGGGGTGAAGGTGTACGGATTGTGGCTGTAGTCCGAGAAGAGCGTCGGGTCCTGGTCTTGGTAGAAGATGTCGACGTAGGCCGGGCTTTGGGCGGAAACGATGTACACCACCTGATGCCAGACCGGGTCGGCCTGCGCTTGCGCGGTGCTCGCCAACACACTCGTCCCTGCCATCAACGCCGCTGAGCCAGAGGCCAACAGTCTTTTTGTCGTGTTCATGACGCTCCTTCGGCTGCCGGGCGCGGACTGGCGGTGCGGTTCATCACCCGCTCTGCGGCCCGCCAGTGGGCGTCGGCAACCCACAGCCGTGCAAAGGATGTTATCGCCTCGTCCGGCGAAACTCCGCCGATTACGCGTTTTACCTCGGCCGCGGGATGGCGCGCCAGTGTCCGGGCGATCGCTCGCCACCCCTCGTCGAACGAGGCGCGCGGAATGACCTTGTCCACCAGGCCAATACGCTCGGCCTCGGCGGCATCCAGGGGGATTCCGGTGCCGGCCAGCAACAGCGCTTTGCTCTTGCCGACGATCGCGGCCAGTCGTTCGGCACCGCCCCAGGCCGGCATGATCTCCAGGGTCACCTGATTGAAGGCGATTTTGACGTCGTCGGCGGCAATGCGGATGTCGGCGGCGACCGCGACCTCGGCGCCGCCGCCCAGGGCGTGGCCGTTCAGCGCTGCAATCACGGGGGCGGGGAAGCTCGCGAGCTGATCGCAGATCGACCGCATCCGTTTTGCCATCGCCGCGGCGTCCTCTTCGGTCCGCAGTGCGCCGAGTTCCTTGAGGTCGCCGCCCGAGACAAAAGCCCGGTCGCCCGCGCCCGTGATGACAAGGGTCCGGGCGCCCGCCGCGGCATCGAGTGCCTCCTCCAGTTGGCCCATGGTGTCGAGCGAGATGGCGTTGCGCGCCTGCGGACGGTCGATCGTCAGCACCGCCAGCCCGTCGGACTCGTGGTCGAACTCCAGGTCCACCATGCGTCGTCGCTCCATTAATGAGAACAGCCGAGAACAGCCGAGAACAGCCGAGAAAGCCGACATTGGCATTCTCTTTGCAGGAGAATAACATCATCGCAGCAGGCCGAGAGCTTGCGTGCTCAAGGACCCGTGCCTAAGGAGTGAGGTCACCTCATGCACACGCGCATCGGCCTTTCGGTTATCCCGGTGGTCGCAATGACGTTCGGCGTTGTCGGCCTCGCCGCCTGCAGCCCAAAGCCGCAAATCCCGCTCTCCAGCACGGCATCGGTGACCGTCAACGGAAACGACGCGAGGATCAACGTCGTCAAGTGCTACCAGCAGGAGTGGTACCGGACGATCGAGATCGGCGGCGACTTCGCGGGTGCGAAGGTCGTCATCGACGGACGCGCGGAGCGGCTGACCGCCGAGTCGGTCCGCATCCAGAACCTGGGTGGCTTTACCGGCCTGTACTCGAAAGACGACGGCGGTCAGGCCAACATGAGCCTCAGCGGCGACAAATTCATGATCACGGGCACCGCCAACGGCTACAACTCCGACAAACCGAACGAACCGGCGTCTGCCACGTTCAAGATCATCGCCAGCTGCTGACAACCGCGCCCGCCGGGCTGTCGAGTGGATGCCCGTTGCGGTGTGGCAGTCGAGAGAATAGTATTCTCGTAAATCAAGAAGGAGGATTTCATGGGGCAGCTGTCGCATCGGGAGGACGTCCCGTTCCCGATCTTTGACGCGGACAATCATCTCTATGAGCCGCCGGAAGCGCTGACCAAGTTCCTGCCCAAGGAGTACAAGGACTACGTCCAGTACGTGCAGGTCAACGGGCGCACCAAGATCGCGCTACGCGGGGTGATCAGCAATTACATTCCCAACCCGACCTTCGAAGTCGTCGCCCGGCCGGGTGCCTGGGAGGAGTACTTCAAGTACGGCAATCCGGAGGGCAAGACCAAGCGCGAGCTGTTCGGTGAGCCGATGCGGGCGATCCCGGCGTTCTTCGAGCCCGGCCCGCGCCTGGAGAAGATGAACGAGCTGGGGCTCGACCGCACCCTGATGTTCCCGACGCTGGCCAGCCTGATCGAGGAGCGGCTGCGCGACGACCCGGTCGCCATCCACGTTCTGATCCATGCGCTGAACCAGTGGCTCAACGAGGTCTGGGGCTTCAACTACCAGAACCGGATCTTCACCACTCCGGTGATCACCCTGCCGATCGTGGATAAGGCGATCGAGGAGCTGGAATGGGTGGTCAAGCGCGGCGCACGCGCTATCTTGGTCCGCCCGGCGCCCGTTCCCGGTTTCCGCGGTCCGCGGTCGTTCGCGCTGCCCGAGTTCGACCCGTTCTGGGAGCGGGTCGCCGAGTACGACCTGCTGGTCGGCATGCACTCCAGCGACAGCGGCTATTCCCGGTACACCTCCGAATGGGACGGTGCCGACCAGGAGATGCTGCCGTTCCAGACCAATGCGATGGGCATCCTCAACGAGTGGCGGCCGATCCAGGACTCGGTGGGCTCGTGGGTCATCCACGGTGCGCTCTACCGCCACCCGAAGCTGAGGGTGGCCATCGTCGAGGCCGGGTCGAAGTGGATGCTCCCGCTGCTGGACGGCTTGGCCGAGGTGTTCCGGAAGGCCCCGGAAGTTTTCCCGAGCGACCCGGTCGAGATGGTCAAGAACCGGATCTACGTCAGCCCGTTCTTCGAGGACGGGATCGACGATCTGGTCAACCTCGTCGGTGTGGACCAGGTGTTGTACGGCTCGGACTGGCCGCATCCGGAAGGGCTGGCAGAGCCGACCTACTACGTCAACGCGCTCTCGCAGCTGAGCGTCGATGACCAGGCGAAGATCATGGGCGGCAACCTCGGTCGTCTCGTATCGGTGTGAGGCCGGCCGCGACGACGTGGCAGACCATCCCCGAGATGGTCGTGAGTGCAGCAGATCGGTTCGGTGACGCGGAAGCCGTTGTCGACGGTCCGCTGCGTTTCACGTTTGCCCAGGTTGTCGACCGGATACGCTGCGCTGTAGGCTCATTTGCCGGCCTGGGAATCGAGAAGGGCGATCGAGTCGCCATCTGGGCGCCCAACTCGGCGGAGTGGATCATCGCCGCATTCGGGCTGCTCACCGCCTGCGCCGCGCCCGCGGGAATACCGGTCATCGATCTGAAATCCGGCTTCCTCTCCAGCGGTTCACCTTTCGAGCGGGCGGTGAGCGGAGACGGCACCTCGGACATCATCTTCACCTCGGGCACGACCGGCCGCCCCAAGGGCGCGATGATGAACCACCTCCAGACGCTGAGAATGTACGAGGAGTGGGCGACGCTGGCGGGCCTGCGTGAAGGCGGCCGCTACTTACAGATCAACCCGTATTTCCACACGTTCGGGTTGAAAGCGGGACTCATCGCGTCCTTCCTGCGCGACGCGACGATGCTGCCGGTGGCGGTCTTCGATGTCGACACCGTGGTGGACCTCATTGAGCGCGAACGCATCACGATGTTGCCCGGGCCGCCCACGCTGTACTACTCGTTGCTGACCGTGGCCGATAAGTCCAAGCTTGTGACGCTGCGGGCGAGCGTGACCGGTGCCGCCGACATCCCGGTCGAACTGGTCCGGAGTATTCATGACGAACTGCCGTTCCAGACCTTGATGACCGGTTACGGGCTCACCGAGGCGGGTAACGTCACCTTGTCCCGGCCCGGCGACTCCTTCGAGGATGTGGCCACCATCCGCAGGTCTGCCGTGCGAGGGGGTCGAGGTACGCATCGCCGACGACGGCGAGGTGCTGGTCCGTGGCTATGGCGTGATGCAGGGCTACCCGGACGATCCGGTCGCCACGGCCGAGGCGATCGACGCCGACGGCTGGCTGCACACCGGAGATCTGGGCTACGTCGATGACGGGTCCGATGGTGGTGACCCGCGGCGCCCAGCCTCGCTGGGCTCGCGGTCACCACGAAGCCGGCTGCGCATCATCGGACGCAAGAAGGACATGTTCATCGTCGGCGGATTCAACGCGTATCCGGCCGAGATCGAGGGCCTCCTGATGAGCCACCCGGCCGTCGCGCAGGCGGCGGTCATCGGTGTTCCCGACGAGCGGCTCGGACAGGTCGGCAAGGCGTTCGTGGTCCGCAAAGACCCCAAAGACACCGTCAGCGCAGAAGACGTGATCGGCTGGTGCCGTGAGCGGATGGCGGGGTTCAAGGTGCCCCGGACGGTCGAGTTCCTGGACTCGCTGCCGCTGAACGCGACCGGCAAGGTGATCAAAGACCTCTTGCGGTAGCGCTGTGGCAGGAAGTGGGCCTTACCATATGCTCGATAAGAGAACGGCATTATCGCTGTTGGAAAACCGTTTCTGGCCCGCTCTGGCCGCGGTTTCGGCAGAGCTGGCGACAGACAGTGGTAATCTTGCTCTCCTGGTCGTCGCGACATGACCGGGGGAAGAAAATCGGCGCAGGCGCTCGCACGCTGACGCGTACGCTGAGCGTGTGAGTCCCACCATGGGCTGCCGGCGAGTTGCTGGGTCCTGGCCGTCGCGGCCAGACGGGCAGGCGGTAGAGGAGTTTGGCATTGAGTCACGAGCACTCTGGTTTTCGGGTTGGTGAGCGGTAAGTGGTGGCGCCCGCCGAGATTCCGCTGACACGAAATCGATTCCGGTGAACGACGACGAACTGCCCACAACCGCCGCCGACATGCGGGCGCTGGCCGAACAGGCCGAGGCGGAGGCGGCGGAAGCGGAGGCCCTTGCCGCCGCCGCGCGCGCCCGCGCCCGCGCCGTTCAATTGCGCCGCCAAGCCGAGTTGGTCGAATCCCAACAGAACGAAACTGCGGCAGAGGATGCCGCAGCGGAGACGTCAACAGACTCCGCCGCAGCGGAGGACGACGCGCCGGTCTCGGTGGACTTCGAAGGAGATGGCGCCGGCGAGATCGAGTCGATGGGCACCGAGGCCGCTGCCGATAGCCTGCTGGCCCCGGCGGCGCCGCGACGACGGTGGGCCCGCCTGAGTCGTCCCAAATGGCCGACGGTCGCCGCATCCCTGGCCATCGTCGTTATTCTCGGCGCGCTCGCCGGCAGCGGCTACATGGTCAAGGAGCACCGCGACGCGGTTCGGCAGCGCGAAAGGGCGGCTGAGTTCGCCGCCGCGGCACGCCAGGGCGTCGTGACATTGACCTCGCTGGACTTCAACGACGCCAAGCAGGGCGTTCAGCGAATCCTGGAGAACTCCACCGGCTCGTTCAAGGACGATTTCATCAAGATGGCCGACGATTTCACCAAGGTGGTGGAACAGTCGAAGGTGATATCGCAGGGCAGCGTTCAGGAAACCGCCGTGGACCGCGGCACGATGACGGACAATTCGGCGGTGGTGCTGGTTGCCTCCACATCCGAGGTCACCAATGCGGCCGGCGCCAAGCAGGATCCACGTAACTACCGGCTCATCGTGACCGTCGCCCGTGACGGCGGTCAGCTGAAGATAGCGAAAGTCGAGTTTGTCCCGTGACCCCAGATGAAGCATCGGTCGACGAGGCAACGGAAGCCGACGAGGTGACGGAAGCCGAAGAGACGACGGAAGCCGAAGAGACACAGGAAGCCGAGAAGCTTGCGGAGGTCGACTCGGCCGAGGGCATCGACGACCACGGCAAGACCGGTTGGCTGGCGCGAATCGCGGGGCGGGCGAAAAAGCGGTCCGCGGGCAGAATCCTGACCGCCGTACTGGCGTTACTGATGGCCGCTTCGCTGGCCTTGCTGGGCGCACTGTTCTGGTTTCAATACCGCCCGGATCGTGCGACCGATGCGGCCGCCGCAAAGTCGGCGATCTCGGCCGCCAGCGAGGGCACCGTTGCGGTGTTGTCGTATTCCCCGGATACGCTGGAGCAAGACTTCTCGTCGGCAAAGTCTCACTTGACCGGCGATTTCTTGAACTACTACAACCAGTTCACGCAAGCGATCGTCGCTCCGGCCGCCAAACAGAAGTCGGTCAAGACAAGTGCGGTGGTACTGCGCGCCGCCGTGTCGGATTTGCGCCCCGACTCGGCCACCGTGTTGTTGTTCGTCAACCAAACCACGCAGAGCAAGGATCGGCCCGAACCCACCTTCACCAACAGCAGCGTTTCGGTCAAGCTGACGAAAGCCCACGGCAAGTGGCTGATTTCGTCGTTCAGCCCAGTGTAGGACGGTTGCGTGACTGACGGCGATCTTCACTCGATGGTCATCGCGTCCGATTATCGCGTCCCGGACCCCACCCGAGTGTGGCCGCTGCTCGAGCGCAACAAACCGGCCCTGGCCGACATCGGAGCCCACCACGTCATGGTCTACACGTCGACGCACGATTACGGCCGCGTACTGGTGATGATCGGCGTCCGCAGCCGCGAGCCCATCGTCGAATTGCTGCGGTCCCGCGTCTTTTTCGACTGGTTCGACGCCGCCGGTGTCGAGGACATTCCCGCCGTGTTTGCCGGTGAGATCATCGACCGGTTTATTGCGGAGCCTTCAAAGACCCATTCGACACCCGGGGCACCTGGGGTCGTGGTGGCCGCGATCGGCTCCGTCCACGACGTATCCACCCTGATAGGGGGAATCGGCTCGGCGATGGACAGGTTCGCCGCGGCCGGGATTCGAAAGACCTGGGTGTTCCGGGCTTTCGACGATGAACATGAGGTGTTGATCCTGCAGGAGTTCCCGGACGAGGAGGGTGCGCGCACGTGGATCGAGCATCCCGATGCCGCCGAGTGGGTGTCGGGGGTGGGAATCGGCGCCTACCCGCCGGTGTTCATCGGCCGGATCGTCGACATGATGCGCATCGAGGCGGACTGAGCGGATCGCCTGGTGTTCGTGTGCCTGTGTAACGGAATTACCAGCCATGCCGTGGCCGCGGCCGTCGCGGCCGGGGCATCGACGACGAAGGACATCGCGCAAGCGTGCGGAGCGGGTGCCGATTGCGGACGGTGCCGGCGGACCATCCAGGCGATACTTCGGTCGAAGATCCCGCAACGGACGGGGACCGGCTGCATCAGCGGCGTCGAGCCCCCTCCGGGGACATGGGACCGACGAGTTCGCTGAGCAGGTCCGGGATCTCCAGCCGCGGCAAGACCACCTCGACCAATATCAAACGATCCTGATGCTCCGCGGCCGCGGTGAGCGCGTCGTCGAGTTCACCGTAGGTCTGCGCCCGGAACACCAGATGATTGGTCACCCCCAGCGCGCCGGGCAGATCGGTCCAACTCCAGCTGACGATGTCGTTGTAGGGCGCCGTCTTTCCGTGGATCGCCCGTTCGATGGTGTAGCCGTCGTTGTTGACCACCACGATCACGGGCGACAATCCCTCGCGGGAAAAGGTGCCGAGCTCCTGGACGGTGAGCTGCGCGGCCCCGTCTCCGATCAGCAACACCGTCCTGCGGTCGGGGTGCGCCACCGCGGCTCCGACCGCCGCTGGCAGCGTGTAACCGATTGAGCCCCAGAGTGGTTGACCGATAAACGTCACTCCGTGCGGCAACCGGTGGTCCGCCATGCCGAAGAACGACGTTCCCTGATCGGCGAGGACCACATTTCCCGGTGTGAGCGCAACGCAGAGGCGGTCCCACAGCATCCGCTGGGTCAGCGGTTCATTTCGCGGTGGGCGGGGCGGTGGCGGCTCGGCCGGCGGCGACGTCACAGGTGGCGATTTGATCCCGCGCCGCACCAGTATGGTGGCCAGCGCGTCCAGCGCGGTCCCCATCTCCAGCGGCGCGAAGACCTCGCCGGCCACGCTGCTCTGGTACTGACCGATGTCGATGTTTCGTGCCGGGTCGATGCGCTGGCTGAAGAAGCCGCTGACCATGTCGGTGAACACGACCCCCGCTGTGACCAGAACCGGCGCCTGCTCTATTGCCTTGCGCACCGGTTCGGCGCCGGCCGACCCCGCATAGATGCCCAGGAAGTTCGGCGAGCTCTCGTCGAGCAGACTCTTTCCCCACATCAACGTGGCGTGTGGCACCACGTCGGCCGCCAACAACGTCTCGAGTTCTTTGACGGCGTTCAAGCGATGGACCAGTAGGTCGGCGAGCACGGTCAACCGGTGGTCGGCGATGAGTTCCGTGGCGGCTTCGACGAACATCGACAAGGCGCGGGGGCTGGTGCCGCCGGGGTAGCGGGGCAGCGGCGCATCGGGCGGTTCGGTGGCAAAGCGTGCCACGTCGGTCGACATCAAGATGTATCCCGGCCGCTTCTGCTCACGCACCTCGCTCAGCACCCTGTCAATCTCTCTGCGTGCCGTGGCTGGCATGAGATTTGCTTGGGCGCAGGTGATTTCGCGGCCGATCCGGAGAAAGTGCTCGAAGTCCCCATCGCCGAGCGAATGATGCAGCGCCCGTCTGGTGCCCTGCGCGTCTTTCGGAGGGGCGCCCACGATGTGCACGACGGGCACGTTTTCGGCGTAACTGCCCGCGATTGCGTTAGCCGCGGAGAGCTCACCGACTCCGAATGTGGTCACCAGGGCAGCCATCCCGCGCAGCCGCCCATACCCGTCGGCCGCATAGCCGGCGTTCAGTTCGTTGGCGTTGCCTACCCACCGGATGGTCGGATGGGCGACGATGTGGTCCAGGAATGCCAGGTTGTAGTCCCCGGGGACGCCGAAGGTCTCGGTGACGCCGAGCTCAGCAAGGCGGTCTAAAAGATAGTCGCCGACGGTGTAAGGGGGATCGGGAGCAGTCACAAGCACGACGGTACCCCCGGCTGAAACTATTGCGAATCGTTCCGGACGCGACGCTGCCGCGTTATGGTCCAGCCATGGCTGTCAAGGAATTCCGCGAAGTAGTCATCGAGGCAAGTCCCTCGGAGATTCTCGACGTCGTCGCCGATGTTGCGACAATGCCGGAATGGTCGACCATCCACCAGAGCGCCGAGGTGCTCGAACGCGACGCGAAAGGCCGGCCGCTGCGTGCCCGGATGAAAATCAAGACGACGGGCGTGACGGATGAGATCGTGCTGGCCTACACCTGGTCCGACGACGGAGTCACCTGGACGCAGGAAAGCGGCAAAGTGTCCCGCAACCAAAAAGGGGCCTACACCCTCACCCCGGAGGCCGACAACACGCGCACGAAATTCGACCTGGAGCTGGATCCGCTGGTGCCGATGCCCGGCTTCGTGATGAAGCGTGCGATCAAAGGAATCATGGAGCTGAACACGGACGGCCTGCGCAAGCGGGTGCTGAAAGTCAAGAAGGGTCAATAGTCGTCGTGACTGACGCGGGCCCGTTGGCTGGGGTGAGGGTGATCGAGCTCGGCGGCATCGGGCCGGGGCCGCACGCAGGGATGGTGCTCGCCGACCTGGGCGCCGACGTGGTGCGTGTGCGCCGGCCCGGCGTGGCGGGCGCAGCGGGTCGCCACCAAGCGGGCGTGGCGATGCCGCCGGAGGACCGCGACCTGCTGCACCG
>Ga0080006_1156931_pt1 | contig 10625 bp, 7 predicted proteins | sample RS3BMetagenome_FD_69209 | JGI IMG/M metagenome (GOLD analysis project Ga0080006, IMG submission 69209) | Ferric oxide microbial mat and aquatic microbial communities from Rainbow Spring, Yellowstone National Park, USA - RS3B (SPADES... ... | reverse complement strand
CTTGACACAGCGCAGTTTCTAGTCTATGATCCCAAACACATAGGAAGCGTCAAAAACTGGCTGTAGCGTACTCTTTGGTTTCGTCTTCTTTTAATTTCATCCACTTATTTCAGGTATATGGTTTTTTGCCATCTTCATCCTTCCTCCTAATCAGAAAAGAGTAACTCGCCTCCTTTTTACCAGATCTTTATTGTACTTCTTCCAGTCCCTCTTCTTCTTAGAGTTCAACGAAAGGTATCGTTAACCAAACATCAGTAAACAGAATAATAAAAACAAAAGATGACAAACACGTCTAGTTATTCAACATACCATCGACGGAGCAAAGATTTATATTAATTTAAATCCTAATTCTTACGATGAAAAGTCCAGTATATTCTTATTCGCCTCCTGGACAACAACAAAGCAGTGGAACTCCTAAAGGTAAAAGCCGTCTGCTTCTTGGAATCATAATAGGATTAGTGGTAGGTCTTGTAATAGCAGGCATACCTGCAGCATATTACTATCAAAAATACTCTTCTTTGAACTCTCAATATTCATCATTACAATCGAACTACTCATCATTGCAGTCTGGTTACTCTTCCTTACAGTCTCAGTATTCAAGTTTACAATCACAGTCCTCTTCTATGCAGTCTCAATATTCATCGTTGCAGTCTCAATATTCTTCCTTGCAATCACAGTATTCATCTTTACAATCCCAATATTCATCGTTACAATCGAATTACTCATCTTTACGATCTCAGTATTCGAGTTTGCAATCAATTGTCGATCTTTCTCAATCTACAACTGAAGTTAATTCACAAACAATTAGTCAAGGACCTGGTAGTTATACTTACTACACTTTCAACATACCATACGCAGGATACTTCACCGTAAGTGTCTCGTCCTCTACAACATCTAATACGTGGGTTGAGATAATAGGATCTTCTTCAAACGGTATTTCTTACAGTAGCGGTCAAATCACTGTTGGCTATTCAGGCACTGTGAGCTATCCTGTCCTACCAGGAACTGTATCTATCGAAGTAGGGAACTCAAACTTATTTAATGGAGCTACTGAAACTGTAACGATAACATACACATACTAGAAATTTTTCTTCTTTTTAATTCTTTGTTGATCAAATAGATTATAGTATAACTCCATATCTGCGATATCTTTACCTTGCATTCATGATATGATCTCGTTCATAACGATGTAAACTTACTACAACATCATCTCAAGCGATACCTCTATCATCTGCACAAGGAATTTCTTAGAGCTTACGCTATCACCCAAGACCCTCTTTAAGATGGGTATCAGTATCTCTACGATCCATCTATTGCAATATCCCTTTACCTTCTTCCACCCACTCATCCCTTCCGAGCCTCTCCATAGCAACACCTCCAGCTCACTTGGCCCAATGCCACAGATGCTCAGGCCAGTGCGACGAGATCAATCACCGAGCCAAAAAAATAAAAGGGTATGACGTAAATAGCAAAGCTTTGATGCAAATACCTCAAATTTCAGATATACTAACTGAAAATTCCGCTGAATTACGTCGTTTCAGAGATGAATTCGATAGGAATTATAGAGCCACGGTAAGAATGTTTCCCAGTGATTTTATACAAAAAATAAGATCTTTTTTACTTAATGCGCTCTCTTCTGTCCTAAGTAATAAACAATTGAAATTAAAGATTACAATAGATACAAATATAATTGTACAAGATTCTATCAGGCTAGCCAATGGTAAAGCTTCTTCAACTAGCATGTTATTGAACTCACCATACATAGATGTCTTCGCGCCGCCTAATATTGAAGGAGAGGTGATCAAAACTCTAAAAGATAAATTTAAAAATAATTCTGCTAAACTTAACCTTGCAATTTCCCATGCGAAGTTTATACTTTCAAAAATTAAGATAGTGCCATTATTCTCTTCTAAAGCTATTAATCTGGCAAGCTCTGCACTAAGCAATGTCGATAAAAAAGATGTGCCTTTTTTAGCTGTAGCAATTGAAACGCGCTCGGAGGCTATCTTAAGCCATGACAAAAAAGCCTTTGGAACAGAACAATTTGTAAGGAGATGGAGCATAGAAGATTTTGCTAACATCGTGTTAAGCTACCACGAAGGTACTTTAGCCATCGTAGTCATGTCGGAAACATTCGAATTGATGCTTAAAGTCTTTGCTGGGTTGATAGCTATCATTTCAAACATGATACGACAAATAATATCATATATGACCAACTTTTTAAAAGCAATAATATCAGGTAGTTTAGATATACTGTCAAAATTACCTAAGTGGTTTTTGTGGTTTTTAATATTGATAATAGGTGGCGTTACTATCGCCGCTGCACTATCCGAATCATTCAGAAGTCAATTAAAGGAAGGGCTCAGTACGTTATGGGATATAATTAGGCACTTCGCGGAATCAATTTTCAATGGATTAAAAATCATCTGGAATGAAATAATAAAACCTACCATAAAATACGTCGCTTTGTTGATAGAACAAATGGCTCCCTACTTCCTCGTCATATTTGGCGTTCTGATAGATAGGGTTTCAGAGTATCTATCTAGAGTGATGCAGAATAAATCGAAGTACTTAAACTAGGAGCTAACAGTTCATTAAGCTCCACAAACTATTCTGCATAACCATCTATCTAGCGTTGTCAAGTTAGCACCTAGATGAATGAAATATCAACAGGAACCTATTGTGAAGCACGGACAGGAGAGCCGTGAAAGAAGCCCGATATGGCTCTTGCTAACGTTGCTCCCAACCATGTAAAATACGTCTTTATTTCTTGGCTTTCTCAAGGAACTTCGAAAGGTATGACATCAACGACATGGTCAGCCTATAGCCAAGAAGGGCATCCTCCATGGTGACGACGTAGACCTCCTTGTGAGGGCCGATATTCGTAATGTTCTTTACCTTTTCTTGAAGTTCGGAAAGATAATCTGTATATTTCTCAAGTTCCTCCTTTACCGCATCGACCCTTTCACCCTTATTCGGGTATCCTTGTTCGCTTCTTGAGCCTTCGTTTATTTCTTGTTTAACTTTTTCACCCCACTCCTTCCAAATAGATTCAAACGAATTCCATGCTGTCCTCAAGTCGACCATTGCATCGTCTGGGGCATGAGCCACATATATGTCGGTCCAAGCCTTCTCTAGATGAGACTGAACGTCTTCAAACCCACTTATTTTCGGACTGTCAAGTTCCACTATCCACTTTTTACCATATCCAACTTCAGAAAGGAAGCTAGCCCATTCTTTCTGGGAGAATTTCCTTTGTATTGGTAGGAAGAAGCTGTCAACAGCTTGGTATTCATTTCCCTGTGACGCCGTCTTAGGTATCGTTTCTTTATAAAAGCCTGAAAGCTCAACAGAAATGGTTGCATCATCTTGTCTGCTTTCTTCTACAAATGTCAGGGCCTCCATCGAAAGCATGGCGACCCACGCATGCTGAGAGTAATTATACGGTTCAATATTACTAAAGTCGATTATGCTTTGCAGTATGGGAATCCCTGCATACTTCCCGACTATAATAGTAGGAGCAAGGATGATTCTTGAGTCATCAGACAAATTAGGTTCATAGATTAAGTCTAAGGCGACTTCAACAACAGGAAAAGGCACGGGTTTGATTACCTTAATCCTTACATCATTGTTCGCCTTCAAGCGGCTTCCTCTTTTAAGGTGAACTTCTGAATACGACAAAACTAAACACTGATCAAGTATTTTCGTGTCAACTATTTATATGTTATACGACAGCTGAAAGGATATAACCACCTTGAATCTGCCCACTCAACTGCTCAACTTGACTATTATTCTCACGATCTCTTCGCTCATCCTGGACGTGTCTCTAGGACCCAACTCCTTTGAAAAGCGAGTGAAGCACTCTTCAAAGATCGTCTCCTCTACCTCGTTCACAGCTTTAACCTTCCTATTCCACCCTGGGAAGAGCTTCTCATTCACCTTCTTCATCATCTCCTTAACGAATAATTTCAGGCTTTCGTCGTCCATATCCGTGTACTTCCGTATGGCACCCATCACTGCAAATTCTTCCTCGCTCACACCCATCTCCTTCCTTCGTTTCTGAAGCATCACAATCGAATTAATCAGCCCCGTCAGCTCCCTGAGTTGAGCCATCTTGTCGTGCTCCTTCAATATCTCCTCCAGACGCTGAGCCAGAGTTTCGTAAGCAGGGTTGGACTCTAAATTCAGCTTTATGTGATACTGCAGTGCTCTCTTCATCTCCCTTATCCTGTCATCCTCCGTCTTGTATTCTCTTTCAACAGTCTTTAGGTATTCTTCATTGATATCTATGATTGGTATCAGGCGCTCCACCTGCTTAACAAGCAACCTGTCCATTATGAGCTGCTTTGTCTTTGCTTCGTATGTAGATAGGTCTGGCTTTTCCCTGTTAACCCACTGATTGTATGTAATATTCACGGAAAGTAGCCAAGAATAGTCATCCATGAGGTCGAAGAGGGCGGGGTCTGGAGCTAGCGTCTCGTACAGGGCCTTCAGGCGAGAGAGTCCCTCCTTGAATTTCTTCAGGTTCTCAGGCTCCTCCAATACATCCATGCAGTGGAGAAGGTCTTCACGACCTCGACCTCCTTTCCTCTCTATCCCAGCGAATATCTCCAAAACCTGGGCCATTGTCTGTCTGAACTCCCGCCTCAGCAGGTCGAAGTCGTATGCTACTCCCTCTATATCCTGCTCTTCGAAGTTCAGGGCCTTCACTAAGTTGCGGAAGATCCCTACATAATCTATTATTATACCAGCCTCCTTCCTCGGATGCGGTCTGTTCGTCCTGGCTATTGCTTGAAGCAACTTATGGTCCCTCAGAGGCTTGTCCAGGTACATCACCTGCTCTATCGGGGCATCGAACCCAGTCAACAGCATATCGGTCACTATGATGATCTTCGGAAGCGTGTCAGCTTTCTGAAATGTATTCCTGGCTATGTTCAGCTGCTCCTCCTTCTTCATATGGTACTTCCTGAGGAGGTCATCATCGTTCGGGTGAGGGGTGTAGATGACGGCCGAGTACTCCGGGGGCAGGTACCTGTCGAGGGCCTCCTTGTAAAGGGCGCAGGCCTCCCTGTCCACAGCCACAAGCTGGGCCTTGAAGCCGTTGGGCTCAATGTGTGTCCTGTAGTGTTCGGCCACATCCCTGGCTATCTTATCTATCCTGTCCTTCGACTTCATCGCATTTTTCAGCGTTACGCTCCTCTGCAGGACTTCTTCTTCCTCTTCGTCCGATAGGCCCCTGGTTATCTCGAAGAATTCCCTGTCCAGAGTTTCGGCATCCACCTGATAGTCGGCCATCCTCGGCTCGTACAGTAACCTGACCGTCGCTCCTTCTGAAATGGACTGCTTTATCCCATACTTATCCAGGTAAAGCTCGCCGGGAGGGCAGAACGCCCTGAAGGTGCTCTTGCCCATGGGACCCTTTTCTATCGGCGTCCCCGTGAAGCCGAAGATGAAGGCGTTGGGGAAGGCCTTCCTCATCCTCATCGCCAGCTTGCCGTATTGAGTGCGATGAGCCTCATCGACGAAGATGATCAGGTTCTCCCTCTGGCTGAGGACATCCTCCACATCCTCGAACTTCTGGATTGTTGTGATTATCACCTCCCTGCTGTCCTTCTTCAGCTTATCTATCAGATCCTTGGTGCTAGTGGCCTTCGTAGTATAGGGGAACTGCACGTTTGAGAAGGTTCCCATCATCTGGGACTCCAGCTCTATCCTATCCACTATTACGAGTATTGTTGGGTTGTTCAGCTTAGGCTCCTTCTTCAGCTTCCAGGCTGCGAACAGCATAGTCAGCGTTTTCCCTGAGCCCTGCGTATGCCAGACAAGGCCGCTCTTCGGCTCCCCTTCCAAGACCCTCTTAACAATCTTGTTTGTGGCGCTCACCTGCTGCCACATGGCTATCTTCTTTCTGACCCTCTCCCTGTCTTCTTCGAAGACGATGAAGTTGGTAACGAAATCTACAAAGAACTCCTTATTGAAGATCGCCTTTACTGGATTCTCGACTGGGTCGTATAGCTCCCTCCCCATCCAGCCATAGAACCTATCTTCTCCAATCCAGTCGTATTTGAAGGATATTCCATCTGTAGCGCAAGTGAATGCGAGGTACTTAAAGAGCTGAGGCGCCACCCTGTTGTACCTCTGAATCTGCTTTATACCCTCGTGGTAATCCAGCAGCTGCCTACCTGGAGCCTTGGCCTCTATAACTACGAGGGGGAGGCCGTTAACCATAAGGACTATATCGAATCTTATGTTCTCATAACCCGAGAACTTGAATTGGTTCGTCGCAACGAAGATATTGTTATCTATGGATTCGACGTCCAAAAGCCTGACGGTCTGAGCCTTCTCGCCCTGCCTGAACACCATGCTCTTTTCGCCCTTCAACCATTGGAAGAACTCCCTGTTCCCGTTAAGGTCATTGGAAAGGCGTCTGAGCTGTCCTACGACCTTCTCTATGTCCTCTTCGGACTGAATAGCTGCGGGATTCAACCTCCTAATTGCTTCTTTCAGCGTTGCTAGGTCGAAGGGTTCTTCGGTCTCTCTGCTTAGGTCATCAGGTGAAACGTACCTCCAACCAAGCTCCTCAAGCCAATCGAGGATCGGCTGCTCGACCGTCCTAGCTTCGGAGAAGGCCATCTCCTAGTTCACCTTCACCCTGACCTTGCCCCTCAGAAGCACCTGCATCAGGCCCTTCTTCAGTTGTTCGAGTTGTCCTTTCTTGGCCCTCTCTTTCTCAATCTGTTCGTCGACGGTTGATAGGATGGAGGCGATCTTCTTCTGTTCGGGGAGAGGAGGAAGCGCTATCTTGAGGTTCTTTACTATCTCAGCATTGAGGTTCTTTTGGGTAGTCTCTCGCAGGAATTTGTATAGTCTTCCTCTAAGTTCCTTCAGAGTGTAGTAAAGGTACTCAAGGTCGGTATCAACACAGGGCACAATAGCTATGATCGCTTGATTAGTGGCAACAGGGACCTTGTTTATGACGACCTCGCCGAAACTGGCATACATTGAGAATAGGATCGAACTTTCAGGAACGATCCACGTGCTACTGTTCTTTAGTCCAAGTTCCGTGATTCTCAGCTCAGTGTCGGTGAGATACTTCTTATTCTTTGTGATATCCTGTATTCTCACGAAGGGAATTGTACCTTTTTCGTAGTACTCCATGTTGGTTCTTAGAGGCGTGCCTCCGGCTCTCAGTAGGCGGGAAACTTTCCGGTCCTCCAGCTTTGCAACTTCCCACTCTTCAGGTATCTCCCCTATCTCCGTCTGCTTGAACTTGGTGTGCCCTATCCCCCTTGTGAGCAGCCTCTGCATCAGGCCCTTCTTCAGGCGCTCCGTCTTCGCTATGATCTCGTCCGTCTTCTGGATGGCGTCGTCGACGGTTGATAAGATGGTAGCGATCTTCTTCTGTTCTAGTAATTCAGGTATGGCAACTAATAAATCGCTGATAATTCGTAAATTGAGGCCGGATCTGTCATTGTCACCAGTAAGATTTCTTAGCTCGTTGTATCTATTTTCAAGATGGTACATCAGATATTCTGGATGTATATCACTTCTGGGTATGATAGCTGCTAACGATTGGTTGCACGTCGCTTCTGTTTTCAGTATCGCCACAGTTGCTCTAGTTTTTCCTCTTCCGTTCATTGCTATCAGAACACTATTTATCGGAAGCATTTTTGCATTGGAATTCTTCATTCCTTCAACAGTAATTCTACCTTCAACGTCAAAGATACGCTTCTTATGTATGTCTCCAGACCTAATCCATTTGATATTCCCTCCAAAATACTCTGGGTGATTCATTGATGGAGTTCCTCCAGTGCGAACATCGCAGGATTCACCAATCCTGCAAACCACCCACTCTTCAGGTATCTCCCCTATCTCCGTCTGCTTGAACCCTGGCCTACTACTCATAGCCCAGTTCCCTCAGATACTCCCTGACCTTCATCTCGATGGCCTGTCTTTCTCCTTCAAGAACCTTCAGCTCCCCCAATACCTTCGCTACATCTATCGTCTCTTCTTCATCAAAGACATCCACATAGCGGGTGACGCTCAGATTGAAGTCATTCTTCCTGATAGCATCAATATCCACTACCTTGCAGTACTTCGGTATGTCTTTGAAAGACCTGTATGCCTCCACGATCTTCTCGATGTCTTCATCTCTGAGCCTGTTCATATTCTTCAGCTTCTCGAAGCCTTTCGCTGCATAGATGAAGAGGACCTTCCCCCTCCTTTCCTGTGGCTTATCTTTGTTCAGGAAGATCAGGCAGCCTGGCGCCCCTGCATTATAGAAGATTTTCTCTGGAAGGGAGACGACGCACTCGACTAAGTCCTTCTCCACGACCTTCCTTCTTATCTCCCCCTCGGCCCCTGCCCTGAAGAGAGCTCCCTGATCAAGAACTATCCCCATCCTTCCGTTTGGTTTAAGGCTGGCTAGCATGTGCTGTATCCATCCCCAGTCTGCTGAGCTATCTGGGGCTACACCAAAGACGAACCTTCCGAACCTGTCCGTCTCCATCAGCCGTTTGTAGCCATCTTGGTTCCACATCGGGTTGGCTATCACTATATCGAAGCGCTTCAGTTCAGAGCCCTCTATGAATCTAGGGTCGGCGAAGCTGTCTCCCTGGTGTATTTCAGCCTCCATATCATGAAGCGTAACATTCATCATAGCTATTGCCCAGGTGTCGACGTTTATCTCCTGCCCATAGAGGAAGAGCTTCTTAGGATCCTTTCCCTTCTTGATCAGATGATAATGAGAGACGATCAGCATACCGCCGCTACCACAGCATGGGTCGTACACTTCGTCACCCTCGTCAGGGTCAAGGATCTCCACCATCGTCCTGACAACCTCCCTCGGCGTGTAGAATTCCCCTGCCCTCTGCGGGGCCTCCTCGTTGAACTTCTTCAGGACGTACTCATAACAGGAGCCCAGCACATCTGGCTGCACGTCCCTGTTTCCCAGCTTCGTGTGGCCGAAATGCTCTATGAGCCTGATCAAACGGTCACGAGGCAGCTCCTCCTGCTTGTTGTAGTCTGTCCTGTTTATCACGCCGTCCAGCTCTGGGTTCGCCTTTGCGATCTTCGCCAGTATATCGTTCAGCTTCTGCCCCACGTTCTGGCTCTGCTGCCTGACATCCTCCCAAAGACAACCATCAGGTATCGTGAATCTATGGAACTTGATCTTCGCTATTTCTTTGTCGCCGTATTTGCGGAGAAGCTCCTCGTATTCCTCGACGTAGACATCTGAGAGCCTCTTGAAGAACATGAGAGGAAGCAAGTAGGAGCCATACCTTTCAGGCCTGACGGCTCCTCTAAGTATGTCGGCGGCCTTCCAGATCAGCTGATCGCAGTCCTCAGGTGTGAACTTCTCTCCAGAGAGCTTTGTCTGCACAGTAATGCATTCAGAAACCCAAATTTAAAAACGTAGATACATACTGATTTTCAGAAAATATCCTCGCATTCTCTTTCGAAGATCTTATGCGATCTAGCAAAAGTAATCAAAGGCTAATTAATCATCTGACAGAGCTGAAAATATGAAAACACCATATCATAACTTTCAAATACATCAGAGACTCTTTATCGTTTATGCGAGGTTGTTTATATAAAATTTGGGTGAAGAAGAATGTCTCTAGGTTTGACACCTGAAGCCAAAATGCTTCTGGATGCAGTATTGAATATTGGACCATTCTACCATCCAGAGTATGTGACAGAAATTGTAGAGATTTCAACTGGAAAAGAAAGAGGAGTCATAAACGAAGTATGGAATGAGTTAGTTAACAGCAAAGTAGTAATACAGAAGGATTATCATTGGTCCATAGATCAAGCTCGCAAAGAGGAAATAGAGAAAATCATCGAAGAAGAACTTGAACAAGCTGGAATCACTTCTGATAGAGTTACTAGTGCAATAGAAGAGAAAATCAAGACTAATCCTGAAAAGCTCAGCATTTATGTGAAGTTATTAGACAAGATCTATAAACAGGGAAGTACAAAACTAGTTTCTTTTACTAAGTATGAATGGAAAAGTGACATAGAAGATCTTTGCGAAGAACTATTGAAAGAGAGGGTAGCTTTTAGGTATAGCTACAGTAGTGAGAAACATTCCTATAGATTCTTTTACCTAAGGGTATGGCCATTTGATGTTGAGGAAAAAATCAGTGAAGTAATTTTAGAACATCTTAATGTCAAAGGGCTCGGCGACGAAGAGTGGCAGGTCATCTTCTTATTACTCCTCAGTCATGACCTTTCTCATCGGTATCAGACGATAAAGAATAACATCACTTTCACCGATGCCGAACTCCCCGAATATATCACAAACCTTAAGGAGAGAGGACTTGTTAAAGAAGAGTATGGAATAATAACTCTCATTCAGGGCTTAAGGGATCCTCTTACACAATACTTTAAATCGAATATTTATCCGAAAATACAGTCCAAAGTAATTGAACAATTCAGAAAAAAGATTGGTAGCAATATATCTGTTCTTTGGCTCTACAGCTCAGCAATGAGAATCTACTACATGCAAGGTGAAGAAAGAGATGAGCCAATCTCATTAAAAATAATAGATAGAACACAAGTCAAAGAATTTGAACAATATTTAACCGACATTAAGAAACTTGGAGTTTTGTACGACTTCGGAG
>Ga0080006_1102711_pt1 | contig 10625 bp, 14 predicted proteins | sample RS3BMetagenome_FD_69209 | JGI IMG/M metagenome (GOLD analysis project Ga0080006, IMG submission 69209) | Ferric oxide microbial mat and aquatic microbial communities from Rainbow Spring, Yellowstone National Park, USA - RS3B (SPADES... ... | reverse complement strand
GATGCTTGAGTATGACCCATACCTTGATCCAAAGATAAAGGAAGAAGATTTGAAGAAGCTTAGAGAAGACGAAATGGCTAATATTATATTCGCAAGGCAAGACTATGTGCTAAAGGAAGGAGCATCTATAAACATGGATCCATCTAAATGCTACCTCTTTTTGAACGCCCAAGATTCATTCCTCGACAAGGCAGAGAAAAAGCTCAAGAGCATAGAGGGCTTAGAACGCGCAAAGCCAGATATAGAATCAAAGATTATAATGTTTATTGATGATGAAAGAAAGAGGGCGGATGAGGGCTTCGGCTCAATATTCGGGTAGTTTAGATGAACTTTATAAGTGTGGCAGATTTGTCAAAAGAAGAGATCTCTGAAATCTTTAATATAGCTGATGACCTGAAACATGGAAAGGTTGAGATAGCACTTAAAGAAGATGCCGTTGCTGCACTTATATTTGAAAAACCTTCTACAAGAACAAGGGTATCGTTCGAAGTTGCAATGGCACAGCTTGGTGGGCATTCGATTTATATAGATTCGAGGACCTCTCAGCTCTCAAGAGGGGAGAGCATTGCAGATACAGCAAAGGTGCTGAGTGGCTATGTCGATTTTATAATAGCAAGGCTTTATAAACATGAGGATATTGTAGAACTAGCCAATAATGCTACTGTTCCTGTAATAAATGCTCTTACCGACTTAGAGCATCCATGCCAAGCGCTAAGCGACCTTTATACAATACAAGAGGTAAAGAAAAGGCTTAGAGGCTTAAAGCTTGCGTTCGTAGGCGATATAGCTGCCAATACAGCAAACTCGCTTATGCTAGCGGGTGCAAAGATGGGCATGGAGATAGCGCTTGTTGGACCAAAGAATTATATGCCAAACACATTCTACTTTACAAAGGCTAGAGAATATAGCAAGGTGGAGACATACAATAACATAAGAGAAGGTGTATCAGACGCAGATGTTATATATACAGATACATTCGTAAGCATGGGGCAGGAAGCTGAAGCAGAGGAGAGGAGAAAATTGTTTGCACCCTACCAAGTAAATAAAACCTTATTGAGCTATGCAAAGAGGGATACAATAGTAATGCACTGCCTGCCTGCACACCGTGGCGAGGAGATAACAGATGATGTTTTAGACGGACCACAAAGCGTTGTGTGGCAACAGGCAAAAAATAAGCTCCTTATCGAAAAAGCGATACTTCTCTATTTGTCTGAAAAGAGCTTCTAAAGGCTAGGCTTAACCCCACACATCTGCCTTTATTCTTGCCACATCTACCCCAATATTGCTTAGCACTTGCTTCATCGCATTTGTAAAAGCAAGAGGGCCACAGATATAAGGGTCTCTTTCCATAAAATCAGGCACATTTCTTTTTATCATATCCTCATTTATATGGCCTGTTTCACCTCTCCAGTTATCACCAGGCTGCGGCCTTGTAACTGTTATAATAAGTTTCATATTTAAGCTTTTTTCAAATGCTTCTAGCTCTGCGCGCCTTATAATCTCATTCGGATATCTTACACTATACATTAAAGATATATCTATGCCAAGGTTTTTCTCCTTTATATATCTCAACATTGAAAGGAAAGGAGCTAAGCCTGTGCCACCAGCTATAAAAAGAACCTTCTTGTTCTTATTTGGATCGAATTTAAATTGCCCATAAGGCCCGGAAATATGGTATATATCACCAACCTTTGCCTCTTCAAGTTTAGAGGTAAGCCTGCCATGGACCATGCTTATAAAAAGCTCTATTGTGTCGCTTCCAGGGGCTGATGCTATAGAATATGCCCTACCTATCTCCTCTGGTGTATCCGCTTTGTAGTATAACATTATAAACATACCAGGGCTAAAGTCAAGAGTGCTGCCATCAGCGCTTTTAAACCTGAATATCGTCACGTCTGGAGTTTCTTTTATTATCTCACTAATATAGTAAGGTTTCTTTATTATCACAAATTCACCAAGAGGTTTATAAGAATTAGATGGTAAAAAATTAAAAAAAATGCTTACTTTAGGTTTGTAAATGTTTCTACTGCCTTTTCGAACTTGTCTATGCTTTTTATTATTTCCTTGAGCTTAGGGTTTATATTATAGCCAAGGCCATAGCCTCTTTCTGTCCTTATATGCGTTGGCTGCAAAACATTGAGGTTCATAGACAACTCCCTTAAAGTTATTATGAGGGTTTTCCTGGTAAACTTCTTTCCGAGTACAGCATAGATCTCTTTTGTAGTTCTGGGCGACTTTTCCATAAGTAGCTTAAGTACTGCATAGTTAGGCCTACTAAGCAACTCTCTTATAAGCCATATCTCGTCCTTCTCTTTCATAAACACCACAGAGTCCCATGTTTAATACTAAAATATATTTTTATAACAAACTTTATAAATGTATACCAAATTTCAAAAACTTTACTCTTTCTGCAATCAAAAGGTATTTAAATATATTTATACATAAATAAAATTATGTTTACTAAAGTATACTTAATTAGATTAAAGTAAAAGATGTGATTTTGTGCTCCTGCCGTTTAAAAGAAAACAAAAAGAAGAGACAGAGACTATTCCATTAACCTTCTCCATAGAGGCGAAGAATGAAGGCGACGTTCAAGAGATAATAGAACTGCCCATAAGAAGGAGCATAATAAAGCTAAACGGTAGGTATCTATACGTGCTCGGTAGCAATCAAAAGCCCATTTTAAGGCATGAGCTAAATTTGGCATCGATAGCCAAAGGAAAGATCGCTGAATTTTTCCTAAGCGATAACAACGAAGCTGAGATTTTTAGTCCAACAACGTTCGAAAAAGCAAGGGAGATAGCTTTTAGTTATTTGAAACAGAATATAGCAGAGGAGCGTGCATATTATATAGCGTATATAGCCGCTATCGATACAGTTGGCTACGGAGCGATAGGCTTGCTTCTAGAAGACAAAAATAACATAGAAGAAATAGAAATTAATACACCCACCTCGCCAATAAACGTATATACAGCAAAATATGGGAGATGCGAGACTAATTTAGCGTATAAAAGTGAGCTCGAGTTTAGAAGAAGCATAAATAAGCTCCTTTATCTTGCTGAAAAGGAGGTTAATGTAAATAATCCAGTGGTTGACGCGGAGCTTGAAAACATAAGAGTGCATGCACAAGTAAGGCCTTATGCGCATGCGGGAGCATTTGCATCGATAAGGATTGGTGGCAAAAAGCAACTTGGAATAAATAAGCTAATAGCGAATGGTACTACAAATCCAGAGGTGCTTGCATATTTATGGCTTGCATTGGATGCTAAGCTTAATGTGATAATTTCAGGCGCTCCCGCAAGTGGCAAGACAACTTTGCTTGCTTCTCTTCTTACCCTTATACCAAGATATAACAAAGTCATAGTTGTAGAGGAAGAAGCAAATGAACTTGGAGAATTTGCAGCGAACTATGTATCAATATATAGCACAAAGAAAGGTATTAACCTACAGCAACAGGTCATAAATACACTTAGAATGAGGCCGGATAGACTTATTATTGGTGAGATAAGAGGGGAAGAAGCGAGAGAGATGTTCTCAGGTTCTAACCTTGGCATTCCGTTCATGACAACTATGCATAGCAACGATGGCGGGCTTTCCATATTAAAAAAACTACTTATTAAACCGATGGGTGTAGAGCCTAGCGCGCTTGGCATGCTTGATCTAGCTATATACATGAAACAAATTGGTTTAAGCAAAAGGATTGTAGAAAGCATATATGAATATAGATGGCTCAGTAGGGGTGAGATAAACGATGGTGGTATAGATGTTGGTAATGTGGACAGAGTAGGGATAAATGAGATTGTAAAAAATGGTTTATTAGATTATGAAATGATAAAGAAATCAAAGGTATTGGACTCATTTGCCGAGATGAGAGGATTAAGCAGCAAGAAGGTTTTAGAAGAACTCAGAAAAAGGGCAAAGCTCCTTGAAAACATTCATACTCTAAAGCAAAATGAACTCAGTGAGATGGTAGATCACTATGGTATTGGCATTGAATGAATACTACGCCTTATTAATCGCTTCTATTTCCTCATGCTTAATTATAGCGCTTCTTTATATAAGGCTCAAAAGATTTTATGATGAGGCAAAGCTCAAAAAGGATTTTATAGAATCGCTGTATCTTGCTATTGAATATGCAGGTGGAAAGCCAATTACAAAAGGACTTGAAATTGTAATGAAGAACACAAAGGATGAAAAGCTTAGGGGCATTTTAAGAAGAGAGGTTGTGAGCGATCTAATAAAGGGCACTTTATCGGATAGGATAAGAGAAGCATTTAATACAAAATCAGGCGAAATTAACTATAATAAAATAAGCTCCTTAATCGAAAAGAATGAGGCAGAGCTTAAATTTACTGCATCGGAAATTGAAGCGGATATGCAGAGAGGTGCAACATTTAACATGTTTATCTCGACGATAGCGCCATCATTTATTATTCTCGGATTTATAGGTGATCTTATCGCCTCGAGCAGATTTAATCCAATTATGTTCTTTATTATACTCACCGCCCTGCCTGTATTATATGCGTTTGGTCTCACGCTCTCCCAAAGGCGTCTAATAAATGCTTTCGCAAATTGAATATATATTGGGTTTGGCAGGCATATTTCTCCTGAGCATTGACAAGATAGCGCTAGCTGCACTGCCAATAACAGTATGCGCGATCATGCATCTGAAGATAAGAAAAAACAAACGTGAGAACATTATTGAAGTTGCTGATGAACTTTATTCCAAGAACGGTTCAGCTACTATAACGCTAGGTAAGCTCTCTAAAGAATTCAGGCAAATAGAAAAGGAGTTTAAACGTTATTGGTTATGTGGCATAAATAATAGTTCTAATGGGACAAAGACCGGGCTTATTCTAGCAAATAGTGCAATTAGTGGGGAAAGTGCCTCTACCGCTTTAAGGCTTGCCAAAGGTGAAGAAAGAATAAAAGAGTACAAGGGCTATGCCACAGCTAAGGCAAAAGGAATGTATGTACTCACCTGGCTTGGCCTCTCTTTCTTCTTTCCATTCTTTTCTGGAGTAGGTTTAAGCATAATCACAGGAAGCAGCATTCTTGCAAATGCAAGCAATAGCGGCGGCATTGCCAACTTCTTTAGCACTGCTGTTTTAGCCTATATCTTTGAATTAATGCTGATAAGCAACGCCTTCTATAACATAGAGAGAAGCTTTTGGTATGCCTTGCTTGACTCTATATTTCCTTTTTCGATCGCATTTCTTGTCTTAAAGGCTTCTTCGCACATATTTGCAATTTTATGAAAAAGGTGGTAGAATGAAAGAAGAGATAAAAGCATTCCTGGCTCTCGCAAAAAGCGCAAAAGGTCAAGGGTCGTTGGAGTACATAATGATGCTTGCTGCCGCAAGCATTGTTATCGTGCTAGCACTAGCAATGATAGTAAAGATGAAGCAGGCTGTTGTAACGAGCGTAGCCGTTAACGGGACAAACACAAGCATATCATCTGCTATCTCGCATGAGCTGTCAGCGATAGCATCTAATAGCGTGTGAAGTGTAAGCATGAAGGCCCAGATCTCGCTTGAGCTACTAATATACCTTTCTATCTCTAGTATAAGCCTTTTAGCAATCTCTAGTTTGGTGCTTCATTATATGCCAAGGATAAAAAATACATTAGAAGAATATGAGGTGTGGCTTATGCTAGCAAGGCTGGATACAGCTTCATACTATTACAGCAACGCAAGCATCTACTTATTTATACCGCAAGGCTTATGCAATGCAAGCATAGAAGGCGATATGCTGCTCACAAGATTTGGGTCTTTCTATTTTAATCCAGCATTAAGCTTGGCCCCAAGCGATTTCTGTCCAGACAATGAGTATACAACAATTTATATGAGAAATGAAGGTGGCTATATCTACGTGGGTAGATGAGATGCAAGCACAAATTAGTTTAGAGATACTTTTTTCTATGTCTCTTTCATTTGTTCTATTTTCTTTGCTTTTATCATACACCTATACCTCTTATCTAAGGTATTTAAACCAGAATTTCAGCATATGCGAGGCACAAAATACAATACAGCTCGGTCTTGCTAACGGCTATATTCAAGGTGTTGAGAAATGCTAAGGCTTTTCCTAATATCGATAGATCTGCTCATTTCGCTTCCGCTTGTAATGTTGTTCATAGTTCTACTTGTTTCTCTTATATATATGATCAATTTAAACAACAGCTATACCTCATTCTTTTCTCATGAGCTTTATGCATATGCAAGATCGCAGATTAATGAAGAGTTTGGGATCGAAGCAAGCAATATTATGCCATTAAATGCCAGCTGCAGCGAATGCAGGATAATTACATACAACCAAAGAGCGTATAAGATGGTGATAAATTGAAGGTACAGACAAGCTTAGAATTTATACTTATTTTAGGCGCTGTTTCACTATTGGCGCTCAGCGTTGTGTCAGTTTATTCAAACAGAATGGGCCAAGCAAAAACAATTATCGGTTTAAATCTAACGATGCCTAGATATAACGCTTCATACACGCAGAACATTTTTAATATATCCGCATACGCACCGCTCCAGACTAATGTCGGTTTACAGTATTCTCTTGATTATGTAATTATATGCCCTGAAGGTTATGTAAATATAAGCATATATGCGCCAAACATGCTGCTTTCAGAAGATAAAATAAACAGGAGCATAAATAATATCTTTGCAGGTTATGTTTATTTTGTACCTGTGCAATCCGGCACTGAAAATCTTATATTAAGCTATAACGCCTTATGCAATGGCGCAAAATACAATGGCACCTTATTATTACCAACATACACAACATACTTGGCTTTTGAAAATGGCAGTGGAAGCGCAGGTTCGTTCTCTATTACCAAAAGAAATGAGTTTATCAGGTATAACTATTCGGGCGTAGAGAACATGTTTGCTGTAACAACTTGGTGGCATTGCACACTCTGGCATGGTATGCCATACTCTATGGATATCGTTGCCCAATGTGGCACTTCAAACGCATGGGATTACTTTATGTTTAATGGTTATTGCTATACACAAAATGAAGGAGTGGGGGCTACAACATGCATTTATCCCACGCAGACAGCATATAACCTAAGCACGATCAATAGCTATGATCACACCTTCCTATATAATTTCTCCATGCAAGTAGATTATCAAGGCCTTTTAATGAGCGCCACATTTAATAATACAGAGTGCACAAAGGTATTTCAGGGCGATGCAAAGATCGGCATCGCATGCATAGCAAATATAAGTGGCATAGGTCCGCTTAATTATGCTTCGCTAATTTCAAACGGAACTAAAAGCGGAATTGCAAATCAAACACTATACCAATCTTACTCTCAAGCAAGGAATAATCTTTACAGCACCTTAGACTTTTTTAACGGTTCTTCGATCACCAGTTCAGAGCAATCGCAGATAAATAGTGCTATAAGTTATTACAGCAAGGTTGCTTCGGATTTGGAAAAATATGGCTTTGAAAACGAAAGCAACTGCCATATTGAATCTAGCTACGTTATATGCAAGCCGGTTTATCCGCTAGCCTATGTAATAAATGCGACATTAAATGAAAGTATAGTAAATACAACACTTTATTTTCAAGGAAGTATATTGAATTTAAGAGGTAAATAAATGAAAATACAGTTTGCAAGCATAGAAGCGCTTGCTGCACTTTTGCTAATTTCTAGCATAGCTGGAATAGGAATAAATATGCTTAACCAAGCTTACCACGAAGCGATTGTTGGAAGAATGTTTGGTTTAGAGAATATGGCCGCTTTTGATTTCATAAATGAAGTTTATACAAACTCCTCATTTGAAAGCTGCATAAACCAAACAGCATCAAACAGTTCATGCATAATCAATTACCTTTCCTTATATAAAGAAACATACCATTTAAATGGCATATTACTTTCGGCAAACAAAACATACAAAATCGGCAACATTACAGAAGAGTCATTAAGGCGCTGCTTTCCTTATGATGATAGGGTTCTTTGCATATATCTGGGGTGATTGAATTTATTATGGCCTTCTATTTGGCATAGCTATACTTTTTTCAGTGTTTTTTCTAAGCATGGTCGTTAGGCTCGTTAATTATTATAATCTGGTCTCACTAGAGTATGGCAGGCTTGGATACGCAATCACTTTAGAGTCGCTTGGGGAAATGAATCAGTATCAAAATCAAAGTTATGTTTGCTATGCTGCACTGCTTGACGGCTTGCAATGCGTTAACAACACCGTTTATTATGGTAATTCATATATTATTTTAGAGAATAGCAGGTAGTGATAGATAAAGATAAAAATAAGCTTACCCGATAATATTATTTATGGCCTTGGTGGTGTAACGGCTGCATGAAAGGCTGTGGACCTTTAGGACCGGGTCCGACTCCCGGCCAAGGCCCGTTTTTCTTTTTAAAATAGTAGGATAGCATCTTGAAAAATTTTTAGAAAGAAATAAGAAAAGTAAGTTAAATTAAATATTATGGAATACCACTTGAAGTGCACTAAATGTGGAGAAATTTATAGTAGTAAATATCCTTACCAAGAATGCACTAAATGTGGCGGCCTGCTAGAAGTCATGTATGAAGGCAGGCTTCCGAAATTAAGAAAGATAAGCTCCTTCTGGGATTTTGAGCCTATTTTGCCGAAGGGCAAATACAAGCATTTTGAGGTAGGCTTAACTAGAACAATCAGAATAAGCAATGATCTCTACTTAAAGCTTGAGATCGATAATCCAACACACTCTTTTAAGGATAGAGGCTCTGTTGTAGAGGTTGCAAAAGCTTACGAATATGGCTATGATGAGATAGTATGCGCCTCTACGGGCAATATGGCTTATTCATTAGCTTATTATGCAAAGACATATAATATAAAGGCGAAGATCTTTCTAAGCAGAAATGTGAGCAAAGACAAGATGGAGTATATAAGGAAAACCCATGATGCGGATGTGATAAAGGTAAATGGAGACTTTACATTAGCCCAGAAGCATGCAGAAGAGTATGCAAAGAGGAGGAATGTGTTCCTAACAGGAGATTATTGCTATAGAAAAGAGGGGCAGAGGAGCATAGCTTATGAGCTTAATGAATATAAGCCAGATAATATTATAGTTCCTGTAGGGAATGCAACACTCATAAGTGGAATTTTAAAGGCTATATATGAAATGTATAATGCTAAGATGCTCAGAAAAGTACCAAAGGTTATCGGTGTAGAATCTTCTCGCTGCAAACCTTTATACAATGCATTCAAAACTGGCAAGCTTGTTTATGAAAAGCCTAGAACAAAGGCTGATGCGATAGCTGTTGGCTACCCAACATTTGGCATGCAGGCGATTGAATTGCTTAAAAAGTTTAACGGAAGCGTAACGATAGTAAGCGACAAGGAAATGGTATCTGAGCAGGCTTTTCTATACAAAAATTACGGTATAATAGCTGAGCTAGCAGGAGTTGCATCGCTTGCCGCTTACAAAAAGCTTAAGCCGAAAGGAAAGAGTATTGCAATAATAAGTGGTGGAAATGTCTAGAATATATAAAGTGCAAAAAATCTCATGAGCTTAACTATAAATCTATACCAAGAACTGCTCTTTCTTTTAACATCCTTTACCAAGGGCTTGTACTTTACTTTTTCCTCTGCTGTGAGTTTGCCCTCCTTAACTATCTCTGTTTTTTTACCATCAACTATTTGTGTTTCTGTCTTGCTTACTATATCTTTTCTTACCATTCCATACCATTCGTCTAGAGTGCTGCCATGAGCCCTTATCATGCGGAGGAAATCATTCATCTTTACCTTCCTTCTTCTACCTGTTCTGTCTTCTTCAACAGCAGGTATAAGAGCAGCCTTGTCGCATATAGCTGCGATATCTGCCTGTGAGAAGCCCATTGTTGCCCTCGCAAGCCTGCCAAAATTAATATGCCCTATAGGCATATGCCTTGTATTGTAGATAAATGCTGCCTTCCTTGCCCTATAGTCTGGCGGTGGTATATATATTGCTTCTCCAAACCTCCCGCTTCTCTTTAGTGCTGGATCTATATCCCAGGGTGCGTTAGTTGCGCCTATAACAAATATACCTTCTGGGTTTTTCTCTACACCATCCATCTCCTGCAAAAACTGATTTACAGCCATACGCATATAGCTTTGCGTCTCGCCGCCGCCTTCTCTCTTCATTCCAAGTGCATCGAGCTCATCGAAGAATACAATGCAAGGAGTATTCCTTCTGGCCTGTTCGAAGACTGCGTGCATATTTTTTTCTGTATTTCCGGCATACATATCTACTATTTCATTTATCCTTGCTATTATTACATTTGCATTTGTCTCTCCCGCTATTGCGTTTATAAGATAGGTTTTTCCATTTCCTGGTGGACCATAGAATAATACGCCTAAGCCAAGCTTCTTCCCATAAGCCCTGAGCAACTCTGGTTTCTTAATTGCAAGTATAATATTCTCATAAATAAGCCTCTTTACCTTTTCCATGTCTGCTACATCCTTGAATGTCATCTTTGACTTGTGCCACTTTGTCTGCTTTATCTGGCCCTCTTGTATTACCGTTTCTCCACTTTCCTCCTCTTTCTTTTTCCCAGTCTTGGCCTTCTCCGTTATTTCCTCAGCCACCTTTGGTATAGGGCCTGCCATCTTCTGCTTGAGCTGCTCGAGCCTCATTTT
>Ga0080006_1231251_pt1 | contig 10631 bp, 8 predicted proteins | sample RS3BMetagenome_FD_69209 | JGI IMG/M metagenome (GOLD analysis project Ga0080006, IMG submission 69209) | Ferric oxide microbial mat and aquatic microbial communities from Rainbow Spring, Yellowstone National Park, USA - RS3B (SPADES... ... | reverse complement strand
CGAGGGTTTTCTCCTGTTCCTCATCCGGGTAGAGCCTGAACTTATACGCCGAAATCATCCACATTCAGTGTGTGCAGAGGATATTTAAGCATGGGGGAAGTCCGCCTATCTCCTCCCCGAAGGTAGGAGTTTTACCGCTTCCCCCAGACCCCTAACACCTTATAATTGTGGACATCGCATCAGGGTGATTTTACGTCCCCGTGCATCAGTTCGCCGACGCTGCCCGAGATGAACCCGGCGAGGGCAGTTAATCCGTCCCTGGCCGTGGACGGCGATATCTTCTCCAGGGCATCCTGCGCCTTTGTGCACTCGGACTCCATGCGATCGAGCAGTTCCTTCCCGGTCAGCGCGGGCCTGACCAGGTTCACCAGCTCCTTCTTGGATCCACCCCTCATATCCTCCAGATCGTCCGCCATCTGATAGCACATGCCGAGGTGCCAGCCGAACGCCGAAGCGGGCTCTATCAGTTCGGGGGTTGCGGAGAGGATCGCGCCGAGCTCCGCCGCGACCTCGAAGAGGGACGCGGTCTTCAGCCCTATGACCTCGAAGTACTCGTCGCGGGACGCCTCGCCCCTTGAGATAAGCTCCATCTCCCGCTCCTCGCCCTCCGCCATCATCATGGCCGCCCTCGACACGGGGCCCATCATGCCCACGCCCGCCCTCCCATAGGACGACGCTATATCCAATATTATCGAGAACGCGAAGTCCGCCAGCACCAGCGACCTTCCGATCCCGTAGACCCTGTGGAACGGTTCCCTCCCCCTCCTCGCCACCTCCTCGTCTATTATATCGTCGTGGACGACCGATATCGTGTGAAGGAGCTCCGGTATCATGGACGCGGGATATGGACTGGCGGCCCCGGGGCCGACGGCCTCGTTCATGAGGACCGCGACTAGCGGCCTGAGCCTCTTCCCCCCGCCCATAGCGTACTCGAGCATGGGGGTCAGTGGATTGCCGGAGTATCTGCGGATCAGCGACGAAGCCTCCTCGTCCAGCCTGCTCAACAGCCCGCTGAACATCCTATCGTATTCCTTCGCCCTCCTATCGACGCCTATCCACTCGTTGGCCACGTACGGACCTTGAGTGCGCGTGTATAAAAAAATAGGGGAATGTCCGCGTGCGCGCGACCCGCTCCTCCGCGGCCCGGCGATCGGCCCGACCCGCGTCATTATGCGCGTAAATGTGAGGACAATATTATAGAATACACAGGGACCGGATCGTATTATTATAATTATAGTGAAATCACCTGCTATATATGAAAATATAATGCGACGTTTCTCGCAAATAGCTTATAGAGTGGTGCCGCGAAAACCCGCCCTAGGGTTGCATCCCCCCTGCGAGGCGATGGTCAAGATAGTGCTGCCTGCGTTCAGGTCGCTCGTCGCAAAGCGGCTGGCGATCACATACGGTATGCCGCAGACCGAAATTGCGCGGCTCCTCGGGATCACGCAGCCCTCCATAAGCTTCTATCTCTCGAGCAAACGGGGGAAATGGCTGGAGATGCTGGAGGATAACCCGAAGGTTGGGGAAATGGCGGATCGCGTCGCGGCCGCGCTCGCGCAGGGCAGGCTGAGCCAGGAGGAGGCAGAGGCGTTCATGTGCCAGGTCTGCATGCTGACCAGGGAGTCCCCCGAACTGAAGGAAATCAGCTATCAAATGAAGGGGTTCGGGGAAACGGAGAAACCCCGTACCGTTCACGGGTGAGACGAGCCAGTTTCACCGGTATTTGAACCGGTACGTGAACGCGAGGAGGGCGAGATCGGATCCTCCTGGGGCTAATCCTAATCCATCCCCTCCCTTCCGTAAGGGAACTTCCGCCCCCTTAAACCCCCACAAGGTTAATCTCCAGGACGCGCTCACCATGGCCGCTCCGGTGGTGTAGCCCGGTCAAGCATGGCGGCCTTTCGAGCCGTTGATCGCGGGTTCAAATCCCGCCCGGAGCACCATTCCAAAAATCACGCGCGGTGCTTCACACAAGTGTTAATTTCCAGGGGGTTTCAATGGGTTTCAACGTCCCCTCGGGGAGTTCCCGCCCGACTCATGGTGCCGGGAACACAGATAGGTACTACCGGGTGCACGCCCCCATGCGTGCCCGGGGACTGGAGGGCCTCCGTGAACGTGGGGGCGCTGTCCGCCGAGTCGCGGCGCGCTCCTGGAGACGGTGAGGGGGAAGCTGGGCTGGTCCGGCGCGCTGGCCGCGCTGGGTATCTCGGGGGTCCCGGCGCTCTCGCGCTACCTCTCGGGGGAGCGCGCGGTCCCGGACGAGGTGGTCAGGAGGGCGCTGGGGCAGCTGGAGGAGGGGGGTTCCTCTCCGCCGTCGGGGCAGCCGACGGCCTCGAACCTGGGCTCCCATCCGCTACTACCACTACTACAACGTTTAATTGTGTGATGTTATAATATAGCCATGATTAATATCATTTTAATTGCTTAGTGATATCATCCATCAATTTCACCAGCGCGTCGATCAGAAGCTTATATGGATTACCGTCTGGTATTCTATCTTTTATATTTATGGATGCGCTATATATCAGCGACGACAGTTCCCGCAGCGTAGCAATGGGGATAGAATTGTGATGCGTCGAAATAAAGGTCAGCATGGTGGGCAAATAATCCGGCAATTCATGCCTATCAAATTTAAATCTGTATTTGCCGTAAATGCCAATTAATTTCAGCATCAATTCGCTCCTCTCATCATCATCTCTATATATCATGCGCGTCACATAGAGGCTCACTTTTCCGGACATTTCGAACGTGTTCACGTATAATTCTTGCAATTCATATGGATCTATCTCAATAATATTATCCAGGAATTCTCCGATCTCCCCGGCCATATTCTCCATATCCCCCATGTGATTCCCGGGATAATCCAGCAACGTTGCCAGCAGTTCAAGCGTCTCCCAGCGGTCCATTCACATCGCCCAGCCCACCGTCACTTAATCCTCGAATTCTACCCCTTCTTCTTGCCGGAGCTGGCGCCGTTCGCCGTGTTTTTATCGCTGATCCCGAGGAACATCTTACTAAACTCGGGGACTGCATCCCTGAACTCATCGTAACCGCACATTCCCTGTTCCACATATGCGTTCATCGCGGTTTCCCTGTGCGATTTGGGTATCACGTATCTGTCCTCGTACTTGGCAACCGCCAGTAATTTGTACATCTCGAGGGCGTCGTTCTCAGTCAACTCGACCTCCTTCAGCGCATCCTTGTTCGGGCTTCCCAGCTCCAGGCTCCTCATGTAGATCCTGACGGCCATCAACCTCTTCAGGGCGTCCCTGATCAGTTCCTCATTGCCCGCCGTGAACATGCTCGCTACGTACTTGATGGGTATCCTCAAGCCGTCTATCTTTGGGAATACGTCCTCAGGGCTCAAATCGCCCTCATCCGCGCCGTCGAACAGCCTGAGCACGGGGCTCAGCGGCGGTATGTAGAAGACCATCGGCAACGTCCTGTACTCGGGATGCAGCGGGAACGCTATCTTCCATTTCACGAGGAACTCGTAGGCCGGCGACTTCTTGGCGGCGTCCAGCCAGTCATCGGCGATGCCGTTCTCCCTAGCGGACCTGATGACCTCCGGATCGCTCGGATCCATTATGATGGAGAGCTGGCTCTCGACCAAACGCCCCGGGTCGGGCACCGAGGCGGCCCTCAACACGGAATCCGCGTCGTACAGGAGGATGCCTATGTACCTGATCCTGCCTACGCAGGTCTCGGCGCACACGGTCGGCAGGCCGTTTTCAATCCTCGGATAACAGAAGGTGCATTTCTCAGCCTTGTGCGTACTCCAGTTGAAGTATACCTTCTTGTATGGACACGCGCTCACGCAGAACCTCCATCCACGACATATCCCCTGATCAACCAGCACAATGCCGTCCTCCGTCCTCTTGTAGATGGCGCCGGATGGGCACGCCGCCACGCACGATGGATTGAGGCAGTGGTTGCAGATCCTCGGCAGGTAGAACATGAAAGTCCTCTCGAACTCGAGCTTTATCCCCTCCTCCAAGTTGGGATCCGCCGAGGCCACCTCCGGGGAGCCCGCTAGGTCGTCGTCCCAGTTCGGACCCCCGTTTAAGCCGATGCGTCTGCCGTCCAAGTAGGACTCGGGCTCCGCGACGGGCTGCTCCCCCGATTCGCCCTCGACCAGCTTGGCATAGTCGTAGGTCCAGGGTTCATAGTAATCATTGAGTTCTGGAAGGTATGGATTGTAAAATATCCTGAGCAACCTCGATATCCTGCCGCCGATCCTCAGCTTTAGTTTCCCGTGATCGAGCGCCCAGCCACCCCTGTATCTGTCCTGGTCCTCCCATTTCTTGGGATAGCCGATCCCGGGCCTCGTCTCCACGTTGTTGAACCACACATACTCGACCCCGGGCCTGTTGGTCCACGTGTTCTTGCAAGTTATGCTACATGTGTGGCACCCAAGGCATTTATCCAGGTTCATGACCATGGATACGTTCGCAAGCACCCTCATTTCGACCGCCTCCTGACGATGACCACATCGTCCCTCTGGGTGCCGACCGGCCCGTAATAGTTGGCGGACCAGCTCAACTGCGCGTAACCGCCCACCATATGCAGGGGTTTCACCCTGACCCTGGTAGCGCTGTTGTGGGTACCGCCGGCCCTGCCCGTCAGCTCTGATTTACCGACGTACACCGTCCTCTCCTGGGCATGGTACATGATCACCGCGCCCCTGGGCACCCTGATGCTCACGACCGCCCTGGCCACGACGACGCCATTCCTGTTCACCACCTCGACCCAGTCGTTGTCCTCGACGCCGATCTCCCGCGCGTCCTCGTAATTGATCCACACCACGGGGCCGCCCCTGAAAAGCGTGAGCATCACCTGGTTATCCATGAAGGTGGAGTGGATCTGCCACTTGCCGTGGGGCGTCAAGTACCTGGCTACCAGGTACCTGCCGCTGACGGATATGTCCTCGCCCGGGGCGAAGGGCGATGTGACGACGGGCGGCTTGTACGTGGGCAGGTGCTCGCCGAACTCCCTGAACAATTCATGATCGATGTAGACCTGCTGCCTGCCCGTCAGCGTCCTCCACGGCACCAGGCCCTCCACATTCAGGGCGTACGGCGTGTACGGCCTGCCCTCCGATTCCAGGCCGCTCCAGATGGGGCTCCTTAGGACCCTCCTCGGCTGCGCCGTTAGATCGTCGAAGTGGATTACGATATCCCTCTGACCGTCGGCCATGTGCGTCAACTTCAATCCGGTGATCCTCTCGAGCGCCTCGTAGGCCTTGTACGAGGCACTGCCATTGGTCACGCTGGACAGGTGAAGTATCGCCTCCGCGACCTGTCTATCACCGGTGATCAGCGGATGGCCGTGCTCATCCGCGCCATTCAGCTTGGCCAACTCGAGGTACTCGTCCTCGCCGCGCCAGTTGATGCCCTTGGCGCCGATCGAGTCCCTGATCAGGGGCCCGAGCGTCGTCATCATTTGGTAGACGTCACAATAGTCCCTCTCCACCACCGTCACTTTGGGCCTTGAGGATTCGCCGCTCAGCTCGCCGGGCGTGTCGTGCAACTGCGGCGTGAGCACGACGTCTCTGACCTTGCCGAGGTGCCCGCAGGCCATCGATGAGAAGACCCTCGCAAGCTCCCTGAATATGTCCCAGTCCGCCCTGGCCTCCCAGGGTGGCGCTATGGCCTGGTTGAACGGATGGATGAATGGGTGCAGATCGGTGGTGCTCAGGTCGTACTTCTCATACCACGTGGCAGCGGGCAGCACGATATCGGAGTACAGTGCGGACGTGCTCATCCTGAAGTCGATGGTGACCACGAGGTCCAGCTTGCCGATCGGCGCCTTATCGCGCTGCGTCAGCTCGCCGGGTTTCAGGATGCCCTCCTTAGCGAGCACGGAGTTGTCAGTGCCCAGTAGATGCTTGAGGGTGTACTCGTGGCCTTTACCGCTGGAGGCCAGGAAGTTCGCCCTCCACATGAGGAGTATCCTCGGGAAATTTTCAGGACTGTCCGGATCCTCTATGGAAAGCTTGAGATCCCCGGCGGCCAACTTCCCTTCGACCTGTCCCGCGACGTCGACCTTCGCGGTTCCATCCCCACACGGCGATGTCGGATTTGCGCCGAACTGGGGATAAAATGGCAGCCAGCCCTTCTTCACCGCAATGACGTTGTAATCCACGGGATGCTCGCGATCTACGTCGACCCCCATCCTCGACATGCCCACGTCCTCGTATCTGTACTGATCGGAGTGCACGTAGACCCAGGACGTGGCGTTCTGGAGCCTCGGTGGCCTGACCCAGTCCTGCGCAAACGCTATTTGCGACCACGAGTCAAGCGGCCTTATCTTCTCCTGGCCGACATAATGGGCAAGGCCGCCGCCGTTGACGCCCACGGTGCCCAGGAGCATCAGCATGGTTATTACGGCCCTGTACATCAAGTCCGAATTGTACCAGTGGTTGACGCCCGAGCCTATTATCACCATGGACCTGCCGTGCGTGGACTCGGCGTTCATGGCGAACTCCCTGGCTATCCGGATGGCGACGTGCCTGTCCACGCCCGTTATACCCTCCTGCCAGGCGGGCGTGAAGGGGCCGGGATCATCGTACGACGACGGATAATCACCGGGCAGCCCCCTGCTGACCCCCACGTGCGCCATGAGCAGGTCGAAGACCGTGGTGACCACGGATGGACCGGACCGGGTGTTTATGGTCTTGACCGGGACGCCCCTGACCGCGCGCCGGGCGCCGTCGCCGTCGAACGTATAGAACTCGACCATTGCGACGCCGTCGTGGACGCCCTGTAGCGTCAGCGCGGGGTCCACGGCCCTACCGGTCGCCGAGTCCTCGAGCCTCAGATTCCACCTGCCCTCTCCGCTCCATCTGAAGCCGATGCTGCCGTTGGGCACGGAAATCGCGCCGGAGCTCATGTCCAGCTCCGTCGCCTTCCACTCGGCATTAGGCACGTCGAGCCCCAGATCCGAGGCCCTCAGGAAGCTGCCGGGGACGTGGACGTCGCCCCGCCTTTCGAGCTTCACGAGGAACGGTAAATCCGTGTATTTCTTGGCATAGTCCGCGAAATAATCAACCCGTCTTTCGGCGTAGAACTCCTTGAGGATCACGTGGACCATGGACAGGGCCAGCGCGGCGTCGGTCCCGGGCCTCGGGGATACCCATAAATCTGCGAATTTAGTTATGTCTGTGTAATCGCTCGTGACGACGACCAGCTTGGAGCCCCTATACCTGGCCTCCGACAGGAAATGCGCATCCGGCGTCCTAGTCATCGCCACGTTGGTGCCCCAGACGATCGTGTACATGGAGTTGTACCAATCGGCGCTCTCGTGGACGTCCGTCTGCTCGCCCCAGACCTGCGGCGACGCCGTCGGCAGGTCGGCGTACCAGTCGTAGAAGCTCAGCATGACGCCGCCGATCAGCTCGAGGAATCTGGAGCCGGATGAGAAACTGACCATGGACATTGCCGGTATCGGGGTGAAGCCGAATATCCTATCGGGCCCGTATTTTTTGATTGTGTACGTGAGTGACGCGGAGATCATCTGTAGCGCCTCATCCCAGGAGATCCTGACGAAGCCGCCCATGCCCCTCCTGGACTTGTAGCGGGCGGCCAACTCCGCATCCTCGACGATCCCCGCCCATGCCTCCACCGGATCGCCGGTCCTGCCCAGCGCGTCCCTCCATAGCCTCAGCAGCTCGGTCCTCACGTAGGGATGCTTTATGCGCAGCGGGCTGTAAGTGTACCAGGAAAAGCTGGCGCCCCTTGGGCAGCCCCTCGGTTCATACTCCGGCATCCCGGGCCCGCTGGTCGGGTAATCCACGGCCTGGTGTTCCCAGACTATGATGCCATCCTTGACGTAGACCCTCCAGCTGCAGGAGCCCGTGCAGTTGACGCCGTGGGTCGTCCTAACCACCTTATCGTATTGCCACCGGTGCCTGTACAGCTCCTCCCAGGATCTGTCGGCGTTGTCGACTTCGCTCCAGTTCCCGTCGAACCTCTCGCTGGGCAAGAAGTGCCTGAAAATCTCCCTGAGGAAGTTCGCCTTAGGCATTGGCCACCACCCCGGAGGTTCCCCGCCCTCTATACAGTATCCAGGCCCTTTTTAGGTAGAATACCGGGTAGCTCCACATGTGCACGAGCCTCGTGAATGGCCACACGAGGAACAGCGCGTATGCGAGGACTATGTGCAGCTGAAAGGATATCGGCACGTTGGCCATATAGTTCGGATTGGCGCGCAGCGTGAGCACGGACCTGAGCCACGCGCCTATAGTTGTCCTGTAGCTGAACGGATGTATGAATACGTCGTAATAAAGCGTGTTATACAAACCGAGGCTCATGACTACCACCAGGAGGGCCAGGACGAGGAAGTCGGAGGCGCCGCTGGTGGCCCTGACCCTGCCGGTCAATGACCTCCTCAGGAGGAGTATCCACGCGCCAACGTACGCGACGAGGCCTGAAGCGCCGCCGAGGATCATGGCGACCCGGTGGTACTCCTCGCCCGTCACGCCCATTGCAAGCGTGACGCCCGGCGGTACCAGGAGCCCGACTATGTGGCCTAGGATGACTATCAATATACCCCAGTGGAACAGCTGGCTACCGACGCCGAGCCACCTTCTCTCCAGAATCTCGCTGGACTTCGACGACCAGCCGTACTGATCCGTGGCGTACCTGTATACATGGCCGAGAACGAATACCGCGATGGTGATGTACGGAAGGAAAACCCATAGCACGTCGCCCAACGCGTCCATCTGCGCTATCTACCTCGACGCCCTCCGCAGAACCAACGCCAGGATCATCGATAATATACCAAGAATTACGAATATGATAAAGCCATAAGCGTAGCCGGGCTTTCCCATCACGGCCGCTATGTAGGCCATGATCGGCGGTATCAACAGCCCGCCTATAGAACCCAGCCCGCCGACCCAGCCGGTGGCGCCGCCGACGGCCTCCGGCACATACTTAGGCACCATCTTGAAGACCGCGGCGTTCGCGATGCCCATGCCCATCGCCATCACGACTTCGGATATGATGCCGGTGGTCAGCGAATGGCTTGTCATGAACAACGCGCTTCCGAGTATCAGTATTAAATACGATACTATGGCCACCATCTCTCCACCCCATCTGTCGCTCCACCATCCACCTGGGACCCTTATGAGCGCTGTGAGGAGCGAGTAAACGATCCCGGTCAATATGCTCGCCAGGACCAGAGATATGCCGAGGTATTTGGTCCAGTAGGTCGGCAGCCATTCGGTCAGCGCCTCAAAACCGCCGAATGAAGCTAAATACATGATCACCAGCGGCCATGTCCTCCACACCCTGGCGGCCATCGCCAGGCTCCTCGCAGTTGATCCGGAGGGCACCAACTCCTCCCCGAGAGCCTTGGCCTTGTCGATGGCGTCGCTCCTTGAGAGGCGCCTGCGCACCAGCTGGAAGTAGTATGCGTCGTGCCCGATGAGAAAGAATACCAGTATCATTATGGCCAAGAATATTGCCCATGTTATGTAAGACCCGATCAGGCCTATGCTGACAAGGGCGAACGACAATATCGCGGTAAATATTCCGGGCGCCGCGTTGCCGACGCCGGCAAAGGTTCCCAGCGCGTAACCCTGCCTGCGCTGTGGGAACCAGTACGATACGTAAGCTATGCCGGAGGCAAATGTGGAGATTCCGGTGCCGGCCACCGCACCGAATAGCATGAGCAACGCGTAACCGGCCGATGCCGTCAATGAATTTGAATATATTAAATGCAATGTGAGTATTAGTCCGACCATGCCGATCAGCGCGGCCAGCAACTGAATCATGATTATCCTCCTCCCTCCGACGGCGTCCACGAGCGCCCCGAATGGTATCCTGAGTAGCGCGCCCGTAAGCAGGGGTATCGCGACCAGCCAACCGATCTCAACTATCGTCAGATGAAGCAGAGGCGCGATGCTGTGCACGGTGACGCCGAAGAGTGCTACAGCAGCAAAGCCGGCAAAAAAGGCTATGGTGCCGGCCATTAAGCCTCTGCCAGGATTACCCCGAATGCCAGATGCCCTGACCGACTCCCCGTCCTTACTCATATCATTAGTGTATTTGCGAACCGGTTTGATAAATTGCTTTCGCAACTACTGCTGCTGTGTTGCACGATATGAATTAGTTGTCAGCCGATTTTATCCAAGCGCACTTGCGCCGGGCCCGCGTGATTTTCAGAAACAGTTTGGCCCACAGAGACGGCCTCGAGCCGTTGATCGCGGGTTCAAACCCCGCCCGGAGCACAACACTCGAAATTGCAGTCCTCTGCGCGCACCAAATGGACGCGGTGGAGGGCAGACATCTTTATGCCTTTTATACATAAAATAAAGTCGGCCATGTTAACATAATATATGAAAAATGCGAAAATAAAGCCGCTGTAAATAACCCGCACGTGGATTTATCGAGATTCCCGTTGACGGCTAACTGGCTCCGGGGGCTCCGGATTTACCCCCTTCTTTCGCCGCGCCCGTCCCCTTCGCCGCTATTATATCGTCGATCCTCAGCACCATCGAGGCCGCCTCGGTCGAGGCCTTGACGACCTGGAGCTTCACGCTGAGGGGCTCGTACACGTTCTTCGCGTCCATATCCACCACCTTGGACTCGAACGGGTCGACGCCCGCCCACTTCCTGCCCTCGCCG
>Ga0080006_1147908_pt1 | contig 10636 bp, 12 predicted proteins | sample RS3BMetagenome_FD_69209 | JGI IMG/M metagenome (GOLD analysis project Ga0080006, IMG submission 69209) | Ferric oxide microbial mat and aquatic microbial communities from Rainbow Spring, Yellowstone National Park, USA - RS3B (SPADES... ... | reverse complement strand
GCTTCTGAAGCGTCATCCGGCCAAAGACAGTCTCCGCGGCAAGATGATGCGGTGCATGATGAACACAGCCTTCCTCACGGAAGTCCTGATTCTTCAACAACATTGATATGCGCTGGCCCTGTCCGGCGGTGTCTGCAAAGATGGCCAGATGACCGGCGGTGATCGAGCCGGAAACGGATGCAATGTTCGACTTCGTGTTATCCGAAGCTGCTTTCGTTGCTGCCGTGCCCAACCCCAGATTCGTCCGAGATGTGGCCACATTGGACACGTCCGAAAGATTGTTAGTAGGTATCAGGCCGGTGGCCGTTGCCGCGGTGAAGCCCTGCAGCTGTAGACGGTTGCCGTTCGCGTCGTAAACGAAGGTATAAATGCCGTTTGCCACCACAGTATTCGTGGTGAAATCTGCTCCACTGGTAGTCTTGCATGCGATATTCGGTCCGCCGTTGATGCTGGCTACTGTTGGGCCGGTGCTTGAGTTTGCAACTTTTACGCGAATAGGCATACCGTTGGTCAATATTGGTGTCGGCGTTAACGCGATGGTAATCGTGTTTGCTGAGCTGCTGGTATCCAAAGCGAAATTCTGCGTGTCCTGTTGAATCGCGGCCGCGATTCCGGGCAGCTTGGTGCCGATGAACGGGGCCGTCGCCAGCTGCGTGATGTTGCCGCTCGTCACGGTGCTCTGGCCGTTGGCCACGGTGACGCTGAAAAGGCCGGTATATCCGGCATCCGGCGCGGGCGTGGTCTGCGTGCCGGTCGTCGCCGGGGTTCCGGCCTTCACTGTGATGACGCAAACGCCTTTGCGCACTGTGTTTTGGGAGACGCCGGTGTTATTCGGGCCGCTGTAAGCCGCTGCCGGGTTGCTGGCGTTGTAATACGGCAAGACGGTCGAACCGGCGTCCTGATCCTGATAGGCCGCCTGAATCAGATAATTGATCGACTGGCCGGGCGTCGCCGGGGCCGGGGTGTTCAGGGTCGTGGTGGTCTGGACGATGCCCTGCTTCACGATCTGGTCGGCCGTGTCCGGCGCGAGGCTCCCGTAGGCGGTGCCATCGACGTTCTGCAGGCTGTAAACCGCGCCGGGGGCTACCAGAACGTTCAGCGCGGCCGGGCTGTTCGGCGTGCAGGCGAGGCCGTCGAACAGGGTGGACGTGCCGAGGATCGCCTGGAGCGCGAATCCGAGCCCAATCATCACGTTCTTGTTCTGTTGAAGCTGGTCTGTATCCTGCGGGATTTGCCCTACGTATACGATCTGTCTATCCATTTATATCCCCTGTTAGCTTGAAATTCGTGTCCAGATGATGGTGCCTTCCGGCTGCACTGCGTCGATAGCGGCGTAGATATCCGCGTCGGTCACCGCGCCTTGAATCAGGCTCGGATTGGCGTATTCGGTCTGGCTGGGCGTGCTGTATGCGCCTTCAGGGCTGTTGTACCCTGCGATGAACGGTATCCCCTGCCCGGTGGGGCGGTAGGCGACGACGAACGCTTGGAAAGGCAGCGCCAGCGAGCCATATCCGCCCGCGACGCCGTAACCCATGGTGTTGGTGTTGTAGCAGCCCGCATCGGCGGCACGGCTCGGCTCGAACACCCAAGGCGTGCGCCCGGTGAGGAGCTGCAGCACCCGTATCAGGCCGCGGCGGGTGCCTTTTTCAAGGAGGAGCTGGGCGAGGATGCGCATGCGGAACGCGGAATCCGCGTCTTGGTGCTTGCGCGGCAGGCTGCCGCGGAAGAAGTCGAACGAAATCAGGTCGAGGAAACCGTCCGTCGCAGTGGAAATGCGCGTCTGCAACCGGGCATAGGCCGCGAGGCCGTAGACGGCCGCCAATGCCCAGCCGATGCCGTTGAGCACGCCGTCGAGCACGGGGGTGCTGTCGCGGAACCATCCGCCCGGCAATAACGCTTTGAGGCGACTCACCATGTCCTGTTGGTCACCAATGTCCATTTATTTTCCTATTTATGTTTCGCAGTATTGCCGCTTCCGACATGGCCTTTTTTCTTTCGGGCGTGAGCACCCGATTTTTCGCTGCCTCCGATAATTTGCGGCGATGATCTTCTGATTTTGGAATTCCGAGATTAGCTGCTGATAGACTTGCTTTCTGTTCCGGGGTTAGCTTTCTGCCCTTATTCCTTGCGCTTATAAGCGCTTTTTGCTCTTGCGACATAGGGCGCTTTCTTTTCCCTCTCATGGCGGCCGCTACCCTCGCAATCACCTCCGCCGATCTCTTCCTGCCTTTCAACGAAAAGCTGATTTTGTCGCGTTGCTCCCGAGTAATGATCCGGCCTTTCTGCGCGTCCGATATTTTCTTCCTAACTTCCGGGGGCCTTTTCTTGCCTTTCAGTGCAGCGGATATTTTCTTTCGGGTGGATTCGGCGGTAACAAAACCGTTGTGGCCGTCACCTCCAAGGCTGAGGTTTGTCAGTCTGCATCCAAGCTGGCGAAAATGCTGTATCCAATAGCATTCTCGCTCTGCCCAATTGTCTCCAGCCTCTTCGATGCACCGGATTGCGGGGCGCTTCCCCTCATCCTTAAGCGTCTGTATCCACCTGCCGCAATAGGTTTTTGGGTTTGCCTCCATGTGTTTCGCAAGCCGATTACAGAGTCGCATGGTCGTCTTTCCGACATACCGCACCTCGCCGGAATCGGGATCGCATAGTACATATATTGACGTCACCTTCATTCAGCAACACTAACTGATCGTCATAACACCCGCAATTATTCTCTGCTTCTGGTTGGCGGTCAGGTCGGTGGTGCCGCCGTTCAGCGTGTAGGCTGTCACATTCGCCACGCCCGGCACGCCGTAGGCGATGCTGGCGATCTGGGTATAAGGCAGGGAGACGCCGAGCTGCAGGGCGTTGATGAAACTCGTGAGCGCCACCCCGACGTTTCCAACCACGGTGGCGTGGTTGAAACCAGCGGCCGAGGTGATCGTCATGGTCACGCTGGCCGTGACATCGGCCGGAGCAAAAACCGCGAACCGGCTGCAGAGGGGCCTCACGGCATCAACCGCGCTACCGACAGCGTTGAGCAGGCTGCTGGAGGCGTTGCCCGTGCCGTCATCGACTACGACATAGAAAAACCCCATGTCGGTGGTGCCGTTATAGTCCTGGTTCTCTGTGATCGTGTCGTTCAGCCCTTGCTGCACGCCCAGGACCGCCGCATTGACCGCCGTTTTGGTTGCCTTGGACAGCGACGCGATGTAGAGCACGAACCGGGCCCGGAAAGACGCATCGGACTCGGCGTCATAGCCGTTGGTGAAGCCAGCCGAATTATTGGCCGCGTCAACGCCGGGGATGGGCGAGGTGATGACGGTAATGGTGCTCGCCTGGACGTTGCCCCCCGATCCGCCGACTTTCGCCTGGACCGGAACATTGACGCTCGAGGTGTTGACAGGGATGACATACCCGCCAAGGCTCGCGTTGTAGGCCGAGTTCGTCGTGTCGATCGTGACCGTGAAAGTCTGGCTGCCGTCGGCGGTCTGGACTGTGGCGCCAACCGGGACGACTGCCTGCTGGGTGGCGGTGAACCGGGAGAGCGTGACCTGCCCGGTCGCCGAGTTAGCCGGCAGACGGAAGAAGCCGTAATCGGCGCACCACGAATCGAGGTCGGCCCCGACGCTGGTGGCCGCGCGCGTGAGGGTGAGCGTCTGCAAGATGATCGCCTGCAGCCAGAGGACGACCGCCGCGACCGCCTGGGCGATGGCGCGGAGGATCGAGCCGACGCCGAAATCGACAAGCGAAGAGCACGCAGCCTGCGTCGCCGTGGCTATGTTGTTCACCAGGGCCTGAAAGCTATAGGTCTGCAAGGATGCCATTCTGCCTCACGCTGTCACGTCGAAGCTCAGATTCGCGGGGAGTCCGGAATCGACTTCGACATATTGAATTTGAACGAAAATCCCGTTCGGGATGGTTGTCACCGTGATCTGCGGCTCGGGCTGCTGCTGCACGCTGCTTTCCAGGTACATCTGCGATCGGATCAGGGCGGTTATAGCCGTGACGTCGATCTTGCTGCCGATCTGTCTGGGCAGCCCGGCCCCGTAGTTCGGCTCCCAGATGTAATCGCCGGGATTGGTCATAAGCCTGCGAAGGATGCGCTGCTGGCTCAGGAGGACGCGATCGGCAATCTGCAAGCCGCCCGTCGCTCCGAGGGCCAGATCCTGGCTGAAGTATTGCGCTGCGTCGGTCATGATGCTCTATAAAGTCGGTGTCGGTGTGCTCACGTTGCCACCTTGTGGGTCGGAATGCGTGTGCGAGTCATACACGGTGCGGATATGGCCGACGTTCCCGTACGCCCCGTTCAGATCGTAGATATCCCCGCTCGCCGTGATGTCGCCGGTTACCTTGACGTTCCCGGTGAGGTCGAACTCCTGCGCGCTGGCAACGATCTTGCCGCTGACGGTCAGGTTGGCCTGGCCGCTGACCGTGGCATCGAGGTCGCCGGCCGTGTTCAGCGCAACCGACCCGTCGTTATGGAATTTCAGGAAGCTGCCTGACTTATGCACCAGCCAGAACTCGCCCGACGGCACAGGCAGCGGGTTGAGGACGTTCCCGTAATGACGCTGGCCGATGATCCCGGCTTCTTTCCCGCCCTCTTGAAAATCCACCTCGACAATGTCGCCGGGCGTGGGCGGGCAAAACATGCCCCAACTGTTGCCCGACCAGGGCGTCGAAATAGGAAGCCAGCCGCTTTCGGTGTTTTCCGGCTGGATGAGGACCTTGGCCGAATAGGTGATCGGGTCATAACTGCTGACGATGCCAACGCGCCTCAGAGCGAGCAGCCCCATGACGCGGGCCGCCTCGCGGCGCATGGCGTTTGTTATCTGGCTCATCCGATGACTACCGTGCTCTGCGTGCTGTGATTCTTGGCGCGAAGTTCCATCCGGTAGCCTTCCTCGAACGAAATGCGTCGGGTGACGGTATCCGGGTAGTAGAACTGGTCCCAGTCCGTGCCGGTGCCGACGAGCTGGACCATCCCCCGGGTGGTGAGGCTGTTGTCTCCCGGCAAGCGGGCGGTCAGGACACGCTCATGGCGGGTGATTTCCTCGGCCTTCGACTTGGCGAGCTGATAGGCCTGGTCGCGGGTCAGGTTCGGCACGTTGAAGCTGTAGGTCTGGGCCTGTCCGCCCGCCCTCTGGCCCTTGTTCGCCTGCGTGACCTTGTAGGTGACCACGAAGGTGCGCTGCTGCTTCTGGTTCCAGCTCTGCACCTTCACGATGATGTCTTTGGCCAGCGTTTCCGATCGGCTGCACCGGATGTCGAGCGCGTTCGAGTTGACCGGCCCCGCCCCTGGCTCCTTCCAGAGGAGCTTGTAGGCCGGGTTGGTGGTAACCGGCGACGGCTGGAAGTAGAGCGTCTGCCCGCTCACCCAGACGTCGAACCCCTCGTGCTCCGCCAGGTAGATCAGCAGGTCCCACTCGGACTGGTCCTGCGTCAGGACGACGTGGTCCCTGCTGTAATAGGTCCCGGCCTTCTCGCTCGTAGGCTGGACGGACGCCTGCAGGTTGTGGCGGGCGGCGATCGTCAGGGCGATCTGGCTGGAAGTCTGGTTGACGAACTTCTCGCTGGTCTTGGTGTCGATCATCTGGGCCGACAGGTCCCTGCCGGTCAGGGTTATCGTGCGCCCGGCGAGGTCATAGTCGATGTTGTCGACCTGGCCGAGGATCAACGGGGTGGGCGAAGCTCCGGAGAAGCCGACAGCGATCCCGATCCGGTCTCCCACCGATAGCGACCAGTAAGCGGGGCCGTATGCCGCTGGAAGCCCGGTCGACGACAGGACCGCATGGAACGTATCCGCCGTGAAGTGGCTGGCGTTCGTGACTTCGGCCTCAATCAGGCCCGGCAACGCTATCCCGTTGAGCGTGAGGACCGGTATCGGCTGGCTGGTGACGCCGGACGCCGCTCGCGGTGCGTTCAGGTCACTGAGCAGGGACAAAGACGCCTCCGCCGGCGTTCACGTCCACGGCGGGTATCTTCAGCGTGGCTTTGCCGGTGATCATCGGGTCGATCAAGCCGTTCAGTTGGGCGATGCGGTTCCACTGGTCGGCACTGCCCAGGTATTGAAGGGCGAGGGCGTAGAGGTTCCCGCCTGCGACGTTCACGGTGCGCATGGTTTACTTCCCGGCGTTGCTGGTGTTTATGGACATGCGTCCAAGAGTGCTTGAAAGCTGGTAGAGATTGCTGAGCGTCCCAAAAGCCGATGCCTGTGTGGTCAGGCTGCTCGCGATTGCCGCTGGAGTTGCCCCGGCGGTCGCCCCTGCGATCGAGCCGGTGGTATTGATCGCCGAGCCGGTCGAGGCGATGGCCGCGTTGGTGGCGGCCTGCGCCCCACCGATGGAGGCCATGAGGCCGCCCAGAAGCGGACCCTCGGCGGCGGCTGAAGCGCCAGCGACCAGATTGGTCGAGGAAGGCACTCCCGCCTGATAGTTGCTCAGGGCCGTTCCCACGCCGGTTACGGCGGCGTTGATCGCCGGTTGGCCGATGACGGAGCTAAGCCCAGTCGCGGCAATCAGGTCTCCCACCATCGACTCGGCGAACCCGATCGCGACGGATGCGAGTGCCTGAACCTCGTCCAAGACCACCATGCACGCGATGCTGTATGGGATTTCATTGCCGCCGTACTGAAAATCAGCCTCGAACCTTGAGATGACCACCTGGTAGCGGTGGAGACCCCACGCCAGCAAGACCTGCTGGCCCTGCCTACGCACATAGTCGAGAAGCGTTGCCCGCTGTTCGGCACTCGAACCGCGAAACCGGCCCGACCAGCGGATGTCCGCGTCGTCCGGCCCCATCGGGTTGATGGAACGGCCTCCGCCGGGGAGCTTGTGGACCACCAGCTTCTGGTCGCCGCCGAAATTGATGCTCTCCGGGATCTCGAAGTCCTGGAAGACGACCCCGCCGAGATTGAGTGTCACGGCCATGGCGACTACCAGTTCCGCCCGAAAGCGCCGGGGATCGTGGGCAACGCCCGGCCGTCCGGCGAGTTGCCGCCACTCTGGGAGCGGCGGGCGTCATCATCGTTAAGCCTGTTGACTGTGGCCTGTATTGGTCTTCCGTCGAGATAGAATTTGAAGCTTTGTTCCTGGCGTCCGCCGCCTCCGGGCGGGGCGAAGCCGTGATTCGAGGAGGACGGCTGCCACCCTGCCGCCCCGTTTAAGTAATGGCCGATTGCCTCGCCGCCCTTCTGGACGTAGGTAAGGGGGTTGTATTTGCCGCCTAACCAGTCGGTGAATTTCCCAATCTTGTCGGCATTGTCGATCAGCAGTGCCAGCACGCCCACGACGACGCCCAGCCCCATTGCGGCGCCAGCGAAGGGCAGGCTCGTCAGCAACTGCAAGGGGCTTACCAGCAACTTGAAGGGGATGGAAAGACCCATGAATGCAAATTTCAGTAAATTGACGGTTCCAGCGAAGGCCAGCGCACCGGATAAGCCAAGGAAGGCTTGAGATAGCAACCTGACCCGTACCGGATGGTCGTGAATAGCTGCGATTAGCCAGTTGAGTGAATTATTTAATATTTTTAGACTTTTCGCCGCCATTGGCAACAGAACCCAGCCCAATTCCGTCATGGCCGATGTGAAATTAGTCTTGGCATTTTCGAACTTCTGCCAGACGGATTCGTTAGCGAATTTACTCTGGATCGCAGCAGTACCCGCCCCCTTCTGGAATTGCTCGTTGAGTGCGACGAACTGGGCCAAGGCTTGTGGATCGGCGAGTAAACTCGCTACCCGACTTCCTTGCACGCCGAAAGCGAACTGGAAATTTTTGAGGATGTCCTGCCGGGCTATCGCCTCAGGATGGCTGGCCATCTCCTTGGCGACGTAGGAGGATAGGCCCTGCATCCACTTGAAGGCGTCGAACTTGCCGTCGGTGAAGAACTTCGAGTGGCCACCGCCGTCCACCATATCCATGGCCTTCAGGGCCCCTGCGCTTTTGCCGGTCAGAAGCCCGGAACCGAAAATGCCGGGGTTGGTGCGGATCATCGCAGATATTAAATTAGTGCCGCCGCGGCTGCCGGAAAGGCCGAGACGGTTCATCAGGGCAGTCAGCAACACCATGTTGTCGTCGCTGATGCCCAGCGCGGTCTTGCCCATCCCTTGCGAATATTTTAGGGCGTGCCCAATTTCTCCGACGCCACCGGGCACAACGAACGATGCCTTGGTCAGAAGGTCAAGGTACTTCGAGAGCGATTCTGGATCATAGTGCTGTGCCGTGTGAGCCAGGCGGATCGCGTCCTTGACCGATTGCTCGTAGGGCGTCCCCTTCAGGATGTATTGAACGTCGGCGAACTTGGCGTATTCAGGCAAGAGTGCTGTCACCTTTTCAGCGGAAAGTCCGGTCCCGGATGCGACCGTCTTCCCCATCTTTGCGATGTCGATACTGGAAAACATGGTCTGTCCCGCCACGGCTTCGATGACTTTGCGCATCGCGTCCATCTCTCGCGTGGTACCGCGAGTGACGGACTGGATGCCGATCATCTCTTTCTGGAGCCGTGAGGCGTCGGCTATCGCTATGGCGAACGGGGCCGCGATGGTAAAGGCGGCGCCGAGTTCGTAGGCGGCCTTTTTCCCGATCTCTTTCATCTTGTCCAGTTTCGCCTGCAAGGCCACGACGGAGCCTTGAGTCTTGGCAATGTCTTTGCCGAGGAGCAGGAGACCGGCGGTCACCTTGTTATTCAGGCTGAGAGTTACTCCGACCTTGTAGGCTTCAAACATGTCAATCCTCTATGGGTAATACGCCGAGATGCACTTCTTCACCCACCAGGCCGGCGAGCACGGAGGCTCCGAGAATGGTCTTGATCTGCGGCAGCTTCCTGGCCATCGCCCCCCCCAGAAATGAGCGGGGCGGAATGTGTTCAGTGCCTAGTTCTTGGTAGACCGCGATGTCGAGGTCCGATCCGATCTGTGCCTCCAGTCCGGTCGTCGACATCGTCATGCCAATGCTGTCGCGAAGTTCACCCGAGCGCAGGAGCGGGTCGTCCTCAGAAAAACCCTTCCGCACTCGGTCTTCCTTGGTCGATTCAGCCAGATCGGCCCATGCGGCGAAGTCGCCGACGGCTCCCTGATAAGTGCCGATTTCGCTCTTCGCTTCCTTCTCAACGAGCTTCGCGGCTTTACTCAAGCCCTTACGGAGGGCGATTTCCTCGGCGAGCGCGACTTTCAGAATATGCTCCGCAAAGGCTCCGAGGCTGTTAAATTCCTTCATTTTTCAATTTTTCCAATCGCCTTCTGTGTCCGGCACTAATTCTTGCTTTCGTCTCGGCTGATCGCTTCAACCCTATCTGAGATGCTGCCCGCTTTGCAACAACCTCACGCGGGACCTTGCGCCCCTTTAACTTCTCGCTGATCTGACGTCTGATATCTGGATCCGCCATGCGTTTGGTTATGGCCATCGATAACTTTGCCCGCTGTTCGGCGCTCATCCTCCTGCCTTTGTTCCCGGCACCTATCTTCGCGCGGGTTTCCTCGCTGTGCTTGCCCCTTAATATACCAAGATGCGATTTCCTCATTTTTTGTCGCGACGCCATAGAGTGTTTCATTCCCACTCTGGCCGCTGCCATTTTCGCAGCTATTTCTGCTCGGCGTTCTGGCGATCTATTAGCAACCGTTTCACGAATCTTCTTCAGGATTACAGGTGACACCTTGCGACCCTTGCAAGACGCTGATCTTCTTGCCTTTGTTTCTGGGGATTGCATCCTGCCTTTGGAGGCGGCACTTAATTTCGCTCTTGTCTCGGCGGACTTTAACACTCCCGGAGAGCCCTCACCGCCGGACGATTGATTGCATAAATCGAAACCCAGCCTTCGGTATTCTGCAATCCAGTATCTTTCCCGGTCTTGCCATGTGTGCGGCGCGGCTACTTCCTCTATAATCTCTAAGGTTGGCGTGCGGCCGTCCCTGACGACTGAATTAATCCAATTTGTTCTATGGCACTTATTCCGATTGAATTTCGCATCGTTAATATGGCTTGCCAAGCGTTTCTTGACTAGTTGGCATGTGACGCCGACATACCGAATGCGTTTGTCTCTAGGATCTCGAAGTACATATATAACGTGCATCCATTATCCGTACATTACTTCGGATTTGATGACCATCGAAAAGTAGTCCAATTAAATTCATTGCCTTCGAATTCGCCGAAGATGATGCCGTAGGCTGCTACTTTGGCTGGGGATAGGCTGAAGGCAAGCTCATCACTAACCCCATTTCTCACGAGCCAGAGCCTATCTCTTAGGCCGGGGTGCCTGACAAGTTTTTTATTTGCTCGACGAGGGCCTCTTCATTGGGGACGAAGTGCTTCTGGATGCCTTCCAGCGCCGCGACAAACCCGTGGCGGTCGGCCTTCTGGATCAGGGCCCGTACCTGAATCATCGTCTTGGGGAACTCGACCGACTCGCCGTCGATCTCGGCGATGTAGAGCAGCGGGTTGAGCATCCCCATGTAGGTCTGGTTCTTGGACTTCTCCGGGCCTACCACGTCGATGATGTCAAACTCAGCGAGAAATGGCGGCTCTTTCAGACCGATCTTCCGGCCCTTCGAGTCGGCAGGGCCAGCGCATATCAATGTTGTTGAAGAATCAGGACTTCCGTGAGGAAGGCTGTGTTCATCATGCACCGCATCATCTTGCCGCGGAGACTGTCTTTGGCCGGA
>Ga0080006_1126691_pt1 | contig 10639 bp, 10 predicted proteins | sample RS3BMetagenome_FD_69209 | JGI IMG/M metagenome (GOLD analysis project Ga0080006, IMG submission 69209) | Ferric oxide microbial mat and aquatic microbial communities from Rainbow Spring, Yellowstone National Park, USA - RS3B (SPADES... ... | reverse complement strand
AAGAAGAAACGATAATCCCCAGATCAGGGATAAGATTATGTCTACCGATCCTGAAAAAAGGAAAGAGTTGAGGATAAACAAGTCAACGTTATGATCAGCAGAAAAAGATTAAAGAGGGAAAGAGAATTAAAGTTTATAGCAAGACTAAGGTGAGGATCTGATGATACAAACACGACTAAGAAGGTACAAAATGAAATTTAATAAATTACACCACCATGAACCAGAGATATTGAATAGGAAATTAACTCATTATTTGCTTATAATGTCTAACAGTAATCCTAATATCCTTCCTGAACGTTCAGTCCTTGTTTTAAAGAATGTTTGAATAACGTTAACACGGATGGTAATGGTTTATGAATTTAAGGAAAAAAGAACAAATATCATTATTTTTTTGGCGCAGATACTCATCCACTTTTGATAGGATTAACAGAGCTCCGCTGAATAAAATGTTTGCAAAGGAAAATTCTAAGGTACCAAGATTTCAAGATAGGTTAGCCCATTTTAGATTTATACAGAAAGAAGTAATCAAAGACGCACCAATAGATTACCTTGAATTCGGGGTATATCAGGGTGAATCCATTAAAGAGTTTTCCAGATTAAATCAGCATCCATCGAGCAGATTCTTAGGTTTCGATTCATTTGAAGGATTACCCGAAGAGTGGTTTGAAGGTTTTAGTCAAGGCGCCTTTAATTTAGAGGGAAAAGTACCAGATATTGATGACAGTAGAGTTTCTTTTGTAAAGGGATTATTTCAACAAACGCTACCAAACTTTTTAAAAGGATATGTAAGAAATAACAGAATTGTTATGCACATGGATGCTGATCTCTATACTCCAACCCTTTTTGTGCTTGTGAATGTCCATAATATTCTGAAGAGTGGCGACATAATAATTTTTGACGATTTCCTGGATCCATTGGGTGAGTTTAGAGCATTTTTTGATTATACCAAATCTTTTAATGTTAAACCAGTACCTATTTCAATTGTAAATTATGGAAAGTTAATTGATAAGATAGCATTTATATTCTGAATAAAGCCTTTCAGCTTCTTGGTCCATAGTTTGAAATGCTTTTTCTTTAAATAGAAGAAAGGCCATTTCAAACTATCGAAGTAGACTAAATGTATAGCAGCTATTGTTACTTAATGCACTAAATTTAATAGTAAATTCTTTATCACAGTAAAGCTGTTAATGAAGGCAATCATAACTGCCGCTGGACTGGGAACACGTTCAGGTCTAAACGGAATCATCAGAAAGGAGCTTTTGAACATTTATGACTACAGGGATGGTTCCATAGTATTGAGGCCAATCATTGATGTTTTGATACATAATCTCCAGCGAGTGGGTATTAGGGACATAGCAGTTGTTTTGGACAGTAAGGATGCGATATCGCAGTTATATCTAAAGGAAACGTATCCGTCCGTCAATATAATATTCCAGAAAGAAAAGAAGGGGTTTGGGGATGCGATCCTTTCTGCTGCCGATTTCTTCGATGAGAAAGGGATGGTAGTGGCAGCCGGTGACGGCTTGATACTTGATCTTGACACAGCTGTTAAGGGCATAAACGAGAAAATGGGAGAAGACTGGAAACTCTTTGTGATGAAGGTGGATAATCCTTCTTCATATGGAGTTGCCGTTCTTGACAGGAAATCATACCCTTACAAGGTTATGGAAGTAGTTGAAAAACCGAGCCAACCAAAATCCAATTTTGCAATCTGTGCATTTTATTATCTACCTCCGGAAATTCTCAGGTTTATAAGATATGACAGTAACGGGAATGCTGAATTGACCGATGGCATTAATGAAGCCATAAAATCTGGAATAAGTTTCTCGGCGATAGAAATTCGGAGGAATTCCTGGATAAGTGTTGGAAAGGCAGAAAGCTATACCAGCGTGCTCAAGAGATCTTATGATTTCGCAGTGAAGAAGGAACTGTACTCAAAGTGAATTTCCTGAGCTTTCCTTCCATCTGGTCCTCGGCATTATTACATCCCTAAGAGAAAGGAGTCTCTGCTTGTATTCAGATATATCATCTATCATTTCCCTCAAAACTTCCCTCATGTTTCCAGATGGTCTATACCCCATTTCACGTAGTTTTGCTCTTTCAGGATTATAATAATGATCCTCCGCCTCAACCCTAGGGTTATTCACATGCTCCACCTTCACCTCTCCCCCGTAGGATTCCTCGTATACATCTTTCACAGTGCTGGCAAGATTGAGTATTGAATAGTAGTCTTCTAACTGGTTGATAACCCTGTACTCCCCATCCTTTGGCGGATGGTTCAGCACCAGAGATAGGCAGTTCACGCTGTCTGTGAGGGAGAGGAACCCCCTTTTCTGGTTTCCCTTCCCATATACCGTTAGCGGCATACCAGATACAGCCTGTGCAACGAATCTATTTAGAGCCGTGCCCCATACCTCATCAATGTCGAATCTTGTTCTTAAGTCGGAATTAGATATTTCCCTGGTCCTAGTTCCGTAGACAACACCCTGCATTATATCCGTTATCTTCAGTCCCCAAAGCCTGTTCGCGAACATGAGGTTATTGGAATCGTGAACCTTTGACCAGTGATACCAAGAACTGGCATTCCTTGGAAATGGCAAAGTATCCTTTCTCCCGTGAAACTCAATTTCAAAGAACCCCTCAGGAATGTCTATGTTTGGGGTACCGTATTCTCCCATTGTCCCTATCTTGATAATATGGACATCCGGATTCAGGTCCTTGGAAGCATAGATTAGGTTCATTGTACTGATAATGTTTGTCCTCATCGTCTCATTTGCCTGTTTCAGACCTATCATCGAGTAAGGGGCTGACCTCTGTTCTGCCAGGTGATATACGGCTTCAGGATCACTTTCCCTGAATACTGAATACATAACTTTAGGATCAACAATGTTGCCCCTGTAAAAAATAATCTCCTTCCCCGAAAATTCAAGGAATTTTGAAACCCTGTTTTTCATTGTAGCTATAGGTATTAGAGAGCCAGATCCGACCTCCCTTACCCTCCTCCGTGTATAGAAATTGTCGACACCGGTGACCTCGTGTCCCTCCTTAGCAAGCTTCTGAGCAAGTGCCCAACCTATGTAACCATCAATGCCGAGGATCAGAACCCTCATTTCGCTGATATCACTGAAATGGTTTTTAATCTTTGGAATGGGAAACTCAGCAAATGCCGGCAATAATAATTGGATTTATCCTGAAATACGCTGAGACGGATATATTATTTATCCTGCTCAATTGGCGTACCTAACATAAGATAATGTTTAGGCATCGCTGCTAGCGGTAAATTGCGTTACGTAAATCTCTTCCACCAGCTCAAGAAATTCATAGAATTCATGCATGGAAAAATTAGTATAATCATTCCAAATCACTTGGAATACCACAAATCTAACGATGAACAGAATATCCTTGTTTAGTCCTTACAGAATAAGCTTCAGCGGAGGCGGAACTGACATAGCCCCATTTGTCGACACACATGGTGGATGTGTTATTAATTCTACTATTGATAAGGGAGTAAGGATAAGCTATGTCAGAGACGGAGAACCACTGGAAATTTCTTCGAGAGATTTCCTGAGAAGCTGGTCCTTTCAGGGAGGTAACGGAAACAATTTCCTGGATAACATATCACTGTTCCTAGAAAGAAGAGGGGTCAGGGAAGGGAGGATAAGCATTTCGGGTGACGTGCCGCCCGGAACGGGGCTTGGGTCATCAAGTGCACTTATATCCGGGCTCCTCGCACTAGTGAGCATCTTAGATGGTAGGGGAATCAACAGAGAAGCTCTGGCCCGTGAAACTTACGAAACTGAGCACAATTCCTTTGGAGTAATCCTTGGCAAGCAGGACCCCTACGCTATAGCATTTGGTGGTTTCAAATTTATGAGATTCTATGGAGATAGATTTGAGACTGAATTTTTTTCAAACGATGGTCATTTTGCCTCGTTGTTGGAACAATCTATTCTTATTATTTATACGGGTTCGTCAAGAGAAAGTTCTGCAGTATTGCAGGAAGAAGTACGAAAGGCCAAAGATGGTTCAGAAGAATTTTTTAAGAATCTTGAGGAAATGAAAAAAGTTACAGAACAAATGAGGACTGCAATAAAGAGAGAAGATATGGAAGAGTTTACAAATCTTCTGAATACCAGTTGGGAAATAAAGAAGAGATTTGGGGCAGGTATAACTAACAAGAATATAGACAGGTTGATCCGGATATCACTTCAGAAGGGCGCAGCAGGGGCAAAGTTGATGGGAGGGGGGTCACAAGGATTCATTCTCCTTATATCAAAAGAGGGTAGGCGCTGGGAACTGCAGCGTGAAATGATGAATTATTCCAATTTTGTGGTAAGGGTGTCACTGGATAAAGATGGCATAGTTTACAACATGAAGTGAATATTTATCTATATACCTCCCATTTTTATGGTCTGACTTCGTGGTTCTGTGATTGTAAAACCTTGCGTTGAGCAGTATCTCAGAGCCGGGTTAAGTTTTTAGAGCATCCATGCTATTGATATTTGGAAAAAAGATCAGCGAGCTAGCCAACTCTACACGATCAACGTGCTACGGACAGAGTAATTGTACTGTTTCCAACAGTTTCAATGTAGCTATCGGCAACACCAGCTTTCATTAAGTTTCGACTATGGTGGAAACTGCTAGACAGGGGGAATGGTGTTTCATTTCTAGAGAATCGTTTGTGAATTGTTCTGGTGTTTTAAAAGATGAAATGAAGCGATTCTTCATGTAATTATTATACATGCAGTTTTACCTGGGTATCCCTTCGGACAGTCAGTTTCAGCGCTTTCCCCTAATTTTGTTACAGTTCTTATGAAATACCCTCCGGTTCTTTACCCCCACCCTTGAAGCTGGTGTGATAGGTCCGTTGATCGTGTACAATAATATCCCATAATAAATGTTGCCATTCTCCCAACACAGAACGAAGGATAAAAGCTGGTAGAGACTCAGTAAAAAACGGTTATTTCATTTCAAAGATATTGTTCAAGGGAAAAAGATTAAAAGTAGCTCACCATGACGGCTACATCTTGAACTTGAAAGACATGGAGGTCAACCTGATAACAAACATGCCCATAAAAAGCGGTATTGGCAGTTATTCAATGGAATTATATCGCATATTGAAGCCATCACTGCCTGGACTAACCCTGTACTCATATTATTATAAAACAAATGAAGTAATACCATGGTCAGTTGATATTTCTCAGTTTCACACTAATAATTTTATCATGATACCTTATGTTACACGAAAAAACTTGAGTAAGATAAGGAGGTCAAAGAAATTCTTGGGAAAAAATATTCATATTTTGGGGGCGGACTACTCACTTGTCTCGGAAACAGACAAAGCAATTGGCACAGTTCACGAATTTTATTTTACGGTTTATAATATTCCTAGATTACGGAATTTTGGTGAAATTGCAAAAGAATTTTATTATAATTACAATTTATTAAAGTTATCTCTACAAATTAAAAAATTCAAAAAAATTATCGCTCCCAGTCTTCATGCGGCAAAACAGATCAAAAAACATACTGGTATTGAACCAGTTGTGATTCATGAAACTGTGGATGACAGAAAGTTTCATCATAGGGACAAATCCTACGCTAGAAGAATACTAAACCTTGACGGTAATTTAACTTATGTATTAAATGTATCTGGAGGTGGAACAAACAAAAATCTTGAGACCTTAAAAAAGATCGCAAACCTGCTCCCAAATAATTGCAAGTTGGTGAAGATAGGGTTTCCCATTGATTCAAAGAATTCAATAAACGTGGGTAACGTGGAGGATGATATATATCCGTTATTCTTTAATGCAGCTGACGTTTATATAAATGTCTCAACCAATGAAGGTTTTAATATTCCTCTGATTGAATCGTTAAAAAGCTCATTGCCAATTGTTTCGAATAGATGCGCCACTTCTTTTGAATTATTAGGTGAAAGCGGAATTTATCTGGACAATTCATATGATTCAAAGCAATATCTGGAAATGATTTTATATTTACTAGATGATAAAACCCACGAATATTATTCAAATTTATCCTATACCAGAAGTCTTAGATTTTCTGAGGACGAAGCACGGGAAAAATATTTGAAGGTATATTCTGAAGTCTTCGGATGACATTATCAGTAATTATTTGATTTACACATCTCTTCTAGCATTTGTACTGTTAGAAATTAAGTCCATATAAACATTTCTTATGCCATCAAAGAATACATCAGTTGAAAACTCCATCAACCTGCTATATTGATTACGAATAACTTTCTCTCTTACGTCCCCGCGGAGGAGCTCTATTAACGCCTTTGTATAGCATTCAAGATCATATTGGTCACACAAAATTCCGGCATTTTCTAAATAATCCCTCATATCCCTTGTATTTGATGCAATAACTGGTACGCCTGCTGACATGGCCTGCATAACTAAATAGGAAAAACCCAAACTAGATGGGTATAAGAAGGCAAAGAACTTGCTGATGAATCCCTGAATTTCATTTTCAGGGATAAATTCTAAAATTTCTGCTCTTCCATTTTTAACATAGGAAATAACTCGTTCATTCAATTTCTGAAAGGTACCGGCTTTTGAAACAATTGTTAAGGAAACATTTGGGACTCGCTCAGAGAATCTATCAAAGATATTAAGCACCATTTCAAGTCCTCTGTCAATAGGAGACCCACCACCCATAAAAAGGAGTCTCAATGCTTTGTCCTCACTTACAGATTGCCATGAGTCTTTCTTAGGTTCCTTAATATTCAAGTCTATGCCATATCTAACTATTCTTACACGTGCTTCGGGTACATCAAATCTATTAACGAGTGTTTCCTTGGTTGAGGCAAAAGGCACAACGAGCACATCACTAATAATTAAACTAATCCTCATCACCAACTTCATCGAAATAAACCACGGCCAACTGAACATTGAAACTTTTCCATCAAGCGGTATCGTATCGTGAATGGTGGTAACTATATTTTTTTTCATGCATAGGAAAGCCATTATGGAACCGAGGGGATCAATGGCATGGTATAGCCTTCCTTTTGTTTTGAGGATCTTTATAAATGCGAGCTCCATATTTTTTAAGAAATTAAAAAGTCTCGGTCTAACTAAACCCTGTTCAATCAATACTGGGCGGATTCCGTGATCAGTGCAAGCTTCTAATAGAACTGCCAGGTATCTATCTATGCCCCTTCCAGTGTCTTTCCTATTAGTGTAAGGGAATCCGATAATAATAATGTCATCACCCTTGATACTCACGATACACTCACTTTCCCCTAATCGGAATGACACACAAAGACTACCCTATCCAAATTGGGATTAAACTTCTCCCTGTTTACAATCTGATTAAAAGTTTCATCAACAATCCATCCAGATTGTGTTAATATTTGCTTAAGTTCTGACACATCATAAAGCATAATTTTTGAACGGAACTCACCAATGAACTCAAGCCCCTTCCCTTTTCTTTCATAGTAAATATGTTGAGCAATTACGAATTTAGAAAATGGGTCTATATTCTGTTTAACCAGTACCAATATGTTTCCTAAGTCATTCCAAAACCGTGGAATAGGTGCAGTTATTATGTTTTCCCTATTCCAAGTTTCTAGCATGAGAATTGAACCAGAATCTGAAATATTTCTCAAGTGTTTCAAAAATCTAATATCATTCATTTTTCCATGGTAATCTATACTCGTCCACCAGTTCAGGATTAATTGGGGGTTAAAATCCGAAATTACTTTATTTGTTTCTAGCATATCACCCACTAAAAAATTTGCATTATCAATTTGCAACTCTCTAACACTTTTCCGGGCTTCTTCTACAAAATGTTCTGAAAAATCTATGCCCATAACTTCATAACCAAGTTTCGCCAGTGGAATAGAAATTCTTCCGGTACCGCAAGGTATGTCCAGTATCCGCTTAATCCCTTTAAATTTTGATTTAACGTATTCATGGATTCCACGTGCAGTTTCTATACCCTCAGTTTCACGTATTTTAAATTCCTTAACGTAAACGTCTGACATTTCCTTATAGATATTTGTCCATTTCATATTTTTGCCCAAGAGAAATCAAATTTTTAAACTATATCTGACAGAAGCAATCTTCAATTTATCATCATAGGCCGGTGCATCCCAAATCACTTTTTTCCCTGACAACGTATCTTTCCATCTTCTTAAATCCTCGTGGTACATAAGCCTTAGAAGTTCTTCAAACGAGACGCGTGGAGACCAACCCAATTCACGTTTTGCTTTCGAATTATCTCCGATTAGAGAATCAACATCGACAACTCTTTTCATGGACGGGTCAATTGCCACGTATTCCTCCCAGTTTAGACCCGCTTCGTTAAACACAAATTCACAAAGCTCCCGCACACTGTGACCTACTCCTGTTGATATTACAAAATCATCCGGCTTATCTTGTTGCATCATCAACCATATGGCTTCAACATAATCCCCTGCGTACCCCCAGTCCCTTATAGCATCTAGATTTCCTAGGTACAGTTTTTTCTGAAGCCCCAACTTAATTCTTGCTACCGAGTTTGTTACTTTCCTCGTCACAAATTCTAGTCCTCTAATTGGTGATTCATGGTTAAACAAAATTCCATTACTTATAAACATATTATATCCTTTCCTATATATTCTGGAAATCCAATAAGAATACAGTTTCGCTGCTGCATATGGACTTTCAGGAAAAAATATCGTATTCTCATCTTTTAACTTAGAACTGCCATTCCCATATAATTCGCTTGTAGAGGCTTGGTATATCCTAGCATCCAGTCTTAAAAGTCTAACGCCCTCAAGCATCCTCACTGTACCTAAGCCAGTAACTTCAGATGTTGATATTGGTTCCTCAAAAGACCTTCCCACGAAACTCTGTGCCGCTAAATGATATATTTCATCTGGATCGCAGTAGTTTAGGGCTTCTACTATGGAACTTAAATCATTAAGATCCATAGGTATGAGTTCAATTTTTTTTGCGACGTTTAAATATTCTAATCTCCAAAAATTAGGAGTAGACGTTCTTCTAAAGGTTCCAAATACCTTATATCCTTTTTCGATCAAATACTTAGCAAGGTATGCTCCATCTTGACCTGTTATTCCAGTTATTAAAGCTTTCCTGGTCATTTATATCCCCAAAGAATTGAAGTAATTTTCTATCTCCTTACAAACATATTGAATCTGATCATCTGTTAATGCGTTTCCAGAGGGCAAATTAATTCCTTCGTTAGAAAGTCTATCTGCCGTGGGAAATCTTTCACCTGTATATCGAATACTATAATATGGTTGCCTATGTATTGGATAGAAAAATGTCCTAGTTTCTATTCCGCTTTTCTCTAGATGAAGCATGAGTGGATTTCTGTATTTCTCATTAACTAGAATAGAATACATCCAATAAACGTTTTTAGCCCAACTTTCTTCGAACGGGAGCGTTAAAAGTCCTCTTTCTGCCAATGGGGCTAGCAATTCATTATATAACTTTGCATTACTCCTTCGTTTCTTTACAAAAGTATCAATTTTTTTTGTTTGAGAAACACCAAGCGCACCCTGTAAAGCGGATAGTCTGTAACCATATCCAAGCTCCTCGTGCCAAAAGTGTTTACCACCCCTTCCAAACGCATGAGCTCTTAACCATACCATTCTTTCTGCTAAATCATGATCATTGGTAATATTCATTCCTCCCTCACCTGTGGTTATAATCTTGTTTGCATAAAAGCTAAATGAGGCAACTCTTCCAAATGTTCCGATTTTTTTTCCTTCTATTTCCGCCCCATGTGCTTCTGCAGCATCTTCAATCACTATTAATCCGTGCTTCTCTGCTATTTCATTTACAATTTTCATATTTTCTGGGTGCCCATATATATGAACTGCCATAATCGCTTTGGTTTTCACGTTTATTTTTCCCTCAACTTTCTCGAGATCCATTGTCCACGTTTTGTAATTTGCATCAACCAGGTTAGCTCGGATCCCTAAATACTCGGCGGCATTGATGGTAGCAATCATAGTAAAAGTTGGAGCGATAATTTGATCCCCTGCCTTTAAACCAAGTGATGCAAGAGCAAGGTGTAGAGCAGTAGTTCCGCTGTTTGTCGCTACACCGTAGTGCGCTCCATGATATGATGAAAAATCTCTTTCAAAATTTTCAACATCCTTTCCCAATGAACTTATCCAACCAGATCTTAAACATTCAGTTACGGACTTGATGTCACTTTCATCTATAATAGGCGAACTTACTGGGATTTTAAAACCCATAGTGTGAGATAGTTTGCTTATATAATAAAATTTCTAAGACCCTTTCTGATACCCACTTATCCCCGACATCTTTAGGTTTTCAATGAAAGAATCCAGTCAAAAAATTTCTAGCTTTTTACGATCCCATGATCACTGATATATTCTTTGTATGATTGGCCATTGTAAAAGGCCATTGAAAATTGATCATTTTCGGCCATCTAAAATTGACCAGAATCGCTCACTTAAAATTGACCACCCCCTTTTCCATGAAGAGGGAAGAGTGCGATGTTGGTTCCGGAGGAATGGCATATGATCAGGGAGATGAGGGAGAAGGGAATGTCCATTAGCGAGATAGCAAGACAGATGCACATGAGCAGGAATACTGTGAAGAAGCATCTGAGGCTCGATAAACCTTTAGAGTACAAGAGGAAG
>Ga0080006_1156919_pt1 | contig 10641 bp, 13 predicted proteins | sample RS3BMetagenome_FD_69209 | JGI IMG/M metagenome (GOLD analysis project Ga0080006, IMG submission 69209) | Ferric oxide microbial mat and aquatic microbial communities from Rainbow Spring, Yellowstone National Park, USA - RS3B (SPADES... ... | reverse complement strand
AGATAAGAAATAGAAGAGCCTTAAGGAGTTGATGGGCCCATAGATCAGTGGAAGCATTGCCACTATAGATCGCCGCCTTCGCAAGGCGGAGGCCGCGGGTTCAAATCCCGCTGGGTCCATACCCATTCACGGTTCAAATCCATATAGAGGACACCTGTTTGCAGCGAACGAACATCGGCAGTTTTGGATCGATTTACTGCCAGGACTGTCAGGGTCTGATGGTTGTGGATTTCAGTTGGTGCCCCCATGACTTGTTAGGGAAAGGGGGCGAGGATACAAAAAGACGAAATACTGCGATATGGCAGCAGAGATGCGCCTGCTGCACTGGTACCTGAAGGCACTCCTTGAGGCTGCACAGTACGGACTGATGGCAACGGAGGAGATATTCTTCTCTCACATACTGTTCCAGCTGCCTGACGGCACATATGCCACTGCAAGTGAGATGGCCGGACAGGCACTGGCGAGTGGCAATCCTGCAGCATTGCCAGGGATGAAGAGGGAATGAAAATGGTTAGAATAAGAAAGGCTAAAAAGAAAGGGATTGACAGGGTGCCCCTGGAATATATGGGAATGACTCCAAAAGAAGACATTGAGATGATACCCATGAAATCCCATTTGAGTTGATAGGCTGGTTGTGTAAAAATAAGGGGCGGGAGGCGTTAATGAGCGATAACCCGGGTATGAGTTTTCATGACGCAGCTGTCTACGGACCGGAGTTCTCGAGGTGGATCGAGGATGTCTGCGAGAAATTGCAACTATCGGCGTCTATGCGCCGTAGGAGGCTTGTTGTCCACGACATAGAGATGGTTGTGGTGCCACGTCTTGTCCCTGGAACACAGATGACAGTCGACGGATCATATCGCGGGGAAAACCTGTCGCACAGACGCATGCTGTCGTTGCTGAAGAACAGAGGCATATTGCACAGGGAGAAAGACCCGTTCGGTGAACGGTACTATAAATTCGCCGTGAACATAAACAGCTCCACTTTACCGATAGACCTTTTCGCCGTGTTACCTCCAGCCCAATGGGGACACAATTACTCATACGCACCGGGTGTGCTGAATTCAGTCACTGGATCGTCAGCCAGAGGATCAGCCAGGGTTACAGGTTCAAGGACGGCCATCTCAAGTATATGGGCAGGACCATTGATACGCCGACGGAGGAGTCTGTCTTCGAAGCGCTGCGCATACCGTATGTCCCGCCTGATGATCGAAGGAATTTAGAGGCGGACGGCAGGCCGATGTGGGAGTAAAGCTGTCAGTCCAGACCGACAGCGACATATTAACATCACTATTATTGTCATCTGCCTGATGAAGTGCCCGTACTGTGGCTATGTCTGGCAGCCCCGCGTCGAACAACCGAAGGCTTGTCCCCGGTGCAAGGCGCGCCTCTACTGGCTGAAGCGGAGATGATTTTTATGACAACAGTCACTGAAGAGAAAGAGATTCCCATCAACATGCTTTACATCAACGGGGAGAACGTGCGCAAGGAGGTCGGCGATACCTGTCCCGGAGCTTCCGCCAATTGCGCTCCTTCCCGGAGTACAGGGCTACGGGGATGTTTCTGTGGTCATCGTGGACACGAGGAACACGTCTCGCACCTGCCCATCATGCGGGATGGTGGACAAGAAGAACCGACCGGCGAGGCATGAGTTCCTATGTGTTTCATGCAGCCTCGCTGCGCCTGCAGACCGCATCGCCATTAAGAGCATCTCGGCGAGGGTCTGAGTCGACAGGTCTATCGTAACGGGGAGCGAAGAGACGTGTATACATGTTTCTTACATCAGTTACAAGCCACTAATTTCAATTGGTGGTTGACAGGATACACTCCCTCCCACTTTCTTGCTTTCTCCAAGGAACAAGACACAGATTTCAATAAGTGGTCGTTGGCTTCCCCCTCCCTTAGTTGCAGCTTTCCGGCTTCAGTCCCTTGCATTTGCTTCTGCAGCTTTCTTCATGCGGTTTAGCATATCCTCCCAGTCAGAATTCCTGCGCATATGGAATTATCCTACAGCCCTCCTCCCCCTGTGCCAATATGTGTTTTAATCGTTACCTAACGCAACAGTTTACTCAAACGCAGTCAGTTGTACATAATAGAAGAGTTCCAAGAGAACGGGAAATGAAGGCGGCCAGGAGAAAGGAAAAGGTAATACTCGAAAGGTACCGTCAAGGCCTGGCGTCATACGACATCGCCAGGAACCTCCATGTGCCGGTGGCGGCGGTGGAGAGTGTTTTGAGGGAAGCGGGCATAGAGCCCGTGACACCTGCCTCGATATCAGAGGACGAATCAGATATGGATAGTAGGGATACCTCGCAGGAAGATAAAGTGATGACACCGCCACTGACACCGCCACTAACGACACCACTGACGACACCACATGATGCGACACTGAACGCGCCACCAATATCTGATGCCACACAGATGAAACCCCCGCAGCTGAACATATCAACAAAACCCGGCATAGGCATACAGTCCAGTACACAGCCGCCGGCACGTACAAGTGATACCCCCCTGTTGCGTTCACCCAGTCCGCCGATCCATACGCGAAGCAGAAGGAAATGGACACCAACAAGGCAAGCGATGTGGAGAAGAAGTATCTCAGGAAACCTGAGGTCGAAAAGGCAGCCCGTGAGGTTGTGGGCGAACGTCCGGCCTCGGCCGAACAGGCCGGCGACCCGCTGGCGCATGAGTTCCCGGATGACCTGTCGTTTGCAAACAGGCTTCCGTCGATGGCCCAGTTCGGTGCACAGCAGGTTCCGGACAGCCCGCGCATGACTGCACATTTTACCATCCATTCCCCCCTCAAGTGAACCTGCCCGGCAGTGGACGCGGAACGCAGACGCCGCTCAATGAAAGAAGCGTTCGCGGTAGGCAGGATTGCAAGTCAGTGAAGCCCGCAACCGTCAAGGCTGCAGAGGTGACTTTCCCTGCCCGAATGGGGCGCAGCAGCTTCTGTCTCTGAGTTTTCCGTACGAATAGAGCGATGAAAGCAGCATGAGAAGCGTGATTGCAACGTTGTCGAGAATTTGATATGTGTAGGAGAGGGCATAAAGAGCACCGGACTGAGAGAGCGAGAGATTGAAGATGGAAACGATCGCAATCAGACCGAGCGGGGCATAGCAGCAGCTTCCGCTGAAGACTGCGGGAATCAGTCCTGTGAGACCGATGAAACCCCTCCTGCCCGATCCGGCCCCGCGGCGCGCAATGCTGCCGAATATCAGCATGTTTGTTCCGAACAGCAGCGATAGCACTGTAGAGAAAAAGACCGGTCCTATGAGGATGCTGAGCATGACATGCGGCGTCACAAACCACAGCAGGCCGGATGCTCTGCTCAAATTCAATGGTGTGACTGTCATTATCGAAGGGAAGAAGGCGGGCGGGTGGAACGAACTTTTAAAACAATGCCGTGAAAGGTTGGAAAGCAGCGAGTGCGACATTTGCGTTATGGTTGAGTATGTAAAGGTAGAATCGGATAGTATGAACCTCACGCAGGAGGATATAGCTAGTGCCTTGAAACACGGTCGTTTCAATGCAGGAGTGCGTACAGCAGCGGATACATTAGAAAAGTGGGGCCTGATCGCACCGAACATGCAAGAAAAGTATGAAAACGTTGATTTTCAAACACTTGCGTGGACAATCTACCAAGGATACACAGAACTCGCTTCCCACGACATTCTCGGCCCTGTAATAGATAAGATTGACGAGGCCGTCATGCAGTTTGCGAAGGAACTAGAGGGGGAGGCGGATGTGGAGCATCTGAAGAGTGTGCTCGAGCTTACAGAGAACAAAGAGAGGCCTGAAGATGAGGACTGATAGTAGGAAGACACTTGCAACCGCGGGCCTCCTCCTCGACACAATGATATTCCAGGAGGTAGTTGCGGGGGCCCATGGCGAGATCCCTCCGCTTGGCACCATCAGAAATTCGAATAACTTAAAGAGAGAGTTTGAGGACGCTTGGAGGAGGATAGTCACGGAGGTTAATTATGCACCAGTGTTCAGCATTTCTCTTAGCGTTCTCGAAACCCTCCCTAACAGTCCAGCACTCAACAGAGCACTCGGAAGGCTTCTCGAGATTGCATATGATGTGGCCGCGTCGAGGGCACTCCTCAAACACGATCTTTTCGGAAGGATTTACCACACACTTCTTCTGGGAAAGCTTGCTAAGTACCATGCAACGTTCTACACCTCCATACCTGCGGCACGTCTACTTGCCGAGCTGGCACTTGCGGATCTGGATGCCTCCTCGGTTCCTCCAAAATTCTCGAATGAACCCCTGCTTGTAGCTGATCTCGCCTGCGGCTCCGGCACGCTTCTTTCGGCGGCCTACAAGGTTGTTGAGGAGAGGCACAGGTTCGGGTCCGCTTCTCCCAACATCCAAGCGCTTCACAGGTATCTCATTGAAAAAGGGTTATGCGGATTCGACGTTCTGCACCACACCGTGCACCTTGCTGCTACAACCCTTTCCCTCCACAATATATACACTGTCAAGGGCTCAAAGTTATTCGTGCTGCCGCTCGGGGTATCTGGAAGAGGGAAGCATATGGGAAGCCTTGACTTTCTAAATGCGAGCGAGGTTACTCCCCTTACCACGCTTGAAGGTCTGCAGACGGGGGGTGGAAGATCCGTGACAATTTCTAATGAAAGTACCCAGAAGGTAAAGCTCCCACTCTTCAATGTATGCATCATGAACCCACCATTCACAAGAAGTGTCGGGGGAAACTTGCTTTTTGGATCACTTCCTGGAAGAGAGAGAGGTGAACTGCAACAGGAGCTTTCAACCGTTCTCAAGGCCAAAAAATGGAAAGGCATAGGACAGGGAGGACTTGGCGCAGTATTCATGCTACTAGCAGACAAATACATTAGGGAAGGAGGAGTGCTTGGACTCGTACTCCCCAGGTCAGTCGTCTCAGGAGCGTCCTGGGGTAAGGTGAGGTAGACATTGCTTAAGAAGTACCACGTGAAGTACATCGTTACAAGCTACGACGGGAAAGCCGGCTGGAACTTCAGTGAGAACACAGACCTGAGTGAAGTGCTTTTGGTCGCACAGAAAGAGGAAGGCGAAGGGACACTCTTCATCAACCTTTTCAAAAGCCTCAAAGCGAACTTCAGGCAAGGCATATAGCCTACTCAGCTCTCGACATCTCAGCCCCTGAGTCTTTGGATATAGAAGACACGGCCTCAGCATCCCTACAGGTCAAGCTAAATGTCGGTAATAAAGAAGAGACGCTCGCCGAAATATACTCAGCGAATATAGAGGATGAATTCATTGGAGCCTACAACTTCTTCTCACAATGGGAACTTAACAAAACGCAGGTACAGCTATTCAAGCACGGTGTCCTTCGCTTACCTACTCAGGGATTCGCTGGTAGGTTCAATCTTACAACTTTGGAGCAGGCTGTAAAAGGAATAGGACCAGACAGAAGACAAGTTCACTCTACCTTCACAACATCATCTGCAGGTGCCTATGACGCTTTCTGGGGGCACGAATCTATCGTTGTCTATGAAGTGGGGCAGAGGCCGAATGAGAAACTGGCTCCAAAGGGAGGAATGGCTAAGCAGGCCAACGAGCTGTGGAAGAAGAGTGGAAGGTTGCTCATAGCTGAAATAGCGTGGCTCACAACATATAGGTTACTAGCTATATACGTCAACAAACCCCTACTCTCAAACGTATGGTGGCCTGTCATGGCAGAAGACGAAGACGCAGAGAAGGCTCTTGCTGTATGGTTCAATACTACTTTCGGCTTACTCAGCTTGCTTTCTGTAGCCGAAGTTACGCGGGGCCCTTGGATCGAGTTCAAGAAAGAAAACCTTAAACGTGTACCGGTTCCAAGCAGGGAATATAAGGAGGGTCTCGCTGCTATATTCCAAACCATGAAGGCGTTTGAGAGACTCCCAAAAGAATTCAGGCTTGCCTCCATGGGGAAGGGAGCAAGAAGACAACTTGATGAGGCTGTGCTGCAAGCACTTGGCATAACCGCGAACCAGCAGGCGCTCACAAAACTTTATGAAGCATTGGCTATGGAGCCTATGTTGACTGGCGAGGGATTTTATTCCTGAATAGGTACTAAAAGCGCTGAGGCTCTCCATAAGCCTGAAGGCCAATACCATAAATTACAAATCTGTCGCTACACTGAACTGCTGTTCTTTCACCCGTAGAGACAATAGTTTCAGCGATCTGTAAGCCATTCAATCTGGCACGTTCCCAATCCTCTAGATCAACGGCTGAGCTTGGAGAATTCTTCCAGATATTGTTGGTAAGGTAGGGGCTACTTTTTGACTCATCCTTATGCAGTTTAGCTTCCGTTCAGTTAGCTTCAGCAAAGATTGCCTCGAGGCAGTTTTTGATTTCATCTATAATCGAAGAGTTGCATGGTTCACGGACAGTGACAGTTACTTTTCCGTGGCAACTCAATTGCCAGGTAATCATACCTTTCCATATTTTTGGTCTAAATATGAAAACAGCAGCACCCCGTGGGTATTTAGTTTCAAATTTGTTACTGGCGCGGATGAAGTCAACACTCTTAGAAAAATCTACATTTTCGCACTTAAAAATAAATGCATCGTTGTCGATAAAAAGTCCGACTTTGTGGTCGAAATGCCCAATAATATCTTTGCATAACCATCCCTATTTGACACTTTTGACCATACCCAAAGGTGTCGTCTGGTCGTATCTAGTTTAAATGGCGCATCCTGCAGTATCACTTTGAGGAAATTAAGCTCAATTTGAGCTCAATTAAGGCTCAATTTTCACTAAATACATGTTTAGCAAAAGCCAAGCTGGAAAAGACACGGATTTTAACGGACAACCCGCTATATAATGTAACGGACAACTCACTATATAATTTTGTCGAACATCTTGCTAAATATCACATCTTCATTTCACGATCCGAAAACCCTTTAAACAGTCCTTCACAGGGTTGCGCAAAAGGGGGTTAGAGATAATGGATATGACAGCTGAAAGGAAAGCTTCAATCCTTGCCAAAGGGAGATTGATGCAAACTCCAAACATAGATCTGCGTCCCTTGAAGGCATTTGCCAAAAACAGCCTGAAGAGCAGGACAGTCGAACGGCTCATTGCGGATCAACCGGATATCGTTTCGGCAACAGACCTTCCTGCGATTGCAAAACTTTTGCTTGATTCCTTTGACCGGGAAGAAGATGAGAGTTAGCCCGCCGAGGCGGGCAGGTTCGGTGGAACCTATGTTCAATATAATTTTCCCAGTATTTAAATTTCGGATCTGAATTCTGTATCGATAAAGGGTCTTTCTAACGATGGCCGTTCTTCCTTAGAAACAAAAATTCACATTGCCTCTGCCTCCATCCGCTAAATATGCGTCCACCCATTCCCTGTGTTCAGGTGTGTGTGCTACACCTGAACTGCTACTTCAGATAGGCAACAGAAGCAAGGTGCGCCTTGACACCGTGCTGCAATCTGTTGAGTGCAACAGCGAGTATTGTGCAGAGATTGCGTGTCAAATACCTGTCCACAGATTCAATGCACCTGACACGCAGCCTCTTCTGTAGAGCGATGTGTTCCTTCCAGTAGCCGTGATTGCCCTCCTTTCTTGACCGCAGATGATAGTCCCTGAGGTATGATGCAGGGTCTGCCTCATACCTGAGCATCCCTATGTTCCTGAAGTAGGCGCCGACCTCCTCGTAACGGCACTGGTTGAAAAGGAAGGTGAGCATGTATACTGTGGATGCCCCTGTGCTGTACCAGGCATCCTTCCAGTGTGAATTGTACAGTGCCGTTATGTGCTCGATGGAACCAGCAGGATTGAGCACCCAGTTTTCATGTATGTGGAAATGCGGCCTAATGCCGTTGATCTGAAGCCATCCTGTATTCTCATATGAATCATAGCCGCCGTCAATCCAGATATCCTTCATACCGGTCTGCTGCCTGCAGGAACATACCCGTTCCTGCAGCATCGGAGCGTCTGCCGCATTTGCTGTCACCGTCTGCACTGCCATCGGAAGACCAACCTCGATGTCGTTTATTGTGTCGAGTTTGTATCCAGTGATTTTGTAATGGTCGCTGTATTCGGCATCCCTGTCGCCATTCATGGCAGTTATGGGTATGCTGTCCTCGGCACACCGTTCGCCTATGTTCATGCACATCGTCTTTCCCTCTGCAATTACACCGTCCCTGATTATTTCGAATAGTCTGTCCCATCCCTTTCCAGTGCGCGTGTTGTGGAAATGCCAGAGTGTCTTGACCGATGGCACTTCCACGGTGCCGTCACTCCTCCTGAAGCAGAGGAGTGCGGCATCGAGAGTGTTTGATTTCAGATAATCGGCCAGTTCGGTGTAATGGAGCATGTGCTTGAGGTCCATAAGCATGAGCGACTTCAGCATTGCACATGCGGTATACTTCGCTTTCCTCCTGTACAGCGAGGAAAGGAATTCTACGGCTCTGCCTGACTTCAGGCTGTGAAGGAATACGGCTGCAGATACAGGTGCTCCGTCCGTTCCGTCGCTGAAACAGGGGTGCAGCCTCTCGACACTATCGAGAGGTTCACCAAACATTCTCTCAACCATGGCACGATATTTTATTATCTGTGTATCCACTTCTGTCTCAGTCAAGGTGCATCCCCTATCCTTTGACAAGACAGGTAACGATGCACCTGACTCTAAATTTTCCGGTCTGCCGTCGATTTGATTTTCAACCGTCTGTCTTAAATACAATCAATATTCGTTAGAAAGACCCATAGAAAAAATATAACTCGCAAGTTAATTAAATTCACAGGTTCCTTATTTCAGATAATGTTCAGGGTTAATTATTGAGGGCCTACTGAAATTTCATTGTTTGAATGGTATTACAAATTAAAAAAGGGAAAATTGTCTGAGATCTCTGTTTTCAATATAAGAAAAATCAATGTAAAGGCTTTATAGCCTGCAAACATTGCTATCTACATGGCAGTTCTTGAATATTTTACCATTGGTATGGTTGCCGGGCTTATGATTGGTTTTACCATTGCTCTCTTCATCTCCAGAAGCGTATTTTCCCCAAATTCAGAGAGAAGCAGAGACGCTATCAAATCCATTGCCTCTGACGTAATACAGAGTACCTTCTCAACCCTTACAGATCAATCTAAGACGCAGCTTGAATCAATTGCCAGTTCCACTGAACAGAAACTGGAAACAAAGAAGGCAGAAATTGAGGGAATAATCAAGCCTCTCAATGAAACACTTGCAAAATACCAGGAACAGATCAATGCCATGACCGGGTCAGTGAAAAGCGATTATGGAACCATCAAGGAATCGGTTGATCAACTCATGAATGCACACAAGCAGATGATATCGGCCACTTCAGAACTAAACTCTGCATTGAAAAATAATCAGTTCAGGGGGAGGTGGGGGGAATTGCAGCTGAGAAGAATCGCAGAAATTTCTGGCATGTCTGATTATTGTGACTTCAGTATGCAGGAATCCACAACAGAAGATGAAGAGAGAGTAAGGCCGGACATGATAGTAAAACTGCCCGGAAACAAAAGTATCATTGTTGATGCCAAAACCCCTGTGTCTCATTATCTGGAGGCAATAAAAGCCTCAACTGAAGAACAGAGGAAGAATCTGATGAAAGAATATGCATCTCAAATAAGAGAGACAGTGAGAGGACTGGCAGCAAAATCATATCAGGAAAAGTTTCCTGACAGTGTGGAATTCGTGGTTATGTTCATGCCTGGAGAAGTTTTCTTCTCCGCAGCAATGGAGGCAGACCATGATCTTATAGAATATTCTGTTTCAAAAAAGGTGATACTGGCATCGCCCCTAATTCTTATATCTCTGTTAAAAAGTGCAGCAATGGGCTGGCAGGAATACAGAATAGACAGGAACAGGGAGGAGATTGTATCCCTTGGCAGAGAACTTTATAAAAGAATTGGAAGGCTCCTGGAATCCTTCTCTGCACTTGGAAAAAGCATTAACAAATCAGTGAAAGAATACAATTCTCTGGTTTCTACCATTGAATCAAGAGTCCTGGTTACTGCAAGGAAAATGTCTGATCTTGGTGTTGGAGATGGAAAATATCTGGAAGATCCGGATAGCATAGATCTGAAAGCAAACGGCCCAAAATCAATCACACAAAATAGCGAGGAAACCATTAAGGAGAGCTTAAGTCAGAATAATGAAAACTAAGTTTTTTAAAATAATGTTTTGTTGAAAATAATAAATATGATCCTTATTCACTCAAGGAACTAACACATGCTGAGGTTTAATCGCCTTAACCTCTTCCTTGATGGAAACTCCCCTTTTCAGCCTTTTTGATTTTTATTATCCCTTCCTTTACGAGATCGGAAAGATGCTTCTTCACAACCTTTACATTTCGTATATTTTTCTCGTTCCTGAGGTATCTTCGTATGTCAGTTATCGTTGATGTTCTATTGTTTGCTATGTAAACTATTATTTCAGATTTTGTATTCCCTCAGTACATGAGCGTGACAATAACCTGTCTCGACTCTGTTGCTGTTTTGATGTGCCATGAAAAGCTGCTGATTACAGGCACGATCGGCAGCTTCGCTGGGTAATTGGGCATTGCGATGCTGTTCGTGTTTCACTTTGCTGTCATTAACAGTTTCATTTTACATTGGGACGGGATACAGGGAACTACGTAGGGAGCATCTGGAAGAGTGCCTCCTTCCA
>Ga0080006_1172371_pt1 | contig 10643 bp, 2 predicted proteins | sample RS3BMetagenome_FD_69209 | JGI IMG/M metagenome (GOLD analysis project Ga0080006, IMG submission 69209) | Ferric oxide microbial mat and aquatic microbial communities from Rainbow Spring, Yellowstone National Park, USA - RS3B (SPADES... ... | reverse complement strand
ATTTGTGAAATTGCAAGTTTTTTGTCTGCGAATGAATGCCTTTTAAAAGGATAGAATGCTTTAAGACTCACTTTAAATAAAAATTCCCAAGAATCATACTAAGAATCCTAAATAGCAACTCGGGGTGAAACCTTAGCTGTGGATATTCTAAATGATATAAGGAACTTCGTAAAGTGAAGGAGTATAGCGATGCGTACCTTTCACTTGGAAAAGAAACTATTCGACCTCTCCAATATTGATCCCAGACTAAATAGCTATCTCAGTTGAAGAAGAATCCCAAACAGCCTTCCTCACACCTACCACGCCGTTAAAAATAGTCAGACACAATTAGATATTTTCCTCCAATTCCTCAGTTTAAGGCATAGTGCAAGGCGCAATGCATGCGCAAAAAGCTTCCCACCTTCAATTCCTCATTTTAGGACACGACTAATCAGGCTATCATTCTTTTCAATCCCACCACTTTCAATTCCTCATTTTAGGATACTCATAGATGTTAGTTGTGGGTGTTCGCTTGGTGCCTTTCCTTTCGATTCCTCATTTTAGGATACAATTCGTCGTAAGATTCAGCGTAGACAGCTTGCAATGTATCTTTCAATTCCTCATTTTAGGATACAGGCGCGGGAGGACCAATTTTGTGAGAAGGTCTACTTACTTTCAATTCCTCATTTTAGGATACTGTGGGGCGTACCCCTTCCGACTGGCTGGTGTGAACTTTCAATTCCTCATTTTAGGATACCTATTCGCCTGTTTATGCCGCTTGGCGCCGTAACAGCTTTCAATTCCTCATTTTAGGATACTATCATAATCGCAAGTGAGATTACGGCTAATGCTCTTTCAATTCCTCATTTTAGGATACTCAATAGGGTGCCTCCCATCAGGCTTTCAAGGTGTATCAACTTTCAATTCCTCATTTTAGGATACCGTCGGGAAAAAACTAAACGTGGCTGGCCAAACAGTCAACTTTCAATTCCTCATTTTAGGATACTCGACTACGAGGCGCACACGCTCCTCGAGTTCGGCTCAAACTTTCAATTCCTCATTTTAGGATACCCTCAAGGTCGGAAGGCCCTACGCTGAGCAGGTCACCTTTCAATTCCTCATTTTAGGATACCTACATGTGGAAAACCTTCAAACACACTCGGAGGAAACTTTCAATTCCTCATTTTAGGATACTAGCCAGAGCAGTGGTACGTCGGGTACGGCGACAGGCGCTTTCAATTCCTCATTTTAGGATACCGGATATGTTGCAGTAGCCTGACCATTTGAATCTGTTTTACTTTCAATTCCTCATTTTAGGATACCTGCAAGGTCTTAACAGTGTTGGCAGCCTTGTAGAAAGCTTTCAATTCCTCATTTTAGGATACTTATCAAATATGCGAGTTTTGTCAAAGCCTCCTCATCTTTCAATTCCTCATTTTAGGATACAAGTGTAGGGCCACTAGTCACAAGAACATTTTCACACTTTCAATTCCTCATTTTAGGATACCGAATCGAACGGTAACACATGGAGTTTCTCTGTTACCAGTCTTTCAATTCCTCATTTTAGGATACTGGTTATGGGTCATACCGAAGAACACACAGACACAGAAAACTTTCAATTCCCCATTTTAGGATACCAACCTCAGCCGAAAAATCGGGCGGGGCTACTTCTTTTACTTTCAATTCCTCATTTTAGGATACTGAAGCTGGCGAGGGCTATGAAGCTATTGATGTGTGGACTTTCAATTCCTCATTTTAGGATACAGTACCTCGACCAGAGCGAAACAGCTAGTAAGCGTTTGCTCTTTCAATTCCTCATTTTAGGATACAAGACGGGCGTCCTGTCCCCTGAGCCATGGCGCGCTGTGACTTTCAATTCCTCATTTTAGGATACTGTTTTTCAGACTGAGCTTCATCCACGTAGCACGTCTACTTTCAATTCCTCATTTTAGGATACTATTAATAGGCTTCTTTGAATCTACAAGCGAATGGAGCGCTTTCAATTCCTCATTTTAGGATACTACCAAAGTACTGGGTTCTTTGCCCAAAATGCCATTCTTTCAATTCCTCATTTTAGGATACTGTACACTCGCGTACGTTTTACCTGAACCACGCATTCCAACTTTCAATTCCTCATTTTAGGATACCAGAAGAGGTAAAGAAAGATGAGTGTACCAAAGGATAAAACTTTCAATTCCTCATTTTAGGATACCAGTTCATGAAGAGGTCGCCCCCCGCCACTGTGTAATCAACTTTCAATTCCTCATTTTAGGATACCCTGGTCAACCGTGAGCTCAGCCTTCGCGAGCAGGTCTTTCAATTCCTCATTTTAGGATACCGCTGAACGCCGCAGCTACACGCGTCGACGCGTACTACGCCTTTCAATTCCTCATTTTAGGATACCGTTTGGACTGTATTTGTAGCCGAAATACAATACGTCCTTTCAATTCCTCATTTTAGGATACCGAATTTCAGGGCAACTACGACACTGAGCTCTACCACTTTCAATTCCTCATTTTAGGATACCAAATTTGAGCGCGCAGCAAATCGCTGACTACGTGACTTTCAATTCCTCATTTTAGGATACTTGGCGGTGTTTGCTGAAGTGCCGCAAAAGATGTGAGATCTTTCAATTCCTCATTTTAGGATACTGGTGAACCGAAGTCCTTCGCTGCGCCTGCTATCAACTTTCAATTCCTCATTTTAGGATACACTTGAAGATACTTGAGAGGGGCGGGTATCTCAAAGTCTTTCAATTCCTTATTTTAGGATACAAATGTTTCTGGGAAGCCGATATTTTCTGCGACTCTTGCGCTTTCAATTCCTCATTTTAGGATACAGATCATAGTCCTTAGCAAGGTCTCGTTCCTCTTCTACTTTCAATTCCTCATTTTAGGATACCGGTTATGATTTCCTAAACCGCAAAACAACTTTCAACTTTCAATTCCTCATTTTAGGATACTATGAGACTCAAGCCGGAATATGTGCGGTCAGTAAAAACTTTCAATTCCTCATTTTAGGATACGTGAACGTCTCTGCTAGTCAAGCTCAGGTGCAATTCGCTTTCAATTCCTCATTTTAGGATACTCACCATAACTTGCCCAAAGTGTGGCTTCTCATTCATGATCTTTCAATTCCTCATTTTAGGATACAGCCTCTCATTAACGCCGTCCTTCAAGAACTCATGAACTTTCAATTCCTCATTTTAGGATACCATCTTGCACATATTTTCCACGCTCAGAAGGCATACTTTCAATTCCTCATTTTAGGATACACGCAGTTCACCCTGCTAACGGCGTTCGCTGATTACGCTTTCAATTCCTCATTTTAGGATACTACACCTTCACCCTGCGTTAATGTTGGCGTAGCTTTCAATTCCTCATTTTAGGATACCACGTAAGGCTGGTCTGGCTTGAAGTATTGGCGAATAGCTTTCAATTCCTCATTTTAGGATACTCGCTGCCCCCGACCCCTTTCTCGCTCACATGAAAGGTGACTTTCAATTCCTCATTTTAGGATACTAAAAACTACAAGTTCATTGATAGGAATAATAAGACACATCTTTCAATTCCTCATTTTAGGATACTATTTTATACACTTCAAGCGGTTTATGCCTCTGATTACAACTTTCAATTCCTCATTTTAGGATACCGGACTTGTGACGAACACATCGTACAGCACGTGCCTATATCCTTTCAATTCCTCATTTTAGGATACGGATACGGTTTGCTGTCATGACATATGACGACACAAGTACCTTTCAATTCCTCATTTTAGGATACTCACAATCTACACCACTTTACCGCCCGATAAAGCTGTCTTTCAATTCCTCATTTTAGGATACCAAAACATTACTCCGAGTGCTACAGCTTCTAACGTTAACACCTTTCAATTCCTCATTTTAGGATACTAGAAAGTTGTCAACTGTTTGTTCGAGCTTTGAAAGTCTCTTTCAATTCCTCATTTTAGGATACTTCATGTATGTGAGCATGAGAAAGAAGTATGATGAAAGAACTTTCAATTCCTCATTTTAGGATACTTCATGTATGTGAGCATGAGAAAGAAGTATGATGAAAGAACTTTCAATTCCTCATTTTAGGATACCGGATAAGACAGCTTAATCTTGCGAAAACTTTAAAAAGACTAACTTTCAATTCCTCATTTTAGGATACACCTCCAGGGTGCGTTAGCATGACGAAACAAGATGACTTTCAATTCCTCATTTTAGGATACCGGAAATAGGGGATGGGATATCTCCAAGCAGTGGGCTTAACTGGACGCTTGTCTTTCAATTCCTCATTTTAGGATACGTAGCAGAGGGCGCTCCTCCACCTGTGGATAGTGAGCCTTTCAATTCCTCATTTTAGGATACCTGACCCTAACATCCCTACCATGCCCCCTTAACTCCTTTCAATTCCTCATTTTAGGATACCATAGATAGCCCGTCTTCCGCTAAACCTACTCATTACTTCCTTTCAATTCCTCATTTTAGGATACCGAGTGGTACGGTAACGGTGCCGGTGTGGTTTCAACTTTCAATTCCTCATTTTAGGATACCTACGAGATGAAACTCAGACTGAAAACAACTGATCTTTCAATTCCTCATTTTAGGATACTATTGCGCTACTAGCTGTGTTTTGTATAGCATTTATGGCGCTTTCAATTCCTCATTTTAGGATACCCTAACCTACGCTGGTTTCAGTAACCAAGTCGGCGGTACCTTTCAATTCCTCATTTTAGGATACACGTATCTATCGAAACACATTCTAAAACATGAAACAAAACTTTCAATTCCTCATTTTAGGATACAAGCGTAAATATTTAATTCGCATTTTTAAATATTTCATCTTTCAATTCCTCATTTTAGGATACCTTGAGAAGCTTGGCTGTTTGCTCGTTATACAATACTTTCAATTCCTCATTTTAGGATACCTAAAGTGTACGTTAACCGGGGTAAACCGTACAGGATCTTTCAATTCCTCATTTTAGGATACGTGCCTACGATCGGAGGCGGAAAAAATGACAGGAATCAGACTTTCAATTCCTCATTTTAGGATACTAATAGGTTTGAAGCGGGTTCACGTATAGTGTAGCACTTTCAATTCCTCATTTTAGGATACTCGGATGAACAATTCCTGCTATTTGTAACAAAACTACACTTTCAATTCCTCATTTTAGGATACAGACACTGCTACTCAACAATGTGTTAGTGCAGCTCACTTTCAATTCCTCATTTTAGGATACTATAAGTGCAATTGAGCAAAGAACACAGAACCTTGACTTTCAATTCCTCATTTTAGGATACGATACACCTTCACCTTGGGTTAGCGTTGGAGCGGAACTTTCAATTCCTCATTTTAGGATACCTACACCAGCTGGTGAGTTAAACGCCGTGCTTATCCCTTTCAATTCCTCATTTTAGGATACAAAGAAATAGGAAGCAAAGATTATTCGGGGGCTAATCACTTTCAATTCCTCATTTTAGGATACTTATCGGCTACGACTTTATAGACAAGCGAACGACTTTCTTTCAATTCCTCATTTTAGGATACTGTTCTTTCGCCTGCGACCAGTCGCCGCCTAATGAGTTATCTTTCAATTCCTCATTTTAGGATACCGTTTGGCCTTGTAGGTGTCTATCATGGCAGGTGTCTTTCAATTCCTCATTTTAGGATACCAAAACCGTAAAGGAGGAAAAAGCAGAGCAACAAAGCTTTCAATTCCTCATTTTAGGATACCGTCCGCTAAACCTCTCCATTATTGCCGACATTTTTCACCTTTCAATTCCTCATTTTAGGATACTGCTATAAAACGCTTGATGGTAAACTCTATTGTGACTTTCAATTCCTCATTTTAGGATACTAGAACTTATTGATGGTGAACAACATGGAAACAAAACTTTCAATTCCTCATTTTAGGATACAGCAAAGGACAATAGAGTCGTTGTTTCAATAACACCTTTCAATTCCTCATTTTAGGATACTTTCGCTTTTGTTAGCTTTACTCATTATTTTTTACCTTTCAATTCCTCATTTTAGGATACAGTGAAGGGAGTCAAAATACTGTACGTGCCCTGACAGGCTTTCAATTCCTCATTTTAGGATACTTAATCTGTGGATTAATTGCTAATATTTTTATATTGTCTTTCAATTCCTCATTTTAGGATACTTGCCGCTATTAGCAAATGATGTACTGCAATTACAACTTTCAATTCCTCATTTTAGGATACACAAAAAATGACGGAAAACGGCTTTTCGGCAGGTAGCTTTCAATTCCTCATTTTAGGATACGGAAGTGTAATATCTGTGTTTAAAATAAGGAAAACTTTCAATTCCTCATTTTAGGATACGGAATCCAGAAACTCTACTGACTCATCACTACTCCGATATTCTTTCAATTCCTCATTTTAGGATACGTGGTAAGACCTATGCAAGTGTACAGCTTGTCAACTTTCAATTCCTCATTTTAGGATACGGGAGCGATTAGCTCAGTACCGCCTACCTGATTACCTTTCAATTCCTCATTTTAGGATACCTTGAGACTATTGCGGTGTGCTACATGGGTTGTTTCAGGCTTTCAATTCCTCATTTTAGGATACTTTTTCCCCTAAAGCTAAAACTTTCAATGAGTGGTCTTTCAATTCCTCATTTTAGGATACGGACGGTGATTGAGTAGTGTTGGGTTGGACTCGTTACTTTCAATTCCTCATTTTAGGATACCCGAAGGTACCGCCAACACCGTTCGAGGATTTAGCGCTTTCAATTCCTCATTTTAGGATACGTGTGCATGAATGCTCCATGAGGTGAGAAATCATGAGCGACTTTCAATTCCTCATTTTAGGATACAAGTCATGGCCAAACGCAGAAAACCGCACAGACGAATACTTTCAATTCCTCATTTTAGGATACGTTATTACCCCGAATATTCATGTATGTGAATCTCCTTTCAATTCCTCATTTTAGGATACACGCTATGATGCGTTGGAATGAAAAAGAGAATCCCTTCAACTTTCAATTCCTCATTTTAGGATACCGGCCGCCCTACAAAAATTTATCTGGAAGATATGGACCTTTCAATTCCTCATTTTAGGATACAGTCAAGGAGACGCTCATCAAAAAATTCAGAGATTATCTTTCAATTCCTCATTTTAGGATACTAAATGAGTGCTATCAATTCTACAATGCGGATTTATTTAGCTTTCAATTCCTCATTTTAGGATACTCATGAGATAGAATGTGTTTTGCCAGATATGTTACCTTTCAATTCCTCATTTTAGGATACTAGAATGGCGAAGGTACTATTTGACTCAGACCCGTTGTGTCTTTCAATTCCTCATTTTAGGATACTGCCCTAGTGACAAAAATTGGTATCAAAAAATGCACCTTTCAATTCCTCATTTTAGGATACGTTAGTCTCGAACGCTATGAGTTCTTGGACTGTGAAAGCTTTCAATTCCTCATTTTAGGATACTTATCGATGTCAGTGAAAGTAGAGCACTTGGTTTTTTCTTTCAATTCCTCATTTTAGGATACATAATTATCAAACATATGATTGAGCAGGTGCAATATACTTTCAATTCCTCATTTTAGGATACGACCGCAAACACTGCACTTAAGCGTATTGTTTTCAACACTTTCAATTCCTCATTTTAGGATACTCTTAGATATGATATGGTGAGACATCCCATATATATACTTTCAATTCCTCATTTTAGGATACCATGCGTGAATATCGCAGTTTAAAAGGTGAGTAAAAAACTTTCAATTCCTCATTTTAGGATACCCATTTGTTATACCACCAGCACCGGTGGAACCGGTAGCTACCTTTCAATTCCTCATTTTAGGATACTTGCTGAGATACCCACAGCGGTAACTGGGTTACTCATCTTTCAATTCCTCATTTTAGGATACATACTGTGCCGGGCTACGCCGTGTTCGTGTTTCGCCTTTCAATTCCTCATTTTAGGATACTGTTTCCCGTGGCCGTCAGCCCCCCATTGTTCGGATAGTCTTTCAATTCCTCATTTTAGGATACTTTATCTATATCCTTAGCTTCATCAAAAAAATGCTCGACTTTCAATTCCTCATTTTAGGATACAGATTGACTATACTAATCCGGATAGACCAATACTAAATAACTTTCAATTCCTCATTTTAGGATACTGACTATGATGTATTCGGTGAGTGGAAACTCACTGTTAAGCTTTCAATTCCTCATTTTAGGATACTGTTTTCACCGGATGGTCTTACTTATCGTATCGACATGACCTTTCAATTCCTCATTTTAGGATACCGGCTCAAAGCCAAAGCGCGCCCCAAAGTATAGTCTTTCAATTCCTCATTTTAGGATACTAATGTAATATATGACGAATATTACGCAACTACTTTCAATTCCTCATTTTAGGATACTAAATCCTTCGAGAGCTCGATGCCGACCGAAGCAACTATTGCTTTCAATTCCTCATTTTAGGATACCAGCACCTGCTTGAAGCCCTGCGCCGAGATGCTCGGCCTTTCAATTCCTCATTTTAGGATACTGTCAGATAATCGAGAGCATTTAATTCGTACAGCTCTTTCAATTCCTCATTTTAGGATACCCGCATCCGAGACACACTCTAAGAAAATTCTTTTAACCCTCTTTCAATTCCTCATTTTAGGATACCGGAACCGACAACGGTGGGGCTTCTAATAGCGTGCCCCAAATCTTTCAATTCCTCATTTTAGGATACATAAAAAGCGCAGGGCGAAGGTAGCCAAGACGCAGAATGAACTTTCAATTCCTCATTTTAGGATACAATCAGACAAAATCTGTACCACCCAGACGTATTATCTTTCAATTCCTCATTTTAGGATACGGTATTTAAAGGTTGTGGGGGAAGGGGCACGGCTAAAAAACTTTCAATTCCTCATTTTAGGATACATACGAACAAGGTGAACAACAAGAACAAGGAGAACAACCCTTTCAATTCCTCATTTTAGGATACCTGCTGCGCTAGCAGGTACGCAGGTGGGCGGTACAGCAAACTTTCAATTCCTCATTTTAGGATACTCGAATTGCTTCTTTGTAAGGCACATCTCTCAGACAATTTCTTTCAATTCCTCATTTTAGGATACCAACAATCACACGCTCCCCAATAGGCGTCAATTTCTTTCAATTCCTCATTTTAGGATACTTTCACTCATGCTTTACTCACCATTGAAAAAGTTAGCTACTTTCAATTCCTCATTTTAGGATACTTACTGGTGATATTGAGCAGGCAAAACATGTCTATCTTTCAATTCCTCATTTTAGGATACTAACTCTGTCAGGCGGGGGCGTAGCTCGAAATTTAACCTTTCAATTCCTCATTTTAGGATACAAGATGCTATTCAGCTGAGTGAAAACGAGTACGAACACTTTCAATTCCTCATTTTAGGATACTTGTTCACCTTGTTCACCTTGTTCACCTTGTTCACTTTCAATTCCTCATTTTAGGATACCTAAAATAGTTCTGAACTATGTGCAAAATCAAGGACACTTCTTTCAATTCCTCATTTTAGGATACTGGCCGGATTGAAAGTCTTTCAAGACTTCTTGAATGATTGACTTTCAATTCCTCATTTTAGGATACGAAAATATCGGCTTCCCAAAAGCACTTGGAGCATACTCTCACTTTCAATTCCTCATTTTAGGATACCATGCGGCCGTTGGCATTGTACTTCTTGCTATGATGACTTTCAATTCCTCATTTTAGGATACCGGGTATGACGACGATATTGGATACACAAATAACAGATAGCTTTCAATTCCTCATTTTAGGATACTAAATCCTTCGAGAGCTCGATTCCCACGCTGGCAACTATCTTTCAATTCCTCATTTTAGGATACGTATTATTACGCCAAGGGGATTTTTTTAAAAAACGAATCTTTCAATTCCTCATTTTAGGATACAAATGGTACACATGAGTACAGTGTGGTTATGACGAATAACTTTCAATTCCTCATTTTAGGATACAGTCAATTAACGTCTCTTCTCACCCCCTAATTGGATTTTCTTTCAATTCCTCATTTTAGGATACGTTTAACAGAGTATTTATACTGCTTCATTACATAGCTTTCAATTCCTCATTTTAGGATACTTTACGTGTGCCCACGCTGTTCACTCGTTATCATGGTTGGCTTTCAATTCCTCATTTTAGGATACACACCCTCATACATCACCCACATATCCTTAACCCTGAAACTTTCAATTCCTCATTTTAGGATACTAATGTTGTACCGGCCGAAGTCACGAATTGAACTTGAGCTTCTTTCAATTCCTCATTTTAGGATACTTGGACAAGTTATCGTGACCGGACTACCCTCACGAACCATCTTTCAATTCCTCATTTTAGGATACTCTTTTTAGCCATGAACTTACGCAAAATAGCAGAAGCTTTCAATTCCTCATTTTAGGATACCCTGAAATATCACGTCCACTTGTCTATCCACTTGGGTATTTCTTTCAATTCCTCATTTTAGGATACTGAATAATATTTTGTGGTACTAGCATCGAAAGACGCGAATCTTTCAATTCCTCATTTTAGGATACCAAAATACGCACGAATTCTTCTGATTCATTCGTGAAACTTTCAATTCCTCATTTTAGGATACATAAGCGAACTCTGTCGGTGTGTCATCGTAAG
>Ga0080006_1096507_pt1 | contig 10643 bp, 10 predicted proteins | sample RS3BMetagenome_FD_69209 | JGI IMG/M metagenome (GOLD analysis project Ga0080006, IMG submission 69209) | Ferric oxide microbial mat and aquatic microbial communities from Rainbow Spring, Yellowstone National Park, USA - RS3B (SPADES... ... | reverse complement strand
CGGTCTCAACATCGGTAAGCGAGTCAGGCCGGGACAAACCTCGGCAATAAGCCCGCTGATGTTTGCCAAGGTTCTCGCGGTTCCATTTATCGACCCGTTGGGAAATTGTCATAATTGCCATGGTGGCACCTGTTCTTTCTGCCGCTCAATTGCGGCGTGTGAATTACTTGTCCCTGTTTACCGCCGGGACGTAATCGCGGTTGGTTTCGAGTTCATCAATGCCTGTTTGCCTCCATCGCTCGCATGGCCGCCGCACCTTTCGGCGTGCGGCGGACAGCCTCGACAAAGTTGTAAACTTGCGGGTAATGTGCCAAGCAAATTGGCAGCGTGACAACCTGATCCAACCAGCCATCCGGATGCTGTGCGTTCGTATTGAACGCGTTGGCCAAAACGGCGATGGATTCAGCCGTGAAACTTCCGCAAATCAGGCATTCTCGGCGTTTAACGCGAACAGCGGCAAGCGGTGGTTCACTAGGCGTCATGCGTTTTCCCTTTTGCTTCAAGGATGTAGAACTCATGCGGTTTAAACGCCGGAGTCGTGCCCATTTCCCAAATTTGGCCGGTCGCGTTGGCGAGGAGTTCGCAGCAATGGTTTATATCATTGACGCGCTTTTGCAGTTCCGCGATCTGTCTTTCGGCCTTGGCCAACCGTTCATCAATGGTCATATTTTCGCTCATAGCAGTTTCCCTTGTGTTGACTTAGGTGGAATTTGGTTATGGGTTTTTGGTGGCACGGGTTCCGGTGGATCCATTGGAGTCGTAAACCATCCGGCAAACCGATCAGGCGTGTCGCAACCAGTAAAGCAGATCAGCTTGCCAGTGGCCGCCTCGACCGCATCCATGATGCTGCCGGAAAGAACGTGCTGATACCCGGTGGCGCCAAGGAACTGCCAGCCTTTAGCATCAGCTAAAGCCAAGGCCCTGATCTTCCGGCGTTGCTGTTCGTCAGGGATCAACTTGGCCAAGGCGTCGGTGGCCAATTCCAAGCGGGTAAAGGTTTTGGGTGTTGCCAATACTGCCACTGGTGATAGCGCCAGCGGTGGTTTTGGCAACGGCACCGCGTTACCACTGCTGGAATTTGTTTTAAGCAGTTCAAGTATCTCCGGCTTGTGTTGCCGGACTTCATCCAGCAATCCAACTGAGATATTGCGCGCCTTAATCCCGGTTCCATCAGATTTCAGTATCAATTCAGCGCCGGAAGCCTTAACGCGGGTAAGAATGTCGGTGGCAATGCTCATACATCTGCCTCCGATACTTGTGCCTGCCGAGCGAGTTCGGCCTCGGCGTTCTGCTCCTGCATGTCCGCCGGTACAGGGTCATAATCAGGTGGTTGCGGATTCTCATTTTCCAGGGTGTTGACAGTGTTGACGTTGACATAACTGGCGTTTTTGATAGCGCCAAGGGAGGTATTGTCAACAGTCAACGCGTCGGCGCTGGCCAAAACATAAAACTTCGCTGGTTTGCCGCCAGTCACACCGGGTGCCGAAAATTGAACCGTCGCAAGGCCTTGCGACACCAAAAGTTCTAATTCCGCCTCGGCCTTCTGGTTTGGCTGGTGTTTGCGACTAGCGCGACATAACTCTCTCGGCGTGATCCGGCCACCGAACCGTTGAATAATTGATACCAGACTATTTTGTTCCGGCGGCCTGTTTTGGATTTTTCCCTCCTCGTCGCGCTCTGGGAATAGGTACTCGGCCGTGGCGTCACAATACGACCACAGCGCCATCGCAGCGCGCAGGTGCGGCACATCCACGGCGTCCTGCATGTCCATCAAGGCGTATATATTGGCCAGTCGCCGGATGTGTGCCTCGCCTCTGTCCGTCATGGTGCCGTATCGGCCTGCATGGCCTTCAGACATGGCAACATACGCCGGTGCCCATATTTGCTTGGCAGCCGAAGTCATATCCATCTCCTCGACAGTGGCGGCAAAAGTAAGCACCTCGCGCAACCGTTCGCGTAGCGGAGCCAGATCGGCATCGGACAGATCGCCGCCAAACGGAAGCAGCTTGGATCTCGTGACATAAACCCAAAGGTACCTATTCCCAAAGCCGTTTATCGACTCGCATTCGCTCAGCTTCGCGGTAAGTTCACCGGCCGTAATATGAGCTATCATAGAGATGTGTGCGCCAGTGGCCTTAACCGGGTTTTTTGTCAGAATGTGCAGATCGCCGGTGTCCCAACCAAGACGTAGTTGCTCCGAAAGCGTGCATCCATCGCGTCCCGAAGCCTTGAGCACCCGCGAAAACTCGCTTTCGATGGCCATGAGCCGCTTGTCTGCGACGCCGAAGTCGGCTATCTCTGTCTGTGTTTCTCCGGTAAATTTGCCGCGCGTTTTTATTTGTACCTCGCGTTTAATTTCGTCGCGAACCACCCATATCAAGCCTTCGCCGCTAGAGCAGCCGGACTTGAGACACTCGGACATCCAGCCGGTATCATCCACGCCGTCCATCAGTTTTTTCACTTGCGCTAGCGCTGTGCCTTTGCGTCCTTTGCTGGTCGCACCGACAAACACAGCGTATTCGTTCGTTCCGTGCCGTGCGCCGTCGATGATGCAGTGCGGCCCGCGTCCCGCCACGTTGCCAATCATGATGATCAGGTGTACCAGCAGCGCCACGTCAGCGGCTTCGGTTTGCGGCGATATAGTTCGCACAATGTCACCGGCCAAGCCGTAAAACATCGGATCGTCATTGCCTGGCGCGTCCGGCGGCGTCCGATCCGGTTGCGTCGGTATATCGGCTCCCGGTGCCGATACCGCCGGATTACGCGCGGCTCGCGAGTACGCAGACTTTGCGGAGGCCAACGCCTCGCCTGTCAGATACCGCGTCCCACCCTGCGGCACACCGGCGGCGTATTGTCGCATCACACCACGCGCCGCATTCTCGCTTAATCCCGCATCCCGCAATTGTGTGGCCAGCCATAGGCCGGTTGCGTTCCGATTGCCTTCTGTGGCCTTGGCCAATGCTTTCTGGAGCCAATGGGATCCCGCATCGGCGGCGGAATATGTTGTTGGCCTTGGTGCTGGCCGTGGCGGCGCATCAGGAATACATATCAGAGCCTCTAACCATGCGGGCGCCTCGGCAATCTGGATTTCTTCTGGTGAATTTTCCCATTGATAGGCTTTTCCGTTGACCGTTGACGGGCTGCACAAGACATATCCGCCGGTGCCGCGCACATCCACTTTGGGTGCCAATACACCTTGCGAGTTTTTCACTTCGCGTGAAAAAAAGAAATACCAGTGCGAGCCGCCACGCGGAGTTATGCTGCATACGGTTTTAGGGAATGGTAAATTCTCCGCTTGAAATTCGTCCGCACCTGTAGTGGTGTCGAAGTCTATCACAGCAAGGTAACCACGCTCTGTGTGGTGTCCTGTGGCAATCGCGATATTCCGGCCATGGATATATTGGCCATTTATTTTGGCCGGATCGTCAGTGGCGTCCTTACATCCATGCGGCGTTGCGGGAATCTTTTGGTTTGGTTTACATGGAAAAATGTGGAAGCCTTGCTCCGCAAGTTTTTTTGCATCATCGGTTAAATTCGATATACTCATTGTCTGATCCTTTTTAAATAAGCCGGTGTCGTGCTGATTACACGCCCGGCCATGCGCATAGCCGGAACCGGCGAGTGGTGTTAGTTTTTTGAAGCGAGTTCAGCGAGGCGTGCCTCGACCGCCGCGCGTGACCACCGGGTTGAACGCGCGCTTAATCGCGCCGGTGCTGGTAGCTGCCCCGTGGCAGCCATCCGCCATATGGTGCGACGGCTCATATGAAGCATTTCCGCCAGATTAGCGGCCGTCAGCCATTCGTTTTTTTGCTGGGCATCCATAGTTGTGACTCCAAATACACATTGACGCATCAACACGTCAATAAATGCCTTTAGACGTGTATAATTTTTTGATGTCAACCGGTGACGCAATTTTGTGCTATTGGTTCTGTTTTTGTATCAGGTCAAAAAATGTGAATATGGCGTGAAATGGCCTGTTTCAGTGGTGCATGGGTTGGCCAAGGGATTGATTTACGGCATGAGTTTCTGTAAGGCGGCCTCTAAATTCCGGCGGTGCCAACGTCTGCAACGATACCCGAACCGCAGCGGTTCAGGCAGTTGCTTTCGGCGCACCAAGTCCCGCAGCTTTGTAGGGGAAATCTGCAAAATCTCGCAAATCTGACGCGCTGTTAGATATTCCGCAGGCAGACCGTCGCGTGCTGGTAGACTCATTTTTATAACCCCCTGTTGATTTATTGCCAATTGCGTTCATAACGCGCATATTGCCTGTATATCGCATTATCGTCAAGCCTTGAAAACAGCCAAAAAGGCCGCTATTTCAAATAGAATTATCAACTATTTTCTCGACATTCAGAATTGCTTTTACGCCGGTGGTGGCGATAAGAAAAGTATAAAAGCAAAACCCTTGTGCAAAACTTTGCACAAGGGTTTTCTGAAGCAGAATCGCCTGTCAAAGAACCATCCCGCACTGGCAAGACACGCGACATACTGGCCGCATTTACTTTACGCCGGTGGTGCCAAGTTTGCATCACCAGTGCATACATCACGCTAATACATGGAGCAAAGTGCATATGACTAAATCTTTTGCGGGATAAGACAGTAGTGATAAGATTTTTTTTGCTCAACTTCAAATCTTGCCCTGGCCCTACGCAAAAAAAAAAGCCAAGGCAACGAAAAATAATCATTGATTCAATTCTGATTCATCGAAGCATTGAACCGCACAGAAGCATCACACCGCTTTACCATTCGCCTGCCATTGCATCGCTGACCTCGCATCCACCATCCGGCATGGCATACCGGCAAATGGCTTGTAATGGGTAATCACTGGTGGCAGGTTTGCCATAAGCTCTGGCAAATAAAGGGTATGGCAGGTCTGCCATAAGCTATTCAGAAGGGCATGACCAACCGGCAGGCAACCTTGTAATGGCCTTATCACTTACCAGTGGATTGAATCAGCGTCTTGATTGTCTCTCGGATATGCTCCGGCAGCGTCTGCCAAGCGGCTATTAAAACCTGCAAATCGGGATCAAACCGTAGCTCTGGTCGTGCACCAGATTCTGAAACATGCGGAATATCAAGGTTTTCAGCGTTTTTATCGTGGGTTCGATCCCCACCCCTCGGAATTTTTCTGTGCTTCCAACAGGCGTGGATCATTCATGTTCACCGATGCCATGGCCCGCTTGTCGTTGCGCGTAAGAATAATCCGCTCTATTTTTTCGCCTGCGGGGTGAACAAATGTGGACGCGGAAAGTTGACCGCAGGCGGAGCCTCGTGTTTCGGCGGCTCGGATGCATCGGAACAAGTATTCTTAATAGACCGGGCCAGTTGGCATTTCAGTATCAGGGCCTGACCGGGGCAGACACTGGTGCTGTTGTGGCAATTGCTGTTGTGGCAATAACTGCCGCAGGTTATCTTAATATTATACTGTCAAGATGGTAGCGGAATCGGACCTCGCCGTCATGGCAATGGTATATTGGAAAAACAGTATGACTCAGGGTTTCAATCGGCGGTATCAGCGGCGCGAGGTAGTAAAGCTGGCGGCCTCTGCTGCCGCAGCTTCGGTGATCTCCCGGGGTTCCAAAGGGTCGCAAGTGCGGGCCGCCACCTCCGGGGGCAAAACAATTCGTGTGGAAGACCTTGACCTGACGCTGATGCGGCAGGCCGGCGGAATGCCACACAAAAATAAAAGCGGCTCCGGCGAGCCATTACGGGTGGGCGGTACAGTCTACCAGCATGGCATTGGGACCAGCGGGGCGAATGTACTATGCATCAAGCTTCATGACGCAGCGATTGAATTTACTGCCGCAGTCGGCCTGAATGATGATTCCGGAAATCAGCACGCAGTTGTGTTTAAAGTAATCGTGGATGGTAAAACCAAAGCGTGCTCACCGGTGAAAGGGGTGGGTGATCCAGCGAGTTTTCTCCGCGTAAATCTGCGCGGCGCCAACGAAATGATCCTGCTGGTGGATCAAGCCTGGGCCTGTTCGCAGTCGCCGTCAAAGCGAAAGCCCTTTGGCATGGGTGGTTGGGTGCATCAGAGTTGGCTTCGCTCTCAACCCTCCCCATGGGGCAGTGTCCTCTGGGATCAGGCGGACTGGATAAATCCCATAATTACACTCGCCGCCGGTGCCCGCGCTCTGCCCGTTGCCGTACCGTATCCGGGCATCCATGAGTATCCCGAAATTGCCAGTGGTGATCCGGAAACGCCTGAATTTCATGGCCCCCGCGTGGTTGGGGCAACACCCGGTCGGGATTTTCTTTTTAAGGTTCCACACACCGGCAAAGCTCCGGTCATCATTTCCGCCGAGAATTTGCCGATGGGTCTGCGGATGGATCCAGCCGGATTGATAACGGGCCAGATTGCCAAGGCTGGGGAATACAAAATTCTCCTGACAGCTAAAAATAACTTCGGATCAACGCAACGCACACTGCGGCTGGTTGCCGGTGAGCATAAGCTGGCCCTGACGCCGTTGATGGGTTGGGAATCCTGGAATGCCTATGGCACAAACAATGATGCAAAACGAACGCGGGCTGCGGCGGCAGCGATGGTGAAAAGCGGCCTCGCGACAAAGGGGTTTAACTACATCATCATTGATGAAGGCTGGCAGAATGGACGATCCGCTGATGGTACGCTCAAGACCAATGATAAATTCGGTGATATCAAAAAACTAGCGGACTATGTGCATGACCAGGGCTTTCGCTTTGGTATTTATTCCTCACCCGGACCTAAAACCTGCGCCGGTAATGTCGGCAGCTTCGACCACGAATTGCAGGACGCCAGAACTTTCGCGAGTTGGGGTGTAGATTATCTAAAATACGATTGGTGCAGTTATGGATCACTCGTCCCGCGGACTGCTGATTTAGGGCAACTGGTTAAGCCATACCGCGTGATGCGATCCGCATTAGACCAGGTGGATCGTGATATTTTCTATAGTTTATGTCAGTACGGCATCGGCCATGTATGGACATGGGCCAGCCAAGCACCAGTGTGGGGCAATAGCTATCGTATCAGCGGTGACATCGATGATTCATGGGCGGCGATGAGCTTCAATGGTTTTGATAGCGATAAAAATCTTTTTCCCTTTGCCGGGCCGGGGCATTGGAATGATCCGGATATGCTGGTGGTGGGCTTCGGATTCTTTGAAGATGGCGGACTGCATTGGACCCGGCTTACCCCGCATGAGCAACTCACGCACATCACGCTTTGGTGCATGTTGGCCGCACCCCTGCTTTTAGGATGTGTACTGGAAAAACTCGATAAGTTCACGACGGACCTGATGACCAACACGGAAGTGCTGGCCGTGAATCAAGATGAACTGGGCCTCCAGGCACAGTGTGTGGATCGTCAGGGATCGGTCGAAATCTGGGCCAGGCCATTGTGGGATGGCACCGTGGCGGTCGCGCTATTTAATCGTGCGATGGAAGACCGTGAGGCTGTGATTCCCTCATGGGGTGTGCTTGATCCGGTGCTGCGTTCCGGTGTAAAACGACTGCGCGGTAAGCAACCCGTGCGCGATTTGTGGAAACGCAAGGACTTGGGGATGACATCCACCTTTCGTATGAAAATTCCTCTGCATAGCGCCATCATGCTCAAAGTCGGCTCGCCGCGTATGGTCGATTAGCGCTACAACGCGACAGTGGCCAGGATCGCGATTGGCCGGAAATGCCCCGGTAATCGCTGGAACCTTCACGGAACACTACGCCTGGAATAATGAAAATCTTGTCGTGCATTATGTCCAAAAGCCCTTGTCATCCTTGGCCCTGATCTGAATGCCGGGCACGTTTTGCAGCATCCATGTAATGTCCGTGCGGTCTTTCAATTGCTTATCATCGGAGAAGCGAAACGTGGACGCAGCTAGTTTTAGGGGATAGCGGCGGTTTTTTTGGCGGTTGTTTGCGGGGCCGGGGCGTTGGTATGATTACTCTGTAATGGCGGAAGCCGGTTGAATTTGGTGGCAGGTAGTGAAACGAAAGGGTGACATCCACCGATTCGATGGGCAAGCAGGGAAAAGGGACGCGGAAATAAAATGGTAAAGGGTTGCCTGTAAAGGGTTGCCTTGCGTTCCGCCGCCGGCGGATTAGAATTCGTGTGTCGAAAGAAATGTCGTTTCGCAGGTAATTGATGGTCGCAAGTGCTGAAACAATTTTGGGCTACAATCGCCATCGGCCCGGCCGTACCGCAGGCATCCTGCCTGCCCACCGTCGCCGCGGATCCTCTATTTCATCGGTCGCCTCGGTGATAAAACAAAGCAGTTCAATGAGTTCGGAATCGAAAATCTGGAACACGTTGACTCACAAGGAGGCAGCGGAGGTAAGCGGAGGGACGACGGGTACCACGGATCAGCAATTTGGAAGTCCCGGTGATTTGTTATGTATTTAAAGTGTTTTCTTTGTAGCTTGTTCCTCCTCGCAGTATCGCCACCGATATTTCTCACTCAGGGGAAGTGAAACGGGGACGTGACTAGTTAATGCAAACGGCGACGGCTCTAATCGTTGCTGGACTGTGGTTGGTGCGGCGATAAAATGGTGCGATAAAGCGGCCCGATAACAGCGGTGCGATAAAACGGGTGGTGTCGTGAAGCCGAGACAGTTACAATGAAGGCTGGCCAAGGATCAAAGTTTTGGATGATGGCATGGTCGCTACATATGAAATAATGTTGGAATCCAAGCTGGGTGGCAATTCAGCCCACCGCCGCCGTGGCTCCTCTATTTCATCGGTCGCCTCGGTGATAAAAGAAAGCAGTTCAATGAGTTCGGAATCGAAAATCTGGAACACGTTGACTCACAAGGAGGTAGTGGAGGTAAACGGAGGGCCGACGGGCACCACGGATCAGAGATTTGGAAACTTCGGTGATTTGTTACCCGATACGCCTATCCCTCGGCATCGATACAGCAGGAGCAAAGAATCGGGCTTGCGGCAGGAGCCGAAATCCTCCCGGCGCGCCGGGACAGGAGTGGCACATCGGGAGATAAATCAAGACCCATTGCAATATCCCGGCGCTGCGGCGCAATCCCGATATTTCGGGACGGGATTTCGTTGGATTGAAGGGGCAAATTCAGCGGGCATCAGCCCGCCCCGACTCAACATCAACGGGGCCAATACGTATCAGTTTGTGATGGGTAATCCGGTGGGGTATGACGATTCGTTTGGTTTGGCGGCAAGGGGCCGTTTTCCCGATCAAGGCGCACCGAACTCCGTTTCCGAGCGAGTCGGACCTGATGGCAAGGTTACCAGCCGTGCCTTTTATAATTCCAAGGGCCAGATGTACAATCGACAGGATTACACGGGTGAACCCCATGGGACAACGCCGACACCACACGAGGAAGTGACGACCTTTAACGAGAATGGGCAGCCCAATGGCAAGGTATGCAACCCCTTGGACCCAAATACCGTTGATCAAACGCCAGGCTCGGGCGTAAAGGCCTCCCCCAAGGGTGGTCTGGCGACCGACGTTGAGGATATAGCCGGGGATATAAGCAAAACATTTGAGACCGATATTCTATTTCCTCTTCGGGTTACGATTTTTGAATTACAAATTGGTAACTCACCGCCGGCGGGCGGACCAAGCGGGGGCGTTTACCATTAGGTAAAAAGAAGTCGGATTTCCTGGCCAGTTGAAAACTGTGCTCACGATTCAGGACCGTTTGGCTTGGCGTAACGTATCTCTGAGCGCTTGCTGGCGGGCGGCCCCTAAAGAGGGCCGCAAGGAGACGTGACCGAAGTGGTCCCCGGAAGATAAAATTGGCTATATCGCGCTGCCAGCATCTTTGGTAGTGGGGCCCGACGGAGGCTTGTATCATGGATATGATAGACGACACTGGGTTTGTGGAGATGGTCACACTAGGGGTGATTCACTTTGTAAGAAGGCTAAGTTACGCCAATGAAGACCCCGATCACAGTGAGCTGGTGGCCGTTTCATACCCGGTGGCCCGTGCGGCGCTTGATGCTGGGCTTGGAATATCACTAGGGTGGACGCTAAAAGATTCGCATTATCTTGCGCTCCGCCTCGACCGATCCAACCTGCCTCGAGACATCTTACCGTTTATGCTGCATGACGCTCCGGTCTTCAACAGCAGCGACTTTTTCAAATGCCCGTTTGTGCTGACGGACGCCGCCGGGCTGAAGCAAAAGGCCGTGGGTTCCCTGACGAAATTCCAGCGATTCGCGTCTGCGGTACTGCGGGAAGCGTTGGTTGAGTCTCTGGAATTCCGTATCTTGGCATGGGGAGAATACGATCCCGATATGTTAAAAATCGAATGCGCAGTTGCCGGATTCATGGATGCCGTCGATCCAATTATCAAGGATGTCACAGACATTCCATCGACACAGTTGGTCGTGCGGCGGTAGTGGAGCCGGCGTGAAGGCCCAACTAATCGTGAAGGAACCGGTTACAGTGGTAAAGTGGCCCAGGCGCGCCGTGCAAAGGCGGAGTGTTCCAGTCCCGATTTATCGGGACAAGTCTGTGAATGACAGCCGGGATTAAGGTCGTTCCGACCGGAGAAGTGAAACGGGGACGTGACTAGTATTGACAGATGATGGCGTTGGGCGTAGAATGCTCCAATGGCTCGAAAACCACGATATTGTCCTGGTGGGTATGTATACCACGTCTTGAATCGATCAGTGGGGCGCATCGCCTTATTTC
>Ga0080006_1156869_pt1 | contig 10645 bp, 8 predicted proteins | sample RS3BMetagenome_FD_69209 | JGI IMG/M metagenome (GOLD analysis project Ga0080006, IMG submission 69209) | Ferric oxide microbial mat and aquatic microbial communities from Rainbow Spring, Yellowstone National Park, USA - RS3B (SPADES... ... | reverse complement strand
GGGGGAGGTGTGGGTGCTCATTCTGATCTGCCTACCATGTGATCGGTAGGTCTAGGATGGTCGCTTGATCCGCAGGCGTCAACCCCCTATCTACCACTCGGTCGGTTTTTTGGTTGAGGCGGGACTACCGGTGGGCACGAGTTCCAGGGAAGCGGTGTTGGCGGCGGCGAAGCGCACGGCGATGGCGCACGGCTATAATGGCCTGAACTTCCGCGACATCGCGACGGAGGTGGGCATCCGGGCGCCGAGCATCTACCATCATTTCCCGACCAAGGCCGATCTCGGCGCGGCGGTGGCGAGGCGCTATTGGGAAGATACCGCAGCCCAGCTCGAGGCGATCTCGGACGGGTCGCCCGATGCGTTGAGCGCCCTGCATCGCTATCCGGAGATCTTCCGCGAGTCGCTCTCGCGCGAGAACCGGATCTGCCTGTCGAGCTTCATGGCAGCCGAGTATGATGATCTGCCTGAGGCGGTGAAAACCGAGGTGCAGGGCTTTGCCGACGTCAACGTGGCGTGGTTGAGAAGGCTGCTTGTCTCGGCCGGTGTTGCTCGCCCCGAGGACAGCGAGACGCGGGCGCGTGCGATCTACTCCGCGGTCGCCGGCGCCCAGCTTTTCGCGCGAGGCCGCTCCGACATCGCGCTGTTCGACGCCATGATCGAGAGCTACCGCAAAGTGGGCCTTCTGCCGGCATAGCGCAGATGCGCGGACGTTGTGGGCAAGCCCGGCAGGCAGCGGATGCGACGCCCGGCCTCGGGGCTGGTTGCACCCTGCTGACAGCACGGTCCTGTCGACCCGACAGCGCGGGAGCTAGACGTAGCAGCAGGGAGCCACAGCCCTGCGGTTCGAGATCCGGCGCCGAGCCACGACGCTGGCGGCCGTGCGACCGGGCGCTTCACCAAGGAACCGTCCTGCCACGATAATCGAGATAGTCGAGACCAGGGCTTTGCCGCTTCGCAAGCAGCATTTCGACCAGGCCCGGGATGCTGTCCTCGAGGGCGAGAGGGGCGTCCGGGCCGCCCAGGGCGGTGCGGATCCAGCCCGGCGCCATGACCGCCAGGGGTCGGCGCGATGTCTCTGCCTCGCGGGCCGCGAAGCTGCGCATGAACATGTTCAGCGCGGCCTTGCTGCCGCGATAGAGTTCCCTCTGTCCGCTGGTGTTGTTGGCGATGCTTCCCTGGCCTGACGACATCACGCCGATGAGGCCGTCCGGTTCGATGCAGGGCGCAAGACCCTCAATGACCCGCATCGGACCCAGTGCATTGGTCAGCATGACGTGGATGAACTCGTCGGTCGAGACGTCGCCGATGGTCTGGGTCGGATCCCGGTTGGTCGTTCCGGCATTGACGAACAGCATCTGGAACATCCGTCCCGACAGACGTTCGCGCAACGCGGCGATCTGGTCCGGCCTGCAGATGTCGAGGGTCTCGATCTCCACACGTCCGCCCGCCGTCGCGGCCAGCTCGTGCAGCGGGGTGCGGCCGCTGCCTTCGCGGACCGTGCCGACGACCTGCCAGCCATGGCGGAGGAACTCGGCGGCCATCGCATGGCCGATGCCGCGCGAGGCTCCGACCAGCAGGATGGCGGGCGCATCGGCGGCGGTCGGGTCGGGGGACATGGGGCGTGTTCCTTCGGGCGGGGCGAGCGGACTATGAGCCGCACACGGGCAAGGCGCCACGCGCGTCCCGGGCAGGGTATTGCTGCGCGCGACGCTAGGTGTCGCCCGGTCGGGACGCTACGCTGGGCCGATGCGTGACGCGGATCTCAATCTCCTCGCCGCCCTGGACGTGCTGCTCGCGGAAGGCAGCGTCACCAGGGCGGCGCGCCGCCTCGGGCTGAGCGAGTCGGCGATGAGCCGGACGCTGACGCGATTGCGTGTGGCCACCGGCGATCCGCTGCTGGTGCGCGCCGGACGCAGGTTGGTTCCGACGCCCAGGGCGGACGCGCTGCGCGACCAGGTCCACGCACTGGCGCGCGAGGTGCGCGCCGTCCTGCGGCCGCACTCCGATCGCCTGGATCTCCGGACGCTGGACGTGACGTTCACCCTCCGCGCGAGCGAAGGATTCCTGCAGCTCCTGTCTGGTCGCGTGTCTCGCGCCATCACGGATGCGGCGCCGCACGTCCGGCTTCGTTTCGCGGCCAAAGCGGACTGGGATGCCCACCCGCTACGCGAGGGCGCGGTCGATCTCGAGATCGGTCTGGCCGGGAAGTCTGCGCCCGAGATCCGGACCCAGCTCCTCTTCCATGACGCGCTGATCGGCGTCGTGCGCAGCGGGCACGAGCTCGTGGGCACGGGCGAGATCACGCCGCGGCGCTATGCGTCGTGCGGCCATGTCGCGGCATCGCGCGGAGAACATGTGAGCCGCGCCCTCGACGCTGCCCTCGGGAGGCTCGGGCTGGAGCGGCGCATCGTCGTCGAAGTCCCGGGCTATCCGGATGCCATGCGGATCGTGCGGTCCTCCGATCTCGTCACCGCCATTCCGCGCTCCTGCCTCGGCAACAGCCTGGTCGGCGATCAGGCAAGGGAACTGGGCCTGCACAGCTTCGCCCTGCCGGTGGCCGTGGCCGGATTCTCGATAGCGGCCATGTGGCATCCGAGCCGGGACCCCGATCCGGCCCATCGCTGGTTACGCAAGACGGTGGTCTCGACCTGCCGCCAGGCATACGCCCGTCCCGCTTCGGCCGTGGTCTGAGCCGCGCCCTCCGCGCGGAGGTGCAGGGCGGTGCACGCCCCCGGGGCGGCGACCGGTCAGGGCGGCGGAGTTCAGAGGGGCGGCCGTTGTGTGGGGCGGACGTTGAGGGGGCGGACGTTGCGCGTTGCGGCGTTCAGCGCGCGGCGGCGTGCTGCGACAGGGCCAGCGCGACGGGGGCGGTGGCCTGCGGGGGGACGATGGCGCCGCGGTGCTGGATGACGATCGCGGCCAGCGCGTGGGCGGTTCGTGCCGCCTCGGACGGCGTGTGTCCGGCGAGCCGGGCGGCGAGGTAGCCGGCGCTGAAGCTGTCGCCGGCGGCGGTGGTGTCGACCACGCGCGCCACCGCGTGTGCGGCGACCAGTGTCTCGTCGCCGGCGTGGGCGACGAGGCAGCCGGGTTCGGCCAGGCGCAGGCAGGCCTCGCCGATGCCGGCCTCGCGCAGGGTGGCCAGGATGTCGGCGCGGCCGTGGCCGTCGAACAGCTGGTGCAGATCGTGCTCGCCGGGCAGCGCGATGTCGGTGCGGGCCAGCATGGCACGGTAGGCGGCCTGGGCGGTGGCCAGGTCCGGCCACAGCCGCGGCCGCCAGTTGGTGTCGAAGGCCACGCGCGGGCGGATGCCGCCGGGGCCTGGCGTGCGCCGCAGCCGGTCGAGGAGGGCGAAGAACACCGCGCGCCCCGCCTCGCCCCAGATGGCGAGGCTGATGCCGGAGACGTAGAGCATGTCGAACGCGCCGAGCCGGTCGGCCAGCCCGGCCGCCTGCGGCAGGGTGAACAGGTCGCGCGCCGGCGCGTTGTCGCGCCAATAGAGGAAGCGCCGTTCGCCGGCCTCGTCGACATCGATCATGTAGAGGCCGGGCAGCCGCCCGGGGACGCGCAGGATCAGCTCCGTGCCGACCCGTTCGCGGGCGAGCAGGTCGACCATGCCCTGGCTTTCCGGATCGTCGCCGAGGGCGGTCACGTAGTCGGCGGCCACACCCAGCCGGGCGAGATAGACGGCGGTGTTCATGGTGTCGCCGCCATAGCCCTGGCCGAGCAGGCCGTCCGGGCGCCGGGCGAGCTCGATCATGCCCTCGCCGAGGCAGGCGATGCGGCCGCTCACCGGCGGCGGTCCGGGTAGCGCGGTTGCGTGCGGGGCCGTGTCATGACCCGATGCTAGCCGCCCGCCTGGGACGGCGGAAGCTGGGTCGCGGGGTGCGCGGCAGGTGCGCGCGGCAGGTGACATCGCGGCAGGTGACATCGCGGCAGGTGGCATCGCAGCGGGGCAGCGGGGCAGCGGGGCAGCCGGGCTGCCAGGTCCCGGAGTGCTTGGATAGGCGTCGGGATCGGGGCCGGGGGCGGGAACCGGGGCGGGGTCTGCGCGCCTGATCAGCAGTGCCGGTGTGCGATGGCTCCCGCTTTGCGGGGGTGTCGGGACACCGGAAGGAAAGGATGAGCATGACCCACCGGGCTTTGATCGCGGGAGCGAGCGGGATCGTCGGCAACAACCTCGCGCGCCATCTGCTGGCGCAGGGCTGGGAGGTGAGCGGGCTGGCGCGCACACCGCCGACGCAGGTCGAGGGGTTGCGGCCGGTCGCCGCCGACCTGCTGGACCGCGCGGCACTCGGCGAGGCGCTGAGCGGCGCGGCACCCAGCCATGTGTTCATCACCACCTGGCTGCGCCAGCCGACCGAGGCCGAGAACATCCGCGTCAACGCCGCGATGGTGCGCAACCTGCTCGACGCGGTACGGCCGGCGGGCAGCGTGCGCCACGCGGCGCTGGTCACCGGGCTCAAGCATTATCTCGGCCCGTTCGAGGCGTACGGGAAGGGCACGCTGCCCGCGACACCGTTCCGCGAGGAGCAGCCCCGGCTGGAGATCGAGAATTTCTACTACGCCCAGGAGGACGAGATGTTCGCCGCCGCGGCGCGCGACGGGTTCGGCTGGAGCGTGCACCGCCCGCACACGATCATCGGCTATGCGCTGGGCAACGCGATGAACATGGGTGTGACACTCGCCGTCTACGCCACGATCTGTCGCGAGACCGGCCGGCCCTTCCTGTTTCCCGGCTCGGCCGCGCAGTGGAACGGGCTGACCGACATGACGGACGCGCGCCTGCTGGCCCGCCATCTCGAATGGGCGGCGACCGCCGAGGCGGCGCGCGACGAGGCGTTCAACGTGGTCAATGGTGACGTCTTCCGCTGGAGCTGGATGTGGCAGCGGATCGCCGGCTGGTTCGGGCTGGAGGCCGCACCCTATCCTGACCAGCCGACGCCGCTCGAAACCCAGCTGGCCGACGCGGCCCCGGTGTGGCGGCAGATCGCCGGGCGACACGGGCTGGCCGAGCCCGACCTCGCCCGGCTGGCCTCGGCCTGGCACACGGACGCCGATCTCGGCCGGCCGATCGAGGTGGTGACCGACATGAGCAAGAGCCGCCGGCTCGGCTTCCTCGACTACCAGGCGACCGACCAGTCCTTCTTCGACCTGTTCGCGCGCCTGCGCGCGGAGCGCGTCATCCCCTGAGTGCGCGGAGCGCGTCATCCCCTGAGTGCGCGGAGCGCGGCATTCCCTGAGCGCGCGGGGCGGGTCATTCCCTGAGAGCGTCATCCCCTGAGCGCGCGGGGCGGGTCATTCCCTGAGGGCACAGGGGCAGGCCGCTCCCTGGACGCCACCGGGCGGATCAGGCCTCGGGGGCGCCGGGCCCATCGGCGGCCAGGACCGGCCCGTCGAGCGGGGCGTCGGCGGTGGGCAGCGGCGTGCAGGCGACGGTCGTGGCGCGGGCCAGGACCATCATGCGACGTGCTGCGACCGCGCCGCCGGCCATCTCGCCGGCGAGGTGGCGCAGCAGCGGCGTGCTCAGCGCGGCGTGTGCGGCGGTGTTGACCGCGACCTCGGTCACCGCGGCCGCGCCCGCCGACAGCGCCGTGCGGCGCAGCAGGGCGAGGGTGCCGAGGATGCCGGGGCGCAGGCCGTAGAGGCTGGCGACCTGGCGGACCAGGCGCAGGCCGCGCCAGCTGATCAGCAGCACGGTCAGCGCCGGGGTGGGGGTCGCGGCCATGCCGGCCACCACCTGGAAGGCGGCGCGGCGGGCCAGGGCGTCGGCGCGGCCGCGCAGCCGGGCTTCCACCCCGGCGCGCAGCAGCGGCAGCACGGAATCCGGATCGTTGAGGGCGGCCAGCGTCGGCAGCAGGGTGTCGCCACCCTCGACCAGCCCGAGCCAGTGCCGGGCGGCGCGCAGGCGCGGCTCGGGGCGGGGGCTGGCGAACTCGGCGCGCAGCCGGTCGACCGCGGCCAGCCGCAGCAGCCCGCGCAGTTCGCGCCAGATGCCGGCCAGGATCAGGCCGAAGCCGGCCACCGCCACGGCCAGCGTGATCCAGCCGAGCCAGGGGCCGCGCGCGAACTGGGCGGCGACGAAATTGCCGACCTGCAGCCCGGCCAGGCCCAGCACCAGGACCGCGACGCCGCCCAGCAGGAGCGAAAGGCTGCCCCAGCGCTGCTGTGCGGCGGACGGGGCGGTGGCGGGCGGGATGGCGAGGCCGGGTGCGAGCTCCAGGCGGGGCGCGGGGAGGGTTTCGCGCTCGATGCGTGGCGCGACCCGGGCGCCCGGCGGGACGCGGTCTGCGCGGTCACGCGCCGGGTCGGCCAGCGTCGAACGGCCGGCGAGCGGCAGGTCGGCGGCCGGGTGGCCAGGCACTGGTTGACTAGGCGCTGGTTGGCCAGAGCCTGGTTGGTCGGAGCCTGGTTGGCCGGGCGCTGGTTGGTCGGCAGCCGGGCGGCTCACAGCAGGTCCTCCAGCAGGAACGCGAGCAGCGCCTCGACGCCGAGATTGGGCACGATGTGGCTGCCGCCGGTGGGCAGTCTTGCCGGCTCGAAACGCGGCAGCTCGAGGAATGGATGCTGCCAGAACGACGCGTCCGGCGGCTGGTCGGGGACCTCGCCGGGGTAGGAGCGGGTCAGCGTCTTCTCGCCCAGCACGCGGCCGCGCACCGCCGAGACCGGTCGGCCGTCGAGGGTCCAGACGAAATCCTCGGTGCAGCGGGCGGCGGCGATGGCGAAGGCACGTGCCTGCGGGGCGTCGTCCGGCAGGCGGGCGGTGCTGCGCATCAGGGCGGCGAGGTTGCCGCGCTGGCGTTCGGCGACATGGTCGGACTTGGTGGCGACGAACGCCACGCGGCGGATGGTGGGCAGCGGCAGGTGCAGGCGCAGCAGCGTGCTGGCGGTCTCCAGCCAGGAGCTGCGCCAGTGCAGCGAGGCTGCCACCGTCGACAGGGCAAGGCCCGCATCGGCATAGGCCTCGGCACCGGTATGCAGCGCGCCCAGCAGGTCGGCGAGGATGGCCAGCCGGTCCAGCGCGCCGAACATCGGCGACTGCAGCCCGTCGCGCACCGACTGCTTGTAGGCGGCGAACCGGCTGCCGAGCAGCGACACCAGGCCGCCAGTGCCGGGGCAGGGGAAGAACTGCTCCCAGGGGGGCGAGCCGCCGGGTGCGGGCATCAGGAAGCGGCCCGGCTGCAGGGTGGACAGGTGGCGCTCGTCGCGCAGCCGGGCGAGTGTGGCGCGGTACAGCCGGTGTCCGCTCTCGGCCAGCGCCTCGTCCGCGGCGGCCGACGCCGGCAGGCCGCGCACGAAGGCGAGGAAGTCGCGGGTCAGCGGCAGCAGGGAGGGCTGTTCGAGGCGGCGCAGGACGGCCGCCGACCAGGGCGCGAATTCCTGGTCGAGCAGGGCGAGATCGAGCAGCCATTCGCCCGGGTAGTCGAGCAGCTCGAGCCTGACCCGGCGCGGCGGCAGCATCGGGTCGCCGAGCTCGAGATCGAGGGCAAGCAGCGACAGGCTGTTGGTGCGTTCGGGCCAGCGCGGCGGATCGGCGGCCAGGCTGGCCAGGTGGCGCGCGCCGTCGAAGCGCGGCAGGTTGCCGGCCCCGAGTGGAGCGGGCCGCACGCTGCGCAGCCGCCCGCCCAGGGCGCCGGGCGAAAGCAGCAGCGAGGCGATCGTGGTGAGCAGCACGGTCTTGCCGGCGCGCGCCAGGCCGGTGACGCCGATCCGCACGACCCTGGGCCGCATGTAGTCGAGCGGGTTGCGCAGCCGCGGCAGGGTGGTGGTCAAGCGGCGGCTCCTTGCGAGACTGCGGTCAGCGAAATTGTCTCTGAACTGTAATTGCAACGCGCTTCTCGCACACCGGGACTGGCCTTAGGAACTGCATCGTTCCTCCATCAGACCTGCCGGGGATAGCCACACAATGTCGCGCCGCTTCCGCCTGTCCTGTACCAGTGCCGTCGTTGCCGCCGCCCTGGCCGTCCAGCCCTGGGCGGCGATCGCCCAGACCGCGCCGGCCGATCTCGCCGCCAACAACCCCAACGATGCCGCCATGGTTGTGCTGGCGCCGGCCTCGAGCCGCGCCGTGTCGGCCATGGCGCACAGCCCGATGGCCGAGCCGGCGCTGTCGCACAGCGCCAAGCTCGCCTTGCTGCGCAAGAAGGTGAAGTACGTGTTCGTCCTGTTCCAGGAGAACCGTGCCTTCGACCAGCATTTCGGAACGTATCCGGGCGCGCGCGGCCTGTTCAGCCAGCCTGCCGCGAGCACGCCGGGCTTCACCCAGTCGCTGGTCGACACCGACGGCAGCGTCAAGACGATCTCGCCGTTCCTGATCCCGACGACGGTCACGGATGCGAACGGCAAGACGGTGCAGATCTATCCGGCCGATACCGACTCCACCGACCATTCCCACACCGGCATCAACAACAGCCTTGATGTGGTGGGCGGCACGGCCAGGAACGACCGCTACGCGCTGAACGAGGAAGGCCTGACCACGAGCAACGGCCAGATCGTCTCGCTCAAGACGGGTGCTGCGCCCACCTCCAATCCGACCCTGGCGCAGAAGCAGATGGGCGAGCTGGTCATGGGCCATCTCGACTGCCAGACGGTGCCGTTCCTGTGGCAGTTCGCTGATCATTTCACCCTGTTCGACAACATGTTCCAGACCATCATCGGCCCGTCGACGCCGAACGCGCTGGCGATGCTGTCCGGCCAGTCTGGGCAGACGCAATGGGCGCTGCATCCGGACGCGGGCAACAACAACACCAACCCGGTCGTCACCGCCACCGGCGGCCTGCCGGTGGTGTCCGATTTCGGGCCGTTCCCGGGCTCGAACTACGACACGACGGCGGTCAAGCCGCCCTACGGCCCGAACGACGTCTCGCCGGCCAGCCCGACGCTGAACCAGACCTACGCGTCGCTGCCGCTGTCGTTCATGGGCAGCAAGATCCAGCAGACCGTGCAGTCCGACGAGAACCCGGCGCTGGACCTGATCGACGTGCAGGACGATATCCGCACCATCGCCAGCGAGAAGGTGGCGCCGACCAACTGGGGCTGGTACCAGGAAGGCTATGATCTGGAGCCGACCGACAGCAACGGTGTGGCCTCGCACGACACCTACATCACGCACCACAACGCGCCGCAATATTTCGGCTACATCGCCAGCAACACCCAGGCGGTGACCAACCTGCACGGGCTTGGCGATTTCTACAGCGACGTTGCCAACCAGCACCTGCCGTCGAGCGGCGGCGTGTTCTATGTGCGCGGCGGCTATGGCAACAACGACAAGCTGTTGCCGGTCGATCCCGACCCGACGGTGCAGGCCGCGTTCCCGGGCAGCGACGACCATCCGGGCTATTCCGACACGCAGATCGCCGAGAGCCTGCTGGCCGACGAGGTGAACGCGATCGCCGCCTCGCCGTACTGGAAGGACAGCGCGATCATCATCACCTATGACGAGACGGACGGGCTCTACGACCACCAGCTGCCGACCTTCACGCAGTATGATCCGGAAGGCAATCCGCTCTCCAGCGGCCCGCGCATCCCGCTCATCGTCATCTCGCCCTACGCGCGCGCGCATGCGGTCAGCCACGAGTTCGACAACCACAACTCGGTCATCAAGTTCGTCGACGAGCTGTTCAGCCTGACACCGCTCGCCGCCCTGCCCGACGAGGTCCGGGCGCGCAAGCTGGGCCAGCAGGAGTTCAACCAGAGCAGCCTCGGCCCGCAGGATGGCACGGCCGACGCACCGGGCGACCTGTTCTCGGCGTTCGACAATTCGCGTCTGACCGGCGAGATGCAGACCCTGCCGGCGAGCTATGCCGAGATCCCGGCCTCGATCGTGCACACGCTGCCGCATTACGGCGGCAATGGCTGCACGGCGCTCAACATCATCCCGACCGACTACGCCGGCGGCAAGCTGATGGATCCGGCGCCGTCCGACTTCAATCCGCGCCCGAACACGACGCCCGGCACGCCGACATCCGGCACCTGGACTCCGTGAAGCCAGGCTTTCTCGCAGGCAGGCTCGGCGCCTGCCTGCCGCCAGCCTTGGCGCGTGCGGCACCCGGTTGCGCAGCGCTGGCTTTCCTCGCCTTCTCCTGCGTCGTCGCGCGCCACGCGCACGCATCGCCGTCACCCACTCTCGACGCGGCCCGCGCCGCAGGCACTCTCGCCTGCGGCGTCGTGGTTGAGCAGGAGGATTTCACCAAGACCGACAGTCACGGCGACCTTTCGGCGTTCGGTGCGGCGATCTGCCGCGCGGTCGCCGCGGCAACACTCGGCGCGCCGGAGCGTGTGCGGCTGCTCGGCTATCCCGACAACGGGCACGGCATCGAGGCACTGCGCCACGGCCAGGTCGCACTCCTGGTCGGCACGACGCCTGATCCGCTGCAGGCGCTGCTGCAGCATCTCAGCTACTCGCCGAACCTGTTCATCGACGGCGAGGGGTTCCTCGTCGGCCGCCGGCTGCACGTCAGCCGGCCGGAGGACTTGCGTGACAGGCTGGTCTGCTACCTGCAGCAGACGCCCGCCGAACCCGCCTTGGACGAGTGGCAGGGGGGGGGGCATGTCCCCGGGCGCCCCCCGCCCGTTCCGGGGGGGGGGGGGGGGGGAGGGGGGGGGGCCCCCCGCCACCCCGCGGCGGGCCGGGGCCCCGGCTCCCGGC
>Ga0080006_1156868_pt1 | contig 10645 bp, 9 predicted proteins | sample RS3BMetagenome_FD_69209 | JGI IMG/M metagenome (GOLD analysis project Ga0080006, IMG submission 69209) | Ferric oxide microbial mat and aquatic microbial communities from Rainbow Spring, Yellowstone National Park, USA - RS3B (SPADES... ... | reverse complement strand
CCGGGGCGGTGCGGGCCAGGGGCCGGGCGTCGTGGGTGAGGACGTGGTCCGGGTTGGCCAGCCCCATCGGCAGGAAGACGGCGGTGGCGCCTGCCCCGTCGCCGGCCCCGGCGACGGCCTCGGCGAGCGCCGGGGCGACGTCGTCGGGCCCCGGTCGCTCATCGGGGGCGAGGTACTGGTGGTCGGCGAAGTCGAGCCAGACCGGTCGGGCACCGAGTGACGCCATGGCCGCACGGTCCTCCCCGCGGCGCACCGCCACCACGTCGTCACCCGCGGTGAACCCGCCGGCGGCGTCCCACTCGGACACCGGGTCGGGATAGGCGGGCGGCCGCCCGGCCAGGACGGTCACCACCGTGCTCCCGCGGTGCGACGACAGCAGGTGGGCGGCGCCCAGGGCGGCGTCGTCGAAGTGCGGGGACACCACCACCACGCGGTCCAGCTCCCCGTCGTCCAGGCAGCCCCACATGCGCCGTACGTCCATGGGCGGAGCGTACCGGCCGGTCGCCGGGCCGACCCGAGGGACCCCACGGGCCGCGGGACAATCAGCTCAGGGCGCGTCGGTTGAACCCGTACATGCCGATGGCCATCAGTACCACCAGGTAGGTCGCGCCCACCACGAAGCATGCCCAGGTGGCGATGTGTGGGACGTAGGGGACCATGAGCCCGCGGAGCCCCTCGCTCACGTAGGTCATCGGATTGAGTGCGGCGACGACCTGGAACCACCGGAGCTGGTCGAGCGACGGCCACGGGTACTGGCTGCACCCGGTGAAGATCAGTGGGGTCAGCACCAGGGCGAAGGTGACGTTGATCCGATGCGGTGGCACGAAGGTGCCGAGGATGAGGCCCATGGCGGCGCCGAGCATCGAACCGAGCACCATGAGCACCACGACGGCGACACCGGTCGACGCCCGCCAGGGGACGGACCCGAGGATCCAGACTCCGATGGGGAACATCACGGCGGCGGCGACGAACCCCCGCATGGCGGCGAACACCACCTTCTCGACGGCGACGGCACCGACCGGCAGGGGGGCGAGGAGGCGGTCTTCGATCTCGTTGCTGTAGGAGAACTCGATGACCAGGGGGAGCGCGGTGCTCTGCAAGCCGGTCAGGACGGCGGCCAGGGCGACCAGCCCGGGGAAGAGGACCTCCTGGTACCCGGCCCGGGCGTAGCCGAGCTCGGTGAGGACCTTGCCGAACACGAAGAGCAGGAAGAGGGGCTGCAGGATCACCTGGGCCAGGAAGATCGGGAACTCCCGTCCGGTGACGAAGAGGTCGCGCCGCAGGATGGCCAGGCCGGTTCGCCACGGGCCCCAGTGGGCGACGGGCCCGAGGGCCGGCGTCGTCCCCACGTCCGCTGCGACCACCCCCGGCTCGGGCCCCGCACTCATCGCAGCGCCCTCCCGGTCAGCTCGATGAAGACGTCCTCGAGATTGGGCTCGCCCAGACGCACATCGGTCAGCCGGGCGCCGGCGTCGGCCACCACCGTCGCCACCGGCGCCACGAACGGGGCGGCCTCGCCGTCGACGTCGATGCGGAACCGCCAGCCCGACCCGGCCGGGTCGTCGAGCTGGTCGACGACCCTGACCCCGGCCAGCCCGGCGAGTGCGAGGGCGAGGGACGCGGCGTCACCGGTGGCCCCGGGCTCCACGGTGCAGTCGAGCGTCCGCTCGCCGTGCATGGACCGCACCAGCCGCTGCGGGGTGTCGAGGGCGAGGAGGGTGCCGTGGTCGATGATGGCCACCCGGTCGCTCAACGTGGCGGCCTCGTCCATGTCGTGGGTGGTGATGACCACCGTCGTGCCCGCCGCCTTCAGTTCGGCGACCTTCTCCCACAGGAAGAGCCGGGCGGCAGGGTCCAGTCCGGTGGAGGGCTCGTCGAGGAACAGGACCGACGGCGCGTGCATGAGGGCGCGGGCGATCATCATCCGCTGGATCTGGCCGCCCGAGAAGTCGTCGGGACGTCCGTCCGGGCGGTCGGCCAGGCCGAACTGCTCGAGGAGCGCGTCGGCCAGCTGGTTGCGTGCGGCACGGGGCACCCCGTGGTACCCGGCGTGGTACACCAGGTTCTGGCGGACCGACAGCGAGCGGTCGAGGTTGTTCTGCTGGGGGACCACGCCGAGGACCCGCCGGGCACCGACCGGGTCGCCGGCCACGTCGACGCCGGCCACGACGGCGCGCCCGCCGGTGGGCCGGATCCGGGTGGTCAGGATCCCGATGGTCGTGCTCTTGCCGGCTCCGTTGGGACCGAGGAAGCCGAATACCTCGCCCCGCTCGACCTGGAAGCTGACCCCGGCCAACGAGTCCACGGGTGCCTTCGGGTACCGCTTGACCAGGTCCTCGACTTCGACGGCCAGCGAACCCGGGACGGCGGGTCCGCGGACGGACGCGTGCCCGACGGTCACCCGCTGCGAACCTGTGCTCATCCCCCGGGTGCCTCCTCGCCTCCGGCCCGGACCCGTCCGTCCGTCCACGGGGAGCACCACGCGGGTGCCCCACGGGACGGCGTGGGAGTCGGACGGCCCTGCGGCCATGGGTGCACTGTAGGGGGTGCGTGCGGGGGGAGTGCGGCCTAAGGTGACGCCGAGGTGACCGCCCGGCGGGCCACGGGGCGACCCGACCCGGATCCGAAGGGGAGGTGGCGTCCTGACCGGACTGCCCGAGACGATGCCGGCCGCCGTCTACCGCCGGCCGGGTGTGGTGGAGGTGGAGGACCGTCCGGTGCCCCGGCCCGGAGCCGGCGAGGTGCTGGTCGAGGTCGACGTTGTCGTCGGCGGGGACTGGCAATTGAAGATCGGGTGGACCTCGCCGCCCACACGTGTCCAGGGACTCGGTCCGACCAGAGCGTCGATCTGGATGTACCCGCAGAAATCGGGGTACGGGAGTGAGAGCGTCCCGGACCTGCCGGTCACCAGTCCGACCGCCGCATGGTTCGGCTCACGGGGCTCGTTCATGAAGAGCATCCACTGGCAGTCCGGCTGGGCCACCGCGCACGCAGGCGTCGGAATGATCAGCTGCACCGTCTGCGAGGCCGAATCGAACCTGAGGATCGGACGAGTGCTGGCCGGACGGACGGCGGTCGGTCGGGAGGTGGGGTGTCGGTGCCCGGCGCCAGGATGGACGCGGGTGGCAGACGCACTCCACGCCACGCCGCCGGTGACCATGGCCGCGCCGACACAGATCATCAGCACCGCTGATGCTGCACCCACCCTGTACAACACTCGTCGTCGCATGGCCCCTCACGTGGTCTTGCCGCACAGACTAGGGTGCGCAACCGGCGGTGCGCCACCCAACGGCCCCACTCAGCAGCTCACGTTCCCGCAGCGTGGCGGGGTTGTCCCGCAGAGTGGGCGCCTGCAGCCTGAGCGAGCGGGCCCGGTCCTGCGATCCACCGCCCGCCCGTCGGGGCCGTCACGTCTGCAGGTGCGCCCCGACACGTGGACACTCCGATCAGCTGTAGGACGGAGGCACCGGGGGCTGCCCGACGGTGGGGAATCCGGTGGGGCCCGGGCCGCCCGCCACGCCGCTCCCCGTACCCAGTCCGGGGGTGAGGAGCGAGCCGTGCCGGGCCACCACGAATCCGGCCACTGCCACGAGGTAGCCCGCCTCGATGAGCAGGCGGATGGACCACCCCCGGCCACCGAAGGAACCGAACGTGCCCGGCGCGGCGATGGCGAAGATCAGGTAGATGGCGGCGATCGACCCGACGAGCACCACGAGCATCGACACGAATGCGACGACCGAGACGTAGCTCTGCCCCACGCGCGTGGACGGGTTGGCCGCCGATGTGTCCGCACGGGCCAGTACCAGTCCCCGTCGGAGGTGGACACCGAGGAGCACCGCGCCCACCAGGGTGATGAGCGCACTGGCGAGCATCAGCCGTGCGATGCCGTTGTCCGCCGACGCGGAATGGTGTGCGGTGAACCACAGGACCGCGGCGACGAACACGGCGGATCCGGTGAGCGCCGTCGTGAGCGTGACGAATGCGACCACGAAGTAGTACACGGTCTGTGGCCGGCGGCCCGACGGGTCCGGGTCGGCGCGATTGGCGACGACGGCGATGACGACGATGCCGACCAGCGCGATCACGGTCACGAGCACCAGGAGCTCGACCAGCGCGCCGGCGAGCGAGGACAGACCGAGCGCCGATGTCACGATCCCCGAGCCGCCACCCCCGATACTCGGTGTCGGGACGCTGGGAACCGAAGGAGTGAAGCCGGTTCCCCCCGACACCACCCCCGGATAGGTGGACGTGACCGTTCCAAGAACACCGCTCATTGCGCACCGCCTTCGCGTGGATTGCCTGCCGACCGGGCGAGAGTAACCCAGCGGGATCGCACGTCGACGGCAATCCCGCGTCCGGGGGCGCGCCGCTCACTCCCGGGCGGCATCCCCGGTGGATGGCAGCCGAGCGCGGAAGGCGTCGCGACCCGCATACCGGGCGATGTGCCGCAGTCTGGCCCGTGTCGGCAGTCCCCCGAGGATCCCGGAACGGATCGCCTGCACGACCGGGTCGGGCGACGCGAACACCTTGCCGGTCCAGCGCGATTCGAGGACGACGGTACGCACACGGCGGAGACGGGCCTGTTCGTAGCGTTGGAGTGCCCGGGGAATCTCGTGGGCACCCTGGAGGCACCGTGCGAGCACGACGGCGTCCTCGATGGCCAGGCATCCCCCCTGGCCCAGGTCCGGGGTCACCGGGTGCGCGGCGTCACCGATGAGGGCCACCCGGCCCCAGCAGAGCCGGGCAGGCCGGGGACGGTCGAACACGTCGCCCCGGATGTAGGCCGACTCGGGGGTGTCGTCGATGAGTCGTCCGACGGGGTCGTGCCAGCCCTGGAACGCCTCCCGGAGCACCGGCCCGAGCTCGGGAAGCTCGGCGAAGGTCCCCTCGGGCATGGGGAGGAGGCCCGCGACGTAGGTGCGCCCTTCCGACAGTGGGGCGGCGAGGAACTGCTTTCCGTCGCCGACGGAGAGCGTCAGGTCCGGCACGGCGACGTCTGTCGGGATGACCGCACGCCACGCGGCAAGGCCGACGTAGCGGGGTTCCGACGGCTCGACCGAGGCGCGTACGGCGGAGCGCACGCCGTCGGCCCCGACGACGACGTCGGCCGTCCTCGTCGAGCCGTCGGAGAGGCGGACGGAGATGTGTTCGCCTTCGGTTCGCACGGCCTCGCATCGGGCGCCCAGCGCGATGCTGATGCCCCCGGCCGCGTCCTGGAGCACCCGTTGGAGGTCGGCCCGGTGCATCAGGACCGGGAGGCTGCCGAAGTACCGCCGCATCTGTTCGGGGTCGAACACGGGGAACCGGGCGCCGGAGGGTCGGCGGATGGTGCCGGATGCGAACTCCCTGCCCGCGGCTGCGACCGTGTCCTCCAGACCGAGGACATCGAGGGCGGCGAGGGCGTTGGGCCACAGGGAGATCCCCGCGCCGATCCCGGCGAGACCGCCGGCACGCTCGACGATCTCGACGTCGATGCCGGCCTGTCGGAGCCCGATGGCGCAGGTGAGCCCTCCGATTCCGGCACCGACGACGACGACCCGCACGGGTGCAGCCTGTCACGACCGGACCGGAGCCGTCCCGGTGCTCCCCGCAGTCGACGGACGGTGGGGGCCGCGGGGAGGGGAGCGCCGTCGGGGGACGACGGGCAGACCCGGGGTCGGTGAACGTGGCCGTGTATCGTCGGCGACCATGAGCGAGCGGGCCACGGACCGCAAGGGACCCTCCGGTCGGGCCGACGACCTGGTTCGCGGGATCATCCTCGGAATCGAGTACGCCATCGTCGCCAGCCTGCTGCTGGTGGCCGGTGTCGTGCTCGTGCGGACCGTGGAAACGTTCCTCCGGTACGGCCGTGACTTCCCGAACGCGGTCGTCGAGTCGATCGACGGCATCCTGGTGGTCATCATCATCCTCGACATCGCCCACACGGTCTTCGGGCACCTGCGATCATCGGTCTTCCCGGTGCGCCCGTTCCTGATCATCGGCATCCTCGCCGGCGTCCGGGACATCCTCAGTGGATCGGCGCACCTCACGCTGAGCGGCCCGCTCTCACAGCGCGAGTTCTACAACACCCTCATCTCGCTGGCCGTCGGCGTGGGTGTGGTCATCTTCCTCCTCCTCGGGCTCCTGATCCTCCGGTTCAGTGGTCCGGGCGACGCCGACATCGATGGCGTCGACGAGGGCACCGGAGCACGCCACAGGTGAGGGGGCGGCATCCGGGCATCGGTCGATGCCGTGCGTCGGGCGGGCGCGTCCCGAGGACCCCGCGTCCGCCGACCGGCGACGCCGGCACCCGGGCCCCGGTGGATCCCCCCGGACCGGTGCGATCGGGGCGGAGCCACCGTGGCACCCGTCGGTCGGGGTGGGCGACGACGGGGTGACCGACCACGACGTGTCCGACGACGGGCACGACGCGCCACCGGCGAGCGCCGGTGACCGACCGGCCGGTCCGGTGGTGACGGACACGGACGCGGACGATCACGGGCTGTCCAGATGGGTCGCCCTCTTCTACGACCTCATCTTCGTCGCCGCCATCCTCATCTTCAGCCGCGCGGTCGAGCACATCCACCCCCAGACCGGCGCCTTCTGGATCGTCGCCGTGTTCGTCGCCGCGTGGTGGATCTGGTACTCGACGACGGTCCTGGCCCACCGACTCCAACTTGCCGACCTGGCGCACCGGATGCTCCTGCTGGCCCAGATGCTGGTCATCGTGCTGATGGCCATGGAGGCGCGGGTATCGGTCGACGGCGATTCCGGCATGCTCGGCTTCGAGTACGCCGTGCTGCTCCTGACCGTGGCCGTCATGTACCTGCGGGCCTGGCGGGGGACCGGCCCCGGGGCCGACGCTGCGGGGCGCCTGGCCGTGGTGAACCTGGGTGCCGCGCTGTGTGTGCTGGTCGGGGTCACGGTGGCCGAGCCTGGCCGGCTGGCCGTCTACCTGGTGGGGTTGGGGATCTCCGTGCTCGGCACGGCGGTGGTCTGGCACGGCGGGACCGCGCTGCGGGTCGCCGACGAACGGCACTACATCGACCGGATGGCGGCGTTCACGCTCATCGTGTGCGGTGAGGCGTTCATCGAGAGTGCGCTCGCGGTCAGTGGTGCGACGATCGCGTCGATCGACGTCACCTCCCTCACCTTCGAATTCGTCCTGGTGTTCGCACTGTTCTCGAGCTACTTCGAGACCGTGCCGCCGTCGGGCATCGACCCCCGCCGGTTCCGTCCGTGGTCGGCGCTCCATCTGGTGGTCCAGCTCGCGGTGGCGGCCTCGGCGGTCAGCGTCACCAAGCTGATCGGCCTCCACGAGGGGAGCCGGGTCCCCGACGCCGAGATCCTCCGGTTGACCGTGCCGCTCGTGGCCTTCTACGCCGCCATGGCCGGTCTCGACGCGTGCACGCGACGGCGGCCGGCCCACCCCATGGCGAGACTGCACCTCGCTACCGCCGGGGTGATGGGGGCGGTGGGCCTACTGGCGTGGTACGTCCCCCCGGTCCACCTGGTCGAGGCGCTCCCGATGCTCGACGCCGTGGCCGTCGGCTACCTGGTCGCCGCGGTACGGGTCAGGCGCCGGACCCGGGTCCTGGCACCAGCTGAGCTCGTCGCCGCGTCGTGACCTCCGCGAGCGGCCCCCTCCTTGCGTCGCCGGACCACAGCCGGGCCTCGCCTGCCCCTGTACCGGGTCGGCGTGCCCCGGCTTCCGGATGGGCGGTACGGTGCAGGTCCGTGACGGAACGGGTGAATCACCGTGGCACGAGGCGGGCGTGGCGGGCCGGACGGGCCGTCGGGGCGGCACCGATCCCATGGTGATCTGGTGGAGTGCCCTGGGCGTCCTCCTCGCCGTCGTCTACATGGTGGCCTACACCCTGCTGCGCACATCGGGTGACGGGAGGCGGTGGACCTCGAGGCTCCGACACCCACGATCTCCCCGGCCGGACCCGGTGCGTGCCCCGCGGCTCCCCTCCGAGGCCCGCATCCCCCGGGGCCGTTCCGGCCACCACTACGGTGGACCGGCGGCGACACAGGACGACGAAAGGAGCCGGTGATGGCGACGGAGACCGACGTGACGGTTGTCGAAGGCGGCCTACCCTCGAAGTACGTCTGGCAGATGGAGCTGATCGCCGGGGTGATCACCCTCGGACTCGGCATCGTGCTGGCGCTCAAGCCCTCCCAGTCCCTCAGTGTGGTGTGCGTCTTCATCGGCATCCTGCTGGTCATCGGTGGCATCTTCCACTTCATCCGTGCGCTCGACCACGAGGAGCAGCACCGGGCCTGGATCGCCGTCGCCGGCCTCCTCGAGCTGGTCATCGGCGTCGTCATGATCCGGCACCTCAACCTGACCAAGTCGGTCATCGGGCTCCTGATCGGCATCGTCTGGATCGTGCAGGGAGTCGTCGCACTGCTGTCCGGCATCATGGGCGGCATCGCGGGCACACGGGGCTGGGCCATCGCGTTCGGGCTGATCAGCCTGGCCGCCGGCATCGTCGTGGTGTCGGTGCCGGAGCATTCGGTCAACGCCCTCGCCGTGCTCCTCGGGATCTGGTTCATCGTGATGGGCCTCTTCGAACTGGCCGCCGGGTTCGTCCTGCGGTCCGCGCTGCGCAAGGCCTCCTCCTGAGCCGTCGGTGAGGCACGGCACGGTCCCGGCGGGGGACCGTGCGACCCCGGGGACCGGGTAGTTGCGAACAGTTCGCAGTTAGGGCACCATGGCGACGTGCCGCCCGAGCCCGCCGTCGACCGATCCGGGAATCCGAGCGCGGCCGATCGGGCGACGCACTGACGTGGTCGTACTGAGCCCCCCGGCCCCACCGGGGCAACCGTCGGTACCCGCAGGTCGTGTCCGGCGGATCCGTGCCCTGCTCGCGCCGTCACAGTGGCGTCAGGTCTCGTGGATGTTCCTCAGCATCGTGGTGCTCCACGTCGTGGGGTTCGGGGTCTTCCTCCTCTTCGTCGTGCCCGGCCACTACAAGGGACTCGGCATCGGGGTGTGCGTCCTCGCCTACACCCTCGGACTGCGCCACGCCTTCGACGCCGACCACATCTCGGCCATCGACAACACCACCCGCAAACTCATGAACGAGGGCAGGCAGCCGGTGAGCGTCGGGTACTACTTCGCGCTCGGGCACTCGACCATCGTCGTGGCCATCGGGGTGGGGATCGTGGTGGCGGAACGCACCGTCTATGACGCCGTCTCCCACCGTGGCTCGGCGCTCCAGCAGTTCGGCGGCGTGTTCGGCACCACCGTGTCGGCCTCGTTCCTCTTTCTCATCGCCGTCCTCAACCTGATCATCCTGGCCGGCATCGTGCGGGTGTTCCGGATGATGCGCAGCGGCGACTTCGACGAGGCCGAACTCGACCGCCAGCTCGAGAACCGCGGTCTCCTCACCCGTGTGTTCGGCCGTTGGATGCGGTCGATCACCAAGGAGTGGCAGATGTACCCGGTGGGTGTGGTGTTCGGGCTGGGCTTCGACACCGCCACCGAGGTCGCCCTGCTCGCCACGACGGCGCTCTTGGCCTCGCGGTCGCTGCCCTGGTACTCGATCATGTGCCTGCCGGTGCTGTTCACCGCGGGGATGTGCCTCATGGACACCATCGACGGGTGCTTCATGAACGTCGCCTACGGGTGGGCGTTCTTCAATCCCGTCCGCAAGGTCTTCTACAACCTGACGATCACCGCGCTGTCCGTGGCCGTCTGCCTCTTCGTCGGTTCGATCGAGGTGCTCGGACTGTTGCCGAAGGAGCTCCACCTGACCGGACCGGTCTGGTCGTTCCTGGCGGGGTTCAACCTCAACGACGCCGGGTTCGTGATCGTGGGCCTGTTCGTGGCGACGTGGGTGGTGGCTCTCGGCGTGTGGCATTTCGGGCACGTGGAGGAGCGGTGGTCGGCCAGGCTCCGGGGGCACCCGGCGTTCGAGGCCGATGCCTACGACGAGCTGGAGTACGGCCCCGGGACCCCGGCCCGTCCGGGGGTGTGACCTAGAGTCGCTGGAGACGCACCTGGCGACGGGGGGACCGGCGTGTTCGAGCACCATCGGGAGCACCACACAGAGGCGGTCCGTGCCGCCGCGCTGCACGACTGGCAGGTCCGCCGGGACGCGTACGCGGCCATGCTGGACACGGCGCGCACGTTCGTCGGGACGACCGCCGACGGGTTGCTGCTCGCGCCCGGCGAGACGCTGTTCCTGCAGGTCACCGACACCGCACTGATCGAGGAGCGGCGGGGGAGGGGCACCTTCGTGGGTCACTCCCAGGGGATCTCGGTACCGGTGACGCGGATCGGTGGTCGCCAGATCCGGTACCGGGTGGGCGCGTCCAAGGGACACTACGTCCAGGGCGAACTGTCACCCACGGCCATCGACACCGGGACCACCTACGTCACCTCGGCCCGGGTGGTGTTCCGCGGTGCGAACCAGACCCGGGAATGTGCATTCGCGACACTCCTCGGATTCGACCACGACGACGACGCCGGCACGACGACGTTGTCGGTCTCGAACCGGACCAAGCCCACGACGGTCCGGTACGGCCCGGCGTGCTCGGCGACGTTCGACTTCCGGCTCGACCTGGCGTTGGCACACTTCCGTCACGCCGTCCCCGATCTGGTGGCCGGGCTCGAAGCCGAGCTGGCCGCGGTCGATTCGGCCCGCCCGACGGCCGC
>Ga0080006_1151397_pt1 | contig 10645 bp, 13 predicted proteins | sample RS3BMetagenome_FD_69209 | JGI IMG/M metagenome (GOLD analysis project Ga0080006, IMG submission 69209) | Ferric oxide microbial mat and aquatic microbial communities from Rainbow Spring, Yellowstone National Park, USA - RS3B (SPADES... ... | reverse complement strand
CGTCCTCCGGTGCGGAAGGGGCGGCGGTCACGGGCGCCGCGCCGGCGGCCTCGGCCGCGCGCCGCCCGGTACGCCCCCGGCGGGTGGGTGCGGCCGCCGGGATGGCAGCCTGGGACCCCTTGTCCTCCACGCCGGGCGCGGCGGCCGGATCCGTCCGCTGGCGGCCGGCGCTGACGGGCCCGCCCGCCGTCGCGCCATGCTGCGGCACCTGCGGCTCCCCACCGGGAGACACGGCTCCGGCCGCGGGCAACGCGTCGGCGGCCTCGGTCGCGCGGCGGTCTGCGCCTCGTCGGCCGTTCCTGGACGTCGGCATGTCGTGTGTCCTGGCTTTGGAGAACGTGTACAGGCCGATCACGCGGTCGCGTACACGCCGTCCGCCCGGCCAGGTCCCCGCCCCTTTCAGCCTTTGATTTGTCCCCTGCGGGACGGAAGGCGACAGGCGGACTCGGGATGCGCGGCGGCCGAAGGGTCGGCGGCTGCGCGGATGGTGCGCGGCACCACCGCCGGTCGCGGCCCCGCCCCGTCCTGCCGCGCGCGCCGGGATTCCCACCCGGACGGGAGAGCCCTCGCACGGCCGGCGCCCGATGCCCGGAGCAGAGGAGTACGCCCGCGCGGAGCGCGCGCCCCCCCCGCTGGGCACGGCCATCCTGCCGCCCGCCCCCGCGACCCCCGCGACCTTGTCCGGTCCCCCTACGGGTTTTCGACTCCCGCTGGCCCCGCTAACAGCCTCTGGTGCCGTCGGCAGGATGCCCGTCCGAACGGGCACCCACCCACCAGAGGGTAGGCCGTGGCGCCGACCCCGGTCAAGCGGGCCGCGGCCCGATCCCCGCCGGCGCCTCCGCCCGGGGCGCCCGTGCGCCGCCCGGGCCGGCGGCGCCATCCACCCGGCGCATTCCGGCCTCATAGAGGACGATTCCGCCCGCTACGGCGGCATTGAGGGATTCCGTCGGACCCGGCATGGGCACCGTGATGGGCGCACACGCCTGCAAAACGGCCGGGGACACCCCGCGGCCCTCGCTTCCCACGACCAGTCCGAGCGGTGGGGACAGATCGGCGGCCCGCGGGGCGGCGCCGCCCCGCGGGCAGAGCCCCCACCAGCGCGTGCCCGCCGCCTCCAGGGCACGGACCGCGGCGGGAAGGTCTTCGGCAAAGCGGTGCCGCAAGTGGAAGGACGCCCCGGTCGAGGCCCGCAGGGCCTTCTCTCCGAAAGGGTCGGCGGTGGCGGCGCCGCACAGCAGCAAGGCGCCGGAACCGGCGAAGGCCAGGAGCGCCCGCGCCAGAGCCCCGACGTTTCCTGGGTCCTGCACCCCGTCCAGGGCCAGCACACAACCGGGGGCGCCATGCCCTTCCCGCGCTTCCGCCGGCGTGCGGAAGAGCGCCAGGATCCCCTGAGGCGCCGGCACATCGGAGAGGGCAGCGAAGACGCGGTCCGTGGCCGTCCAGACCCGGCCGGCGGCCGCCGCCAGGGTAGGCGACACATCCGCCGGCCGGGCCAGGGCGGCGGATAGCCGCGCCACCAGGCCCCCCCTCTCCGGGTTCCCCGCGTAGTGCTCCCCCACTACGGCCACGAGAGGCGCAAGCCCGGCGGCCAGCGCCTCGGCGATCAGGTGGGTGCCCTCCACGATGCACACCCCGGCGCCCCTGCGGGCACCGGGCCGGCGATACTCGGCGACGACGGCGGCCACGGAGTGGCGCGTGCTCCGGATATCCGCTTGTGGCGACAAGGATCTGCCTGGTGCCGACGGCGCGCAGAACCGACCGACCGGCGCTGCGCGCCCTCCGCCCGACCAGGCCTCGCTCCCTCTTGGCCGTGGATTTGTCGTCCCGGGGACGACAGGCCCTGCGGCGGACTTCGACCATCGGGGGGCCGGGCCGTGGGCGGTGCGGGGGCGCGCCGCCCACGGCCCGGCGTCGTGCCTTGCACCCCTGCGCGTCGACCAGCCGGGCGGAGGGAGGGGCGGGGACCGGAATGCCCGCCCCCCGGTCTGGGAAGCGGGCACCCGCGCGGCCACGGCAGAGGCTTCTCCGGTGAGTCCTCTACTTCGAGCGATCCCCGGACGCCCAAGGCCTGCCGACTCCGAGCCCGCGGGGGAGGCCGGCATTGCTGCAAGGGTGCGGCGATGCCGGCTCCGGTCGCGGGTCGCAGCTTTCGGGGCCTTGCGGGACTAGGGATCGGACCATGAGAGCGCTGCGAAAGTGGACTTTCTCAGCACTCTCCTAGAGGTGGGCCTTGGCGCGGTCCACCAACTGGGCAAAGGTGCCCGCATCCCGCACCGCGATGTCCGCGAGGATCTTGCGGTTGACCGCAAACCCCGAGCGCTTCAACCCGTTCATGAATCGGCTGTACGACAGGCCCCCCGTGCGGGCCGCGGCGTTGATTCGCGCGATCCAGAGCTTGCGAAAGTCGCGCTTCCGCGCCCGCCGGTCCCGGTAGGCATAGGACAAGGCGTGCAGGACGGCCTCATGGGCCGTGCGGTAGAGGCGGTGGCGCCCCCCCCAGTAGCTACGGGTCAGGCGCAGTACGCGCTTGTGACGGCGCCGGGCCGTCACACCCCTCTTTACACGCGGCATCGGTCATTCCCCTTCCAAAACCGCCCGGCGGCTCCGTGCACAGGGCGGCCGCGTCGACCGCCCCCTGCCGGGCTCATTCCCCGTAGGGCATGAGCCGCTTCATGTGAGGCGCCTCGGTCGGACCCACCAGCGTCGACTTCCGCAACTGCCGGTTCTGACGCGTCGACTTATGGCGGAAGTTGTGTTGATGGAAGGCGCGTGCGCGGCGGATCTTGCCGGTGCCCGTGAAGCTCAGGCGCTTCTTGGCGCCGCTGTGGGTCTTCATCTTCGGCATGGGTCGACCCCTCTCGTCAGACCGGCTGGGCAGCACGACGGTGCCGGGCACGAACCTCCCGGCGCCGGGCGCGGCCGCTCGCGGACGGTCAGTGCGGAGCCGCGGCTGCGGACCCTTCGGCCGCGGCCGGACGCACCGCGGCGCTCTGCTGCCGCAGCGCATGCAGAACCTCGGGCCGGGGCGACAGCACCATGTTCAGGGTACGGCCCTCGACGCGCGGCTCCATCTCCACCTGGCCGACGTGTGCCACCATCCCGACGAAGCGCCGGAACACTTCGCGCCCGAGATCGGAGTGGACGATCTCCCGGCCGCGGAAGCGCATCGTCAGCTTGAGCTTGTCGCCGCCTTGCAGGATGCGTTCCGCCTTGCGCGCCAGGATCTGCAGGTCGTGGTCCTCGATGTTCATCGTCTTAACGACGAGTTCCTTGACTTCCACGACGTGCTGCTTCTTGCGCGCGTCCCGGTCGCGCTTGTCCTGCTCGTACTTGAAGCGGCCGTAGTCCATGATGCGGCACACCACGGGAGACGCTGTCGGCGCCACTTCCACCAGATCGAGGCCCCGTTCGGTCGCCAGGCGTAGGGCATCCCGCGTGCCCAGCACACCCAACTGTTGCCCCTCGTCGTCGATGAGGCGTACCTCGCGCGCCCGAATCTCGTGGTTTACCCGCAGATCCCTGCTGATGCCGCTACCCCCTCCTGAAACGAAAAATCGGCGGATAACCATCCGCCGACGGGGACACCAAGGCATCCCGTCGAAGAACCTCACCTGGCACGACGGCCGGCGGGTGAGAAGCGAATGGCTTCTTCTTACCGTATAGCACTGGGCTGCCGAAAGCCCGATCCAGTCTAGCATGGCCGGACGGACAGCGTCAAACGGACGGAAGGGATTGAAGGGATTGTTTCGCCCGGCGGTGGAGCGGCGCTGTTCACCGGCCAGTGCCCGGCGTGCGTCTCGGGCACCACCGGCGTCACCGCAACGGCCGACGCGGGGAGCACCTGGACCGCCGCGGGCATCTCCGGGCTCCAGACCCTGCCCAGCGCCGCGGCCGGATCACGGCCACCCAGGGCGGAACCGGCGGCATTCTCGCCACCAGCGATGGTGGGGCGACCTGGACGCCGCAGTATCCGGCGGCGCCCACCCCCCGGCACAAATCACCCTGGATTTCGCCAAGATCCGACTCGGGCCTTGAACCACAAGCGCGCCGACCGATCGTCCCGGCCCGAGCGGCCGTCGGGGGCGGCGCGGCAGCGCAAAGGGCCGTTGGGCGTGCGCGATCCATGGCGAGATTCAGGATCACCGCGCCAGCATCAGCGGCACCGCAACACTCAGCAGGTCCAGCAGGTTGTGCAGCATGGCCGCGCCCCACAGATTCCGCGTCCGATCATAGAAGTGGCCCAGCACCAGACCGACCACGAAAGCGAAAAGGCCCTGTTCCAACGTCACGCCGAGCGGTTGGTACCAGAGGTTGCCGAGGTGCAGCAGCCCGAAGGCCAGGGCCGCCCAGAGGGTGCCCCGACGCAGGCCCAGCGGCGGCCCCGGCCGGGGCATGGCGTGGTTCAGGGCCGTCTGCATCAGGCCGCGGAACAGGAACTCTTCCGCTGGCCCCACCACCACGCCCTGAAAAGCCAGTGTGGGGAGGACGGCCTGGCGCAGCGGGGGACCGGGGCTGGCGAGCGTGAGCAGCAGGTCCAGCCCGCCGACCACCAGCCAGGGCCGAAACCACCCGCGCAGGCTCTGGCACGAGAGGCGGCCCACGGGAAAGCGCCGGCCCAGGACCAGGACCCAGAAGCCCACGATCGCGAGATACCACCCATGCGTCAGATAGGCCGTGGCGATGCCGCTGGCCCCGCGGGTGCCGAGCAGGAGGACGGTGCCGCCGGCCAGCGCCAGAAGGAACGGGATCAGCGCATCCCACCAGCCTCTGGCCGCTCGCACGCCGCCCGCCAAAGGCCCGACGCCCCCATCTCCCATGCGCGCCCCGCCTCCAGAGACGTGGAATCCAATGGCCAACGCAGACACGGGGGCAGGAGCCGCGGGGGCGTTCGCGGCAGGCAATGGGGGCGCCCAATCCGCCCTCGGCCGCCCGCGACGCGCCGCCTCAAGCTCGGCCGGCGGCCCCGACGCGCAGCCCGGCACCGCCCATGCCTACCCATGCCCGGTTTTGCGCCCGTGGCCAGAACGCCCGCGGGTACCCGCCGGGCCGCCAAGCGCAGAGGCGCCCCTGCCCTGCCCTGCCCTGCCCTGCCCTGCCCTGCCCTGCCCTGCCCTGCCCTGCCCTGCCCTGCCCTGCCCTGCCCTGCCCTGGACCTTACCGGCTCCCCGCAGAGACCAGGCCGCTTTCTTAGGCGACAATCACCAGTTGGGCGCGATCGCGGGCCCCGAGTTTGGCCAAGAGATGGCCCACATGCGACTTCACCGTGGCCAGACTGAGGTGCAGCCGGCCGGCGATCTCCCCGTTGGACAGCCCCGTGGCGACGAGGCGGAGCACGTCGATCTCCCGCTCGGTGACGCCCGCCAGACTCCGCGGCAGGGCTTGCCCGGGCTCGGGCCGGCGGGCGAACTCGCTGATCAGCCGCCGCGTCACACTCGGCGCCAGCAGCGCCTCCCCCGCCGCCGCCACGCGGATGGCGGCCAGGAACTCGGTCGGCGGGATGTCCTTGAGCAGGAAGCCGCTGGCCCCGGCGCGCAGGGCCGCGTACACATAGGCGTCGAGATCGAAGGTGGTGAGGATCACCACCCGGGCGCCCGCGGAGTCCGGATCGGCGCAGATCTGGCGCGTGGCCTCGATGCCGTCCATCTCCGGCATGCGCACGTCCATGAGCACCACATCCGGCTGCGCTTGGCGGCAGAGCCGCACGGCCTGCAGGCCGGTGCCGGCCTCCCCGACCACCGCCAGACCGGGCGCGGTCTCGACCAGCAGGCGCAGGCTGCCCCGCACCAGGGCCTGGTCGTCGGCCAGCAGGACACGGACCGGCGCGCTCATCGCTCCGCCCCCGGCGGGACCGGATCGGCCGGCGCGTGGGGCAGGCGGGCGCAGACTTCGAAGCCGCCGCCAGCGCGCGGCCCGGCCGTGAAGGTCCCACCGTACATCGCCACGCGCTCGCGCATCCCGACCAGCCCGTGCCCCGTCCCGCCCGTGGGAGCGGGGTGGGCACCGCCCCGGCCGTCGTCGGTCACGCGAATGTCGATGGCACCGCCCGCCGCGACCGCCGTCACACGGCACTCGGTCGCGGCGGCGTGCCTCAGCACATTGGTCAGCGCCTCCTGGACGATGCGGTAGACCGTCAGATCGAGACCCGCCGGCAGGCCCTGCACCCCCCGCAGAGCCATCTCCACCCGCAGGCCCGTCTCCGCCACCCTCTGCCGCAGCGCGGGTAGCGCCGCGGCACCGGGCGCCGGCGCCAGGCCGGCGGAGGGTTCCTCCTCCCCGGCGTCGGCGCGCAGCACACCGAGCAGCGCCCGCATCTCGGCCAGGGCGCCGCGGCTGGCCGTCTCGATCACCCCGAGGGCAGGGCCGGCCTCCTCGGGACGCAACTCCAGCACATGGCGCGCGACAGAGGCCTTGACGGCGATCAGGCTCATGCTGTGGGCGAGCACGTCGTGCAGTTCGCGCGCGATGCGCAGCCGCTCGGCGGTCACGGCGCGCTCGGCCAGATGGGCGGCGGAGCGGGCCACATACGCGCGCTGGGCCCGCACGGCCCGGCCGACCATCCAGGCCCCCGCCAGGGCGCCGGCCCCGGTCAGGAGCACCCCCTCGGCCTGCAGCCCGCCCGCCGGTAGACCGAAGACCAGGGAGCCGAACAACACCACCGCCCCTGCGCCCGCGATGGCAAGGGCGGGCTCGCGCGGCGGACGGAGTTGGGTCGCGGCCACCGTATACAGGGCGAAGGCGGCGGCGAGGAACGGATCGGGCAGCAGCCCCCGCACCCAGGCCACCAGGGACATCGCCAGCACCAGGCTGAACACGGGCACGGGCCAGAGCCGCCGCAGGGCGAGCGGCAGTCCCACGGCGGGCACGAGCACCCATGCCGTCCACTGCGCCGCCCCGGCCGCCACAGGGCGATGAAGCGCAAACGTCAGCGCCAGCGCCGTGTACCCGGCGGCGGCGGCGGCATCGAGCGCCCACATCTGTCCCTCGCTGAGCGGTCGGCCCAGCGCCGCCCGCCATTCGCCCTCTCCCATGCCCCTCACGATACCCGCGCGCGGGGCAGGGCGCATCCCGCCCGCGCATGTCATCCCTGAGGCGGATGCGGGCGCCGTCGCTCCGCCCCCGAAGGTGGCCGAACTTCACGCCGTGGTCGGATGCGGCGCGGGAGTGGGCTGCGCCATGCTCAGCCCATGATCGAAGTGCGGACCCTCACCAAGCGGTACGGGCAGAAGGTCGCGGTGGACGCGCTCTCCTTTTCGGCCCCGCCGGGAGGCGTGACCGGGTTCCTCGGCCCCAACGGCGCCGGCAAATCCACCACGCTGCGGGCGGTGCTCGGGCTGGTCGCCCCCACCTCCGGCCAGACCCTGGTCGGCGGGCGCCCGTACCGCTCGCTGGGGCATCCGATGCGCGAAGTCGGCGCGCTCCTGGATGCCTCGGCGGTCGATCCGCGGCGCAGCGCGAGAAACCACCTCCTGTACCTGGCCGCCAGCAACGGCATTGCCCCGGCCCGCGTCGGGGCGGTGCTGGCCGAGGTTGGACTGACGGAAGCCGCGCGCAAACCGGTCGGCAGCTTCTCCCTGGGGATGAAGCAGAGACTGGGCATCGCCGCCGCGCTGCTGGGTGACCCCGGCGTGCTGATCCTGGATGAGCCCGTCAACGGCCTGGACCCGGAGGGCGTGCGCTGGATGCGCGAGTGGGTCCGCGCCCTGGCGGCCGAGGGCGCACGGTGCTGCTCTCCAGCCACCTGATGGGGGAAATGGAGCGCACGGCCGACCACCTGGTGATCATCGCCCGTGGGCGGCTGGTCGCCGACACCTCCGTCGCGGAGCTCCGGCAACGGTTCCCGGGCGATGTGCTGGTGCTGTCCCCGCGCGACGCGGAACTGGCGGCCACCCTCCGCAGCGCCGGGGCCAGGGTGGCGGCCGACCCCAGCGGCGGCCTCGCCGTCGCCGGGATGGCGGTGGCGGAGATCGGCGATCTGGCCGCGAGCCGGGGCATCGCGCTGCACAAGGTCACCTCTCGCCACCGCTCGCTGGAAGATGCCTACCTGGAACTCACCGGGGGCGCGGTGGAGTACCGCAGCGGCTCCCAAAGGAGACAAGAGGCGTGAGGCGGCTGCTGGCGGCGGAATGGTTGAAGCTGCGTTCCGTCCCCTCGACCTGGTACATGCTCGGCGTGGCGGCCCTGGGCGTGGGCGTGAGCGCCCTGGTGGCCTTCTACGCCGCGAGCGCCTGGAACGGCGCGACGGCGGCCATGCGGCGCACCATGCGGGTGACGCCCCTGCCGCCTGTCGCCGGTCTGATCGCGGACCTGGCCCTGGCCGTGCTCGGAATCCTGGCCTTCACGGACGAGCAGAACTCCGGCCTGCTCGGGCTCAGCCTGGCCGCCGTCCCGCGGCGAGGGGCCTTCCTCGCCGCCAAGGCCATGGTGGTCGGAGCGGTGGCCCTGATCGCGGGGGAAGCCGTCTCGTTCGCCACGTTCTTCGCCGGCCGGGCCATCGTCGGCGGCCGGGCCATTCTCTATCTGACGATACCCTTTCGCCAGGAGTGGCCACTGCTCATCAGCCTCGGCCTCTGTGTGCTGCTCTTCGCCCTGGTCGGGCTTGGACTCGGGGTGATCCTGCGGTCGACCGCGGGCGCGATCATCGTCCTCGTGGCGGGCTTCCTCTACATCCTGCCCCTGGTCGCGCTGCACATCCCGCCCCCGTGGGGCTATCGCGTCTCCTCCGTGCTGCTGGCCAATCTGGGCCCCGAGTTGGCGCGCGCGCCCCAGAGTTGGGGATTTCCCCGCACGGTGCTCTCCCCGCTTTGGACGGGCGCGGTCATGGCCCTCTACGTCGCCGTCGCTCTGGGCGCGGCGCTCGTCCTGATCCGGCGGCGGGACGCCTGAGACCGGCCCTGGCCCCCGCACCCGGATTCCCATGGTCACGGCCCTCCCAGGCCCCGGACGCATCCCGGCCGGGCGCCACCGTTCAGGCGTGCGCCGCCAGCCACCGCACAATGGCCGTCATGGTCTCCGGATCCAGTTCGGACTCCGGGCGGTTGTAACGGGCCGCCACATCGCCCGCCGTCAGGGTCTCTCGCGGGGCGGGCTCGTGCTTCAGGATGTGGTTGGCGTGCTCCGGAAAGACGAAGGTGGCGTCGGGCAGGGCCGCCGCGGCGCGCTGCAGCGGTTGCCCGTCGGAGCGCCAGTCCACCTGGATGTCGGCTTTGCCGATGAGGATCAGCACAGGGACGTCGATCTGCCGGAGCGATGCGGCCGCGTCCGCCACCCAGAGCTCGCGGCTGAAGGGGAGGTTGGTCGGGCTCGCCAGGCTCTGCAACAGCTGCTGCACGCCCTCGGGCAGCGCCGGATCGGGGGCGATCGGCTCCTCGGCCAGGAAGCGGGCCACGGCGGCGTCGTACAGCGATAGCAGCGCCTCGCCGCCGGGGACGGCCGCCGCCTGGGCCGCCAGTTGAGCGCGCGCCACCGCGCCCACCGGACGCCCGGGCGGGGCGGTGAGCACCAGTCCCGCGAACGGGATGGCGGGGGTCCCGAGCTGGTAGTTGAGGGCGTGCAGGGCACCCTCGCTGTTGGTGAGCGCGCAGACCCGCCCCCGGCGCACGAAATCCTGCTCGGCGAGCGTCCGCACCGCTTGTGCCAATTCGTCCACATGGCTTCTCATGCTGACCTTGCCGCGCAGCGCCTCCAGGTTCTCCCGCGCGTGCGGGCCGACTGCGCGCTTGTCGTAGCGCAGCGAGGCGATGCCGGCCCGCGCCAGGGCCTCGGCCAGCAAACGGCCGCTGCCGTTGTTCCCGGGCAGGAGCGGCGAGCACCAATCGCGATCCGTGGGGCCGCTGCCGGCTACCAGCACCACAGCGGGGAAGGGTCCCGGGCCCGACGGCCGGCACAGGGTGCCGTCCACCGTGGTCGACCCGATGGGCCAGCTGACCTCAGTGCTCTCTCCCGCTGCATCCGCGCCCGTCATGGTACCCACCTCCCCCGAAGCTCTGGGCAGGGTCGGGGCCGGATTCCGCGGCACGGACGGTGGTATCCCGGTCGTCTGGCCTCGGCCGGCGCTCGGGCGCTGGGCGCGGGGAGCGCCGACGCCCGGCCCTCACGGGGCGCCGCCTCCGCCGGCGGGCCCGTCCTCGTCCCGCGCCAGGGGGCGGTAGAGGCGTTCGCCCATCCGCGGGTTGAACCACACGCCCTGGAGCACGCGGGTCGTCGGGTCGAGGAAGCGTTCGCCGGTGCGCTCAAATCCGGGCGGGACGGGGATGGCGCGTTGGTGGCGAGGTCGGTGGGCACGCCGCAGGGACACCGCCACAGCCAGCGCGGCCACGCAGATCTCCAGCACGGCGTACGACGCGACGAAATGCAGCACCATCAGACCCCGCTCAGCACGCAGGCCGTGCCGTAGGCCACCACCGGCCCACCTCGCCGGAGTCGAAGCGCAGCATGAGCACCGCGTTGGCCCCCATGGCGTGCGCGTTGGCCACCAGCCGGTCGATCACCGCCCGGCGGGCGTCCTCCAACATCTCCGTATATTCCTTGATCTCGCCGCCGCCCAGGCTGCGCAGCCCTGCCCGGATGGTAACTGCTCAGCAGCCCCGCCCCGGGGGTGCTGGGCAGTTACTTCTCCGGTCCGTCCGCGGCAGCCATCGGGCACTCA
>Ga0080006_1229661_pt1 | contig 10646 bp, 9 predicted proteins | sample RS3BMetagenome_FD_69209 | JGI IMG/M metagenome (GOLD analysis project Ga0080006, IMG submission 69209) | Ferric oxide microbial mat and aquatic microbial communities from Rainbow Spring, Yellowstone National Park, USA - RS3B (SPADES... ... | reverse complement strand
ACCGGGGAGTGGACCGTCGAGCGCCTGGCCCACGAGATGGCCGACCGCGGTCTTCTCAACCGGGGGCGGGCCGGCCACTACCCGGCCAAGGCGGTCACCGTCTCGGGCCTCGCCCGTCTGCTCGCCCACCGGGCTTACGTCGGCGTCGTCGAGTGGGACGGGATCGAGTACGAAGGCGGCCACCAGCCGCTCATCGATCGCGACACCTTCGACAAGGTCCAAGAGCTGCTGGCCGCTCGGGCCGTGCGCGGCACGCGCGAGCGCCGGCACCACCACTACTTGAAGGGAGTGCTCGTATGCGGAGTCTGCGGCAGGCGACTCTCGATCCAGCGCTCGAAGGGCACCTACACCTACTTCTACTGTCTCGGGCAGAAGGACCGGCGCAACGGCACCGGCTGTCAGGAACGCTACGTCGCCGCTGACCAACTCGAAGCCGAGGTCGAGGACCTCTACGGCCGCATCGAGGTGCCGGCCGACTGGGCCGAGGGTCTGCGCCAGGCGATCGCCACCGAGGCGGCCACCCACCACGAGGACACCACGGCCGAGCGCGAGCTGCTCGCGCAGCGACATGACCACGCCGAGTCCGAGCGCTTCAAGCTGATGGAGGCCTACTACGCCAATGCCATCGACGTGGCGATGCTCCGGCGAGAGCAGGAGCGCATCGGTGCCGAGCTACGGGCCACCGAGTCCCGCCAAGGAACCCTTGACGCGAACCTCGATGACTGGCAAGACGTGATGGACCTCGCGCTGCGTTTCTCCAGCCGCTGTGCCACCGCCTATCGACGGGGAAGCGATCGGACCAGGAGACTGTTCAACACCGCCGTACTCGAAGACGTGCGCGTCCGTGACGGTCACGTCGTCGAAGCGGCCTACAAGGAGCCCTTCGATCTCCTCTTTTCTGTGCCGAAGTTCGAATATGACGATTTGGTGGGGGCGGAGGGATTCGAACCCTCACTGGAGGCGGTTTAAGCGCCCTGCCTCTGCCGATTGGGCTACATCCCCTTGGACATTAGACCTTAGGCACTTCTTCAATCTCCCACAGATGCACTTCTTCGTCGAAAGGGGCAAGTACCACCTTGCACTCTTTGTCCAATATCATCGTTGCACCCTCTTCTACTGTGTATGGATCCCACTTAGGCAGATTATTACTTGAAGGCACTCCGCTGTTTGCAAAGGTTGTCCATGCATCTTGGATCTTGTTAGACAGGTCCATGGTATCAGGATTGTCACCAACGAGAGATCTAACCAAAGCTATATTAAACGAATTGAACACGAAGGGTATTTCCAGAGCATGACAAGCGCCTAAGCGACTTCCAAATACAGGGGATTGCCAGGTGAACAGGTATGTGAATGTAGATCTACCAGATCTGGCGTGTTTGGCAGCCATTGCAATGGTCGGTACTCTGAAGATCCAGTCAGATGCAATTGCAGCCCATAACTCGAATGGCTCGACACTTTGTCCCCGTCTCTCCCTAACTCTCGTATAGCCATCAAGCAAGTCTTCAGCCAACTGTCTTCCACTTGTCTCGTTCGAAGCCGATCGGGGTTTTGGTAGTCCGAATACACTACGACGGGAGCGTAGGGACATATCGAGGATGTCCAGTAAGGTTTCATGGCTCAGGTTCTGTAATTGAGGTTCGCTTAGAGCGAATAGTTTGGTCTCATCCAGATTGCTGCCTGCCAATAAATCCAAGGAGACGCTCTTCAGTCTTTGCGGGGACTGCGAGGGAACAACCCTGAGCAGCTCACCGTCCATGGTGGGCATGAAGGTCAATCCGAGTGGGTTGGTACGCTCGGTCAATGAAACCCTGCTCATGGATGCTTGAACTTGCATAAGCTCTTCTATGGGAACCTTGGAGAGGGAGGCTCTGTCAACCGACTTGAATCCGAGCGAGGCTGCAACATGTTCTGCAATCTTCGTGGCCTCTTCCAGGGATTGGACTATTGGTGGTCCGCTTTGCACGATAGCGCGGTCTGCATTGAATGCATTAGCAGAGTAGCTAAGCAAAGCAGAGATGCAGATGCCTCCAGCTGACTCGCCAAAGACCGTAATGTTCTCCGGATCTCCACCAAATATGGCGATGTTGTTTCTAACCCAGTTCAATGCAGACATCTGGTCCAATAATCCCCAATTGCCCATAAAGTGATGGCTTGTCTCATGCAGATCAGGATGGGTCAAAAACCCAAGTATCCCAAGCCGATAGTTGATGGTGACCACTACGACATCGTTCCGCTCAGCTAGGAGAGCGCCGTTGTATATCTGAGAAGATCCGGATCCTGAACTGAATCCTCCTCCGTGCACCCATACCATAACCGGTCGTTTGTTGTCGTCAGGATGTGGTGTCCAGATATTCAAGGTAAGAGAGTCTTCATCTATATCAGCAGGATCGCCAGGTAGAACTGCTCCTGGATTTGGCAGGATTTGAGGGGGAATTGTGCCAGGTCTATCAGCTCTCCTGATACCTCTCCATGGTTCAGGTGGTATGGGTGGTCTCCAACGCTGTTGTCCTGTAGGGGGAGCAGCATAAGGTATCCCCAGGAAGGCGTGGACATTTTTGTCCGTACATCCTTGGAGCTTTCCGAACGAGGTCGTCACCAACATTTGACAAATAATATTACCATTTTATAACATGGTCCAACTAGTCTATACCGTCATTTGTGCTATATTACATTACTAGTGAGGTACAACTTTTACTGCTGCGTTTGAGTTTCAACTGCAGTGATATCAACTTTCCTTGCATCGACTGCATCTGCATCGACTGCATCTGCGTCGACTTTTCTTGCAGAGAAATGACTACCCACCATAGGAGCCGGGATTGGATTTGCTTTCCATTTCAACCACAGATATGTCATAAGGGCAGAGCCGCCAACGGCAAGTCCCACGCCAGCTAACTCGACCAAGAATGATCCCAAATGACCTGGCTTAGCGAGCCAATTGTACTCATCATTGAATCTAGCGACTCCATACAAAGCAGTGGCAGCAGCAGCTACGAAACCCAGTGGTCCCCCTTGCTTGGTTACCCATCGCTCAATGCGCAAAAGAATGAAGAAGGCAATGAACATCTCAATTGCTTGAAAGATTGGAACTGGCAGCCGCTTTCCGACCTGGTCAGCGTAGTACATTCCGTACCAAGCATTTGTTTTATGGCCTCCTCCTGCAACCATGAGCTGTGGTCCAAGGAGGCGCCCTAATCCCCAGGCAGCGATGAGCACTGGGGCGACGAGATCAAGAGCTCGTATCGTGGACAGCTCAGGGCATCTCCGCCTCGCAAGGATGATAGCAGTCGGTATAGCCCCTATTAGACCTCCGAAGGAGGAAAGCCCACCATGCCAAATAGCGACAATTTGTCCAGGATTGTGAGTGTAATACCCTAGATTGGCTAGGATATTCATTACTCGTGCCCCTAGGATGGCAGACACAATTACCCATAGGAATACCGAAGTCAACCACTGCCAAGGATAACCGTTGTCTCTAAGGCGTTTTTCGAAGTAGCGGTAGGCTATCCAAAAGGTAATGGCAAGTCCTATGCCATAGGTATGAACTTGTAATGGACCTATGTGGAACACTACGGGAATGGGTTTCACTTATGAGCCTCGCTTCGTCCCCTTGGCACTTGTAGCCGTACTCCTCAGTGTACTCATAGTCGATAGAGTGGTTGTCGCTATTGCTATTAGCAGCTAGAGTTTCTAACCTCCAACTGTTCCATACTAGCGATTCAACCTCGGTTAACGAGTGCAGCAAGGGAGTCTAGTGCAAAGAGCCTCAAAATCACGAGTCGTCACCATAGCTTAGACTACGAGGAGAGCCTTGAGCTGTGAGATTGTTCACGATCTCGGCTCCTAAAGCCTTCGATGCTAAGAAGTGGAGTACCTAGGGTCTTCCTGCTCCAATGAGGTCTTGGGTCCATATGGGGGTGATCATGACGTTGGTTCCTGTCTGCTCCGCCTGGATCATCTCGCCAGGCCCTACGTACATAGTGACATGGAAGACGTATCCACCTGATGCGTAGAATAACAAGTCACCTGGTTGCAGCTGTGAAAGGGGCACAGGAGTAGTGTCTTGATACTGCGCCTCCGCGAAATGAGGCAGATATACTCCTGCTTGTTCCCATGCCCACATGGTAAGCCCTGAGCAGTCGAAACCAACTCCTGGGGTAGCTCCGCCCCAGACATAAGGAACACCTATCTGGCTCTCTGCTGCTGCTACCGCTCGCAGCCCTGCGGCATCCCCACCGCCAGATGGAGCCACTACAGGCGCAGGGGGCGGTGAAGATGGCTGGTATCCGGGACTACCCCCGCTTGTGTCCGGAGTTCCGGCTGTTGAAGCTGTAGTCGCGTACTCTCGTGCTCGCTGAATATCAAGTGCTCGATGCGCAGCGGCCATCAAGGCGGCCACTTCTCCTTTTGCCTTTGCTAATATTGCTTGTTCGCTCTTTACTTGCGCTGCTGCCGCACTGCGGGCTGCAGCTACCCTAGCCTCAGCTGCTCTAGCTGCAGCCAACGAATCATTCAAGCTTTTCTTCTCTGCATCAAGACGAGCCTTTGTCTCATTGAGCTGATCTACCGTTTTGCCAATATTGCCTGAGGCTGCAGTCAGGTACTCTTGTTGGATAGCAGAGTTGTCAGGGGTGGAAACTGTGAAGGCGGGCAGGGTAGAGGCAGTTCCTGCCTGAATGTAAGCGTCTACCGCCTCTTGGCGCAAGGTGGTCATCTCTTTGGTGATCTGTTGTTCAGTAGAGATCAGCTGGTTCTTGGTGGATTGAATTTGAGCATTCAGCGTAGCTATTTTTGCTTGGTCCGCATTGTACTCGTTGGACAGTGTAGCTAATCGAGCAGCTTCAGTTGCTAGTTCAGCCTCTAGTTGTGCTGCTTGAGCCTTGGCACTCGTCAATGGAGAAGCGCTAGCCACTCCTTGCCCCATATACGTCACCAAAGAGGGGCTAAGTAGAGCTGAAGCAACAACTACCGAGAAGAGAACCAAGATCTTTCTCATGGGCTTCCTCCTCTGGGTCCGTATGCTGTCTACCCACTCTGATCTGGGCTTTGCTCTTAGGGGATAGAGAAGCACCTTCTTAATGAGAGAGATGAGAGAGTTAAACAACCCCGCCTCTGTGGAAAGTTCTACGCCGCTGCGTTCATCATTTCGCACAATGGCTTTATTGCTTAGCAGGCATTTGCGAAAGATGCAAGTATTACAGAAACTTGGTTGGATGACTCTAGGTATGGCCAGCTCAAAGTAGGGTAAGTGGGTTCGCTAGATTTTCCCATGATCCTAGTAAAAGATTGACCTATGAACCTAAGAGAGCGGATTGCCATGAACAAAGAAGAAATTGACGCTTTCCTAGAGCGACGCCAGATCATGTCCGTTGCCACGATCAATCGAGATGGACGACCTCATCTAGTGCCGATGTGGTATGGGTTTCTCGATGGTGCTCCGGCTCTATGGACCTATGGCAAATCCCAGAAGGTTGTCAACCTGACCAGAGATCCCCGAATTACCTGCCTCGTGGAGACAGGAAGAGATTACGACCAGCTGAAAGGGGTAGAGCTTATCGGAGAGGCAGTTATCTCCTCTCGGAGAGAGGATGTTAGAAGGGTGGGGGAGAGTGTCTATGAACGTTACATAGGGCCTTTGGATATAGAGGGACGGGCGAGAGCCGCTGCTATGGGGGCGAAGCGTGTAGCTGTGATTATCCATGTCGAAAAGGTGGTCTCTTGGGATCACTCCAAGCTGGTTGGCGTAGAGACCAAGCGGTAGTCCAATATTTTGCTTGTGCTTGGACTCACTGCGTGGACTCTCACGCAACTCGCTGGAGTGCGCAACTGTGAGAGTGGTATAGGGAGACAAAGGAGCTGTAATAGTGTTTTTATGCCTTGGTGAACAGCTAGCTCCTTTCAGGAGAATGGGCATCTTGTTGGTCAAGGCGCTAGTGTAGTTATGGTGCGAATCAGGTGGCATGAAATCTAGGTGAGGTGACCCATGGGTGAGATAGTAGAGTTTCCTACTGGTAGTCCTCAGGCAAAGGGGTATCTGGCTCAACCTACTACGGGTAGCGGACCGGGGGTTGTAGTTATTCAAGAATGGTGGGGTCTAGTCGATCACATCAAGGATGTAACTGATCGGTTTGCAGCAGCTGGCTTCACAGCTGTAGCTCCTGACCTTTATCATGGGGCGGTGACCACTGATCCGAACAAGGCGGGCGAGTTGATGATGAGCCTCGATCTGGAGCGGGCAAGGAGGGATATGGCAGCCGCTGTAGATGTTGCTCGTGAAAGATCTGGGATTGGCCACGTAGGTGTAGTAGGCTTTTGCATGGGAGGAGGGTTGGCGCTTATGTTAGCCTGTGATCGTCCCGATGCAGTAAGTGCGGTTGTGCCATTCTATAGTATTATTCCTTGGCCGAATGCCGAGCCGGATTATTCTTTGATGAGTGCAGCCATGCAAGGCCATTACGCCTCTTTGGATAGCTATTTCCCTCCTGATGCTGCAAAGGGGCTCGCTGACAAGTTGCGTTCATTGGGCAAAGAGGTCGAAGTCTTTGTCTACGATGGCACGGATCATGCGTTTTTCAATGACAGTCGACCAGAGGTATATAAGCCTGAGGCTGCATCTCAAGCTTGGGCGAGAACGATTGACTTCCTTCGTTCTCACGTAGGTTGAACCTTTGTCCGGTGTTCATAGTTGACTGTGGTTCACAGATCGGCTGGCTGATCCTCTCTGTATCTATCTAGCTGTATCTATCTAGGTATGTCTGATTTATCTGGGTATGCCCGGGCTGCCAGATCTGGGTCTCTTTATATGCAACCAACCGTTGTGCAGCTAATTGCCCATATAACTCTAATGATTCATATAGCTAACTAATATAACTATATAACTATCTGGCCAAAGTTACCTCTGAAGTAGACCAAAGGCTTGCCTTCTCTCGCCCCTGCATCTATCACTTTGCCCACGACGACGAAGTGATCACCGGCTTCATGTACCTCTTCCAGCACGCATTCTGCCCAGGCAAGAGCATCGCTAAGCACAGGAGATCCTGTCTTGCCATGCTCCCATTCCACCCCGTCGAACTTATCTGAACCAATGCCGGATATAGCGAAGATCTTGCAAATATCCAATTGGTTTTCTTCCAATATGTTTACGCTGAATGCACCGGATGCTCTTATGCGAGGCCAACTCTTGGAAGCCTTGGAGGGTGCTATCAGTGCAAGGGGTGGGTCAAGCGAAAGTGATGCGAATGCTTGACAGGTGAACCCTACTGGCTCGTTGCCATCTAATCCCGTGACTATAGTCACTCCTGTAGGGAAGTGACCCATCACCGTGCGGAGATGCTTTTGATCTATTCCAGGCGGCTCTACTCCTTCCATAACCTCAAGGTTACATGCTTTCCGTATAAGGAAATCGCCTTGCAGGAGCGTAGTCCTTCTTCCATACCAGCACCTTGCGACGGAAGTAACATACCTCTTCACCAGTTTGCTTGAAACCCCTCGTCTCTACCGTTACCACTCCTCTATCAGGCTTAGAGGTGGACTCCACCTTATCCAACACCTTGGTTACGGCGTAGATGGTGTCTCCGTGGAAGGTCGGAGCACGATGCTGGAGTGATTCGACTTCTAGATTCGCAATTGCCGAGCCGCTTACATCAGGAACGCTCATACCCAAAACCAGCGAGTAGACCAAGTTGCCTACAACTACATTTTTTCCGTGTACAGTCTCCTGCTCTGCAAACCATTCATTCGTGTGCAGAGGATGATGATTCATGGTAATCATGCAGAACAAGTGATCATCCGCTGCTGTAATAGTTTTCCCTGGCCAATGCCGGTAGATGTCCCCAGGGATAAAGTCTTCATAATACCTGCCAAACTGTCGGTCGTATACTGTCATGTTGACGGGTGTAGCTTGCTCAAGTGCAGTTGTCCAATCCGTCTGTTTTAGCTCGATACTCCGGGTCCAGCTCGATACTCCGGGTATCAAGTAGTTCACATTCCTATAGCTTAAGAGCTTAAATCAGTGTGTCCATTGGTCCGGTGTCCATTGGTCGGGTAGTGAATGCAAGACTCCAATCTTCCTCAGAGACACCGTCTATACTGAGGCGCCATATGAAACGAGTAGCTGTTGGCAGCGGTAGAGGGCCAATGTTGACAGCGAGAGCAAAATCTACACTACTGCCTGCTGGTATTCCTTCAGGTCTCCCCACCTGGAAGTCACCGCGTATCTCTACTGGTTGCCGACCTTCAGGAGTGTCGAACATAACAGGTTCTCCATCTGTGTCTATGAGAAATAGCTCCCAGTGATGCATCTTTTCTGTCTCATGCCAGCCAACGTCTATTTTGATGGCAATAGCCGAAGGCATGGGTTCGGGTCCGGTTATGCTCCAACCGCCACCTAAGATATATAGTTTTCCCTCTGCAACTTGAGCTGCATCACAAAGAAGCATCGTTACCTTCACCCCACTACTGTAACCGAGTTGCGGAGAGCGGCAGATAATAATGTGAACAAATGGTATTCACCCACGACAATAGTGGTATATCCTCTTTATGAGAGCAATGGGAGCGAAATGAAGACATGAGTGAGATCGGCTTACGCAACGATGTATACCGTCGCCCCTTGGCTACAGCGCTTGACCGGTTGGGTATCTCTTCGGGCTGGAAGTGTGTGGACGTAGGAGCAGGGGCGGGGGACGTCTCCATTGCCCTTGCTGAGGTAGTTGGCAGGACCGGTCGTGTCTACTCGGTGGACATCAACCCAGAGGCTCGTGATCTAGTGGCAGCGGCAGCTAGCTCTTACAGCCAAGTGGTTGCCATTACGCAAGCAGCTGAGGACCTATTGTTGCCTGAACTTGTTGACCTAGCTTTTTGCCGCTTTCTGCTTATGCACGTAGCCGATCCGTCCTTTGTCCTGTCCAGAATGCGTGCAGTAGTTCGAGCAGGTGGTTTCATCGTGGCCCAAGAACCGATTACCTCGGCGGGAAGAATTGGTGGAAAGCCCATATCTGCTCCAGCAGCGATCAATCAGGATGTTGGTTGTTTTCTTCCCAGGTTCGTGCTCGATGCTGGATTGGAACCAGTAGATATGTGGGCAGAGGCTCCTGCTGGTATTGGGGCGGGTCCCGTAGCCTCTTACCTAGCAAGCATCACAGGTGTTGATCCTGGCGATGAACCGATCGTCCTACCCCCATTGGTTACCGTGATAGCCAAGGTCATTGGGTGATCGTCGAATCACCGGTTGGACAAAGCTAGAACTTTGGTTGGGCGATCCTTCTTCTCAACGGATAACCTATCCACGATGACTCCAGATCTAGAAGAAGCGTCTCATGCTATTGTGATAGCCAGTGGTGTCGTTCGGGCCGCTGCGCTTACTCTTGCCAACAGTGCGAATGCAGATGACCACCAGACTGTTGCCTACGACATGGCTCATGCTGCCTCTGCTGTGGAGGTTGGTCGCGCCATGCTCGATTATGCTGGCCAAGGTAGTGAAGAAGCCTCATTGGCCTGTGCTTTTATTGCAGATGTTCTATGGGACCTCAACTCTAGGACGTTTGGCAGAGAAGGCGAGTGGGGAATCGATACTGATTGGTACCGTTCTTGTAAGGACTTTGTTGCCCGTTACAGAGATCCGTCCTTTATAGCTGGACTAGCAGAGCTAGAGGGGCAACGGCACTTGGATGAAGAGTTCGAGCTGGTAAGAGCTACGTTTCATCGATTTGCCGAAGAACGAATACGACCACACGCTGATCGTATCCACAGGCAAAATCTGGATGTGCCCGAAGAAATTATTGTTGGCCTTGCTGAACTGGGGGGTTTCGGGCTATCCATTCCTGAGCGGTACGGGGGGTTTGCTAGTGGGACCGCTGGTGACTTTCTGGGTATGGTCATAGCTACCGAAGAGTTGTCCTGGGGGTCCTTGGGAGCTGGAGGCTCTCTCATAACTCGTCCAGAGATATTGGCACGAGCCCTGATGAATGGTGGTACAGAAGAGCAAAAGATGACCTGGCTGCCACGGTTGGCAGATGGCTCTGCAATGGCCGCCGTTGCTGTTACCGAGCCTGATTTTGGATCCGATGTTGCCAATTTGACTACGCAAGCTGTGCCCTATGGAGATGGATGGTTGATAAACGGTGTAAAAACTTGGTGCACATTTGCGGCTAGAGCCAATGTGCTAATGCTGCTTGCTAGGACTAATCCAGACAGGAGTTTGGCGCATAAGGGGTTGTCCTTGTTTGTCGTTGAGAAACCTGTAGCTAACGGAACAGAGTTCTTTTTCACTCAGGAGTCAATTGGTGGAGATAATTTAGTGCCAACGGGCAGGATGGAGGGGAGGGCAATTGATACAATTGGCTACAGAGGAATGCACTCTTATGAGATAGCTTTCGACAACTGGTGGGTACCTAATACGGCTCTAGTTGGTGGTAAAAATGGTCTGGGTAAAGGATTTTACTATCAAATGCAAGGATTTGAAAACGGTCGTCTCCAGACCGCTGCTCGAGCTTTGGGGGTAATGCAGGCAGCATATGAAGCTGCTCTTTCCTATGCAACTCAAAGAGTGGTCTTCGCTAGGCCTATTTATCAATATGAGTTAACTAAAGTGAAACTAGGCAGAATGGCAGTATTGATACAAGCTATACGACAGTTCACTTACAAGGTGGCCA
>Ga0080006_1117834_pt1 | contig 10651 bp, 9 predicted proteins | sample RS3BMetagenome_FD_69209 | JGI IMG/M metagenome (GOLD analysis project Ga0080006, IMG submission 69209) | Ferric oxide microbial mat and aquatic microbial communities from Rainbow Spring, Yellowstone National Park, USA - RS3B (SPADES... ... | reverse complement strand
CTTCTAGCAATGTGCCATGCATGGGTCGACCGGGGGCGTTTCATACAAAAATAGGCTTAAAAATTCGTCACCTGCCTAACCAAAAAACAGGGGGTCGACCAGCTCAGATAAACTCACTGGGCTCACCTTTTATCGTCCCCAGATGTTCTTTTTCCATGTACGTTGTAGTCCTAAACTTGTACATAGTTACAGAATCTGAACTTTCGGTGATCTGTTCCAGCTCATCCCTTAGCCTTATTAAATCCGATTCTGAAATTTCCCCCTCAAAAACTGAATTTTGAACCCATGTAAGATATTTTCTGCAGACTTTAAGTACCTTGGAAACTCTTTCCACACTTATGTCGTAAACCAGAATCAGATACATGACTACCACTGCGATATATAAGGGGAATATTCTTTTTCTCCTATTATGTGTTTCTCAATCTTGTACAGCTCCCTTCTGATCAGCATTTGGTATGATACCTTCCTCCTTTCAATGGTGATTGTTTGATTCATCCTCTCATTGAACTGTTTTAAGAACTTAATTCTTCCTTTTTCATTAAGATATATTCCACCCTCTTCTTCGCTAAAATCAGACGTATTGATCTCTAGCCTGTTTATCAACGCAAATATGTTCCTGTCTATAATTACCGGTTTAAATATCTCAGATACGTCAAGGTTTAAGGTAAATTTTCTGAAGTTTGTTGAATGTAGGTATCCTATTCTTGGATCAAGGTGCGTCTTGTAAATCTCTCCTAGCACAGCAACATACGTCAGTCCATTGCCAAAGCTTATGAGCGCGTTAAGAGGCGATTTTGGAGGCCTTCTTTTTCTTCCGTTAAATTTCATTTCATCTACCTTTATTATATCATTAAAAGCTGAATAGTAGCCTTCCCTTATGTTCGCTTCAAGAGCCATCAGTGAATCAATGCTGCTAGATGAATCGATGAGCTTTGCCTTTTCTTCCATGGTTTCTATTTTCTTACTCAATGCATCGTTTACATAATATTTCAGAACCTTAATCATGTTCATAGCTCCTCCATAAACGAACTTTTTTGCAAGAATGAGCCTTTTCTCTTTATCCAAATAATGCTCCACCTGCTTGATAATCATAAATCCGGAGCTGTAGTGAGCACGTGGTAAATAGCTTCCAATATAGTAACCGTAATAGTTGAAGAAATGAAGTACTATGTGATTTTCGGAAATAAACTGCAGAAGCTTTCTGTTCAAAGAAACTTCGCCAAAAAGGTAAAGATCGGACACAGATGTAACAGGAACAAATTTTCTTCCCTGGGAGCTCTCAAAACATAAAGTATTGCCTTCCCTTTTTAGCTCACCACTTGAGAGGATATATATGTTCTTCATCGTCAGGACCAGCAGAAATTATTGTAAGCGCACTTCCTGCAGAATGGAACCCTTTGCGGTTCAGGTGGTTTTTCTTCCCTTACTATTTTTGATATTTCTTCAATAACAGCTTCAAGCTTTAGGATATCAGTTTTGTCAACCCTTATCCTTTTACCTTCCTTTGGGATGAGTATTTCACCATCAACCTCCACACCCTCTTCTCTGAACCTGTAAATGTAATAGAGAAGCTGGAATTTCGTAGATTCAAGGTACTTGCTGGAAGTTTTGATTTCATAAATGACCCTGCCCCTTATCCTGTCAACTCTAATTCCGTCCAGCTTCACTTCCTTCTTCATATCTCTATAATAAATGTCGTGTATAGCCCTTCCTATCTTCAGCAATTCTTCATCCTCGTCTGGTGTTATTTCCCTTCCCATAAGCCAGACTTCTCTTTTGCATATAAAATAATACCACACAAGTGTGCCGGTTACGCGCTTACCGTCAGGAAGCCTTAAAGAGTTCATGCAACACCATTGCTTTTGTTTATATCACGGTTTCCAATTATTTCATACATGCCGAAACCTTCTGAATTTTTAGAACCCAGCCCTGCGCCGTAGGTGACTCTAATAAGAGTTACGGAGCCTGTAAGGACAAAGATGCCGCTCCACCCCTTAACAATGGTCCCCTTATAGTTCAGTATAACCTCTCTCATCTTTATGGGCATGAGCTCAAGCCCTTTCTTTATCTTTCTTTTTGACAAAAAACTTAGTTTTTTCATAGCGTTACTGCTTATAAGCTCATTAAACTGTTTCTCAAAGGGGCTGTAGAAATATACCTTCTTTGACCCCTTTGCCGTAAAAAGGGTGCTATAAACAGTTACTGGAGAAATAGTTCTTGCAAAGACCTTATCTTTAAATTCTGGGGTTTTTGGAAAATAAACGTTTGCTATCTTCAACGTGCTCTGACCTATCTGGAACCTACCGCTTTTCATGACCCCGTTTACCAATTCCACTATGAATTTTTCTATCGGAGACGATACCATAAGGGAAGCACGCCCATAAAACTTTATTGAATCGTTGAAAATTTTATAGGGACCAAGTATTCTTGAAAATGTAAACATCTTGAACCTCCTTTTCCCCATTATAAACCCGTATTTATGTAGGAATTCAGAGAGCTGCGGAGATAGAGAGTTGTATATTGCAGATTCAACATAATAATTATAATGAAGTGGAAGCGTAATTTCTTTTTTGTTTTCGAACCTGAAAACTACCCTCAATGCGCTTCACTCATAAAGCGCAAAATAGGCGGTTAAAGGAAGGCGATCGTCTTCCCAATACATTCAATGCCAGGTGCCTTTCCGCTTTTAACAGTATATGACGATGCATTTGTGGAAAAATAGTAATTAGACAGCATTCCGCTGCGCCTGCCTTTATCAAAGCTTCTGGGCATGCCCTCTTCCATGATTAATTCTGTACCTGGACTTACTCCAACCTCAGAGTTCGCTGGTAAAGCTCCGTTTACCTTTTTCTCACCAAGGTCTTCCACTTCTTCACAATTTATCTCATTTATTTCCTCAACCCATGAAAGCATATCCGCTGACCCTAAAGAAATAGGGTAAAAAGGTTTTGAAAAGGCCTTCTTGTATTCTTGATCTGCAGGATAAAAATAGAAAGCATATGTAACAAATTCTCCTTTAGATGCTACTACGTATTCCTTTGTAATCGGAACCCTGTTCGTGAGCCCCCTAAGCTTAGTTAGATTTATATAGTCAGTGTCGAGATATGTTTCTGCAAATGTCAGCTTTCTCAGGGGCGTAAGAGCTTCTACCCCTATATAAATCTTGTTCGGGCCAAATTTTTCGTTATAGCTGTCTCTCTCAAGACCCATTGCAGCCGCAAGCATACCAGCTATCGTGGTTCTTGGAGGAAAGTAATATGAAAGTGAAGTAGAATTTGAAAAAACCTTTCTAAAATGCGCAAGCCTGCCTGAAACCTTAACCTGAAGCGCCTTCAAACTATACACCAATGTGCTTTAGATCGCTCAGGTCAACCTCCTTGTGGGGCAGGAAAATTGAATATTCTTTATCTAGCTTATCACAGAACAGGCCATTAATTTCATCCGAACAGTAAACATAAATTTTATGTTTTTTGATGACTTCGAGGAGCTTTGAAAAATCAAGTTCTAGGTCTTCAAACTTTCTGATACTTTCTTCTTTCTGTTTTACGGATATGAACCTCCTCAGATCGCCCATGTAGCTTTCTTCGTCATCAAGCTCCACTCTTAAGTAAAGGTGTGGATAATGACCTATTTTACTTCTGGTAATGCTTTCTGTCTTCAGCGCTTCCCACATGAAGTTATCGAATATTTTGACGTCGTTTTCTTTGCAATTTACCGCACTTGCTCTGTATTTATTGAGAGCTCCATAGAAAGCTATCAAAGAATAGTAAACCCTGTAATCTTTACCTATATTTTGATAGCTTTTGCCTTCCTCGGATACCCTTCCGGATAAAATTGAAGTTATTGATCTTGTATCGACCATGTCAACCTTGTGCAGTGAATACCCCCAAGCGAACTGTAGTGGACCTATATATGAATAAGATTCACCTCTAGATTCTTTTTCACCTTTCTTCTTGGGTATTGTTGCTCCAAACAGCCTTACATCAATGGCCTTCTCTAATACTTTGTCGGTATTCCTAAAAAAATCTAATCTTTCCGTTGCATCAACGTTTTTCCCGTTCTGTTTTGATACCCATATGTGTTCTTCGCCATATTTAGCTATGACATAATCCCTGAAAAACCTTTTTAACCTTACATCTGTTACCAGATTCGTTTTGTTTTTAGGGTCAATTCTTGGCCTGTTTTCGTCATCTGGATCTCCATTGGGATTTGCTAGCTTTACGTCATATAAGAGAAGTATTTCGGAATTTTTTATTGAAGACATTTATGTATTAATCAAACTATTATCGAATTAATAAACTTTACTGCCCGCATCAGTAGTTCTACAGGTATAGCATTTCACTCTTTTAGAGAAATTTATTAATCTTTAATATGCTTGAACAGTTTAGTTGCTAAAATGTACAAACCAATTAAAGCCAACAAAAATTTGGTAATAAAATAATGAACTCGAAATGCGTGCCTGAACACATAATAAGCTGATCTATATATCGCTGAACAACACTTACTTCTGCAGGAAAGGTTCAAAGGATCTGGCAAATGACATTAATGCCTCTTCCCCAGATGCGTTGTTGAGAAGGCTTAAGTCCATTGATCTAAGCGACGCAATGTATACTCTGAACGAAGCCAACACGAAGCTTGTAAAGAACCATGTAATGGGTAAAATGAAATGGTTGTAGACTAAACCGAAGAGCCTTACTACGGCTAGATCGACCTGTACGTGACAAGGAGCAATGATGGAACATATCTGTTCCACACCTTTGCAACTATGAGCATTGTTGGAAAGGATGAAAGGCTAACGTTATGTTCACTGCCCATTATAAGGCTTGATACAAAGGAAGCGGTTGTCAGGAAGTTCCTTGAAAACTCCCCAAAACCATCTCTACTGATGGACAAGGGGCTTTTTAGTGTAGAGATAATAAATAAGGATACTTTCTAAAATGCGTACAAAATTCACAATAACTGCTTTAAAGGATAAAGAAAAGTGATAATAAAAAGCTATGCTGAAAGGAACATATAAGGAGATTGGATCAAGTTTTACATCGTGATAACCCAAATACAAAGGCGGATGATCAGCTTGACAGGTACATGGCTTTTGTGACAAACGCAAAGTTTGATGATACTCGAGAGATGTTATACCTGAAGAATACAGGTGGGGCACAGAGTCTTCTTACAGTGTTGAGGATGGGTTTTTAGGCTAAAACGACCAACAGGAACTTCACTCCGAAGACAAACTACTTTATGGTAGCAGTCATACTTGATAATGCATGCGATTCGCAAGGATTAAATCAATTCAAGCCATCACAACATACGTTTTCAGGCATACCGTTAAAAGGCTTATAACAGCAAGATGGGCTCTAGAATAAGAAATTGTTGCTTAACGACAAATATCTACCGGAGGAAGGAGCATTTGCTATTGAGCCAGCTACCGATAAACGCCTTTTTGCGTGCATTTGATTATTATAAAATGATGTTACATGCGCAAGTAGTGTTCGAATAGTAAAGCAAATATATCAATAATTTATTATTAAATTACATGTTTTATTCTCTCCTAAAAATAGGGGAAGTTACAGATCAAGAGTTTATGTTCAAAAAGATAGAAGGAGAAAATATGTGTTTTGTAATTTTTGATAATGATATAAAGGATGTGAAATTTAAAATAATCAAGCTAGGATATGACGATGAGAAAACATATGCCTACATAGGCGATGCTACTGCTAGTAAACCACAAGATAGCATAACAACTAGGTATCCTGATCGAATTTTCGGTTTTTATATTTCCAAGGAAAAAAAACTTCCTACCAATAAATTTGCTTTAAAAGTAGTTGCGAATAAATTAAAAGGCACGCAGACAGGAAGAATTCTGGAAAAAGTGCTTAACTGGTACAAACCCGAAGAGTGGAAAGAAAAGATATTAAATGAAGAAAATCAGTGGAAAGATTGTGTACTCTACACAGTTAAAGTTATAGAAAATAATAGAGAAATAGAGATTACTAGCGAGGAAGATTATAGAAATTCTCTTATTTTTAGCGGAGAAACTGAACCAGGAACATGTCAGTTCTGCGGAAAAAACATAGTGCTCAAGAACCCGGACTACCCAAACGGAACCCTATTGAAAATTTTCATAGTTGACAAGAAGGGTTTTCTTCCGGGTCTGGCAGAATCAGCTGTACCCTTGGCTCATTCCGTTTGTCCCGAGTGTAGGGAAAAGCTTGTCAGAGGGGATCGGTATGTTGAGCAAAATCTGAATTCAGAAATTCGTGATCTTAATATTTACGTTATTCCTGACATGTCCAGTAGAGCTATAAAGGATTTTTTGGGTAAATTCAAAATTAACAATGAAGGGTATATATTTGAAAGATTGCATGAGTTAAGCATCGGTGAGCAAACTGCAGAACTTATAGCCGGTGAAATTGAGGATGCGCGATTAACATTTGTTATAGGAAATAAAGAAAACGCCAAGTTCAGAATAAAGAAGGTAATTCCTGAAGTAAGGTATTTAAGGCTCGTAGAAACAATAAAGGCTTTTAGAATAGCTGAGAGCGTAATTTTTAATAATGCAAAAAATCATTGTATTTCGGCCCCGACAATTTCCTTCGGAGATCTTTATGATATACTTCCTGTTGAAAAAAAGGGAGGTAAAGATCCCAAACATTTTATTGAATTCTTTGAATCGATGTTATTGCAAGTACCGCTTTCAAAGAGTTATGTTTATTCTGTGTTTTTAAGATCACTGAGGTGTAATAGATACGAAACTTGTGTTAACTTTAACACAAACTCCAAGACTTTAAGGTGCTTGTCTTTACTGGCAGAAACGTATATATATGCAATGGCCAAATTAAACGTTATGGATATAAATGTAAAGTATGAAGAAGCCCGCGATCCTATAAGCTATGCTAAAAATCTTGGGCTTAACGAGGGTTTGATCGGGGTTTTCCTTTTAGGGGTTTTAACTGCATATGTGGGAACTGAGCAGTACAAAAAGGGTGATGAAAAGGGTGATAAAAAGAAGGCAATACTGGATAAAATAGATTTCGAAGGTATGGATGCAAACGATATAAAAGTATATTCAAATAGGCTTTTTGAATCGCTCAGAAACTATAAGCTTCTCAACTCTTATGTTGAGAGACTATTTTATGATGCCACAAGTAGGATAGAATCAGGAAATAAGGATTTAAGTGATCCTCAGCAGAACGTTTTTTACTTATTGCTGGGTTATTCTTATCAGACTTACCAGGCTATTAATAATAAAATCGAGGTTAATGAAACCCAGGAATCTTAAACAGATTTGCTTGACCTCCTCCAAGCCTCGAAAGACGAGGGTTCATGCAGTACAGGTATAGGCCCAATTTTATTTTCTTGGAGCCATTTAGCCATTGGTTATGCACATCGTCATAACCAACATTACCCTTATCATGAATGTATGTGCCAGAGCTTAATAAATGTCTGTCAAATAATATAAAACGGCATGTTCGCTGGTGCTAATGTCTAAATAAATTTAGCACAAGGATGACAGCATTACCTCATACCATGCTTGAATTTAGTAATTCATGATCAAAACCATTCGACAAAAAAGCTTAAATCAAATACATGTTTTTTTATAAAAACATGGAGTTCAGGTCCCATCCCAATAAACTTTTAAAAGACCATCTGAAAGAAGTATCGATAGCTGCTGAAAAGTATGTAAAAGAGGCTGGAAGAAACGACCTCTCTATATATGCAAAAATTATAGGGGGACTGCATGATGTGGGAAAATATACCTCCATGTTTCAAAGGTCTCTTTCTGAATCAAATAAGGTCGATTGTTCAGACCACGCATTGATTTCTTCGCTTATAGCTTTTAATGAAATTTATCGGCAGACTTCGAACGACATATATTCATTCTTGGCCATGACAACGATTTATTCACATCATGGTCATCTCAAAGGAATTACAAGAGTTACAGAAAGGCTTTTAGATCTCTACACATATGATATTGATATACCTAATTCATGTATAGTTAAACAGTACAATGAGCTGACGCAAGTTTGGGATAGTATGATTAGAAGGGAGCTTGACTGGTTATCTCTATCTGACCTTCCATCTCTTAAAGAACTAGTAAATTTAGCACGGCGCAAGATCTTTAGCCTTAAAGGAAACGAATTCGGCTGGAAAGAATATTTTGACGGCCTCCTTCTCTTTTCTGCTCTTATAGATGCTGACAAGCACAGCGCGGCAATGCTAGAGGAGGCCAACTTTGAGCTTCCGAATCGTGAAAAAGTTATCCAATATGTAAGCTCCCTGCCAAAGTACGGTAATGATATTGAAAAGATCAGAGAAGAACTTTTTACATGGGCCAAAGAAATACATCCATCAGAAAATGAAATGCTAGTCTTATCAGCGCCTACAGGAAGTGGAAAAACGCTTTCTGGAGTCCTTGTGGGGTTAGATAGCCATAAAAGTAGGCTTATATATTCTCTGCCATTTATAAGCATAATAGAACAGACCGGAGACGTTTTATCCAAAGCGCTCGGCCAGCAAAACGTTCTCACATATCATCACATGTCATTTAACTGGAATGAATCAGAAAACGTTGACCTCGAAAGAAGAATGATGTTAGTAGAAAGCTGGCAAAACCCTATAACAGTAACTACGTTTGAAGCCTTTGTTTCCAGCTTCCTTTCCAATAAGAATTCCTACCTCAAGAGATTACACAATATTGCCAACTCATTTATAATACTTGACGAAGTGCAGTCGCTTCCTGTCGAAAAAATCGCACTGATACTCGAGGCAGTTAATGAGATGAAAAAAAACCTTAACACAGGAGTGCTCCTCATGAGCGCAACAATACCATTTTCTACTGAAAAAATAGAAAGGCCAGTTCGTACAGTGCCCAACAGATACAAAATACACTTTAAGGAGGTTAATTCGTTTAAAACGCCTTCAGAGCTTGCCTCAGTTATAGATTTTTCAAAAGGCAGTACTATGGTAGAGCTGAACACAATTGGTTCAGCTGTAGAGGTCTATCAGGAATTAAGAAAGAAAGACAGTGAATTGCAGTACCTTTCAACCAGGGTCATTCCAAAAGAAAGGATAAAGAGGATCACCGACATAAAGAGAAAGTTAGATGCTGGTGAAATGGTAAACCTTATTACCACACAAATAGTCGAGGCCGGCGTTGACTTGGATTTTGCAGTTGCTTACAGGGACCTTGGTCCTCTTGATTCTGTAGTGCAGGCAGCCGGCAGAGTTAACCGAAATTACAAAAACAATGGAGATCTTTACGTTTACAGAATTAAGGCAAGAAACAGTTCAGATTTTGAGCTCGTCTATGGTAAGATTACAGAAGACATCACCATGAGCACCTTGGGAGAACTATCAGAAGAACAGAATATAGATCTGGATGAAAAAGATATTGAAAAAGCCCTAAGCAAATACTTCAGTAAGGTAAAGGAATACCTTAAGCCCGATGCTTCACGCTTCGCGCATCAGAACCTAGAGTACATAAAAAGGTTAGAATACGATAAAATTGAAGTAGAACTCATAGATCAGGCACCAAAACACACGGTTTTTGTTGAATATGATGAGTGTGCGCAGAGAATCTGGAAGGAGCTCAATGGAGAACTCAACAAAAAAGAAAAAAGCGATATGTTTGCGAGAAGAGCAAAGATCAAAACCCTCATGAGTATGGCACAACAGTATACAGTAAATTTGTGGAAAGAGCCAGAAGCAGAATATAACGAAAAGCTTGGCTGGTATTATGTACAGAATGAGCAAGTTCCCCAGTATTATGATGAGAAGTTAGGCTTTAGGGTAAAAGATGAAGAAAATTTAAATGATTTTATATGGTAGGATTCCAGCCAAAAAATTATTTGTCTTATTTATGACCTACTAAAATTTAATTTGATAATAAAATGTTGACCCCCTGTTTTTTGGTTAGGCAGTTGACGAATTTTTAAGCCTATTTTTGTATGAAATGCCACCGGTCGACCCACGCATGGCACATTGCTAGAAGAGGTTGACCTGCAAGGGTACAAAAAAGAGGGCTAAAATGAGCTCAAATGCTTAAATAGAGCCAAAAACAACGCCCTTTGTAGAATACCTATAAGGGTTTGAAACTATTAGACATATAATTTAAGTAATCTTGTAAAGCCACTTTGTAGAATACCTATAAGGGTTTGAAACACAATATTTGGGTTCTGCACCCATTGGCTATGTTACTTCGTAGAATACCTATAAGGGTTTGAAACACTTCTGAAATAACTATATTTCGCTAAATCTTTTATCTTTGTAGAATAGGTGCCGTTAACTTAAGGCTTAAAATTTATTTTTCAGCGGGGCCCTATTTCTAGCAAATGATCTTACAAACCAGAAAAAGGACCCCAATAGCACTTATACTCTATGCCTTATATCTTTAATTATTTCTCCAGTTTGAGCTTGAGGAGGGCCTCTCACGTTCTTGAGCCCATAATCAAGAGAAGCAATATGGAAATGGATCCAGAAGTATTCGTTCATATTCGATTCATTTGATGTTGACAAACACGGTGTCAATTCCATATTTATTGATGAAACTGAAATAAACGTTAGATTGAAGCTTGGCTATGGGTAGCATACGAACCTCAACTCAAAGCGTTCCTATCATTCCACATAAGCTGGCACCAGAACTCCCTTGATG